>Ga0209700_100201_pt1 | contig 98341 bp, 50 predicted proteins | sample SiratroredBW_FD_187528 | JGI IMG/M metagenome (GOLD analysis project Ga0209700, IMG submission 187528) | Root nodule microbial communities of legume samples collected from California, USA - Siratro red BW (SPAdes) (version 2) | ecosystem: Host-associated > Plants > Roots > Nodule | place: USA...
TTTATTTTATTGTGAACAGTATCAGAATATCAGTGTATGTATATATATATATATATATATATATATATATATATATATATATATATATATATATATATATATATAATATATAAAGCAGCTGCTGTAGCAGCAGCCAACATAAAGAGAAATTCAAGATTAGCATGAATTAGGTGTGTTAAAAGTGTGTTATTTCCTCTTAAGCAACAGTGAGCAATGAATTGGAAAAATCTTGTGGTCCATGCTGAAATGATACTATGTAATGATGGAACAGCTAGCATGGTCCATTTGGTCCAGTCATTGATGGTGTAGAAGGACCACCATTGAGCTTCACCAACACTTCAAAAGCTTGTGTGCGTCACTGAACAGTTGAAAGAAAATTGATGGATGCAAACAATACACAGATAAAATATTTTCGGTTTCAAATAACAGTTCATAGGTCAGTTTCAGAGCTATGGACAAAAACTGGTGAGTGAGACTTTATGATAGTATCTCCAATGCGTTAAAGTTTGACTTGTGTCTACTGCATGGCCTACGTGAGCATGCTATTCTGTTCACAGGATTCCCACGTGAGAATATGCGCTAACAGAGGCAAAAAATCAGGATGCAACCACAAGTTCTAAATTTTTTTTTAATGGATTCTCAAGTTTGGAGTAAGTATGCAAACTTCCTCTCTTGATGGTTGCCATGAATAGAAGAAAGATGAAGTGGGAATTTGTTTCATTGCCATTCCAAGAATATTTTATCTGTTTTCATTTTGCTTTACATTCTTATCATTTGCTTTACTGATATTGATAAGACCAATATGGCTTTTTAAGTTCGGAAAAATACAGTTTGAAAGTACTATTCATATTATACTATTTTATTTGATATTATATTTTGTTAATAAAATATTATATATAAATAAAATAATAATATATATTAATGTTAGAGGATGTCAAAGATAAATAATAATATCAAAATATCATCACGTTTAAATTTATTTGAAAGAACTTTTATATATACAGAAATTAAAATTGTATTCGTCTGAACCGGTCATCAATTATCTTTACAAAAATTATCAAATTTGATATTATTTATTGAAAAAATCGTGAAAAAAAAATACCGAAAAGATCTTTGTAAATCTTATGTTTTATTTAATTTAAATATAAATTTGGACTCATACTTCGATAACTAATATCTATTATATCTACTGAAAACATAATGTGTGGAGTAATTTGTGAATTCAACATTGGTTAGTTTCATTATTGTTCTGCTGTGTGGAGTATTCAAATGGATATCATGTAGCAAGGTATTATATGTGGCTTAAAGAAAAGTTAAGACAAGCAAGAACTACTTTCTGGTTTTGGCCATATTGTATCTCAAGGAGAAAACGTATGTTGATATTTGTTTCCTTGTAATAGGAAAAAATTGAACTCCTCCACTCTCTTGAGGGAAGAATAAGAAGAGAAGAGGAACTAAGTTTTTTGACTGAAAATGACGCATACCAAAACCAATCTGGACTAAGGACATGGCAAAGAAGTGCATAGCATTCTTGCATGTACTTGTTATGATTTCTCCATAAGCTGGGAAAAAACAAAACTCTGACAACAACAGTGTCCACTGATGGCTCAACAAATAAAGAAAAAGAGTGTGGTTGTATTAAATAGGCACGTGAAACAATTAATTGCGAATCTTGGTTTTGGACTACCCCTTTCTTCTAACACAAGCATTCTAAGCCTCCACTTTTTCTCTCCAAAGCAACATATTACAGGAACAACTCCTACATGCTCGTCACCCCTTTTTGCTGTTGTATAGAATATAGTTATGAATTTATAATGTAATGTATATTATTCATAATGTGCTTAAATTGCTAGAAAGAAACTGAATACCACTTTAGCACCATGATAAACTCTGCAATACTAGAAGCAAGTCTCGTATATACAATGAGATAATAGTCATCATCAAGTCGGTGCGATATTATTAAGTGTAGTTGTTGGGAGTATTTTAGGAAGTATTTAACCCAACATCTTAAGTTTATGGGTTTTTTTTCTTATATATTACTTAATTTTCTATTTTTATCTAATATAAAACTTAGACTCACACTTAATACCTAACAACACTGAGTTTTAGTAATACAACCAATATGAATTGTTATGTCATATCTTCTACTAATGTATACATGACAGTTTTTTATAGGTGATAATAGAAGGCTACAAAGTTAGCTTATGTCACTATCTTCTACTAATGTATACATGACAGTTTTTTATAGGTGATAATAGAAGGATACAAAGTTAGCTAGACCTGAAAATAGAAACATGATAACTAACTAGCGGAACATTAATGGATTGTTGTTGGCAACTAGAAGATCTACACGGATGCTCTACTACTACATGAAGAGGGAATCACCTAACAAACTCCACCTTGACTTGCAATCTCAATCATCATCAACACTAATTTCAACAATCAACATTGAGAAGACCAAGAAGTGCAGGAACTTGCTTTTTGGAATTGGCTTTCTTCTTGCCTACCTTTTTCACTTTAATCATTTGCTGCAAATGAATGAAACTATATGTAACATCAATTTGTTTGGTCTGCTAATGATATATAAACACAATCCTTGTGGTGAAGCAAATCACATTTAAACTATCACAAAAAAGATAATAGCCTTTTGTTGTGAAAACACAAGATCATTTAGCATACCTTTCAACCAAATATCTCTCTTATATATTCCACTTCAGTGATTGAAAAGGCTATTGTATGATGGGAATAGTTTTCTAACTAACCAAAAATGTGTCAATCATGAAAGTGAAACTAGTAACAAATTGCCTAGCATCCAAATTTATAGTAGGATGATGATATTTTGATATTGCTATTCATCTTTGACATTATTTAATTAACACTAATATATATTATTATTTTATTTATATATAATATTTTATTAACAAAATACAATGTCAAATAAAAGTATAATATAAACAATGATGTCAAACTAGTATTATTTTATCTTTTCTGAAAATACGTTTCATGACATACCAATGTTATATCTCAAGATTGTTGATCTATCTACTCACCAAACTAATTGTATGTGACAAGTCAAGTGTTGTGTACACAGTTATATACATCACGATGCATAATGCACTCACATAAAGAACAAAAGTTATGTACTTATTTTCCAAGTCAATGCGAGTATAATTGGGCTATGAAAAATGGTTGTTGTCCTTGCCATCTTTTGAGTGTGTATCTTTGTTACACCTTCTATAGTTCCACCTTTTAATTATCTTAATGGTATTACTATATTAAAAACGTTAGTCAAAATAATTAAAACGCATATCTTAGAGTTACAACTGTTCATTTTATCTTTTGATTTTTACTCAGCTTTGATTAAAACATCATGTCAATTTATATTAGAACGTCTCTTTAATTTAATATCATTTTTTTCACTGACAAGCTGAAGCTTCTTACAAAGTATGACAACAAAGGAAGTGAATGACAAATTTATTTATATTGTAGAGATTAATTTGATCATTAACCGAAATAAAAATATAATTATATCAAATTGATAAGTCCAAAGTTTAAGTGTTAAAAAAATGGGAAGGAAGGAGTTCTAACATAAATTGATTTTTTTAAGATTTGATTTCGCAAGTAATTCATCGAATCTAATTGATTAACTAAATAAACATTTTTTTATAATTCAACTCATTGTTTTATGAATCATTCTTGTGTATAGTTAATAATACAGTGTATAAATTTAAATTTATATGAAAATTTTTATATTGATCCTACTGTTATGTAAAATAATACATAACATTATATAACAAATATAGTTTTAAGTTTTATTATGTATAAAAGTAAGTCAATTATTTTATCAGCATTGTTCACTTGAGAAAAACTGAAAATGCATTTTTTTAAATATCTCATGTTTGAGTTCATGAATAAAAAAATTATGATTGAATTTAATGATCTTATAATAATTTGATAATCTAAAATCATAACTTATTAAATTTTGACTCTTATTTTGAAGTGACAAACAACTTGAATAAGTTGTAAAAAGATCATATCAAATTAAAATTGAGGTGCATTGAATCAATTCATTTTGGAAAAGAAAAACTGTGAAAACATTAAAAAAATGTGATGGATAAATTGAGAAACCAATATTGAAGTACAACCAATGTTTAAGAAAACAAAACTGATGACAATGACAAAAATCATATTTTTCTTCCTTTGCTTTCTGACTATCATAATGAGTTGCTCAACAATTTAAATCGATTCGTCAATTTCTTGTATTATTCAAATTAGCTAAGTCGACCTTAGTAATTATGTTAAGCAACAATGATAATGCTAGAACATTTTTAACTAACTATTAAATGGTAAAAAATATTGTACAATATTTTATCAAAAATTATAATTGTTATAGCTAGGTTGCAACCTCGAACAAGAGAAAAGTAATAAAGAAACGTGCTTATGAACATTAATATTTTAAGTTTGAGATGATACCGTAGTTTTTGAATCCATAATTGATTTTATAGCTCTAATAATTTTGATTATACCACCTAAACATAAGGGTAAATATATAACTTCTTGTGTTAATATGCATCAAGTGTTTGGAATCCCTGGTTTAATCCTTGAGTCTGGGTTCTGAGTAAGATTGTATTGTAGGAGATGATTTGAGGGGAGAGTCGACTCTTTACTAGTAAAGTAGATTAGGTGCTCCCTTGTTTGCAGGTATATTTATAGAGGATCGAGGATTAGGTTTTATGTTACACTGGCCTATCGGGACAAGACAGTTAGGAGGCTCTAGGGTATGAAATTGTAAAACTAATTTGATTGGAGAAGCGGACAAAGAATAATGTCATTATCTCATAAATTTCTAATTAAAGAGTTGGTACGAGAGAATATGAAAGCTTGGATTGTAGTAGCAGTGACAACAAATTGTTACTTTTCAGACAGGATGTTATAGAAATTGTTGACATTTATTCCTATTACTTCTTGTTTTATGATTGCATGTTTTAAATTAGTATTGTAACTGCTTGTATGCTTTTTCATTTATGATTGTTTGTTATTTAGAGTTAGGTGACTAATGGGGGAAAACAATTTTCTCTTTTCTCTTGATTGTAATAGAGTTGGTACACTCTTTTTTTCTATTTATTCTATTTTTTGTTGTTAAAAAAACTAATACTATATAATATATAACATATGCATATTTTATATATTTCATATATCAAATTTGAAAAAGTAAGATTACTCCTCTCTCGTAGTTAATATTTTATATTATTTTTCCTTTAAATATACTCATTCGAAAGTTCTGATAACATCATTAATATAAAAAATTAAATCAATTATATCAAAACTATTTTTTTAACTTTCATAAATAATATTATGATTTCATAAAGAAAGATAGTTTTTTTCACATCTATTCAGATAGAAAAATTTCATATCTCTAACTTTAGTAGTATTGAAATGTTTTTTATAAATATATTTCTCTCCATAAAAAACGAAAACTTGAAAACCGAAGACCGAAAATAGCAGTCATTTGAATTGAAGGTTAAATAGCAAGAAAGACCTTTTTTCTTTACCCATTGTTTTAAACAACAAGCAATAACAATAGGTTTAAACAATTCTAATTATTTAATGAGATATGTTTGATGCCTTTTAAGTTAAGTGTGATGTCACTGTAAAATTAAAATAAAAACTAAGAATGTTGTGAACCTATGGAACACATATTTTTATTCACTATCCATATATGCAATTATTTTGAGTTGAATTAAACTCCAACAAGGTTCAATGTTTTTTCTTTTTATCATTCAAGACGCTAATGATAAATACTAAACTATTCAATGTTTATTTTTCTTCGGAATATGATGATTATTATAAGACTTATTGCTTGTACACAAAGTTAATACATGTGATATTATATATAATTAATTTTATTTTCATTTATTATAATTATCGTGAAAACGTGTTTTAGGTAAGTATAGGTTTGAAGTTGCCATCACGTTGAGAAAGAATATTTTTGAAAAATATTTCTCAAAGCTCTCAAATGCTAATGTTGACCAAATTACACCGTCAAAATAATTATTGTTTATCTCTTGTAATTATAGCTATCAATAATACTGTTAGTGTTAGAAAAATAATATAAAAAAAGTTCAAATTTATTTTTAAATTTTTTAATTACAATTAATGTAAAAAATTTCTACTTTAATTTGTTTATAGTATCTCCTTATATATATACCAAACTATATATAATAAGTAAGTTTTTCTAATACCAATTAATTCTAGGAGTGAGTAAATACTAACAAGAAGAATTAATAAGTAAGATGCTTTTTTTTTATATGTACAACAAATTGATGTTTCAACCTATTTCTATGTAAAGATAAAAGTTGTAAACAGTTTAATCTAAAAATTGATAGTTTTCTTAATGTCAATAACGAATGAATTGTATCATAAGAAGGAATAAGTAGACACTAATAATAAGAGAAAACAAGTAAGGTATTTTTTTCACATGTGTAGCAAGATATTGTTTCTATCTATTCCTGTACAGGGATAAATAATAATTTTTGTAAGTAGCTTAATCTAAAAGTTTGTAATTTTCAATAATTAATTAATTGTATTGAGTAAATACTTAAAAACAAGAAGTAATAAGTAATATATCTTTTTCACATATATAACAAGTTGAGATTTCTATTTATTTTTAAAATAAATGGTATTATCTGTAAGCAATTTAATTTGAAAGTTAAGCAATTTAATCTAAAAGTTGGCCATTTTCCTGATACTAATAATTAATGATACTAATAATTAATTAATTGTATCACAAAAAAGAATAAGTATATATCCACAACAAGAACAAGAAGTAACAAGCTGAAGTTTCTATCTATTTCTATGCATCAATAAAGTTAATTATATTTGTCCATGTAGAATAATCTCAAAACACCTGCTAATGATATAATATAAATTTTCATGTTTATTGATTCTCAATCACTTAAACTCTAAAGCTAAACACATTTACCTAAATCAAGAAGTTAGAAACATTTATGATGAAGCTAAAATTAAACTATTAGGATACTCTTGAATTGAATTCCTTAATGAAAACAACCAAGGTATACACTTTATTATGTGCAGAGGCAGGATAGTTAAGCAGTGGTGAGTGCACAGTGCTTACTCTACACTTCTCTTTTACCAAAGAAAGACTTTGCACATGAAGTTACTGTGGAAAATGTACCCAAAAAAAGCACACTTTTGCAGTAATAAAGATAAAATAATTAGCAAATGGTGTTAGGCCTTGACCACTCTATATGCTTCCACTAAACTCTAACTTTAATCACCAATGACTTTCACGTGACACCTTTTCAAAATACGTATACATGCATGCAAAGTTTTCAATCAAAAGAGACATATTATTCTTCCTTTCTTCTAATCAGCACCTCCATCATATATATGCATATTTTTTTCTCCCTTTGTCTTTTTATCATACCTACCTTTAATTTGATTACTTAGAGTTAAATATTCAACCTCAAAGAAAGGATTCCTTAGAAAAAAAAAAAGATATCCATATATCAAATCATTTCCTTCTAAATCTCAATTACCCAATTAGGTTTGCAGCCAAAATTTATTCAACTCCTCAACATTGATTACTTGTAATGCAATAATTAGAGAGAAAGAATAGCCAATCCAAAATAATAAACAAAATATTTCCTCTATACAGTATATAAAAAATCTTTAATTAATATGATAAAGAATACATTTGTTGGAGATGATGTTGATCCCTTCAAATAATACAATCTTGTTCTTTAAAACTATCTACTTTTGTTTAACTATTACCATAGATATTCCAGATTAATATCTTGACAACCCATTAATAGACAATTATTTGATAATTAGTTATATTTTTTAACTTTTAACTTAAAGTGTTAATGTATATTATTCTATTATTAAAATGAAGTTGTTAAGGATGTTTTCTTCATACAAGTATCGAATTACAATTTTTCTATATATTGAAAGGAAAAAAATTGACCAGGTATGCAATCAGCAAATATATTTCACCGATATAGACAAATGTTAACTAATATACTGGTTAAAAAAACCATTAAAAATATTTATACAGGTCTGAATAAGAAGAAGGTATGCTGAATCTCGGAGGATTTGACCCCCTAAGTTTTCTAAATTTAAATTTTTTAGTATAGATAATATTTTAATATTAAGATGATTTTTTTTGTGTGAGCTTATTTTAATTTAGAAATAGCAGTCTTTGAGTTTTGCTTTTTTTTTTATAAAATGTTTATTTTAATTTTATATTTTTCTTTATAAAGGAAATAAAATTGTTAGATAAATATTATAATTGTAGTGATAATTTTTTTTCTTTTAAACATAAAATTTGAGTGTAATTTAATTTTATTACTAGTAATATTTCTTTCATAATTTGTCATTGTTATTTTAAACACTGTAAATAGTTTCATTTACATTCAACTAGTTTTACTGGTTGATTTAAGAATTAAAAAAGCTACTCATCTTGTCAGGGGAATTGTGGAAACACTAATACAAGAGATTTGAAAGCTTAATACAATGTTATATACTGTTATGAGTTGCTTTGTGAACAAAACATTGTTAGTCTTCTTATATGTATCCGATGTGGGACCTGGCAACACATAGGGTCCTACCACCTGCATGTGTTACACGTGTACATCCCATTTACACAGTGAGCAATGAAGAATCCTTTATAAGGCATACAAGTCTTGCAGGGTGACATAGCAGCTTTTAGCTATTCTGCAAAAATCCTTAACAGGGCAACCATCTTACACCTTCTTCATTAAAATCACCACCTCAGAGTACAGCCATTTCTGCTTCTGCTTCTGTGCTTCTGCATCATATACTCCATTTTCTCTGTTAACTCTACTCACATGCACCACTACTCTTTTCATTATAATTATAATTCAATGCAATCACTTTGTGAGTTTTGGCTAAAAGCTAGACTCTAGAGAGCTTCCTCTTTCCTAAATCTCATTCTTTCTTTTCAAAAACCAGACACAAAAACTGGTACTGCTGTTATTGGATGTATTAGTACTTTGAGGCTTCAATATAGGGAGAGAAAAATGGGGCACCACTCTTGCTGCAACAAGCAGAAGGTCAAAAGAGGGCTTTGGTCACCTGAAGAGGATGAAAAACTCATCAACTACATCACAACTTACGGACATGGTTGCTGGAGTTCTGTCCCAAAACTTGCAGGTCTATATGATATATTTAACAAGTCTACCACTATTGTTACTATTTTTTCAGCACCTTTCTTTTTCTCATTTTCTTCATTTTGAAATTTTGAGTTTGTTTGTTAATTATATTATGTTTGTTTCATGATGATTTAGGCCTTCAAAGGTGTGGAAAGAGTTGCAGATTAAGATGGATAAATTATCTGAGACCTGATTTGAAACGTGGAAGTTTCTCTCCTCAAGAAGCAGCCCTAATTATTGATCTCCACAGCATTTTAGGGAACAGGTATAGCCATTGCTAGTCACATACTGCTTTTTTTCTTCTTCTCTTTCCTCTACTTTTCTTTTTTGTTCTATTCATGTGCATCAACATTATTGTCAAAAGGTGCTTTATCTACTTTTTTTTTTCTCAACAAGAGTGCACTTTTTGGGTACAGGTGGGCTCAGATAGCCAAGCACCTACCTGGAAGAACAGATAATGAGGTGAAAAACTTTTGGAATTCAAGCATAAAGAAGAAACTTCTCTCTCATGATGGTATTCCCCCTTTAGCCACATTTTCTGATTTTCACAGCCCCAGCAATATTGGTTCCATGGAAAGTTTATTCCCTTTTACTGCAAACCCTAATCTGCTCTTAAACTTCCACCACTACACAGACCAGCTCTTCCTTCCCACTTCACAATCCACAGCCCTACAAGGTTTTGATCATAACAATGATATTAAGTTAGGCATCAACAATTACAATGCCAATTTCCTTCATATTCAGAATCCAGTTCCAGAAACAACACTACTATCATCTTATGAAGACACATGGCCATTGGGTTGTGTAGCTCTACATCTCAATCCAAATGAAGAAAACCAAATCACCAAAAGTGAGACCACCTCAGACTATGTTCTTGACAAGTTCATCAACCCAACTGCATTGCAGCAATATGAATATCACTTGGTAGAACCCCTTGTGCCAAAAGCCAGTGAGAACATTGATGATTATGTCTGCAGCATCCCATTCTCCTCCCCTCCTCAGGAACAACATGAGGCTGCAGCAAAACTTCAGTGTTATCCACAAGATCTAACAATGGCAGTGAATCAATTAGAGTACATTGATGCCTTCATGTCATTGTTGCCATCTTCAACAACTTCATCATCAGTATCAAGCACCCAAAAACTCCCAAACCCTATTATTCCTTCAGGATGGGAGCCCTGAAAGTTGGTACTATTTATAGATATAAATTTAATTTTATCTATTCATAGTACATTTAATTAAATAACGAGGGAATCTCTTTAATGATCGATGAACTCAATTATTTCCATGCATTAATTATTTCTTGAACTTTTGCTCAAAAGTGGATCTTCTCTTATTGGCAAACCTGAACCTTGCTAGTTCAGGGCACTTCCATTGAGCAATGCTTGCAGAAGTTCCATAAATGTTTCTAGGTTCTTTCTTTCACAAATTTGTCACAATACTGCTATATATGAATTACTGAAGCAGCCATGCTTTATTAAAAAATGAAAATGAAGAGCTACACATGCATGTTGGTTCACCAATAGTTGTGTACTTTAACTCATTAATTGTTCCATTGCTTCTCCTCACTCTATCTCTTTCTGCTTGTAACAACATAACATTAATTAATGGATGGTGTTTTGGAACAATGACAAAAGACGTACACATCATCATGGTCAACTTGGTCCAGGACAAAGCGTCCTATGTAGGGTTGCAGCATATACTATCACTCCTACTACATTTCACTTTATGGGGTGACCACAACCTTTTAAAGCACAATGTTAACAATCTTGTAAATCAATCAAACATAAGCTTTTGTTAATTAATTAAGATTCCTCGATGTTGATAGGTAAAACTACTCACTTATTAAAACTTTATCTTGGTATCTTCCTGTGTATATATATTTTCATATATTCTCCTAAAACCTGTATATCGCAGTCAAATATTTACATATTAGGGAATGTTGTGGTCCATTTTATTCTATGTTTGGGAAAAATGGATTTTTTCTCTTCATATAATGAGTTATCTGATCATCAATATTGATAAAGTAAGTTTGATTTTATTACACGGGATACATCTAAATTAAAATTATTTTTATGACATATCCAAACTAGACGTAGAAAAAGTACTACCATAATCCAAGTTCTTTGAGTACTATCATAATCCAAGTTCTTTGAATGATATAGATTGCATTAAAGTCAATCAAAAATTACTTTAAGTTTAATGTTTGCATTTTTTTATATTAATTATTAAAAGATATTTTTTTTAACTGAGATAGGATCTCCAACATATTTTTCTTACACTAAGATTTTTCAACTGAGACTTTTCAACTGGTGAGACTATATATATATATATATGGGTAGTCCGATAACGGATGACAGGTTCAACTATATTTCTAAAATAGACTATAATAACATATTGAACTTATATGATTTTAAGCGGCTGTAATTATCTATTTTATCTTAATTATTAGTTTAATTTTTTTATAATAGTTTTCAATGAAAATTTACTTATTTTTATGCGTTTGGTTAGTCTTTTATGTAGTTTTTGTTTTTTTTTTCCTTTTATGATAGGTTTCGTATGGTGATGAGATAAACTTGCTTTTCGGCAGGAATAAATAGAACTTCTAAGAAGGATTAATTTTGACAAATATTGAGCAACGCGAAATGGTCCTTCAGCTCAGCTCATGCTAATTGAAGAAAGCAAATGGATCAAAATTCGCGCAGGAAAAAGAAAAAAAAAAACTTTACTTAGGTTTTGTCCTTTGTCTAAATACACCAAACCCAATTTCATAAATTCCGAACTTAGATTGGCTTGCTGCCTACGATAAAGTTTTCTTTTATACTTTTTTTGGCATAGCTTTACTTGACGTGAAATATATAACCTAAAAGAGCTCCAAATTGTATGAAAAATATATAAATATTTTTATGTATAGGAGAATTTTAAGTGCTACATTGAGTGAAAGCTCTTTCACTTGAGCAATATCTAGGGAGGAAAGAACTATAAATATAATACTTTATAATTTTTAGTTATCCAAGTGTAAGTAAAAGTTTCACATTGGATAGGAATGAGTAAGTTGAGCAATATATAAGAAAAAAGACCCATAAACCTACTGCCTTAAGGTTTTAGGGTTGAAGGTGGTGTCATTCCCTTGTATATTGGGCCCATTTCTCATTATTATGAAATCTCCCTAGTTCTGTCCCCTCGGATTCGAGGTTGAAGGTAATGTCATCCCCTTATATGGTGGGCGGTGTCATCCCCTAGTTATAAGTCGAAGGAAGTGTAGAACAGAGATTGTGGGAGATTGTTGGATGAGTCTAAGTTCCACATTTTGAATTGAAGGTGGTATCATTCCCTTATATATTGGGTAATTATGAGATCTCCCCAATTCTCTCAACAAAGATTAAATATTTTATATAGATTAACTATGACTTAGCTAATCAAAATCTCTTCTAAATATAATAAGTTATTAAATATTATGACTATTTGTGTTTTTATTAATAAATAGTTAAACAGAATTTTAAAAATGATTATAATGAAGGTTACATTAGTAACTCAAAAAAATTAATTAAATCAATTATTTAATATGATCATTACTTGTTGACAAGAAATTGTGACCAAAATGGAAGGAGGGTGATGATGTTAATTGCCTTATTGTTTTAAGTTCTAAACTTATAATTAGAACACATTTTTTGTTGTGAAATGATGACAATTGATAATAACATTTATATGTTCATGGTTGCTGTGAGGAGATTTTCTGATTATAATTACATGATTTAAGACCTTAAATTAATAGTTAAACCATTGGATCATTAGTAAAATGTGTTACCCCTGTTATTATTTGTGTACAAATAATATACAATAAAGTATGTAAGTAAAAGAAATATATAATTACTAAATCTAGTTATATCAGCAAAACAAACTTAAGATAAGAACATTAGAGTTAGAGAAAGAGTATAAGTTATATATAGTATCTCTATTGCAAAAGTTTGAATAAATACTTTAAAAAATTAAGACTGTATCTTATGAAAAAAATCCTTATTAAAATATGATCTAACATGTTAATCATGTTCAAATTAAGAATCTGTTATAAAACTCTAGGTCTTCATAATAAAAAAACAACTTTTTTCAATGTTAATATGATTGTAAATTTTTATAAAGCCTCACTCTCATGGCAAGCTTGTAAGAATTGCTTAAAAACATAAAAGTGATTCTTATAAATTAAAATATGATTTCAATGAGAATTCCTTATAAGATTCTGATATTATAAATTTTTCAAGGTTAAGTCACTATTCAACCCTTTAATTTTAAGTGAGAATTATTCTATACCAATCTAGTCTAAAATTTCAAGTGTTTATTCTCTTAAATTACCTCAATTATAAAATAGAATTGTAACAAAATAATCTACTATAAAAATAAAGAATATTTTAAATATGATGAGTCAACTATTATCTATAAATTTGAAGTGAAAAAAACATTCTAATAAGAAATCACCTTTCTTGAATTCCTTTGTGTTATGTGAGTTAATAATTATCTTTCAATGATTGATGTGTGCAATGAAACAAAGCAGATAGAAATATGGGGAAAGTGGTGGTACTGACAGAGGCAGTAGTACCTTAAAGTGAGTGAGGATTTGTGGAGGGCACTCCAATCAGTTTCTAGAACAAGAAACTTTACCTTTCTTATGGGCCATTCATTTCATGTCTCCACCTTTTCTTCACATGCACGTCAATTGCAAACACACACACAAATATACTATCATAACAGAGAAACTTCCTATAAAAATAAATGAGAGTATAACACCAAGTTTATTTTATTCATCAACTTTCAATTTAAAGTTAAAAAAAATATTGTTCGTGCAAGATTTTATACATACAATGTTAACACATCAAACACTTAACAAGTCCCATTTTATTATTCAATTAGAAATAGGAAACGTGAATTCACACTAATGTTATGTTTGTTTGAAGTGATTTACTATTTAAAAAGATGAAATTGAGAGATGGAAGTATTTTTGTATTTATAGATTTAAGCGACAATGTAAGTGTAGAAAAGTCAGAGTGTTACTGTTAATCATCCTCCCTTACTTAAGTAGAAAGAAGAAGAAAGTAATATAAATACCGGTAATTACAAACCTGTCATTAATTTATTTTTGATTTTATTTATATTACAATAAAATAAATACAATAAATTACATAATATAATATAATAATTACTAAAATAATAATAAATGAAATAAAATTTTAAAATAATAATAATAATAATAATAAATAATAATATATTTATAAAATGATAATAAAAAAAGATAATTATAAAAATAAAATATTAATAATAGTAATGTTAAAAATTTAAAAAAAATAATAAAAGTAATAATAATAAAATTACAAATTATAATAATAATCAAAATAAATTTATAAAATACTAATAATATTAATCATAATAATTTATTTTTATAATTTTACTTTAAAATAATTAGTAATCTCATAATTTCATCAACTAAAAATAATAATAATTCATTAATTGTACCCAACAAATTAAACATATTTTATTTTAAACTTATTTTAGTTTAATTTGGTTTGAGTAAAATATTTTCCGTTACCTAGCTGACAATATTCTACCATAAATTTTTCATAAATAAAAATCAAATTATACACAAGCTCATTTGTAAAATCCTCATATCATTTTTCTAAATTTTTATCTTTAATATATGTTTTAAGTTAATTTAAATTTATAAAAACATTATTTCATTTTTTCCTTATCTTTTTTTTCTCCTAAAATTATTAAAAAAATTGTCAGCTAGGTAACGGAAAATATTTTACTCAAACCAAATTAAACTAAAATAAGTACATGCATTCCCACAAATTATTTTTCATGAATGAGGACTAAAGTAGGTTCATTTCCTCACTTTTTTCCATTCTTTATTAGAGAGATATTTATGTCATTATATACATATGCATTCTTCTTTTCTTTAACTATTAATACAATAAAATAAGACAAAAACAATTACACTTTTTTTTCATTTATCAAAAGTTACCTTTTACTATTACCTTTCTTCCCCTTTTCTTTTTCTTTCATTTTTTTCCTTGATCCAATCACACTCAGTTAAACTAAAACTTAATTAACCGATCTCCATAATATAATGTTTTGGATTTGGTTTATATTTTATTTTTATTATAGGGACTAAAATAAATAAAACATTTCATTTGTGGGAACTAAAATAAAAAATAATATATTTTTAAAACGAAAATTAAAAATAAAATATCTCTAGTTACTAAAATAAAAAATAACATTTTATAAAAACTCTGAACCAAAACAACATTTACAAATGAGTGAAACAGAAAGTAACACTTACATTCCACTAAACTGATTATAATTATTAGACATTTATGTTGACTTCGATAATTCATTTAAAAAATGATAAAATCAACTACTTTTAACATTAATATAACTTTTTTTTTTTCATTTTATTCAACTGTAACAACATTTGTTATTATTATTATTATTAGTATTATTATTATTATTATTATAAAAAATCACAACAATAAGTTAAATATAATGTCTTCTACTCTACTTTTTCTAAAATTATCAATTTTTATTAATATTAATTTTTAATTTACAAAAAATAATCACCAAAATAAATCAAAGACCTAGCCCAAAAAACTCGTAAACTCTTAACCAAGTCAACTTTAAAAAAATGCCTAAATTAAACTATATAACTTTTTGTATGAAGATAAGAAATCTTAAAATTATAAGAACTTTTTTTTCGTAAAAAAAAAAAATACAAAGTTTATATTACATGCAAATAATATTTTTCTGCCCTCAAACACTAGAGTTTCTTATTTGAAGACCCATAAAATCTCAAGTATGTTACTTTTGCAGCACTGTAAAAAAACAAATCACCTACCATTTATCTCCTCAAAGTAATCACAAACACTTCTGAAATAAAACAAAAATCATGATTTCCTTTAATCTTCTTAAATAGGACTTAATTAATGGCCATCTGAACCAAAAAATTTCCTTCTACAAACGGTGCCATGGAATCTGGGCGAAATGAAATTTGATGCAGAGCATATCAGGCACAATGCAAGCTTCTTTACACCAAATAAAGCTAGACTACTCTACAGTGCTCAACACATAAAACTAATACTGGAGATACAATTTATTGCAACTGCTGACCAGAATTTCAAATAGAAATAAACAGAACGTTTAGACATCCATGCACAATAGTTGCCTGAAAAATTGTTCATTGCAGACTGTACTTAATAAAACTCCAACCCCACACCCCAACCAAAAAAAGGAGCTCTTCTAGGTAACAATGTCAAGTTTACCCTGTATCACTAGGACTTACCATAAAGTGCACTAAGTTTCTGGATTCAAACTTTAACACTCCAATGTCAATGCAATGATACTAAGCTGTAATCCTAAACCGGCCCTTGGCTATTCTTCGAGCAATTACTCTTCTGCCACCCTTGGTCGCTTTCCTGATCATGTAATACAAAAGAATATGTCATCTACACGGCATACCTCTATTTTAGAGATTACAGAACCAAATTTGCATATAAGACATGCATAAATTTTGCCCAGTTCTATCCATTTAGCCAGACAACTTCATACTGGATCTGAAACAGGCTCTCGACAACTTAACTCCATGATTGGACCAGTTACACATTAATATATGGATAGATATAACATTATATGGGGTATATCTTAAAAAAAATATTATACCATCAAAAACTTCATATAGACTGATTTTATCAACCCAATGGTTGAATTATAATCATATATTCCTTTGATATTTGTGTCGAATTTTGTGAAAATCGAACTAAACTAAGAAATTTATCAAATGATTCATATTTATTTGTATATTCAGAAAGTACACATTACATAAATTTTAATGTGTGTAAATAAGGTATCAAATGATTTTATAATAATATAAACATTATGTAGATATGATCAATGTGAAAGAAACTTCTAATTTGATAGAGTTTTGATATAAAATTATTCAATTAGATGTTAATGAATGGTGAGACAGTTGCAGTCTGTTGCACCAATTTCACATCTATCTCTATCTACATGAATCAAGTTACTCCATAAGTAACTTTTGGTAAAGTTACTCCTTCGATTCAATGACATTTTCTATATATTAATTTTTAAAATTCAATATTCAAACTGCTGAATACTGCCTTTAACATAGCTGAATGTCATCACAGCATTCATATATCACTCCTCACCTAATGGTATATAAGGCTTTGTGATTGTGTTCTAACTGTTGAATATTTTGATATTATTTCAATGATCATAGACACTAAATTTAGATAAACCAAACATTTGTAGATAGTAATCAATTTGTCAACATTTATTTCTATTTTTAAGAAGTATATTAATAGCTGTTAAATTGAATTTATTCAAAAGTATTAATAGTTTTAAATTTTGTCAAAAATCAACAGACTTAATTTATTTAAAAACATTTAATTCACCTGCTGAATTATTGAATGGAATAGCACTAAGAGTCATTCCAAGTAAAGGACGCAATGGTCTTTGGGCCAAGAAAGAAGCATTTCATATGCCACTTTGCCTGGCCATAGTCTAAAACGTGACACACACCCATTTATCTACCAATAACAAAGCAACCACAATCTAGAGAGACAGGCAATCTGTTTATTGAATACGTTGTCACTCAATTGTATATTGCCACATTCAACAAAACAATCTGTTTAAACTTCAGGCATAGGTTCTGTTTTATTAATTAAAAAGGTCTATGAATAGCTTTTTCCATTTCCACTTTACCTATTATGCCAACAAGCCAAGTGAAAGTAATAGAAAGGATAATGCATGAGAACAATCAAAGGCCTAATTCATTCAAATCCTCGACACAAATTAGGCCATTGCATAGTTAGTATCTCGTTGACTAAGCTGAAGAATGGAGACACGACAAGAGTCTTAAAATTTACTAAGTTTGACATTCATGTAGAATTAAAGGAAGGGTTAATAACCACCAACAAGAGATATTTTCCACTTCTTTTCTCAAACGAAGGAACATACAACCAAAAAGATAAGTGATTTACCGGGCAAAGTATCCATGGTTCCTCTTTCGTCTAATGAGACTAGGTTGAAACGTCCTTTTGGGGAATAAAAGCATAGGGTCCTCTGATGAAGGAGCATCCCCTGCAACATAATCACAAATTCAGAATAAAAGGGACGAGTTCAAATGCTTCAAAAACTCATAAAACACCATCTTCTGTATATTTTGTAATACAGAAGTATAGAATAAGTCATAACATATCACAACACAGTGCATCTTAAACATTAACTTCACCTTCTAAGGGCAATTTTTTTTCTTCAATATCACATCTCATATTAGTGTAATTAATCACATTCAGAGAGAAGATCAATTGCGAGAAAATTGGTGGAAAGTAACTAAAATCCCTTCAAAAAACGAAGTACAATGAAGATTATAGTGAGAGTAAGTGTACCGTGAGGTAAGAAGAAGCGGAGAGAGGGGAGGCCACAGGGGTAGAGAAACCCTTGATGATGGGGAAATTCGGCGTCGTTTTGGGGGGAAATGGGAGCGGGGAGCTTAGAGAGAGAAGGGAAAAAGTGAGATTGAAATTGAGGGTTATTGGAACGAAGAGGAAGCGATTTGGAGAGGCGATTCAACAAGGAAGCCCCACTTCGGAGAACGCTATTCGACGCCATTGTTGGTTTCTTTCGCTCAGAGCTTTGCTTCAGAAACCCTAACCAAACCCAACCTAAGCAATGCTCCAACCTCCGTCTCGATGGATCGGAGCTTTGCCCCTTTTCAATTTGGGTTTTTTTACCCGACCCGAAACGTGCTTCTGGTTTGGTATCCATCTAAACAATCACTAAAACTAAGCTTGTAATAATATCAAATTATAAATAACTTTCATAACTTTTTATAAGTAATTTTATTTAGTGTAGGTGGTTAATTGAATATAAAAATAACTATAAAATACAAAGATTAAAATAATAAAATAATTTAAATTTATTACACTATAATATCTATAAAGAAGAATCTCTTTATTAATAATTATAAACTTTTTATTTTAATAACTGTATTTTTAATATGTAAAATTAAATAATAAAAACAGAATCTCAGAGTAGTGACTGGGGTGTTCTCTGTTTAACATCAAACCAAAATGTTTTTAATCGATAAAATAATTCAAAAACAAGTGACCAAACTGATAACCAAAATATCGTGTCTTTCTACGAAATGTTTGAATTTTGGATGCTATTATCAAATCTCAACTTAACCAAACCATAGTCCATAATATATTTATAATGATTTATTCACATCACATTTAAGATTTACATATATATAATGTTTTTTTAGTCCTTAAAATATATGTTTTTTTGGATTTTTTTTTCTTTGATTCCTGTAAAAGAAAGAATTGATTTTGTTCTTACTAATTTATTTTAATTCTAGTCAAGTGTTCATTTTGTATCCTTACAATTAAATTATTTATTTTTAGTCCCTATCAAATATTGTTTTAAAAGAACATAAATAAGTATTACAGAAGCTATAAAATGAACATTTTTTAGGAACTAAATCATTTAACAAGGATAAAAAAATCACTGGAACCAAAAATCCAATAAAATTAACCTTTAAACACCAAAGAAAAATACATTAATACACTCTATTGTCAAAATACATTTGTGACTGAGTTTAATAACAGCAATATTTAAAATTCATGCACGTTACACATTTTGGTCATACTAAATTATAAATTATGACATTAATAGTATATGACTAAATAACTATAAATATTTTTATCAGAAGTTTTAACATTAATAGTATATCACTCTACTTCAAATTGTGTGATAACTTTCTCAAGGACATATTATAACTAAATTAATTATTAAATACTTTCTTATCTTATTACTGGTCAAATTATAAACAGTTCTGAAAGCTGTATAAAAGTAAATAAAATATTGAGAGGTTGAAATCCAATCCACCATAGTCTAAAATACCATCAAACCAAGCTTACAACTATCTCCCAAACAACAACTCAGCTAAAAATTACAATGAGAACAGTAGCAGCGTTTTGCTAGTAGTTTTAAAAGTTACAAACAGAGGAAATGGCATTTTCAAAATATGCCTAGTAGATTACAGGAAGCAAATAAGAATTTGCTTCACATCAGAAATAACTAGCATGTAATGAAACAGTGAAGAGGGAATACAGAATATCTTACACAAAACGTACAGATTGATATCAATTATAGAATACATGTGACTGCTGCTTCTGCTCCACCTTTACAAAAGAAAGAACCATCATAAATCTGAAATCTCAAATGTACATAATCACGCTGAAGCTGAACTCTGTTTGAGGCTATTGTTCACCAGGAAGTACAGATGAAAGCCAATCAGAAGCTGCCATTTGAATATCTGTCTCAGTATGAGGAGACAGAGAGAGAGGAGTAACTGCAACCTGTCCATTAAAATGAGATCCAAGGTTCATTCAGAGGAGAAAAAATTGAACTTGGTGGCATATAGAGTAACAGATTAACAGCCCAATGAAGACTTTATTGTTTGCATGCAGTCCTTAAGAACATATAATATTATTAGCTGAAGAGGTTAAGGAGACATTTCACATTAGAAAACATGCCAAAGGATAATTTAGTTAACCAACTTACATATCCACTTTCAAGTGCTATGTAATCCAGATCATCATCTATATCTTCCTGCTGTTTATCCAAAAACTGCATATAGAAGTATAGTATAGCTAAGTTCACATCCAGGAACAATTTAAATAATTAATCTTCATTCAAATGTATCGTAGAAAGTACTGAATCATGCACAATAAATAATTTTAGTCATTTTTGAAAAAATAAAATCTCTGCACCAATGGCAAAATTGATCAACTTAAGCTATTAGAAGTATGGTTTCAAAAATAAAAGTATGGTTGTGAGCCTTCCCATTTCCAAATCCATTTTCTAAAAGTAGTCAACCTTCCCTAAACTTAGTATGGGACGGTTGACCCATATTGCCATCTCCCTCTCATTTACCTCAAGTCTGAAGAACTTCTTCACCCTGTTAGAATCAGGTTTTCCTGCAGCTCCAATTGATTCAACAATCTCCAAATTCTTTTTCTGAGTAGTTAATCTCCTAGCTGCACCCTGAAGTACACCAAGATGTGAAAGATTCTACTATCAGCATCAATACAGATTAAACAGAACTGAACGTGCAAAAGATGGCAAGTTTTAGGATACTCACAGCAGCTGAGGCATCACGGCCAATCTGTGCAAACTGAAGACCAAAGCCTTGTTTACTGGCCAAGAAATGACCTGGAGGATAGCGGCTAGTTGAAACTGCCTGCCAGTTCGGAGTGGATCTCCACATACTTTTCTTGGTCAACTTGAAGCCCTTCAACAAAACAATACCACAGTAGCCATATTATATCTATGGACCAAAAACAGTTCACCAAGCGGTAAAAAAGTTACATGAAATCAAGGAGTCTTCAGATTCCTCTCTACAAGACTTTCTCATTACTCTGTGAGCACATGTAACTCCCAACAAATGTATGTCATCTTTCATTATAAGAAAAGAAACATCCCCATAAAAAAGGCAACTAGAAGTAAAGCTTTGAAAGCAGAAGCTACAAAGCATTTATACCTAAAGACCTGAATGCAACATGATAGTTCTGAAGAAAAAGAAATTGATTATAACCTAAGAATCTCATTCATATTAGATTTTCTACAGTATATAGCCCAAACCTAAAACATTCTCACATTGCAGTAGATATTATTATCCAAACTATAATAAAATTTGTGTACCTTGCTGCTTAAAGGTGATGTAGGAATTTCTACATTCAGAAAGCAGCTTTTGGGGAAAGTTCCCTGTAAAGCATCCCTGATAGCTGCATTTATTAAAGGTAAACAGAGTTCAACTGCATCCTTGAAATCAGTCTCTTGACTTCCATCCTTCTTCCTGCAGCACGGCAGCAGGATATGGTAGTAGTTCATAATCTCCAGCAGGAAAATACAGTTAAGCTGGAAATCATAAATAACAATCAACATACCAATTTAATGATATCGACAAAGAAGGTACACCACATAATAAGGCCTCTCTTGCTCCGGCAACAACACCTGAGTAGAACCTAAAGCATGAAATGAACTTTTGTTCACACTCAGGGCGGATGGAGGTTTTAATACAAAACCACAACAGACTATTATAAAGGCGAAGTGGGGACAGTGTACTAGTATACATTTATAAGTTTAACTCTATGCATAAGGGAAGTGAATAACTTACATGAGATGACCACAGCTTGATCCCCGGTTAATTCCGCTAATAACCTAAAATTTATATAATTTTCATCCGTAAATCATTAGTACTTTGTTAGTGAGAAGAGAGCACAAATAGTTATTAATTATATGACAAATGCTAACCAGTATTGGCTTTGACCATGAAAACAAGGCCCCAGATAACGCTAGTGAAATACAATCAACAGGAGTTCCTGAATTATATAGTGGGAAAGAGTAAGGAATTTATGCAAGTATCATCGTCACAACTATGATAACAAACTCAAAAATTAAGCATTTCCCAACTCTGGATGCATTATATCAGTAATGTGACAGCCAAGACAGTATGAAACTCCTTGATTACAAACAATAAAAATAAAAACTCTATCCTAACAAGTGAGATCTGCTAGTTCAGCTAAAGATCACAACCTAAATGTCAGTAGCTACTATCCCATAATTCCACGCAAGATGATGATGAAGAGACCTTTTTTGACAAGAAACTAAGCGGCAAACCCATATCATCTATGAAAGAAGTTAACATGAACTCACAGAAGAACACCTTTTTCCATATTCACAACTAGAACCAAACCACGTCTACAATAACTTCCCACAGAACGGATCTAATAAAGTAAAGACAAACAGTGGCAAAGACTGAACAGTAAGCAAACCACTAAGCTAAACTTCTACAAAAAGATTCCAAACAATTAAGAATCCCATCATCCCAATGAGCAAAAAAAAGCAAAGAAGTTCAAAAGTTGAATCCAAACCTGAAACTTCAAAGGCGGTGGCACCGTCAATCAGAGCAGAAGAGGCTTCCACGGTTTCTCCGAGAGTGAGAGAGTGCCCCGAAACAGATTTGTCCCTGAAGTAACCATTTTCACGAACTAACAAATTACAAAGAGCGAGAAATCAAACGAAGCCAAAGCAAACATGCGATGAAACAATTAGAGAGAACGCATAGTGGGACCCACGATTGGGGAACGCAGACATGGACATCGTAGAGGCCGAGGCGCACGAGAGCTTCCACGAGGAATGTTAGACCCGGAGACTCGATGCCGTCGCTGCTGGTCACCAACACGACGGGTTTGGATGTGGAGCTTCCACCGGCGACGGCGTCGCCGGCGGGCGAAGAAGGCGAAATTGAGAGTTGGGCATTGTTGTTGGGTTCTTCTTCTTCTTCTTCTTGTTCGGTGCGTTTGCGGTTGAGAAGCACTTCTTGGAGGCCTGAGGGCATGGCGTTGTTGACGGAACCAGACGACGTCGTCATGGCAGAGACCAGAGAGAGAGAGAAGAGGGTTGGAAGGAACAGTGTTTAGTTTCGGTAGGATTATGAACTATGGAGTGAGCTTTTTTTCCCTCGTTTTAGATAAATTAAACGCCTTTGATTATCTTTTTGTTACTTTTTTCACACTGATTAAACATTTTAATAATGGTATTTAAAGTTTACATTTTTTTAAATTTCCACAGTAGAAAGACTATAGAACCCTTGGTTCTCCAACAGCGTGGGTGGCAACAACACTGAACAAAGTCAATCTCTGAAACAAGCCCAAATCTTTCTTATTCTCGTATTAGATTAGATTAGATACTACACGTGTTGAGTGTTTCACTCTGTTTCCTCGTCCTCGTCGAAAGTCGGTGACTCTCTCGCTCTCTCGTCCACTTGGACTGTGTTTCATGTACTAGAGCTCCATCCACCTTCCCTCAGGTTCTCTCCCACTCTTTCTTTTTCTGTATCACTAATGTGTTCGTCAAATTAAAGTTCTTTCCTGGTGGGGTTTTGAGTCTGCCATGATTTTTCATTGCTTGCTATGAATCCACTTTTGGGTGTCAACAAAAAGCTGTCTTGTGTTGGTGGGTGTTTGTCGTATGAAATTTGAAAGATGAGACATGTGTTGGAGCTTGAAATTTATGAGACTGTAATGGGCAATTGGCACTTTGTACTGAGCAACTTGTACCAATTTTCATCCTTTTGTGAGAGTATGGAGCGGGGAGGGTAGGCTGATTGTGTGAGAGCATTTCCTGGGGATCAGTGGCTTGCTAAGGAACAGGGTTCTGTAAAATTCTGCTTTGTGTAGCCCTTCCTCTCTCACTGTTGTCTCAATGGAAAAGACTGTGTGAGAAAAAACTGTGGTCTCCATTTAATGTTGGGGACTCTATCTTGTTATAACCATGGTGGAAATTACCTTACCAAGTTCTGTAAGGATTTTATCCCAAAAGATGGAATGGTCAAGAATGGCAATTATAAAAGTTGAATTGAGGACTTGGAGTTTTACATTTTACAGTTGTGTAAGAGTGTGAGAGTATAAGATGCAGGTTTTTCAAGCATAAGTTAGTAATCATATTTGATATGCTTTTGTCCCATGTTATTTTATCTTTTCTTAATGAAGAATGTGAATGAATTTAATATTGCTACTATCAGAAATTGGCTGATTCATAGTTATTTATTTCTTTTCGTGATTCTTGTGTTTCTGACAGTTCTCATTTCTTTCCTAAATGGAGCTCAAAGAGGATCCTGGACCAATTGATAATTATGTACTTTATGATCAAGATAATCATGTTTCTTCAGCAGTCTGGGATGGACATGTAAGTGGATATTCTTTTATTTATAATTTCAGTTAAATCATATGAAGATTTATCAATATTCACATTATTGGATATGGACGTATTGTTCAAATCTACAGGAACGTGGTGTACTTAGATGCCATGAACACACTTCAATGCTTGATCAGTGGAAGCTCACACCTAAACAGATTAAGTTGGTCGAGAAGGCTGGTTTCGGTTACCTACGATTACTTCCTGCTATGAGTCTTGACAATGCATTGATAGCAGCTTTGGTTGAACGGTGGAGGAGAGAAACAAATACATTTCACTTGACTGTTGGAGAATTGACAATAACCCTGGAAGATGTATCACTATTACTTGGATTGGCTATTGATGGAGAACCTGTGATAGGCCCAATAAGTGCACCAAGTTCAGTTTGTGAAAAGTTACTAGGGAGAGTGCCAGAGGACCTGAATGGTGGAATGGTGAAGCTGACTTGGCTGAAGGAGTTCTTCAGTGAGTGTCCTGAAGATTCACCACTCGAGAAAACTGAGCGCTGTACTCGTGCTTACCTTCTATATCTCGTAGGCAGCACAATATTTTCTACTACAACAGGGAACAAAGTCCCTGTTATGTACCTTTCTTTGTTTGAAGACTTTGATAAGGCTGGGAAATTTGCTTGGGGTGCAGGAGCATTGGCATTTTTATATAGAGCACTTGGCAATGCTTCCCTTAAATCTCAGAGCACCATTAGTGGCTGTCTAACTCTAGTACAGGTTATAATTCTTCCCTTTTCTCTCTTTGCTGATACTTTAGGGTTTAGGATTTAAGGTTTACTGACTGAATAATAAATTATTATTGTTTTTTTTAGTGCTGGACTTATTCTCGCCTCAATGTTGGACTGCCAAAATTTAATCAAGAACCTGATAATAACTGTTTTCCCTTTGTGCTTAAATGGAAAGGGAAAAGTGGTTGTAGGACGAAATGTAATGTAGTGTCCTACAGAAAGGCTTTGGACTCTCTCAATCCATGTGATGTAAGTGTTATGGTTTATTTGATGAAATGGGTAGATGAAAATGGTAGATCTGTGTTAATTATTGTATATACACACAGGTCCAATGGCTACCTTACAAGGATATGGATTGTTCAGCCATACCAGAAGATATAAAAGGTAGTCTGATTTTACGCGCATCTAGGACTATGCTATTGTGTTTTGACAAGGCAGAAAGACACCTTCCTGATCGATGCTTAAGGCAATTTGGCTTGCATCAAACTATCCCGAAAGACGTCGAACGATGGGAGAGGAAGAGTCGTATTGTGGATCATGGGGTAGACCTGATGGGAAAAATGGACTTGGCTCTCAAAGAGTGGTCAGAACGTTGGGTTCATATTGTTGATGGTGGTGACATTGCAGATGAGGGTGAGTACATGCAATGGTACCACAAGATTACCAGGAAATATATTGGGAGAGTCACATCATCCCTGGAGTCAGAGTATCAAAGAACAGTATGTCTTTGCTCATTGGTTATTTATCATTAGTTTCTTTAACTTGAGTGTATGTTTTATGAATACTTGACTGCTACTTGCTTTTGCAGGTTACTGCTATGAGGGAAATTGCCAGCGTTGCTGATATACTCTCAGCAGAAGGGTTGGATTCTAATAATAGAGAGTTACTCAATGAAGTGAAAAATATTGTGCACAAATGTTTAACAGAGCAGTTTGAAGAAATGCCAAATGATAAAGTGAAAAAGAAGGGTAATCGGAAACGTAGGCAAAAGGACCACCTGAGTATGGAATATGAATAGCACCATTTCGGAGCAGGCCAAGCTCATTCTGACCTTAGCCTACTGATATTTATAACTTCTGGTTGTTAAAAAGGACGAAGGTGTATAATCAAATGATCAGCACAAGAACTTATTCGACAGAAGAGGATGCCATATTTATTAACATTAAAAATATTATTGAGACATTGGAATGCAGATAGTTTGTAAGTATATACTATAAATCTCCATTTGTAATTTGATCATTTCTAGGCATTTATTGGATCATCTGTTGTCTATGTATGGCCTGGTTTTTAAATGTTTATTAATATATTAGTATGTGAAAATTTTGCCACCATGGTATTCTAGTAGTTGCTTCATGTTCTTGAGCCCACCATTTCATGCTCCTGTTCAAGTAGACCCTTCCATTTCTACCATTCCTTTTAGTTTCAATTTATTTGTGCTTTCTTCATGCTCCAAGCACTCAGTCTTGTAATCTTGACATCAGCAGTACCATTATTGAAAGCAAATACTTGTGCTTTATCATTGATCGCCAATGTGGGGTAAACTCTGGCCGTGATACAAGCCCTTCCCTCTCCTCCAAAACTCTCTACGACAGAATGATCAATCTGTGGAAGGGAAAAACTCAAGCATTTGAAAAATTATAGATCATTTGAGCAAAAGATAACACCAACTATGAAAAGTGACTTTTAATATACACTTCTTTTTGTCATTATTATCCCTACCAATACCATTAAATATATCTGTTTACAAATCATGTTTTTTGAAGATGAATGTTTGTATACAAGTATATAAAATTATGCTTATATGCACTTGCTAAAACTAAAGAGTTTCATTTGAATGCATCCTCTTTGAACATCTTGTGGCTTCATAGTTGGAACTTACCAAGGTTCTCAATGACAACTTCTCCTTAAGAGGATCCATGTCAACAAAAGTTCCATAAGTGGTCAAATCATTGTTCTTATTTAAGGAAGACCTGCCATGCATGCATTTGTATGATATTAGAAGAGTTTGAAGAGGTCTTGAGCTGATGGAAATAATAAGAGGGTACAAAAAAAATTAACCTGCTCTGGTCACTGCACAAGAGTACCAAATATTTGTGTTGGTATCGGAATATTCTGAAGAAAACTGATGTGAACTCTTGCAATCCCTCTGAAGCAAAAACTAGCAGACCAAACGGGCCCAGTTCACTTTTAATGGATGAACCCTTTTGACTACACAGAATTTGGGGGTCTGTCCAATTGTCCAATACTTCAGCCTCTGTCAATTTACTCACTTCAAATGAAATTTCAACATCAGCCTGCAAAGGACAAATTATCACTTCAATTTTAAAACAAACCTTAACTGCAAATTTGGTTCCCAAGCATTTTAATGGTGGGATTTTAGTCTTTTCATTTCAACTGTAACAATTGATTTTTGGATGTATGATTTCTCTTATTCTAATAGTGTAAGTCAGATTTTAGATTTTAGCCTCTTTGTCATTTAGAATCTATGATGTGACACTATTTATTACGTCTGAGAGACTAAAATTACATAATATGATTAGTACAATTAGATATTGAAATATTATGCAAGTTCCACTACTTTGAAAAAAGGACCTAGTAAATAAAGTTATATTACTATAAAACCACATTGCAACCCTTATTATGTTTATACTGTAGTAGGTGAAATCTACCTGTGTTGCTGTAACACCATTAATTTGAAGCAATTGGCCTCCTTTTAGCACTTGGGGGGCCAAGTTCACTGGGTTTGCACGCAGCTTTTCTATTTCCACCACAGGCCATTGTACCAACTGTTTACCAGAACTATGCACCCATATAGCCCTTGGAATTGCCTACAAATATCTTGGTCATGTTATTATAACCATACTCAATGGCTAAAAACCAAATCTGACTATGAGCCAAGATTCAAAATGTTTTGATTTGGTCAAGTCTTGTATTGATTTTAGAATACAATGAACAAACCAATGATGACAATATTGAAATGAACTTACATATATTCCAGACCATCCTTTCTTGATATCATCTGCCTCACTAGAGGATTCTCTGACCCACCCAAACAAAACCCTTCTCTTCTTTCCATCATCAAAGAAAGATTTTGAGGCATAGTAATTTCCATAATCATATCTTAAAACAAATTCATCAAACCCTTTATCCGGCACAAACACATCCTTGGCAGCATTGTAACTCCCAATCATGTAGTAATCATGTACTTTGCCACTCAAACTAGCCTTGAGCACGTGCCTAACATCATCACCATTCACAGATGTGTCAACACCCAATTGGCCATTCTTCAAAACTGGAAAAAAATCTGGGCACTCCCACATTCCACTGCCTTTGGTTGAATATAAAGGGTGTTTGGCTTGAACCCAATTGACAAAGTCTTTGCTCCTATACAAAAGTGCCATTCCCCTACTTCTTCTTGCGCTTCCAACAAGTACTCTCCAATGTCCATCTTGGCCTAGCCAAGCAGTGGTGGGGTCCCTAAATGATTGTGGATCGATATTGTTATCACTAGTTGGTGCCATTAGAGGGTTTTGGGGGAACTTAACCCACTCTATAAGAAAAGGGTCAGACAAATTTTTGGGTTTGGCCAAGTTTTGAACTTGGCGATTCATGGAGTCAATTCCTGTGTACAAAATGGTTGGTTTGTTCCCAGGAAGCAGTGTGGTTGATCCTGACCAACATCCTTTTATATCAGACTGCTGAGATGGGAAGATGGCAGGATCTAGTGTGGTCCAATTCACAAGATCCTTTGACACTGAATGTGCCCACACAATGTTTCCCCAAACTGCATCTTTTGGATTGTATTGATAGAACAGATGATAAAGTCCTCCATATCTCATTGGTCCTACCAAAAATCCAAAGACAAAATAAGAAGAGTTTGATTGCTTTTTTATTTTCAATACAGACAGTTTAATGTTGTTTTTTCTACTTTGACTTTTTTGCAATACTTTTTTACAACACAAACAAACATATCCAACAATATTACTAAAGAGGTGCAGTGAAGAGGGAAATTCATACTAAGAGAACTGAACTAACCATTGGGATCTGCAAGTCCAAATACACCAAAGTGTCCATTTGAGAATAACATGTCAAGTGACAAAGAAAAGAAGCAAAAAATGAAACTGCATATTAGAGACATAAAACATTTGCACAATAAAGAGATGAAATGAATAAAGGAAAATTTTTTAAGATGGGTTGAAGGAAAGATGTTATGTATACCATTTATCCAATTCTTGGGAGGTTGGAAGTGAAAAGCAGTCCTGTAAGGTTGATCAGTGGAATCAGAAGATAGAGTCTGAAGATTTCTGCTAAGATGAGGAGTGGCTACACTGCCATAAATGACAGAAAAGAGAGTTAACAGCCACATAGTAGGCATTGTCATGGTTGCTATGTGATAATGTTGTGTTGTGAAGGAAAACAAATTGCTCTGCTATCTATTTATGCATGCTGTGTTGGGGAAATTGTGAATGGTTCAAAGGACATAAATTAAGGAAAATGATAATCTTTCACTCCAAAATCTGCGATGCAAAGAGTAGGAAAATGAGAGGAAGATATGAAGAAAAATGTGAAGTCACTTTGGACCATTTTGTTAGAATTTTCAAGTCAATAGTCGTAAACTCTCCTCTTGGACCATTTCTTCATAGTACATTATGAGTAACGAAACCAGAACATAATTAAAAATCCAAGCGTTAGATAAGAAAGTTTTAAGTGAAATTTAGTGTTATAATCTCTAGTGTGAATTTACTTTTAACTAATTAATGTTATAAATATCCTCCATATCATCTCCTCTAATGATCCAACAAAAACTTGTTTATTATAAAAGAAATTACATTTTTAATATTTTTTTTGTAATTTTGGTACTTTTAGTTTAATTTCTCAAAATTAAATTAAACTATTTTTTAAAAATACTTTAAACACGGGTGAGTAATAATAGGGATGGATCTTATAAGAATTTTTTTTTCTTTAATGGCAATAGAGATGACCTAGTAGTACTGTCGAAATTAATTTTGCTACATAAAATTTCTACCTATTACTTGGTAAAAGATGTACAGCTGCCCATTCTTGGGAAAATAAATGATTTGAGAAAAATAAATTTGACAAAGTAGATAATGCATTTAATGTTGAAAACCTAACCAATGCTAAGAAGGGGTCTTATTAGCATTCCTCCTTGCAATAAATAAGAGGAGATGGAACCATTTTACATATGTTTGGATACCAAATTAAAATTATTTTTGAGACTTTAAATTAATATTTTGAACTACACCGTTCTTTTCACATCCTTTTCAACAAATTAGTTAAATTTGATATGAGGGATAAGATTTGAAAGATTCACAAAATAGTAAATCATGAAATAATAATACAGATAGTAAATTTTATTTTCTAAAAGTATCTAAAAAGTGAAAAATTAGGTTTGAAATTTTTTCTAATTAAAATCCAAACTCAATTCACTGATAAAGCAGATAATTGCTCAATAAGGTTGAAATTATAAGATTAATTTATTACATTAATTTTACTTTAATGGTACGAGAAACACATTAATCAAGATAATTGCATTAATTACAGTTCAGAGTAGATTTTATTTGAATTAAATTTATTTATCAACAAGGTGAATAATTAGTACAACAATTGTACTAAAAGATCTCTATTCACACTTTTTACGAGTTTATTCAATAATCTCACCAATTTAGTTATGTCACTATCATATATGAATTCTGAATCACAGATAATATATAAAATCTTATAATTTTATAATTAAATTCTCAATTTTAATTATATTCTTTCAAAGAAAGATATGGTAGAAAAGAATGGAGGTTTAGCTTATCGAACATTATTCTCAAAATTTTTGTTTAATTGTTGTTGATGTAGAAGATAATTTAGCCAGAGCATGTAATAAAGTTGAGAATAGATAACTGAGAAATATTTATCATGGAATTCTGAGAAATATTGTATTCATAAATGCATTTGAATCTACAAGAGATCAACCTTGTACAATTCATGGGTCATTCTCAAAGTGCAGTTACAGCTGTAAGAACAAATAGGTGACAAGCCTAGCAATGCCAGATTAATGGCATCGTTTTTCTTAAATGATATTTTTAATTTTTCAGCTTATCAAATATTAAATTTGAATAATGACATGCATATTATTGTTAGCCTAATGATGTTCAGAGGCATTAATGAAAGTAAAAAATATCATAATCAAATTTCATCTTCCACCCCTTCAACCTAATTTCAGTTTATCTGAGCTTTTTTCATGCTCCAAGCACTCAATCTTGTAATCTTGACATCTGCAGTACCATTGTTAAAGGCATATAATTGTGCTTTATCATTTATTGCTAATGTAGGATAAACTCTGGCAGTGATGCACCCTCTTCCTTCTCCTCCAAAACTCTCTACCACTGAATGATCAATCTGTGTGAGAGAAACTACTTCATTAAAAAGATCAAAATTAATTGTTCAGAGATATTATTTTAATCATCTCTCTCATTACTATTTAATTTATCTATTTATTTATTTCGGTACGCTAAATATAATTTATTATCATTTAGGAATTGAGGTGATTATCACTTTAAATATATATACCTTCTTCTTTTAATTCTTTGAGACGTTTTTTAAAGATAAAACTATGACGGAATTTCAAAATCTGAAACGAACAATATTTCAAATATAGTGATTGATCCTATCGATATCTATCTTATAGACTTTAAGTCAGAATAATATTCTTATTGATTTTTTCATAAATGTACATAAAATTATTTTTATTAACTTTTGTAGAAGGTTATATATGTATATATTTAATAAAATCATGCATTTGTTAAACCCTAAAAGTTTCATTTGAATGCATCCTCTTTGCACATGTTGTGGTTTCATAGTTGGAACTTACCAAGGTTCTCAATGACAGCTTCTCCTTAAGAGGATCCACATCAACAAAAGTTCCATAAGTGGTCAAATCACTGTTCTTATTTAAGGAAGATCTGCCATGCATGCATTTGTATGATATTAGAAGCATTTGTATGATATTAGAAGAGTTTGAAGAGAAGTTGAATTTATGGAAATGATAAGAGGGTAATAAACAAATTAACCTGCTCTGGTCACTGCACAAGAGTACCAAATATTTGTGTTGGTATCTGAATATTCTGAAGAAAACTGATGTGAACTCTTGCAATCCCTCTGAAGCAAAAACTAGCAAACCAAAAGGACCTAATCCACTTCTGGGGGATGAACCCTTTGTGCTACATAGAATTTGGGGATCAGTCCAATTCTTCAATATTTCAGCCTTTCTCAATTGATCACTCACTTCAAATGAAACTTCAACATCAGCCTGCAAATGGACAAATTATTAACTTTGATGTTAAAACAATTATGTCAGCTTTATTATCATCATTTATTAAGTTTTTTATTCATTGAAAAAATAGGCATTATCTATCAAGATCTGTTTTAAACAACTAAGTTTAAATTTTTTGATTGAGAATGAAATATTTATAGAATATAATTTTAGACAGAATTTAAATGTTGATATATAAGTGCTTCTGATAAGTTTTTCTATTCAAAATTAGATATCATCTTATGCATATTTTAATAAAATTTTCTATGAATACTTAAAGAAAAAAAAATGAATTATTTCATACTAAAAAAACTATGATTGTTTCATTATAAATTAATTGTAAGTTAATTTTAGTTTTTAGAAAATAAAATATGAAACAACAAATCTATCTAAAAGTAGCACCAAAGTACCTATGGAACTAAGCAAAATTGATAAAATGAAAAAGCTTTCAACTTTTTATTATGCGTAAAAAAATGTTAACTAATAAATCTTTTCTACTTTTCGTTATGGTTAATGTTAACAAAATATTCTTCCTGTTTTTGGTTATAGTTAGAAGTAATATTAAGGAAAAAAGATAACATAACAAATAATTTTGTGCTTCTAAACCGACCATTTAAAATAATATTAAAAATATAATATAAGAAGTAGTTTTTTATTACTGCACAACCAATGTTTGTTAAACTTGCAGTCAACTTCAAATTATTCCAAATACGAGGACTTTGCACATCACAGATATATAATATAAAAAGTGTACTATTATTTTTAAACCAAGATTCGTCTGATTTTGAAAACACTGTTGCATTATTAAAGGTTTTGTGGTCTTCAAAAACATTGTGACCCTAGATTTCCCCAATACTATATATATATATATATATATATATATATATATATAATTTAAAACCTTTTCTACATTAATACTATATATTTTTACTTGATTCAAACAAGTAAAACTTACCTGTGTTGCTGTGACACCATTAATTTGAAGCAACTTGCCTCCTTCTAAGTCTTGGGGTGGCAAATTCACTGGTTTTGCTCTTAGCTTTTCAATTTCCTCCACTGGCCATTGTACCAACTCTTTACCAGACTTATGCAGCCAAATAGCCCTTGGAATTGTCTGCAAAACACATGTGCATGTTCAAGGTCAACTTCATTTTCTATAGAAAAAAAACTGTGGAGCCATTCTATGAGTTGGCTCATGTTATTTAAAATCATATCATTGCATCTATACCATAAACCATGCACAAAAACAAATCTAATTATTTGAGCCTAGAGTCAACACTTATTGGTTTGATCAAGCCTTGTCTTGATTTCAGAACCTGGTGACCAAACCAATAATAACAATGTAAGAAAAATTGCAATGAACTTACATGGATTCCAGACCATCCTTTCTTGATATCATCAGCAACACTTGATGATTCGTTCACCCAACCAAGCAAAACCCTTCTCTTCTTTCCATCATCAAAGAAAGTTTTTGAGGCATAGTATTTTCCATAATCATATCTTAGAACAAACTCATCAAACCCTTTAACTGGGATAAACGCATCTTTGGCAGCATTGTAACTCCCTATCATGTAGTAATCATGTTTTTTGTCATCCAAACTAGCCTTGAGCACGTGCCTGACATAATCACCATTCACTGACGTGTCAACACCCAATTGGCCATTCTTCAAAACCGGGAAAAAATCAGGACACTCCCACATTCCACTGCCTAGGGTTGAATGCAAAGGGTGTTTGGCTTGGACCCAATTAACAAAATCTTTGCTTCTATACAAAAGTGCCATTCCCCTAGTTCTTCTCTTGCTTCCAACAAGTACTCTCCAATGTCCATCTTGGCCTAGCCAAGCAGTGGTGGGGTCCCTAAATGAACTTGAATTGATCTTATTAGCACTAGTTGGTGCCATTAGAGGGTTTCTGGGGGACTTAACCCATTCCCTAAGAAAAGGGTCAGACAAATTTTTGGGCTTGGCCAAGTTTTGGACTTGTTGATTCAGTTGGTTAATTCCAGTGTACAAAATGGCTGGTTTGTTACCAGGAAGAAGTGTGGCTGATCCTGACCAACAACCATTTATATCAGACGGCTGAGATGGGAAGATGGCAGGGTCTAGTGGGGTCCAGTTCACAAGATCCTTTGATACAGAATGTGCCCACACAATGTTTCCCCAAACAGCACCTTTAGGATTGTACTGATAGAACAGGTGATAAAGCCCTCCATATCTCAATGGTCCTAAAATACCACCAAGAAAAGACAATTTTTTATTTTCCATCCCAGAATAATAAGAGATAGTAAACTAGTGCACGTATCAACTTGTTCATTCTTTAAACTATTTTTGTTGGATTCAAATAATAAGTCTTTCTTACGCGTCTTTTCTTTGTCATTGTATTTGAAAAGAATCATGCCATGACACTTAGTCTCTGTTAACATGTCATGTTTTGAATTAGACAGAAACATAAAAGAATTCGTACGTTTGACTTCACCTTTAACTACATGCATCACGTTCATTATTATATAATAGAAAAAAAGCCGAACAAATGGAAGAAACTTCTTCATCAATTACGTGCTCATTTGTTTCTTTTTTCTCTGGCCCTACTCTATAGAGATTTAGCTCAATATATTTACGTTATAGTACTTTATTTCTACTGCTTTCTTTGTAAGTGCCGTTCAACACACTCTGGGAAACATTAGTTTTCACATTTTACATTTGAAGTTTCAAACCATCATGAATTTCCACAAATTCTTAAATAATATATATATAGGTTGATGATATTACAACAAGTATTGAAGGAAACTATATGCAAGAATATGAAAAATATGCAGATTCAAAAGAGAACTGAAAACTGAACTAACCATTGGGATCTGCAAGTCCAAACAAAGCCACATGTCCATTTCAGGATAGCATATGTCAAATGGCAAAAACAAGAAGAAACTGTATATTAGAGACATGAAATACTTGCACAACAAAGAAAATGAAAAGAATAGAAAGAAAGGAATAAAGGGTAGAAGAGAAAACTTTAAGATGAGTTGAAGGAAAGATGTTATGTATATACCATTTATCCAATTCTTGGGAGGTTGGAAGTGATAAGCAGTTCTGTAAGGTTGGTCATAAGAATGAGAAGATAGAGTGTGAAGAGTGGCAGATGCAGTGCCATAAAGGGCAGAAAAGAGAGTCAAAAGAGAAATAGTAGAGATGAACATAGTCATGGTTGTTATGTGATAATGTTGTGGAAGAAGCAGGTGAGCTCAACCATCTATTTATATACATGATAGTGGTGGCTGTGGTGGAATTTTGTGAATGAATAGAAAAATATAAATTACTGATAGATCTGTTTTACATATAAAAAATGGTTGAGTGAAACTGAAACATGACAGAGAAGCAATCAGAAAAGTAAGCAACTTAGTATTTTACACGCCAAATGTAAACATATTTAGTGTCAGAATGTGGAAGTCAACGTAACTATGGAAGATCCATTTCTTGAAACATGTATCTCTGGTACACAGAGAGTAATGTAAAATGTTTTTGTGTTATAATATAATCGCATTTTGTTAAGGAAATATTGCTTTAATATTGCGTTTTTATGATTATATTGATTGATATTGAAATGTATTTTGTTTTCTGTTATTTTCATTAAATCAAATAGAACAATTGGTTTTTCCAATAAATCGTCATGTTATATAGTTTTCAAATTTAAAAAAAAAATAATATCTAGAAAAATAATTACTTAAAAGGTTATCCACGAATTTACAATATAGTTTAATAATTGAAAACAAGAGTATAAAAGAGATCAATAGAAATGATAAATAAATAGATTGTAATAAAAAAAGTATGGAAAAAATATTGTAAGACATGTTTTTTAACAAAATTCAATTCTGTATATGACACAAAACAACGGCTTATTACAATCACATTTCAAATAGTGTTCGCCATAGTCATCATTATTTTAAGCTTTTTTTAATGTCATTTATGGTGTAAGTTATTTTCCTCAAATGAATCTGTATATACCATAATTTATTCTACCCACAATTAACAATATACAGTTGAATATCATTTATACCTAAATTATAAAATGTATAATCATCATCAGAAACATTCGTAAGTGTTACCTAATATTATAAAAGATATCAACAATGATTGTTAAATAAGTATTGCAAATATCAATATATTAAAGTACAAGAATTTACTCCATCCTACAAAATTCTTAAAGTGTTTATATATATTTTAAATTGATTTTATTTGTAGTTAACCTGAGATTTCCAACAATCAGTCATTACCAAACATAAAAACTTATATTGAAAAAATAAATAAAGTACTAAGAAGTCTAAAAATTAATATAATATGTCATTGAAATATTGTAAAAGTTAATAAAAGTATGCCGCCCATGTTCTTATGATGTGGTCAATTACTTAATAGGCAAACCATTGTATATCTATATGATATGGTAAGACATAATAATTTCAAATTAGTTCATAAACTATGAATCATTTTTTAATGAATTGATGAAAAATAATTACCTAGTTGCAATTATAAGTTCAATATAGGCTCACAAAGTGATCATTATCCAGTGCTACACAGTACTTAATAACACTCATATCCTTTTATTTTTTTTATTACAATGTAATGTTAACTTAATTAACACATTTAATTGACATATAAAAGCAAATAATTAATGTGATGAGCTAAACCCACTCAATTTTCATGATCTTGCACTTGATTTATCCTTTAAGAGTATTGGTTATAACTCAATTATATAAGCTTAATAAATGAAATATATATAAAAATAAATTGATTGATTTTATTATCAATGTATTATTTTTTAAAAATATGTGGATTTTTTTTGTGATTTAAAAAAAAAAAGTATTACAACAATGATCAATTAGAGATATAGCAAGTAGTTATTAATGATGACTACATTAAAAAATAACTATTACAACAAGTGCAAAACATGGGTTGATTAATAAAAATTTTCACCTACAAGTAATGACGTGTGATGATTTAATTACTGTAAGATCTAGTTTATTTAAATTTAAATAATGTAAATTAAATTAAATGGAGAATAAAAACTTAAAAACACTGATTAATTTATCTACACATTTCATTGCTAAGCTTGCACTTCAGAGTTTAATAGGAAGAGTGTTAGTTAATACATGTGAAGATATTAACAAATCTATCCATATAAAGTGTATCAACCCAATATGAAAAGAATAAGACTTTGTAACTCAAGAATTAAGCACAAGCATAAAAAACACTAAATAAAAAAATTATGATTATTTGTGGATAAAATTTAATAAATATCTTGAATAAATATTATAAGTGAGAGAAATATTAATTATTGAATAATTATTTTAATTTAATTTTATATATTAATATTTTTTATTTAGACTTATGAAATTAAAGTTGTTTTCAAAAAAATAATATTTATTAAAACTTATTTTCATGGTGCAACTTATTTAAATTTATTTTTAAATAAACTAAATTTGTTTATACTAATATTTTACATTGTAATTTTATTTAAATTATACGTTAAAATTAAATTTAATATTAATTATATTTTAAATAATTTTATTTAAAATTAAAAAAAAATGTGAATATTCATGAATACTAATAAGTACAAAAAGTTCATAAATATTCTTTTTCATAAGTAATGAACGTATATTCTTAGACAGAATGAGTAGAGGGTATATAATATCCATTAATTTATTTTCCCTGAACATATTAACACTAAGAAATTTTAAAGAAACAAAAATAGAAACAATAAAAATGGCTTAGGTAAAAAAAATGGTATGTTAACAAAATAAAATAAACTAAAGTGTATATAAGTTGATACTTCTTCAATCTAATAAATCTAGAATTTTTATTAAATCTAGAAATTTAATTACTGTGATCTTTCAAAAACTAAAAACACATTAATTTATCCACATATTCATATTAAGGTCGCATTCAAATATTAAAGGAAGAGTAATGATCACAACGTAGGACAGGCTAAACCGATTAAGTCTCTTAGCTCGTAAATTTTTATTAATATTCTATTGTTGTGTGTATTATATATTTTGTGTATGTTAATATTATTAAATATTTTTATCCATTAGTTCGTTCATATTATATATTTACAATTAAAAATTTAAATTTCATTTTATAATTTTAACATTTTGTCATAATATATTTTCTTATTTACTTATAATAAATAATGAAATATTACTTTTAATTTTTTAGTTATTAATATATAATTTTAGTAAAATTTATGTGGATCCACACTTATATAGATCACGGTACAGAAAAGTCAGATTTGATCTACGAATCTATTTAGAAGTTCCGTAAGACCAGTGGACTTGTTATATCATTGGAGTAAATAATTGTATTAGTAATTACATCTTTCTTTTATTATTATGTAGTATAAATATTATGTGTATACTTGTGTATAATGTAGTAAATTATTTATTAAAAATTTCATTTTATAGTAGAGTCTTTTGAACAATATAAAAATTTATCATCCAATAAGCCTGTAAATTCAACTTTTTATGTAGATCAACACGCTTCATACTAAGAAAAAATTAAATATATAATTTTAATACATTATATAATAAATTTAATATATTATGTGGAGTTAAATGTTAGAAAGCTGTAGATTTTTCAGACTTTTTCTTTTAAATTTGAAGAGAAATGTAAGTCGAGTTGATTTTTAGGTATTAGATGATTAAGTGAATAAAAATTTCTTAATAATTTAGATGAGTTAAAAAGATGTATTTAGATTTTTAAGAAATATAAAATATCATTAGAAAAATATTTTTAAAATTACTAAAAAACATGTTATAATTAATATTATAAAAGAGAAATAACATAGGAGTGAGTACATTTAATTTTTTTAATCCATTTTAATTATTTTTTAAATGCATATATATAGTGTTACTGACAAATTTGTCTAGTATATTGTTGTAACACTGCAAAAATAATTTTTAATTAAATGTATTTTTTTATTATTCTTTTCGAAAATTCACTACAATAAACATACCCATCGTAAAACTTACAACTACTAATTTCAGTAACTAGAGGTTTCGCTAAAATAAATATTTTGAAAACTTGGAACATATTTTTCCATAAACATTTAAAAAACAATTTCTTATAAACTAAATTTAAGTTATATAAAAATTACAAATATGACTATATAAAATTTACAAATTAACTTATATATAAATTAGTTTCAGTTTATAATTATTTTATTTTATTTTTTAAGTTCCTATGGAAAAAGTTTGTCACCTTAAGAAACATGTACTTTTATTATCTTCTGTCATATGCATTTTCTAACCTATTACATCATAGATAAATTTGTGTATAATCTTCATAAGGGTTCCTCGTGATTTCAGCTTCCAAAAGTTCAAAAAGTTTTAATTTCGTCACTTTATTACTCCAAGTTTGATCATTGTTCCTGGATTTTTATTTCATTAATTTATTTTGAAGTTTTTATATATGTTGCTATTTGAAAGCGTTTCAATATGTTTACCTCGAGAATTCGAGTTTTTTTTTTTTTTTTTTTTTTATTTTTTTTTTTTTTTTTTTTTTTTTTTTTTTTTTTTTTTTTTTTTTTTTTTTTTTTTTTTTTTTTTTTCTTTCATATCGTGTTTTGTCACACATTTCAGATCTATGTAAGTTAAAATTTATTGTCAAAAAATGAATAATGGTACAAAAGCTATACGTGTTAACTTTCTAGAGTTTGTTATTTAGAAATAAAAATACTTTTCGTTCTTCATTTACCTTTTAATTCATGGTTTAGGTCATTATAAATTCATAATTTCTTTTCTCAACATGTATCACATCATATTAATTTACAAATTATTTGATCAAATTCAAGTGGTAGCCCAGCCCACTCACCGTTTTAAAATCTGTGAGTTGGGCTTGATTTAACTTTCAAGGTCCAAACTATACGGAATAACCCAATTATAGACATTTCGTTTTTTGTATTTCTTTCTACACCCTTGTAAATATGAAAATTTCCATTTTGTTTTATTAGTTTATGAAAAAATAAATTTTTAATTGTACAATCTTAAATTAAATATTTTTTGTAAAAAAAATTATATCACACAATTTAAAAGTCAAAAATAATTTACAAATTATATAACATGCTAAATTATGTAATCAAAATGTCATTTTTGATTTTAGGAATACACAATTTAGAAGTTATTTTTTATTAAAATAATTTTCAAATTATACAATTCAAAAATCATTTTATATTTGGATATATAAGTTGGAAGCTTTTTTAATTTTTAGATTGTGTAATTTAAAATTTATTTGTTTCTTACAAATTTAATTTCTTAAAATTAAATTTTCTTATAAAAATTATATTTAAATTGCACACTCTAAAAGTTATTTTTTTATAAAATAAACTTTTAGATTGTGGAATCTAATATTATTTCTTAACTTTCAAATTGTATAATCTAATTACAAAGTATGAAAGTTTTTTTATGTGAAAAATAACTTTTCAATTGTATAACTTAAAACACTTAGCGGTGACAGCAAGAGCTGACAACAGCAGGGAGGCAATTTACTCCTTTAACCACTTACATGGGGTGCACATAAAACCTAAGGGATTGCAGAAAGAAATGAATTTCAGTTTTTTTTGGGACAAAAGTGAGATACGGCAGCAGAAAATATAAATATGTCCTTAAATGATAAATGGTAAAAGACTAAAATACTTTTTATCTCCATTTACTTCTTTAATCACTCTTATTTTCATTCTCCTTTTGCTTGCATTCGATTCACTGATCTGGGAGGAGAAGCTGTGTACTTGTTTCAATCTGAATTAAAGCTTTAAACAAGTAAAAAGTAAAAAAAAAAATTATGTTTATTAGCAATTTCTGAGTGGTATTCATGATTAGGGTAGTTAATTTGATTATTGGGTTGCCATCGACAGTGAATCTGCATCGGAGAAAATAAACTTCATATGAACTGGATGTCCCGCGTCCGGTTTACATTTAAAAAAAAAACAGAATGTAAACTGGATGGAGGACCATCCGATTCACATTTGCAAATAAAAATATGAATCGGATGGTCCCCATCCGGTTTACAATTTTTTTCTAAAATATAAATCGGATAGAGAATATCCGGTTAAGTAATTTTTTTTAGAAAAAACAAAAGGTCATTTTGATCATTTTTATAGGAAAAATTTTGACATTTTCAAAATTTATGGAAGTGTAGGAGGAGGGTATTGGGGTGAAAAAAAAATTCGTCCTTTCTGGGATGTATATTTAGATTATAATGGAGTTCGTTATTCTCGTACGACGGCTCCTTCCCGCACCTCCATAGCTTCTTCATAATTCATATCTTTTTGATTTTTTTCCACTGTCTGTTTACCTTTATGTAATATCATATTTTCGGATATAGAAACAATTTTTGGAATACAACATTCTAAAAGTATTACAAATATGTATTTTTTTATTTTTAGAATGGTTCATTTTGAAAATTATTTTCGAATTTGGAAACAACTTTCATAATAGGTTCAAAATTTTTAGAATGATCTTTGTCAATTTTAAACTTGGACTAGAGTTTTTTTTTTTAAAATCAAAAAAACTCAATTAAGCCTAGATTACTAATAAGCTTTATCGTCTTAGAGACTGGTTTACATCACACGTTATGAGAAAAATGAGTTATGAGAAAAATGAAATTTAAAGAGTTGAAAGTCAAAACGGATACATAAAAAACTTAGAAAGAGAAAATAGATGAAAATACTTACATGCTAAATGAGAGAGAAAAAAGAGTACTTGTTTCTAATTATAAAATGACTAAATTATATTTGTTGAGTAAAATTATTTTTAGATATATATAAATAAAACACATAAAGTGTCTTTGATGTATCTTTATGCATTCTTTGTAGTCAAGTTTATCGAATAAAAGAAAAGCATTTAAGTGAGCTAAAGTTGCTCAACAATAAAAAATAATTTTATAACAATTACATTTTTCAAAGCCCATATAAAAGTTCCTCGAGAATAAAAACGAGAGAGTTGCACAGTATTGAAATTATCAAAATCTTCTCTATCTTAAAAAGTTTTAAAGAGAACATTATTTATATTCACTTCGCTAACTATAATAGAGATTATAAACTTTGTACAATATAAAGCTGTCATCACTCTCTAATGAGATATCTTATGATTTTATAGATAAATGATAAGGATAATTTACTTATCTTAACCAAAAGTGATTGTCTGGCAATAAATACTTTTTAACTACAAATGATTAGTTTTAAAGAATATTAGGTTTTAACCAATAATGATTGCATATAAAAAATACTTAGTTTTAAGTAGAGGTGGTGTTGTTTAAAAAATACTCAGTTTTATTTATGAGTGACTAAGTCCAAGTCCAAAGAATACTTAAATTTAGTTAGGGGTATTGTGTTCTGAACAATACTCAAGAGATTAACTAAATGTGACTTTAAGCAATACTCAAAAAAGTTAACTAAAAATAGTTACGAGCCCAAACAATATTTAAGAAATTTGTTAAGAGTAATTATCAACCCAACTAATATAAATAATGTGATTTAGAACTAAGTATATTTTGCTACGTCAAATCAACTAATATAAAAATATCATGTATATTTTTCTTTTCTCTTATCTTTTTTATTTTACATATTATTATCGTATAAACTAACTTAAGAAGGAGAATCACTCTAAAAATTAAGTTTAAATAATGAATTAAACAAATAAATTTGTTAATTTTATCAGATAAAGCAAAAGATAAAAATACTTTAATAAATTATTTGTCATGTGAAAGTATGATATAAGTAATTACAATTAGACTATATTTTGAAAAATAAAATAAAATATTATTCAACTTTTCTTTTATATATATATTTTATTTTATTTATTTTCTACAATATTTATGAATCACGTATAACCATACAAATCTAATTCATTAGGTATCCAAAATATTTTATTGATGTTGATCACCGAAACTTGAATTAATATAAACCTACAAACAATTTTTGCTTACACAAATGAAAAAAAATTAATGAAAAATATAACGTCTGTCAATGAAAATCGAAAAAATCCTAACATATATTGATCCAAAATAATCTCACAATCATCCACAAAATTTTGTGTAGAAATAACCTAAACCTAGATGGAAAACAAGAATAACTTTGGTTAACGTTTCTTAAAAAGACTAACCTAATTAACATCAATTAAAAAAATTGAAAACAATCACATTATTCAAATAAATTAAGGAATCACCTTAATATTAAAAAAAACATATTACCTAATATGGACTAAAAAATAATATTAACTGACGTAATAAAAAATTTCAACGAGTGTCATTAAAAATAACTATAATCGTCTTCCATATAAAAAAAATACGTATGAAAATTAATAAAAAAAATAATATCAGAATTTATAATCCTCGATCTCAAATAGGTAGACCACATCTTATTTCCAAATGAGTTACAATATTTCAACATAGGTCATGTTTAGACCAACAAACTAACAAAAAGTGTCTGAAAAAAATATAAAATAAAATTTTAAATTCTTATATTTTAGTAGAATTTAAAATTATCTTATTTTAATTAATCAAATTATTAAAATTATGAAATTTAATTTTTTTCAAAATTATTTATTCAAACAAATAATTTATCACAAAACATTTTTAATTTTAAAATTAGTCCTATTCTAAAAATTTTCTCCCAAAAGATATAGTAATGTTGTAAAATATAATAAATAAATTATAATGCATACATCCAACCATTTGGACCTCATTATATATTACAAATATACATTTTCAGCAAAATTCATTAAATAGTTTAACCATTGTTAAGAGATTAAATAATTTAGTTTTATTCTTAAAAATATTATTATTGAAAACAGAAATTAACTATTATAATAATGAAAGTTAACTACTATGAAATAAAAAATAATAAAGAGTTATCATTTTGAAAAAAAAACCATTAAATAATTAAATGTTAAAAATAAAATACATTAATTACTATCTTAAAAATTAATATATTACTATATTTTAACATTTATTTCATCAAATCTATAAAACATTAATTGCAATGTTTAAAAAAATTCATAAAAAGTATAATATTCAATGGTTTTAAATAATTCATTAAATAAAAAGATACATAAAACAAAAATGTACTTAAATAGATATAAACAAACAAAGAAAGAGATTGAAGATGTGGATGCATATTTAGTTCAAATATCTAAGGTGTTAAAGCTAACACAACTCTTTGAATCTTTATTTGAAATCAGATTACCAAACTTTTCATAAACACTTTTATAATTAAAATTAGTTCATACATAAATTAAAATTTTTAAAAAATAACATAAAAAAAACTTTTATACCTAAATTAATTTTAACTTATAAGGAAATTATTTTATTTGTTTCCTATAAATATTTATAAAAAAATTCTCCAAACTTATCTTTAGAAATAGATGTGGAAGATGCATATATTTAACATCCAATCAAACATGTTATACCTAATGTGATTTCAACTTAGCATTTGTTTCAACTAAAAACATTTAAGGAAGGTTTTGCCATTCATCTTGTGAATCAAGGGACCAATTTCCCCTCCCCACAAATTATCTCATTTATTTATTTATAATTTTTTTGTAATAAATTTAATATGGTTGACTTTTATTGCATTTGAAAAAATTGAACTCAACAAATAAATAAATATGCATATTAATTATCAATAATAGTTATAAATAAATAAATAAATGTCTTACACATTCATTTACAACAATTCATGAAAAAATAATCATATGCATGCCTTAATTGTTTCAATGGGGTGAATAAAAATGATTCTTTCCTCTTTTTCTCTTAGTTTCCACAAGAGGAAGATCAAAGGCATGTAGAAAGCCTAAAAGGCCAAAGAAAAACATAATTGTGAAAGACTTTGGTCGTAGCAATTGGGTGGTACCAAAAAGAGGCAATAAAACTATTGAATTTGGAAGCTTTGTTAGCAGTAATATAAGAGAGAGAAGAAGACTCATCCACTTCTACCATTTCCAAACCTTATTCACACAACACAATACAAAAAAGCTCTCTCTAGACCCAGAATTTCAAACACACTCGCCTCTCACTGCGCGTGCCCTTCAAACATGACCATCTTCTTCTTCCCAGGACCTCTCTCAGGTGCAAAACCCCTCTTCCCTTTTCAACTTCTTCTTGATTTTTCCTTTCATTTTCTTGATTCACAGCTTGTTGGGGTGTGATTTTTTCAACTATGAAATGGTAAAGTTGGGTTTTTTTATTGTTTCTGATAACTGGGATACGTTTTGGCTGGGGAGGTTTACTTGTGGGGTTTGTGGGTACTTGGATTTGGGAGTCAAGATTCAATCTTTACTTTGTTCAAGGATTGAATTAGAGAAGATTGTAAACAGATGATTTTTTTATGTGGGGGAATTGTGGGGCTGTGTTTTCATGGGTAGGGAGTTGTTTTTACTGTCATGTTTCGATTATTATCAGAGGTTGCGTCAAAAAGATGAATAGAATCTGTCTGGATTGTATTTGTAAGGGTTTTTTTTTTTTGGTTGTTGAACTTCTAATACATAACTGAGCAGAGTGATATGCATTTTTTTTCTCATTATTTTCCATTTTTTTCTTGTTTATTTGGGATTCTTCGTAGAGTAATAGTGCTACTTATCACTAGATCATTTCAAATTTGGAATGATTTGAAGGGAATATGATTGGAAGCTTCAAGCAGACTGATTCAATTGAGTGCTGTGAAGCTGCCATGCAGAAAGCTTATTCTCAGGAATCTGGTCCTGTTCTGAAGAAGTCAAAAACCAAAGTTTTGGCTTCTCAAAATGTAGATTATTGTGAAATGGCAGAAAGCGAGGACAGACTTAGTGACATGCCAGATTGTCTTATTCATCATATCTTGTCATTTCTGGAAACAAAGGATGCTATTCAAACTTCTGTTTTATCAAAGAGGTGGAGGTATCTTTGGGTTTCAGTTCCCTGTCTGAATTTCAGTAGCAAATCATTCACAAGGTTGGTTGACTTCAAGAAGTTTGTGCTGTGGGTCCTAAACCACCGTGATTCTTCTCATGTCAAGCTCCTTGTGTACTATCGCTTTGGGGTGGATTATGCCACAGATCAACATCTTTTGAATAAGGTTATTGAGTATGCAGCATCACATGGGGTTGAAGAAATCAAAATCAATCTCCGTGCAAAAACATCTGGTAGTCCTCCTGTTGAAATTCCTTTGTCTCTATTTTCTTGCCAATCTTTGAAAAAGCTTGAGTTAAAAGATTGCCATCCTACGAATGTGTCATCCCCTATAGGTTGCAAATCATTGGACTTGTTGCATCTGGAACAGTTTGCAATGGATCCTGCTGCTGCTGACTTTTCAAATCCATTTGCAAGTTTGGCAGAACTATTTGGTTTCACAACGTTGACAACCCTGCATCTAAATAACTTCACTCTGTGCTATACAGGAATAGATTGTCTGGATCCGTTTGCTAATTGTGTCCATATGAAGAATTTGCACTTGAGTGAAATGTCCTTTAAGTCAGATTTGAACCCTAAGGATTTTGTGATATCTGCTCCCAAACTCAGTAACTTGAGTCTAATGTGCAACCGCTTCAAATGCAAGATAGTAGTTGCTGCACCACAGCTTTCCAATTTCACTTACTTGTATTCTACACCTTGTGCTTTCTTTGAGTTTCGTCTTCCATCTTTGGATGGCTTGATCATTGATATACATGAACCGCATGATCGATTCGAAAAATGTCGTCGAAGGAAAAGAGAGGAGACTCTGCATGGTTTGATCAATATGTTACGGGGATGTCATAGTGCAGAAGCTGTTAAACTATCTTTCTGTACAGCTGCGGTATGGAGAAAGTTCTGTTATGTTTGTTCCTGTGACTGCAATTTTTGGCCTATGTACAATTTCTTAAAGAACTTTTTCAATCTCAGGTTACTTGTGGAACTGCAGCACTGTTAAAGCCAGAATCTTTGCCTCCTAGTAAATTGAAGTCATTGAACTTTGGAGTGGGATCAACATATAAAATCTTCATCAACAACCTTGACCATATAACTGCCTACTTCCGCAATTGTTCTCAGCATGCAGACTTTGAGATTGTGGCTGTTTAGAAGGTATTCATAAATCCTATTCATTCACTATATTTTGTTCTCTCTTTGTTACTATAATACTAATTATATTCCTTAATATGTTTGTCATAGTTCATCATATATCACTCTAAAATCAAGCAAAACAAATAAAAGAACTTGGTTCAATGATTGGTTGACGTTTCTAATCAGTGGATAATACTAAAACTTTCAACCTAGTCTTCCATGACTTGGAGACTTTTAGACAACAACTATATTCATTGCGTTTAATTTTGTATGTATTGGGATTCACTGATGTTTATAATATTTAGCCTGTTCAAAAGTTTTATGAGATATTGAATATGGTCATAGCTATTTGTTTGCATTATCATCTCTTTCTTTCCAATGTGCGTTTGGTGGCTAGGATAAAAAGTAATAGAGAAAAGATATTAATTTTCCTAACCCCCAACCCTCTCTTTCTCAACCCTGTTAGTCTTCCTTTTCTATTAGTCTTCCTTTTCTATTAGTCTGCCTTTTCTTTGAGTTGCAGTAACACCTGCCAAACAACCACCCTTTATGAACTAGTGATTACAATACTTATACTTATCATGTTTCAAACACAAACTGTCACTGCTTGTGATCATTTTGGGGCTCTAGTTTATTGTTAGCATTTTGTGCATTACAAAGACTCGCCATGTCTTGGTTCATGTGACAATTCTTTGAACCTGAGCCTGAGCCAAAGTTGTTATTCTAGGACATGTTTCATACCTATGAGTTTTGACAGGCCACCTAGTATTCATCCAATGAGATTTGAGAGTTTAAGAGAATTGTATTCTTTCCTACCTGTTATCAGTTCTCTAGTCATAACCACATTTTTTTTTTTTTTTGTTTCTTCTTGATTACCAATTCAGCTGGGAAATTCTTAGTCAATGTAATACTTAGATGTGTTTGGTATTTTGTTTTCATCATTAATATGCTATTTGTATGATTAATGGTAAAAACATATTAACTGAGAAAAGCATGTCACCTTTAACATCTGGCCCAACTTGGATCTTTGATGTAATGAAAAGTTTACATATCTAATTCTTTTTGCTATGGAGCATGTAGGCAGTGAAGAATGAATTTTACGTTTTTATTTATCAATTTCTGAGATTTTCATACTTATGAAATCAGAGTGACTAAGATAGCTTATAGGATTTTAACTATTTGTAGTGTTTTACTGGTTAATAAACCTTCAGTAACTCTTTGATGTGTTTGTCAGACTATATAAAACTATTGAATGTCAGTGTTTATGCATATATATATATTCCTAGATCATATTTATTACTTGAATTTTGAAATGAATGTTCTCTGAATTTGTTTTTGACAGAATGGATGGTCTTTTTTCTTAATTTTGCAGATACTTTGGAGAGGAGGTTTAACTGGCAGAGTTGGAATTAACCCAATACTTGGATCCTTATGATTCAAACAAGGATTAGTGTTTGGTATAGTTTTATTGGGAAAAAAAATTTGGATAAATTCATGTGGTTGATTTTTGAAAAACAAGGTATAATGAAATAGAAATTCAAATGTTTTTGCAAATTTGTATCATGATTCTGGTTCTATTATCAAATTTTGCCCCTCCCTCCCATATCTAAATACAGACCTTTTATATTTTAAAATAATATGAAAATTAGTGTTTAATTAGATTATGACAATTATTTCTTTTAGTAAGGATTAATTCTAATATCATAAAAAGTTAAAACCCAGTAGTGCATTTTTATAATTTTTTTATGATTATGAAAAATATTTAATACAAGGAGAAGAAATTGTTATGACATTTATTATAATAAAAAATAATTATCAAAATAATAAGAGATAAGATGGTAAGCAAATATGTAAATACAACAGGAATTTCTTTTATTATTTATTTTTTATATTTTCATTGTTCATTTTGTGTAATAACTTTAAATATTATTGAAAATAAAATAAAAAAAACACTTTATTTACAGTAAATAAAGATAGTTTTATTATTTATTCTTCTAGACTAGTGGAAACATGTCATTCAGCAAGTGTACATCTGCATTTTTATTACAATGAAACAAGCAAGTTCTTAAAATGTAAATAATTTTGTTAGAATTGTTTTAAAGAATGAACAATTTTGTAAGAATGATTTGGAAAGGTTGTATCTGATGCTTACTTTTACTATAATAAATTTATGTAGCATCTACTATTATGTAGTAGTACTATATTATGTATTTATTTATTGAATAAGAAGATTCTGACAAATACAATTGTCTGGTTGTAAAGGATGAAAGGAATAGTTATAAAAATTTATCCTTTTATATAATAATAATAATAATAATAATAATAATAGTTTAAATAGTTTAAACATCTTTTTATTGTTTGATTATTACTTCAAACAATCCATGTGGAAGAATGAAGAAAAAGGGACATTTATAATTCTTTTAGTTTTTTCCTTGTTTCCTTTCCTTTTGTTAAACAATTTTTTTTAACATTTAAATCTTGTGAAATTTGTTTTTATCTTTTGAATAAGAGGGAAAGTGATTTGTTTTTCAAGTATATTATTTAATAATAACTATAGTGATATTAAAAAAATTACAAAATAATAGTAGTAATAATAATAATAATAAATAGGTGTTAAAATATTTTTTTATTAAATTAATAAAAATAAGTTACATTATTCCTGTCCTTATGATTTTTTTTTTAAAATTAAAATCAGTTTTAATATTTAGTTTCATGATGGCAATAGATTAATCCTATCCGCCTTAAAGAATAAAAAGATTGAAGTCATAAGAATGGTATGAGTTGTTTTCTTTTTTTTTTTAAATAAAGATAATATGACTCATCCGATATTTATTTACCTATGTATCTATTTTTTAAAATATGATATTTGTAAGATTCTTTTATTATCAAAAGAATGACCCACATGTCTATTTAATATAGAAGAAAAAAATATCAATAAATTTGTTAATCATAATTTGACAAAAAATCACAGTTAAAAAATCATCTCTAATCTAACTGAAAAAAAAAAAAAAAAGAGATGGAGAGACAAAAATGGAGGGGAATAACAATGAGAACCTTGAAAAAAAAACAATAAAAAATAAGAAATCTATCACACAGAAAGAAATAATCAATGTAAGTTTTGAATCTGACAGCACAGTCATGATGAAAAAATGGTTAACAAAAAAAATGCAACATTAAACACGAAGCATAGATTAAGTTGTAGTAAAATTAACAATTATAGTAAATTATATGCTATAAAATAGATTAATTTTATCATTTATAAAATAACAACACATAAGGAAAAGAAAGAGAAATTGTGTTATGTATTAGAGGTAGTGTGATTATAACAATAATAATTTATAATGAAATTTGTTGTTTATTTCAATTTTATTTGTGTTTTTTATTTTATTTCTTTAACATTTTTCACTAAACGGATATATTACTTGATGTTTTTAGTTATGTGAATTTCCTAGTTTTTCTAATATTTAGGTTATGCATGTATATGATTATAAGTAGAAATTATTGAATATACGATTGTAAGATTTATTGTCTTAATACGAGACGTCATAGATATATGCTTGGAATAGTATTGTAATTGAGATGTTAATATGTAATATGTCGGTAGTTTACTTAATATTTATCATGTAAATTTAATTGAGGAATAATTTTTAAAAATTTATTTATTTATTATTAATTCATTTATTAACCAAAAGTTATCGCAATGATATCATCTATTGTATAGTGGAAAAGATTAGTTGGCTAGAATATAACTTTCTAACATTCTAAAAAAATTTGTTGAAATTGAAAATGTTTGATTAGAGAACTAAAAGATATTGATTTTTAGGAGATTAGTGAACTTTAATTATGAGAGGGAGTCTTCCAAGTATTTAGTTTATGGTTGATGATTTAGATTAAAGTTTAAAAATACCTTATTTTTAAAGATTGAGCTTGTATATTATAAATGTTGTAATGAGCTTGAAGCACTTACGTCTAATGGAGTCGGTCCAACTTAAGGTTCAACCTGTTATGATCTATTTTAATTTAAATTTATTCTATTATATTCCTCCACGTGTCCTATATATAAGGCTACCTGTCGCTTATCAAACAACACGTGTCGCTTGCCAACCAACATGACATAAATAATATAGTTGTATCTTTCTGAGAAAAGCATCTTTCTGAGATAAGCATCTCAGTTAACCATCTCGATATAGTAAAAGAACGCATACAAGTATGGTTTTATTAATGCATCTAGTCAACTATATAGTACAAATATAATATATATACGTGTCTTATATATAAGGCCATCTGTCGCTTATCAACAACATGTGTCGCTTGCCAACCAACACGACGTAAATAATATAGTCGTATCTTTTCGAGATAAGCATCTTTATAAGATAAGCATCTCTGTTGACCATCTCAATATATTAAAAGAACGCATACAAATATGGTTTTATTAATACGTCTGACGAACTATATAAGTATGGTTTTATTAATGCGTCTGGTCAACTATATAGTACATATATAATATATATAATTTAGATTACTAAAAACATATTTAAATTTTTAATAATTTTTTTTAATTTATCACTCAATTAGAAACTAAGTATACTCTTATTTGTCACGTCATCATACACAATTTATTCATTTTTAGTAATTATTGGAAAACTATCCATTTCATAAATTTTGAAAGAATGTTACAAAATCCCCTCATTTTTTTACATGAAAATAGTACTTCATACTTCCTTTTAAAAACCAAAATACTTATTCTTTAATGAATTTATTTAATTCCTTAAAATATCAATTTATTTGGGTGATAAATATTTTTTTATGGTGAATATATAAAACAAAAGTTATAGATTATAGTCTTCTCTAAGATTAGCATTTTCCTTAACACAACACTCGTGTGTAATTGTTCCTGTTCCATTCACTATGGCCCCTAAAATTAACCTTTTACCTTAACGCAACACACGTGTGTAATTGTTCGTGCTTCCTTCGATGTGGGCTCTAAAATTAGCCTTTTCATCAACACAACACACGTGTGTAATTGTTCTGTGACTGACACAGAAACAAACAATACACAGACACTGAATCAATCAATCAATGGTGGTTGCGTCCCTTCGTCTTCTTCCTTCTCCATTGATCTCTTTCGTTCCTCGTCGCTCTCCATATTCATGGCGCTCTCGTCCCTCTTCCCTTGTTGCCTTCTCTTCCATCCACTCCAGTAGCCACTCAACTTTCACCATTTTCTTTTTCTCACAAGCCACCCTCACCTTAACCTATTTTTTCTATTGGAACCCTATTCTTTGTTCAAAATTAAACATCTTTTATTTTTTTTTCCTGAAAAGTCTGTTGATTTATGCATCACTAAGCTATTACTTGCAATTTGTGTTGACTTGTAAGTTCATGTTGCTGCGGCAGATTCTAAGGAAGAGGGTGGAGTGGAGCTTGGTGGTGATCAAAGACAAGCAGAAGTTATTTTTTTGGGGACTGGAACCAGTGAAGGGGTTCCTCGTGTTAGTTGCTTGACTAACCCTTTGAAAAAATGTGAGGTACATGACATTATTTAACCAAACCATGTTGTTATAATTGATGAATGAATATGATGTTATGGAATTGGATCTTTAGGATTTATTGGTTTTGGCATGATGGTTATTACAGGTGTGCTCAAAAGCTGCCCAACCGGGTAACAAGAATAGGAGACTTAACACAAGCATCCTCATTCGTCACCCCAATTCTTCAGGAACACAGAATATTCTTATAGATGCTGGAAAGTATGTTTTTAATTGTCCTATGTGATATGCACTGCAATTGTGTTGGGGTAGGAATTAGAAGGACGGGATTTATCTTACTTTTGTTTTGAATGTTAGTCCATATTTGCGATTTCGTAGTGGTTTTAGGTTGGCACCTTATTGTACTTTCTTTTCTTTTCTGCTGGAACATGAACAAAGTAATACATAGCAATTTTAGATTTTCTTTGATACAATGCTTGTATACTGAAAAGGCCCAAAATTGATCATTAAGAATTGATGGACTCTACACCTTCGATTACTTGAGCTGGTGGCATGTACATGGATATGGCATAGTATGCATCTTGGTCATGATAGAATGGATTATGGGTGCCAATGAGTATTTTCTTGTTTCCCTCAAAGATAGTCTTGTATCTGTGGACTGGATTCTAATAAGTCTGAGTTGTCCAGTCATGGGATGATATATGCTGTGTTAGGATAAAGTGCTGTCTGAACCATGAATATATTGTAGATTTTTATTATTGTAAGATGGGATTTAAGTAATTTTAGTTCAGTTTCAAGGCAAACCTGGGCATGATTAGATTATGTGCTTCATTTGGGTGCTGATAACAAATTAGTTTCCTTGTTGCAGATTTTTCTATCACAGTGCTCTCCGGTGGTTTCCTGCTTATGGGTTAGTTTTTACCTACTATGAACGTTCTCATATGTGATGGCTTCTCTATTTATGTATTTTTTTTATTTGATTTCTTTTTAGGAAAATATGATGCAACATTAATAGCAATGGTAATGAAAGGACATGCAAATTAGGAAACGAAACTTGCACAAAATATGTGTGGTATATACACAATTTTGGACTGTTGGCAAAGTTAGTTAAGGTTATCCTATGGTTTGCATATAGAAGTCCGTACGGTGTAAGATTGTGAAAGCATCAATACCCATGCAAAACAAATTGGGCTTGTCAAATATCTGGAATACTTTTTAATGCTAAGCTATTTAAGAGAAAATAATCTTAGAAGACTTGTATGTCAGTGACATTTCTTGTTGTTTAATTTTTTTTTTTTTTTTTTTTAATTTTTTTTTTTTTTTTTCTTGAGGAATCTTGATTATTGACCCTAAAATTTATGTAGTAGATAGTGTTCTACAGATTTTCTTGTATTTGTCTGCCTTGGTTTTATATATCTGTCACTTGTATGTCTGCAGGATAAGAACAATAGATGCGGTCATTATTACTCATTCACATGCTGATGCAATTGGAGGTCTGACATCAATTATCTCTAATAATATTCTTTGGATAATTAATATCAATACGATATGTATATGCTTGGCTAAAGTAATAAGAAATGTAATTGTTCATATAAACAAACTCTGCTTCTTTCTCCTACCCAGGTCTTGATGATCTTAGAGATTGGACAAACAATGTTCAGCCTCATATTCCAATACATGTAACCAAACGAGACTTTGAGGTCCTCTTCCATATGCTTTCCTTCTAAATCCAAGTTGTCAAATGTACTTTCTGCTAAACATCTGTATATGTACGTTGTAATTTTGATTTATGTTTGAAAGACCTCCTGTATATCATTGTATCATTTTTAGGAAATTAATGCATACTATAAGCAATTGTGAATTTGTGCATATTGATGTTCATTCTTTCTCTGGGATTGTCAAAGGTATACACAACTGATGTTATTGAAGTATATGTTATATATATCTACTTAATGCTAATGAGCCTCTGCATCGGCTTTAACATTTACACTACAGAAATTCATTATACATTTAGAAAATATTTAGACTAATTGTAGTTAAAATTTGAGTAGGGTTAAATAGTGGATTTAACTATACCTACCTAAACTAGCCTACTGAAACCTAATAATAATTGCCATCTGAAGAAATCAAATCTTCGTCTTCTGATATAGGCCGAAGACCTGGAAATTTGGTATCAGAAGATCCTATCTAATATCTCCAGAGCTTCAATCTTTTCTAATTTGCATGATGGAACAATTTTTTTCACTATATTAGCTTCTGAAATGACGTCTAAGAGAGAAGAGAAGCTGCTCATCCTGCATATGTTCATGACTGTTAGCTGAAAAATAAAGATGCCTCAGGGAAATTTTCTTACTTTTCAAAGATTTTAATTTTTATCTTTCAGGCTAGAGCATAAGAAGCTTGATTTCTCAAGGTTTACTTATCATCTGATTAGATATTTATCTTCTTCTGAACTGTGGATTGGGAGTTCTTCTTAGTAGCACTTGTAGAACTACCCTAGAGTGAAGGGGAAAAGTAGTGAAAGCTTGTGCTTTTCATTTTCAATGATCTGCTGAATCATTCACCATTTGCTACTTCAACGAGCAACTGGAGGGATATGTTTTTATAATGAATTTATTCTTGTAATCCTACTGAAAAATGCAGGTGATGACAAAGACCCATTATTATTTAGTAGATACTAGTGTTATCTTACCTGGTGCCAAAGTCTCAGAGTTGCAATTCAAAATCATATCGGAAGAATCATTTTCTGTAAATGGACTGAAGGCCAGTATCATTATTAGTTTTAATATCTTCAAGTGGGGTGTTCTAGTACTTTGCCCCTGTTCAATTTTTTTTCTCACTTTTTGCTCAATCAATTAATTTCTGACTTGTTCCTTCTTGTGGATGGGGCTTGGCTCTGTTCTTTTTTCCTTCTATTAATGTACTTCAGATTACCCCATTACCAGTTTGGCACGGCCAGAATTATCGGTCCCTTGGTTTTCGTTTTGGTAATATATGTTACATTAGGTAATGTTTCTACGAGAGTAGAAAGTACTTCATATGATCCAGTTCAGCCTTTTCATCTATTTACATGGGCTGATCTTGTCTCTAAATTTGCAGTGATGTTAGTGAAATTCCTGAAGAAACTTATCCACTTCTAAAGGACTGTGAAATTCTAATCATGGTGATATACCCTACCATCCTTTTTATCTTTCCACATCTGTGTTTTATACTCACATGAAATAACTGAGTACATATATGATTTCTCCCTCACTCATATGGTGTTTGATTCCCCAGGATGCCTTGAGACCTGATCGTTCTACTTCTACACATTTTGGACTTCCAAGGGTAATAAACTAAAACCAGCTTTGCATTTGTTTAAACTTTCCTTCTAGGAAGAAGATTGATTCCGATCTTCCATTTCAGGCGTTGGAGGAAGTGAGAAAGATTCAACCCAAAAGAACACTTTTTACTGGTAAGTTTAGCTTGAGCCTTCTAGTTATCATAATGATTGAACTACTTTCTTGCCTTAAACTATGGTTCATTCATCATGCATTTAGGAAGCCTGATAGAACGCTTGAGAAGTTCAAAACTAGTAGATAAAAAACTGAGGGAGTTAGTAATACATCATCAATGTACAATGTTTAAGAGAAATAGTTTTCAATGTCTCCTTATTGGTTATTTGAAGGTATGATGCATCTGATGGATCATGAAAAAGAGAATGACTACCTTGCAAGCTTATTGGAGTCTGAGGGCATTGATGCACAACTGAGCTATGATGGACTTCGTATACCAGTCAGACTCTAGATTTTATACAGCCTCAATGATTTTTTTGTCTCAAAGAGAAGTTATTGAATAAAACATTTAAACGATTTTACAAGTTCATACATTCTCCTGCAACTATTCCACCATCACTTGTCATTCTTGTTTCCTTGTCTCTATTACCGACAAGAAACACTCATGTAACAGGATGTTTTTCCCCTTACAACGAAATATTCAATTTTGTAGTGAATTATCAATGTGGTCATTATATGGAAAAAATTAATCGATTTAGTTTCTAAAGTTTATAAACAAAAACTGTTTGAACCAAAAGAGAGGAAATATAAGAAGGAAACATTTTGGTAAATTTCATGTGCAAATCCTCTCAAAAGCAGGTCTATGTATAGCAAATTAGCAGTGTCGGAGGCAGAATTATGGTGTTTGAATTTAGTAGATTTGAACACCGAAACTCTCACAAGGTTGGAATCACTACTTTGACATTGACAATCAAACATTTCAAGTATTGTTATGATATTTTGTATATTTGTTGGCACTCAGCAATTCATGTTGAGTCAATATGAAGAAAAAACATACAAAAGATATTCATATTGAGACTATGGTCCACTATGTTTTCTACGCACTGAGTCAATAAAAGATTAGTGTTACGTTCAGAAAAGCTAGTACTTTTCCTTTTTATAGGTCGCAAAATGGATCACGTAATACCTGCAGTTTCATGAGTGGACGATGCATTTTGCAAAGTTTTGGAATAACAGATAAAGTGGATCTTTGCAAAGCAACACGACAGAGTTGTCGTGTTAGGTCGAGTGTTTGAATAGGATTTTTGAGTTTTCCTTTTCTCAATTATGCTCTTTTTTTATTTCCTCCTTTTTTTGAAAGTAAAATGTGTTTTTTTTCAAAATGTTCATATTTTAGTCTAATGTGTGTATATCTAAAATTACATCACCAATCACATTATTTGGTTAACACAAATTTTAGTGTCTATATTTTTAAAATAAATATATTTAATTTTTTGTGAAAAAAATAAAACGTGGTTGGGTTAAAAATGTAAGAACTAAAAGAGTGTTAATTTTTTTATATAAAATTAAATATAACATTTAAAGATGTTTTGAGAGGTTATTTTTTTTTTACCCTCACTTTCAGTGTTTTTTTGAGAGATTAAATATCTGGAATTATTTCTGCTCATAGCTTGGATGATATAGTTCTCTCTGGAAGATGCTTCTGATGAACTTTAAATTTATAAATTATAATAAGCGAAGTCTGATTATATCATAGATGAAGTTATCATCTGAAAATGATAAACGAAGTTTACATTTAGAAGGCATATCAAGTTATAGAAAATTAGTCGGACAATTACAAATATTTTATATCAATAGAGTAAGAGATAAAGAAAAAAAAAAATTAATAAGCATGCGTGTGTAAAAATGACAACAATTTTTCATCTTCTCCGAACAATCAACCTAAACTAAAAAAAAATCATAAAGTTGAGATTATGATGTTGGTTAATAAAAAAACATAAAGAGGTGCAACGATAATAAACTTAAACATTCCAAACAATATATTTACTCTTATAGAAACTAAATCAATTTTGAGTCTAGTGTTTAAGTTTGTCAACAAACCCACAATCATTCTTTTTAGATCAATCACCATGTTAGGTAAAAGACAATTATCAGTGTCATTAACCATAAATAACATTATGAGATTATTATTTGTTGAGACAAATTATCATTTACATTTCTCATTAATAATGATAGATAGTTCATTAATAAAAGATTTATAAAGATCTTTAACATCACATATCAAACATTTAGTCTCCCTAGTTGACATAATTGACATCTTTAAATAAATAGGTAATCAAGTGTTAGGACTCTACAAATTAAGAAAAAAGTTAGATTATGTCAAAGGTTTATAGGTTGAGAAGGTATTTAGTATATTATGAGAATATAATTGCATGTCACAATCTTTAATAAAGGAAGTATATTTTTGACTTAATGTTAACCATGATCAGAGTAAATCTAGTAGAATCTTCTTGAAGATGAAAACAATTTGAGAATGCTTGAAACAATAAAAAAGTCTTAAAGAGTAAAAATATAATAAATGAAGTTTGAGAAATAACACAAATTTGTGGATAAGTTATTAAAAGAAAAACAACTTGAAAAATACAATGCTTCATGAAAGAACACAACTATCAAAAAGATGATATTGTTTGATGAGAAGTCAGTGATATCTACAAAGATCAAACTAAGAGCAAGTTCAAATTAAATTTTGGGACGAACCGTACAAATTTAGCAAAATAATACATATAATCTTAAAAAGTTGGTAAGAAAGTTAATATCGATAACTTATAATACAACTCATTTTATAGTATATATTTCATAGTATATTATAAGCAATAAGTTGAAAAAAGGACAAATGTTGTGTTATCTTTCATATTCTTTCTGTTTTGCTTTTCATGGATAATGTTGTTTGGCTTCTCATGATTCTCTTCTCAAGCCTTCTTTCCTTAGTTCTTTTATAGGCCAAACATGAAATTTACCAATATATCTTTAACTTTGATTCTTAGCATCTTATAATTAAAGTTACAACCTATGGTTTATGCAAAACACAACATGATTAATATACATAATATGTGACAAATTGTCACAAATTTAGATAATTAATGAAAGAAGATGGTTTAGGCATGTTATAAAAAAGACACTAAACACACTAACATTATCAAATAACAAATCTATAACGTTGAAAACAAAAAAAAAAATAGTGTCCAACAAATAAAAAACAAGTCAACCTTCAAAACGAATGCATATGATGAAAGAATGACAGAGAAAAATTAACCTTGTTATATGCAATTGTAAAAATATTTTAAATGAAATATTATGCTTGAAATATTGAACGATTATATCTTTTCACCTATTCAAATGACATAATGTTTTAAAAAATAATTTTTAACAACAATCTTCAATAAAAAGAGTTGACAAAGTCTTCTCTCATTTTGAAATCTCCAAAACTCTTTATTAAAAATATTTTATATTGTCATACAAACAAATCTTTACACATCTTTACTTATTAATAGTAGCATTTCATGTCATTAAGCTCCAATAAAATATGAAGACTAAACACGTTAACATCACACAAATAAAAATTACTATTTTGCTAAATTAATTTGAACTTAAGCTTTCTACATAGTTACTGAGTAACTCAACTATTTTCAAAACCCTTTCATTTTTGTCAAAAACATCCTCCTCCACAAGTTATTTTCTATTCGAAAATTATAAGTTTCAGAAACTTTATATATATATATATATATATATATATATATATATATATATATACATATGCTCATATTTAATATATCATAACTTAAATATTTTATAAATAAATTATTATCAAGAAATTGATTAACATCCATTTTAACAACTAAACTATTTTTTACTATATCTCTAATATTGTATTAGCTTATAATGGTCTTACAAAACTTATCATCTCAGCCGGCAATTGGTTTCTAAAATCTAATTATTTTGTGAAGGGTTAAATAAAAAAAGTGGAACTAAAGAGTCATTATTGGGGTAGAATGCGAGAGACACGAGGGATTGCAAGAAACACACATTTGGAAAGTTGCCTCATCTTATGTCATCTCATTCTCATTCTTTTTAGGGCACAATCATTAAGGATCATAATGCAAATTCCAATTCAACAACTACTCCCTAAATTATCCATCTTCAACAAATTTCACAATAATTGCTCATCAATTACAAAAAATATTAAACACCCTATACCCTTAGAATCATTAACCCTTCCATTTTTATTTGTTCACATTTTTTTTTATATTTTCACTTAATATGAAACTTTTGATTTCTAACAATATAAATTTATATGCGTGATTAATTAGTTTTTATGAATAATGAATACTTAAAAAAGAGTTATGTATTCGTATAAACAAATATTTAGTTTCCACCTAATATTCCAAATTGATCTCGATGAGTCAATGGATAGGGAGAAAAATAATTTATTTTTAAAAAACGTGGTCTTTACACAAGTCTTCTTCATAGAAAAAAAATGCTAGCTGAATTTGTCGCCATCGATTTGAATTAGTCAAATGTTGAGTGAGTTGGATGAAAAATAATTTTATAACGTAACCAACAGATTAATTGAAAGAAGGGTTTTTCTGTTCTTAATCATCTTAGGAACTCGATCAAAATTGTGGTACGAAAATATTGTGATTTGCAAGAAAAAATATCAATTTTTTTAGGTCAATAGTGATTCATATTGTTTTTAGTTGAGATTGCAGCAAAATCTGATCATCTTTTGACTTTATTAACTTTTTCATTGATAACTAGTACCTTGAAACAATTATAGACAACTAGTGAAAACATATGTGTGTTCTGTTCATTTTTTTTTTCTCATAATACTAAAAAATAAAAAATTAATTTTTATCATAATTATTGAAATAAAAAAGTTTTATTAAATTTATAAAATATGTATTCATAAAAATAATTACAAAATAGATAAATTTTATTGTAGGTATTTTTAAGCATAAATAAGTAATTAAGTCTTAAAAAGTTACAAAATATAAAGAATAAAATAATGAAATAATATAATGTAAAGAATAAAAGAATAAAATAACTTATATTATTGATAAAAGTAAATTTGATACCAAAATATCTAAACTAAAACAAATTATAAAGAATTATTGATAACAAAATATGTACACTAACAATAATTATAAATAATAATATTATAAATTCTTTATTGGAGTTATAAATACATTCTGTCACAATACGTTTCTGTGTTTTATATAAATAATTTTTTTTTGGTAAAATGTAAATGAAATTATTGATGATTACTTTAATTTACTTTGATTACATATTATTTACATATACAGCAACATCAACGTTAATCCAAAATATCAAAATTAAAGCGTGCTTTCAACGATAACTTTTTTGCCCACCAACCACTTAGCACAATTAATAATTATTTATAGTCGCCATCAAATTATTGACATAAATAACACGTATTAATATAAATTATATTCACCTGATTTGAACCTAACGGAGTTTCATTAAATACTTCTTTTTTTAATATAATTCTGATATCTCTTGATTTATATAATAACATAAATTATTGAGAAAAATTTATGTATTAACTGAAAAAACAAACACGATGCTCTATATTATTATATAAATTAAGAAATATTTGTGTAAGATAAGAAAATAGACAAATATTTTGATATATATATATATATATATATATATATATATATATATATTTTTTTTTTTTAAATCTCAATTAGTTGCATTGCCCTTATGGTATACGATGGCACGATTGTGATTTGTACGTGTTTGATTACACTCCTTAAGCACAAATTAATAATGTTTACTAATTAAGTCTTTCTTAGTTCAAACGCATTGCTTAGATATATAAATGACCTCATATTCAATATTAATGAATTATAAAAATCTTATATAATAGATTAAAATATTATTTACAATTTAAAGTTTTAAAACAATATATTTTTGAATATTTTTCTTCTGTTATATATATATATATATATATATATATATATATATATTATTTAAGAAATAAATAACTTAAACATACGGCGATTAAAAATACCAGACTATAAAAATGAGAAATGATTAAAAATGTTAAAATAATGACTTGGTAAGATATAAATGTTAAGTGTAAATCTAAGGTGATGACAATTAGAGACTTATTTTTCCATAACGAAATAAGGTTTAATAATAAAATAAATATAAATTTAATATCCAATTGAACGAAAATAGTTTGAAATTTTAATTAAAATACAAATAGTGTAGGGATAGATGAAATAATTTAATTTTATTATTATTATTTAAATATTCTATGTAATAATCACAGTTTAAAAATTGAAATTAAGAATAATTTAAATATTATTATTATTTTTTATTCTCTGATATGTCTTTTCAAAGTTGTGGTGACAGAATTCTGAATATATTTCAGATATGGTAATTGTAGTAATTGATTTTAACGTCATTGAAATAATTCTAAAGAAGAATTCTTATTCTTTAGACCTGAGAGTTTTCCTTCAAAATTTTACACACACACACACACACACATATATATATATATATATATATATATATATATATATATATATTTTTTTTTATAAGAAAATAATAATCTTTGAACTGAAATTTTTATAAGATAATATTTTTTAGAATTTTTTTTATGAAAATATGAAGTTTTTTTTTTTTTTTTTTTTTTGTAAACAAATAATATATCAATATAATGTTGAAAAATGGTATCTTTGACATTTGAATTGGAAACAATGTTCTAAAGCAAAGATGGATGGAAAGAGAGCATGAGCATGAAAGTTAATGAAGTAAAGTTATTAGAGGCATATTTGTCAATGTGAGGCATCATAACTAATTAATATGGTTATCAAATCATATCATATCAACAATACAAGTAAAAAGTTTACTGTTAAAAAGTTGAAAATCAAGTGCCAATTAATTAAAATTTTACTTTTTATAGTATGTATGTTTATTGGCTAAGAAAGGGAGAAAGATCAGAAATGTGAAAAAAGAAGGGTGACATCAAGCATTTGTTTTGCTTAAAGGCTAAAAAAGTGTTCATATGAATAGAATGAAAGAATAAAATAAGAAAGTTACATAATGAAAAAAATTATTATTAATAAATAAATTAATCTTATTTCCATTCTTTTATTTAATTTAAATAATCTCAGTTTTGACTCATTCTTTGCTTTTCTTTTTCTTTTTTTTTTTTCATCACAGATTCAATGATATTCAGTAAAACATAAATCTCTATCTATTAAATATTATTAATGTAAAACATTTGAGGAAAGATTCTACATTTTAAAGGAAGATGGAATGAGTCGAGAAAAAAAAGTTATATACAAATTTCATCGAAGAAGATGAAAGTTAGAATTGTCTATGAGTCGTGTTTTATACATTCGTGTTTATTTTAATGATTAAACATCTTCTATAAAAACATATTTAATCTAGTTTTTAACGTATTACGTGACTAATCTGATTAATTGATTATGGTCTTTAATCTATTCAAATTAAAAATGTATTCAATAGTAAAAAAAGAATTCACGAATTTATTTATTTGTTTATAATTTTTTTGAATTATACCAAATTTCATGAAAACTAAATGTTCATGATGACATTATATTACAAAATACAAACATTAAAATATTCTCGCACTCATAATAACAAATGCACTATTTTCTCGCGAGTAAATGCTATTCTTTCTGTTTATGTTTACATGTCTTCTAAGGTTGTTTTACAAAAATAAAAAGACAAAATATTTTGTTTTATTTTAATAAAATAGCTATGTAGTTTACTATTTGACCCCTTTATCTTTTTATACAATATAATAAATGCATATATATAATCCATTTAAAAAATTTAAAAACACGGTATAATTGATAAAAAATAATTAATATAATCTTAAACTTTACAGAAAACAAAATTTTGGAAAAAAATCTAACCCTTAAGAAAATTGAACGGAGTAGGTTGAGTTGGGTCTTGGAGGATCCCTTTTCAAAAAATTAATGATTGAAGAATAAAGCAAGACGAAGACAAAATTAAAATGATTTCTAATTCCAAATTTTGAACCCAAGTCACAGTGCAGGGAACACATCCTTCCAAAAGCTGGACAAACAGAAAACAATGTAGTTTTGCAAGTACTTCATATCTTTAAGATTCTTGTGTTAATCTTTATCACTGTATAACATCTTCTCTCACATATACTAAGAACATTTTTAAGTTCACATTCAGTTCAATGTGGAAAAACATGCACATTGCTCACTTGCAACTCAAACAAAAGTTAGTAGAAAAAACAAATACTATAATGAGATAAAACGTTAACAAAAACTTATTACATCAATTAGGGATAGATACTTCATAAAACTCATTTAATTGTCTTGTTGCAAACAATTCTTTGGCATTATTGATTCTAGACTTAATATCTAAAAGAACGTTTCAGGTATAAAGACTGTAGATAAAAAAGTGATTGATGAAAATCTTAGAAAAAAATAAACAACATGTTGAGACAAAATTGATGAATATTTAGCAGTATCAGAAATTTTATGTAACTTTTGATGAATATTTTAGCAGTATGAGAAATTTTATGGAACTTTTGACAGAAGAGTGAACTTTTAGAGTAGTGAAAGGTGCAATGTTAATTATCCTGATACAAGTTGATGGTGTGAAGGGGAAATTGATTATCCCACATCATAATTTGAGGCATCATTAAATTTTCCATACTGATAATGACAAATTTGAAGTGAAAATGACAGGGTCGACAAAAATTGTGGCTGATAAAGATACAATGGGAATATGAAAGATGGAGAGAGAGAAAGAGGTGTGTTAGCTAGCTAGAGAGGCACCTAGCTTCGCCTTTCTTTCTAGATCCATATTCCACAACCTAACAAGATCTATTTGTTTAAAATTTCATTTGGTATAATAAAGAACCATGCAAAATTTTTTGTCAGAATATTCAGCCTTTTTCATAGTCAATAGTTGCAATGATAGTGAAATGAAGGATGATGAAAGAAGTTTGAATTAAATACACAGTTTATAAAAAAGAATCAAAGGGAAAAAGCTTTTAGCCATGCTTGTTACAATTTAATCAATGGATCAATCATGTCGCTGTAAAACGTAGAAAGCCGAGAACTAGAAGAGTCTCACAGCCATGATGTTAGTTAAATAATAGATTTTGAGATTCTCTCTCTCTTTCTCTCTTTCTATCTCTCACACACTCACAAAAACTCTATCTGTGTATGCAAATGATACTCTCTTTTTGTGGTTGCTTTTTTTGCTCCCTTTTTTGTGCTTACTTTGCAAGAGAAGGGAAAGGCAAGCAAGAAGGATGTATTTGAACAAAAGTTTTTAACCAAAAGAATCAAAAACTCTTTTTTTAAGCAAAAGAAAAACACAATAGTGAAGTGATTTTTCTGGGTTTGTGAGAGAGAGAGAAAAAACAGAAGAAAAGACAGAAAGCTCAACGTCAGAATTAGCCATAAGGTTCTCCTTGGGTTTGTGGTTTTGGACTAGCTGAGGTACACACTCAGAATCCTCTTCTCATCCACACCTCTCTCTCTCTTTCTGATAACAAGTTTAGACTTTTAAACACTTTGCTTCACATTTGTGTGGCTATCTATATATTTATTTTCCTTGGTGGTATTATCATATTATGAAGCATGGTTTTCAAAACCATGAAGGAGAAAAATACGGATTGCGGCTACACCACCATCTGCTTCACCTCAACTTCCTTTTATCATAACTCCCTCTTACTTGTTTCTTCTGCTCTTTCATAAAAACAAAACTTTGTCTCTTGGCTCAGTGCCAAACTAGCAACAAGTTTTCTAATAGTGGTTATATAGAGAGACCACTATCTCTCAACTTTCTTCCTCTTTTGCTTACTTGTTTGCTAGAGACTCAGACTATTTCTGAACTGAATATCAATTTCTTTTGCCTTTTGATTTGTTGTGTTTTCTTCTTTCTCTTTCCTTTCCAGTCTAAGCTGTGTAGACTGTGGTCTAGCTTTTTCTTTTTTCTTCCTTTTCTATTTCGGGTAAGATTTGTCCTTAGATCCCAGAAAGCTTCGCAACATTTGAAAAACCAAGATCTATGGCCTATAACACTACCTTAGGTTGCTAAAACTTGCAAGTATATATGGAGATGAAGGGTTTTGTGTTCAACCAGCAGCAGCAACAGCAAGTAGTGGAGGAGAACATGTCAAACTTGACTTCTGCATCTGGTGAAGCTAGTGCTTCCTCAGGCAACAGAACTGAAATTGGAACCAATTACTTGGCTCCACCACCAACTCAGACTCAGCCAGCAAAGAAAAAGAGAAACCTCCCTGGTAACCCAGGTTTGTTTTCTTGTATTCCCTATTCAAAGTCTAAACCTCATTTCTTCTGGCTTTGGTTGATACATGATACATGATACATGTAATGTTCTGTGTTGTTTAATTTGTATGAATTTTAATGTGTCCATTTTTTTTTTCTTTTGAATTATGCAGACCCTGATGCTGAAGTTATAGCCTTGTCCCCCAAGAGTCTTCTGGCCACAAACAGGTTCATTTGTGAGATCTGCAACAAAGGATTTCAAAGAGACCAGAACCTGCAACTTCACAGAAGAGGGCACAATTTACCTTGGAAGCTGAAGCAGAGAACAAGCAAAGAGGTGAAGAAGAAGGTGTATGTGTGTCCAGAGCCAAATTGTGTGCATCATGACCCATCAAGGGCTCTGGGGGACCTAACTGGGATCAAGAAGCACTTCTGCAGAAAGCACGGTGAGAAGAAGTGGAAATGTGACAAGTGCTCCAAGAAATATGCAGTTCAATCAGATTGGAAAGCCCATTCCAAAACCTGTGGCACAAGGGAGTACAGATGTGACTGTGGAACCCTCTTCTCAAGGTAACTAACCTAAATCCATGTCATGTGAATTTTCTAAGTCCAGTTTAGTTAAGGCACCACACTCAAGAAAACATCTTTCATTTAAAGAGGATGGGATTTGAATCCTAGGTTGACTCACACCAATTCACACACCAATTTTTAATTGTTATTCCAATTCCATCAATAATATATATATACACACACAAACAAACTCACACACACATACACACATTTTCACACATTCCTTATCCTTTCTTACAAGATGATATGCAACATTAAATTCATTACATTGATATAGCAGTCTCTCATGAATCATAATCACTCCTAGAGAGAGTGTAAATTCCTAGTTTGGAATTTTTTTAATGTGGTTAAGTACTTTCACAAGAGTTTTAAAAAGTGTTGAAAAGTAAGAGAGAGAGAGAGAGTAAGAAAGAAAGTCAATAATTCTACACTGTCATAACAGTTCAGTAACATTTGCTGGTTTTGTAATTTTGTTTGTTTATGACTTCCAGGAGGGACAGTTTCATAACCCACAGAGCTTTCTGTGATGCATTAGCAGAGGAGAGTGCAAGAGCCATAACAGGCACAGCCAATAACCAACCTTCTTCTTCTTCCTCTCATCACCACCTCCACAACATGACCCTCCAAAACCAATTCAACCCTCAGAATCTCCATGCCTTCTCATTGAAAAAAGAGCAGCAAAGTTTCAATCTTAGGCCTGAAATGCCCCCTTGGCTGACCCCACCAGCAACAGTTGATCATCTCTCCTCATCCCCATCATCCATAATGTTCTCTCCTCCTCCACACCCAGAAAACCCTAACCCTAGTCTTGGTCCCACTCTTGCTGCCTACCAAACAGTCCCTAGCCCTTCCCCACACATGTCAGCCACAGCATTGCTGCAGAAAGCAGCTCAGATGGGTGCAACCATGAGCAGAAGTGGCTCCTCACCAGCCATGGCAAGGGCCCACCATCAGGTTCACATGACTTCATCTGCAGATTCTGCCACTGCTCACTTTGGCTTGAACTTGTCCTCACATGAAGACACCACCACCACCACTTCAACAACAACAACAACCACTGTTACTACCAACACAGCTACAGTGTTCACCAATGGCTTATTATCATCATCATCACCTTTGGGGAATAAAGCTGCTGCTGCTACTGCTGCCTCTTCTGCTCCATCCCTTCTTCATGATGTTATCAACTCTTTCTCTTCTCCTTCTGCCTTCCAAGGAACCCCTTTTGAGAAACTAGATGATGATGGCTTGTATTTGCATGGCACCTTCTCAAAAGCAAGTGGTGCAGCTGGAAATGAAGGGTTGACCAGAGATTTCTTGGGTCTCAGGCCCCTCTCTCATACTGATATTCTCACCATTGCTGGCATTGGAAACTGCATTCATGATCAGCAAAACCAATCTCAAAAGCCATGGCAAGGTTAGCTATATATAGCTATTTCTGCATTTTCTTCTTCCTTTCATCATCTATATAAATAATTTTTCCTTTTTTAATCAGTATAACTTTTGTTTAAGATCTTTCCATCTTCCCAAAGGGAACGAACTTTCTGAATCCATCCCAATATTTTCATTTCTTATCTACTTGTTTACGATTCGCCATAATGTGTTCATTTTTTGCATAGGTGAAATTTATATTATATACAACAAGACCAAATGGTAAACGGATAATTAATAATTATAATTTGAGTTTTTTCAAACGAGCCTTTAATTTTTTTTAAATAATTAGATCTTTGATTTAAAAAAATACGTTTCTGAATTTTAAATAATTTTGTAGCCCGATTACAAGAAATTTGCATGATTATAGAATTATTATTCTTATTTTTTTAATTGAAAAAACTAATTAATTATTTTCTATATAACTATTCATTTTTAAATCTCCCAATTTTAGGACGCAGAAAATACAGTTATTATATATAATGGTATTATTAGTTTAATTTTGTCAAAATACATTGACAAAGTAACTTTTTACATTGTTATTTCATCATAGATTATACCATTTACGACAAGGTTTGAACAGTTTTTAATTAATTGATAGTATTTAATTGTTGACGATGATAACGTATTAAAATTAAACTCTTTTCATGTATTCTGTTCTACGAATATTTTTAGTAGTGTGTAATTGCATAACTATATTAAAAAAAAATTAAGGACTAAATTATTCATTTTATAACGATATATTAGAATTGATAAAATAAATTATAGCTATTTTGAAATTCTTAACTACGTGCTTTTATTTATCTTAAAAATAATTAATATTAAATTCAAAACAAAATATAAATTTTCTTTAATATCGGTTTAAACTGATTTTTTAAACCAATTTTGAGTCATTTCTCTAAATATAGTAATAAAAGTGTAAAATAGACAGTCGCGTTTTACAAATTATGTACAAAAGAAAAATTAACTTTGCAAAATAAAGTTCATATTTTTAATATTAGAGAAATAAAAAATAAAATAATTTTCTGAGAAGAACCAAAAAATATTAATCTAATAAAAGTATATGAAACTTTCGCATGTTTTAGCTTATTGCCAATATCAATAATTAAATCAGATGTTTAATAAAACATTTTATTATAAATTTTGTACTGTAATGATTTCAAAAAATGGGGTAACTAATAGTTAATTTGTAAAATGCAACTGAAACCTAATGACTTGTCAATTTAAGAAATTTAAAAAGATCAATTGATCTGAGTATAAGTTTATCCAGAAATATATAAGTGACAAAATATTACTAGGTCAAAATATAAAAATTTAATTTAGTTACCAACGTTATATTTTGCAATTCAAGATTTACATAATATAAATGGATTTTTAAGTATTACTACCATCTATTGCTCAGAGTTTTATTTAGTGCACTCACGATAATATGGTTTTCTTCAGAAAATCATATAATATTAATCTCATCAATCAGAAGTTTATACTTGTCACGATTGTTATTGATTTTGGTATGAAAAAATAAAATATGAATAAAATTATAAAAATAGAATTTTTATAAGGTTTTATTACTAAAAAAATGAAACTAGTAACCCACTTAAGATAGAATGAACCAATCTTTTTAGATCCTTGCATAAAATATTTTATTAGAAGAATTTGAGAAGGAGGAATACTGAAACAGAAGATGAAAACAAGAGCATGAAGACAAAACATAACCTGGCCACCTCACATGTTCACAGCAGCAATGCGTGTTTTCCAAGAATAACGTTTGGAGATCTATGTCCTTTAAAATGGATAATTCACCAGAGACACACAAAAACTAAAGAAAATAATAAAAAAGTAATTTTGAATTGTTTTATAATTAGTTATAAATGTACAAATATTTTTAATTATTATTTTTAACTAAAAATGGTCCAAAATGAATAAAGTTTCTTCTAAGGGATATACCATGAGAAGGGTATGGTGGATTAAAAAGCATTGGATTCTTTGTGATTAAGAGGATTAATTATAAATATCATATAAATGCATCAAATCATGTTCGTCTTATTTAAATATATGTTAACGTGATTTTCTAGAAATTAAAACCTAAACAAATAAAAAAAGATGCCCTTTGATACCTGATGTGGCTACAAAATGTGATTCAATCCCGAGGAACCAACCTTTTCATCAACTTTTGTCTTTGTGAAATTCTTTAATTTATTTTCACTTACTGTTTTAAATGTACTATTAATGTTCAACACACATTGAGAAAATATGACATTTACAAATATCTTAACTTTAATAAAAAAAATATACGTAATTTTTAATTTACAAATACTTGGTTAATGTTCATAAGCAACTGAATGTAGTTTGAAGGAGAAGAATATATTTATGATAATAAATTTGTGTGGGAACTTATAATAATATGAGAAATTTGAGTACCTCATATTATTTTATTTGGTATATATTATGAATTTTTCATTCTCGTAATTTTTATTCATCTTTATTATTTTTTTATTGATTTTTCCATTTTATAATAGTATATATTGTTAGTAGAAATAAGTATAAGAAGGAAAGTTAGAAAGTGCCATTTGGGACCTCTAATTTCATTGGTTTGTAAAGGCAAAACATATGTGCAGATAAAGATTCCTCTGAATCCCGATGCAATCTATACATGAAAAAGGAAAAAGTTAAATAAGAGAATGTTATTTTTACCTAAATTTATCGTAGCAATAATTTTTATATTAAAGGGAATAACAATACCAATAATAATAATACTAATAATAGCAATGATAAATACATTAAAGAATATGTTATAAATAATAATTTATTTCAATGTACTGATAAAAAATATTTCATGAATCACTTTAGAATTTGACGGCAATGGTTTTCTCCATTGCATGCTAATTTTTTTTGGAGTAATTGTTCTATCCCTGTCAGCCATTGTCTTATTCAAAGCAACAAATTGTTGGTGAATTTACCATTACCCCCTCTCTCGTGTTGTTAATGAGTTTCCCAATACTCCAATGGAAATGCACCAAATTTTCTAAATCAAGCATCTTTTATATCACGTTTTTCCACCAAAAGAAACCATAGTAAAGGTATGGTTAATTAAAAAAATATATGAATAATATCTTGTGACAAATAGGAAAATCTTAAGAAAAGTATTGATGATAGCAACTTGTGATTTACAATTTGATCATTTGTGTGGTGGTGGAGACACTTCTCATATAATATTGTATATCACTTTCTTTTTTAGATTATGCTTGATTTTAAATTCAGATGTTAAGAAAACAATTTAAAAACTAACATTAACAATATATTTTTTTTAATATTTTCTTTAATCTTTTCTATTATATATTGATTATATTTGTTGAAAACTATAAAATCATGATAGGGACTAGTTAAATTTATTAAAATTTTTTGGTTAATGATAAAGAATATGTTAAAAAAATATACTGAAAAATATGCTGCTAACATATCACATTCAAAACCTTATTAGGGTCGAATATGCATGTTGAGTGTTGGAAAGTGCAGCTTTTGCAAAATCATTTTCAAAACTGAAGTTTACTCAAACATGAATTTATAAACTTTACTGCAAACATATAAAATTATCAATAAAGTGAAGTTTTGAATCCTCACTGAGTTTAGTTCAACTACAGAACTTGGTGGGAGAGAAGTTTCATTCAATGGATAAAGATTTGATCAGAACAAACATACACACTATAGTACTCTCAAAACATGCTTGTATTGATGATATTCACAAATGTAGTTTGCAAAACAAAAATTTTAGTTACTTTTGCATGTTTGAGGAACTATTGTCACTCTTCCAAATACTAAAAGATACAAAGAAATTCTTCTCCTACGTTTAACATTTTGCATGCACCTACATAGTCATGCATGTATTGAAACACTAACAATTGATTTGTTATCAGTGAAAACTGAAATTATGAGTCAAATGCTACTTATTGAAACTAAATGGCTTGGTAAACTTTGGTTATTTTGATGCAAATACTGAGATGTCTTTGTGTTAGAAAAGGAAGGTGCATGGAGAGAAAAACAACAGAAAAGGAAACAGTGGTAGGGTAGGTTAGGTAGGGTATAGCAGTAGCATAAGATAGCAAAAAGCACAGTGCCCTATGGAATGGCCATATGATACATATAGTCTTGTATATCTTCTCTCCCTTCCTTTGCATTGGTTGAGCTTTTTGTCTGCAGAAGCAGATGGAAGGCAAACACAAGAAACAATATGTAGTGCTAGCTCTAAAAGCTGAGACCTGTCACAATGATGCAAACCCTTTTCTTTGCTTTCTAATGATGCCCTTATATGCATACATACATTCAGCCATAGTCCTCCTAGTTGACTTGTCATTGTATCAAACACTCAAAAGATGCTTTCCCTCCTGACCATGCCAACTTTTCTGCATGGTTTGACTAATGCTTCATCTCTTTATTCTCTCCTCTCTATATCATATATGTATTCTATTATATGTGCATGTTCTGCCTTCTTCTCTCTCCCAATCCATCACTTCATTTCCAAGGTGCTGTTTCTCCATATAAAGTGAGAGATTGAAATTAGTGCTGAGAGTTTTCATAACATATTGCAACCATATTAGCTGATTTATTTCCTTAGAGAATTGTGCAATATCAGCTTCCAGTAATTTGTAATAATTCAAAAGAAAAACACACCTTATCATTCTTTTCTCAGAGTGTAGGTTTAGTGTGTTTTGATTTGATATATAATCTTGAATAAAATAATTAATTTGCGTTCTTACATTCACACATCTATGCTGACATAACAATGATAACATCATCTATACTTTTGATAAATATTGGATGTCAAATTAATAAATAGACTAAAATTGTAAAATTGAAATAGTAAAATAAAATAAAAAAAGAATAAGTAGATCAAATTTACTACTAATTATTAAGAATATAGAATTTAAGTTTAATTTAGCTTTACAAAATCTATTTGCAAAGTAAAGTTTTCAACCACTTGTACATTAATTAACCTTACGTGAGATCTCCAATAAATAATTAAATTACAATTAAATCTTGTTTAGTATAATTATTCACTTAACAAATTAGTGTTAATTTGTCACACGTTACAAAACGGATTGTTATATTAGAGACTTTTAAAAACAGAAATAACTTTATGTTAATATTTTATATATTGAAATAGCTGATTTTTATAAGCTATTCAAAATAGGTTTTAAATTCAATAATATATATATATATATATATATATATATATATATATATATATATATATATATATATAATATCTCAAATTTTAACTATTTTAAAAACCTGAACAAAAGCTTGACACTTTTTTAAAGTAATATTAAGAAAAAAAAAATCGACCCGTTAAAAGTCTGTATATCAAAAAGTCCTTCAATTTTGACTTTGATTAGATGCAAAACAGAAATCATTTTTAAGAGCTAGAGGAATAAATTTGACTAGTATAGTCATATATAAATTGTCAAGATTAAATGCTTTAACAATATATTATTGCTTTAAGAAATCACACGACTTCAAAATTGATGCGTGACATGAGTGTTTTACTTTTTACAATTATCTAGTGAAATGAAAAAAAATAAATAAAAAGTACTTCATCTTCTGTCTATTTATTTTGCAGAAAGTGCTAATTCAGTGAGAGCATTATGGTTCCTTCTTTTCTTTTTGTCAACAATATTATGGTCCCTAATATGGCTCCTTTACACAAATTCTATGTCTCATTGTATTCCCACTTTATCTGTTCTTTGTCCTAAATGCTATAGAATATTTTCCTGACAATAAGCCCAAATGTCCTACACTTCCTTCCCATGAAAAGAAGAGAAAAAGTTGAGCCAGTGAAAGCGATGGTAACATACCTATGCTTATTCTGCCCAAAATGCTTGCAAAACCTTTCTGCCATTTTTTTCAATTATACTTGTTTTTAGTATGGGAAAGAAGTACAAAATAAACCAAAGTTTTTTTCATTAAACTAAAGCATTTCTAATATTAATAGATGTATACAAAGAGGGGTGTCAAAATGTGTACCATACAATGGCACTTCTTCAGCATTAGGAAGCCAGTGTAAGGACAATAAACTCAATTGAAGGAAAGGAACTGTGTGAATGCACTTTAATCCAGACAATTATCTCATGTACTTTCAGAAATATTCTTGTTAATATATTCAATCATCACAAGTTACTTCAAAGAAAACTCATTTCTCAGCATTTACAAAATCTAATTCAGACTACTGGGCTGAGACTTTAGTTTTGTCTCACAAATCCATCCATAGTTCCATCAAAAATTTCAGGAACTCGATAAATTCAATGTAAACTCTTATTACAAAGACTTGAAGAGGTAATTACATTACCATCTATCAAGACTATAAATTCGCGTATGGCCTCATTCTTCCACTTAAACTTGGGAATATTCAACTAAGTTACAGAAATTTACCAACACAGTGTCAAACTGGAAGAAATAAAAATACACAGATAAGTTATTTTGGAGACTGTTGAGATGCATCAGTTTGCTCTTGTTTTGACCCTGTAATAGCTGCAGTTGCTGCTGCGGTCATTGCAGCAGCAGCTGCACCCACTTTTACACCACCTGCAGCTTTCATTGCACCAGCTACTTTAGCAAATGCTGCTATGCCTCCAACAAGAATAGCCCTTAATGCAACTGTTGGTTTTACCGCCATATCTAAGTCACACTACCTGTAAAGAACAAAGTCAAACTGATGTCAAGACCAAAAAAGGTTATCAATCATAACCCAACAACATGAGATCATAATAGCATGTCCTGTCACCATGGTTTCCATCAGTGCAGCAACATCAACAATCTAAATGCATGCAAGCAACTGACTAATTGGGACATGATTAACTTTTACCATAAAAGGCCTCATAATTATGGCATCTTAGCAAGGTAGTAGAGATGACGGTGACCTAAGACCATTATTTAATCAACGGTTTGTTTGGTTGGTTTTACAATGGATTTTAAATTTGCTTTGCTTAAGCTTTGGAGGAATGATCAGAAGAATGGAATGCCAGAAACAAAAAAGAAACTTAAAGATGAGTTATCCCTTTCAAATGTTGATGGTCTTACCATAATACAAGAATTTATATCACAATTAAAACATATTCCATCCATCCTGCCTTCTGATATAATCTTTTTGGTAGATCTCAAAGGCACCAATTGATCCATGTACCTGACCTATAGTGGAATAAGAATTGGTTGTTGTAGTTATTCAACCTCTTTTCATCAAAGAGTTACAAGACTACAGTATACTTCACAGTACAGAAGCCTCAAAAATTTGATATCCTAGAATACTGATACAGGGTTAAAACTTCAAAATGAGAGCATTGAAGTTTATTTTCTTTGTTGCTTAGACTTGTTTTTTGTGATAGCAGTTGATTGGTACAAGTATAATTCTTTTACACTTTAATCCTTTCAAACAACAACCTTGTTGACCCTGTATCTATTGGACCTTCATCTCTAAAAATTTGAGAAAAAAAAGAGTAATTAACCAGAACTTCAGTTTTTGACAATGCTGAATGACGTCAGGTGATTCATGTAGACAACCTCACCTAATGGAATAAGGCTTTGTTGTTGTTGTCGTCATCAAACCAGAACCTAAAAATAATAAAACCCACCTTATCTACCAGCTGACATGGATGAAATGATACCCGCTGACTAATAATACAAAGAAAAGAACAAATCAAGAAGAAATTTCAACTCTCCTCATCTTCTAATATGAATTTAGTTTCCTTGAAGCTATCTTCTAATAATAAAACGCTTTACTTTTCCTCAAATGCACCCAAATTCAAGCAATTTGTGCTGAACATAGATCAGAATAAGTTTAAAATAACAACTATGGTCTGCAGTGATTGTGACTCTTTGGTGGACAACAGCTGGTATTTCTGTATTCTTCAATTGAACTGACTGAAAGATTGCCTAACGCCAGCAAAATCAACTTCAACACAAATAATCTCTACAACACCAGGGAGCAGATACTTTTTCACAGTTTTCCAATTTCTTTACCAAGTAAGCAATTAGTCTAGAATTTCAAAAATCCTTCACAGCCCGGTCTCATTCAGAAACGTTTGAAAATGACTAACCATATTTTGGTATCTGTTATAAAGGAGACTCTGAATATTGCTTATTCTATCAAATGAGAGAATAGCTAAAACAATGTTCAATCACCTAGTAGAAAAAGAATGCTTATTCATTCTATCACTATCACCTTAACTGTTGATACTACTCCAAAGCCAGAAACGCCATACCAACAACTCCATCACCGCTACTCATAATTGTGATCAAAATTGTACAACCAGTTTGCACTGTTTTCTAAGTACATATTTTTCTTTTGTAAAGGATCAAAATGAACACCGAATTTAGGACCAAACTCCATTCCTGTGAGTATTGTCATTGTATAGAGTAAACGCTATGTTCTATAATATAATTTGGTAAGCATTTTCTAAACAATGATTTGTACTTCTCTCAATTCATGCCCCACATGAAATTCTACGAGAATTAATTTCTTTCTCCTATGGTTTTGATTATGAGCATAAAATAGAAGCCAAACAAACGAGAAAAAATATGTTATAGTTACATTTCAAGCTAAAGTTGCAAAGAGAAAAGGGGGAAATGAATAACAATCAAACCTGGAATTGAAAAAAGGGAGAAGCAGGTGAAAGATGAAAGCTTTAAAATGATGTGAGAAAAGGTGAAGAAAATGGACGCAGTGAATCTATACCTCGCCGATGTTCCCCTTAACCTCGGACCTAAAAATAAGGGTTTACTCCAAACGACAGGCTTAAGGCTCTGTTTGGTTTCTACAACAACGACACTGGGCGTTTTCTCCACCCATATTTTGAGATTTCAGATTTACCCTTCTTAAAATAAATACATTTTTTTTTATTTTGTATAATTCATAATACAAAATATTTCAGAATATTTTGGATTATATAGGTATTTTTAAATTATACATTCTAGAATATATTAATATATTTTGTATTGTATATTTCAAAATATATTTTTAAATTAAAACTTTATTTAAAATACATAATTTGTAATGTATTTAATTTTTAAACTAAATTTGTTAAAAAAATCATAAAATTTATATTTTTCAATATGAAGTTTAGAATACAAAATTGTATTATGGATTTTATATTTTAAAATATATATTTTTTATTCTAAATAATATAATCTGAAATTCAAGTTAAATAAAATTAGAATTTCAAACTTATAGGGGTGCAGCTTTAAAATAATGGGTGCAGAATGCAGCATCCTCGAATCTGCATTATACTAGGTGTTCATGGGCTCGGGTGAATTAATATACACTTTTGCTTCTTACACCTCCACGATGACTATCTGCATCCCATCAACAGCAAAAAGATTCAAATACCCTATCTGCACCACGTTGCCATTGCAGCCTGCCACTGTGTCTTCTTGTTCTTTGCTGCACCCCAGTTGTCCTTGTCACTAATTTTAGGAAATTAAGCAACGTAGAGGATAAAGAAATTGGTAACCTTTCGAATTCTTTCAATTTATTCAATTTAAAATGTTTTTTAGATTAAGCAATTTGAAAAAGGAAGATAAATATTTATGCAGTGTTTTAGATTGATCATTCTAAAACACCATGAATTGTCTAATCTAAAATATATTTTTAATATATAAATTTTAAAAATATATTTTAGATTTTACAAGGATATATATATAGAAAGGAGTATTTTAAAAGTTATGTTTAAATTTTAGAAAAACAGAAATAATTCAATTTTTTGAAAAATATATCTAATTATACATGTAAAATTTACAACCCAAAACACATTTTACTACCAATAACACATCTTCTTCCCTCACAATCACACTTCCTTCCCAAATCAGTGCCCTGAGACAGCTTCCTTCCAAATCGCGTTTCCAAATCCCAACCCCAAAATCCGTTCCCAGATTTCTTCATTCTTCAAATCCCTAGCATTCCAAATCGCGTTTGCAAAACGCGATTCCAAAAGCTTAGGGGCTCCAACGCCATTCGACGTCGTTTGCGGCTGTCACTTCTCGCCGGAGCGTCGCTGTCAGGTACCTATCTTTCTTTTTTCTCGTCTCACACTCGAATTTCTTTTACCATTTAGGGTTCCGGGCATTTGGGAGTTCTCTTTAGATTACGTGTCTATGCCTTTTGAGGACATAACCTCTTTAGTCTAATAACTCTGGTTTTTGAAATATATTACAATTCTACGTGAAATAGGTTCGAGCGTGTGAGAATGTAAAAAAAAGGTAATTTTGATATCCTTGGTTTTCACCTTTCAGAACATACCAATTGGAAATATTCTGTAGGCCTCGAGTTCAATTGCAATGGAGAAATTATCATGTAAAAGTAATTTTTCAACTCCCTGAGTAATACAAATAAACCAAATGTTTCAGCTCATGTTAGAGTTTATAGAGGTCCTAAAATAACATAGAATCAACTGGCTCTCTTCAACCCCTTGCGGTGTAGCCAAGTTTATGTTGGATTCTTTTTACACTTTATTTTTAGTATAGGTGTTGTTAATATTGAAGGTGTTGTTTGTTAGTCTTTTAATTTGTGGTATTATATAAGTTTTTAGAGTTGTCTGGTTGTAAAGAACTAGTATGCTAGAAAAAGTTTACAATCTTTTAGAATTTTTTAAAGAGCTTTATGATTTTTGGAATGACCTATGATACTATATACCCAATTCAAACCAAGCCTTCTTCATATGGTTAGAGTGGTTGGGACAAAAAGAAGTTGAACCCAACCCAAATTTAAACCTTTTTATTGGTTTAGATAACCAGTTTAGACAAACATGACCAAGTCAGCTTCTGTACAACACTAAACGAGGAATAAGTTGGTCATCACTGATTCAAAATCTTTTAATTAGGGGTTAATTTTTTTGCAGAAGAAGTATAACTGTAGAGACAGATGGATCACTATGGTTCTTCTGGAGGAAGCTGGACTATGATCCCAACTCACAATTCAAATGTCCAAACCCAATCCCAATCGAACCAGGACCCTAACCTCTTTCTTCAACAACAACAACAACAGTTTCTCCAGCCACAACCTTATCAGCAAGCACTACAACCTCAATCTCCATTTCAACAGCACCAGCACCTTTATCAGCAGCAGCAACAACAACAGCAACGTCTACTACAGCAACAGCAGCAGCAGCAGCAGAACCTTCACCAATCACTGGCCTCTCACTACCATCTCTTACATGTGACGTAACCCCTTTCAAAATTTTAGTTTCATCTCCATATTCCTTTATTTTTCTTTTCAATAAGGGAATTGGTTGTTATGGGCACAGTTGGTGGAGAATTTGTCTGAGGTTATTGAACATGGAAACCCAGATCAGCAATCAGATGCATTGGTTTGAAAATTTCCTTTTTTCACTGTTTTGATTAATCCTTTTTTTAATGAATTTTTCCTTTTAGGATTTTCAATATATATTTTTATTTTTCGTTTTTTTGATTTCATTGGTTAAAGATCACTGAATTGAGTAACCACTTTGAGAAGTGCCAGCAGCTGTTAAACTCAATCTCGGACTCGATTAGCACCAAGGCTATGGTAATATGCAATTCTCTAACTTTACCCTTCTCTTGTTTTATATGTTAATTGTTAAACAGGATTGGCAAGTTAGTTGAACACTTGAGCTTCAAAATTCTTAGTTTCCAAAGCCTGCTGAAACTGAATGGCTCTACTTTTGTCTTGCCTTTAATCAAATGCGCATTATGCCCTCTCTCTCTCTCTCGATCTCTTTTCATACTCCCACTATATTTTGTTACATGGACCGTGCATGATAAACAAAATCTGCGTTATTGATGTTGAAAATCTTGTCTTACGACTAAATATGCTTGTGCCGGAAACATCTTTAACTAGTAGTTTGGAGCTGTGGTTGTTCTTGGCGTTATATGTGTGTTGTGTTGAATGCAGACAGTTGAGGGACAGAAGAAGAAGCTAGAGGAAAGTGAACAATTGCTAAATCAGCGAAGGTCTGTACAAATAGTATTAGATATTTCTGTGTGGTTAATTATGTAGATGCTAAAAAAATGTTTGTTTTCCCCTGTTCCAGAGACTTGATTGCCAATTACAGAAAATCAGTGGAGGAGCTTGTTAGGTCTGAGCCATAAGAGTGTTACCCATTCAGATAGGTAGGGAACCTTAACTGACTTTTTTTGCCTTAATGTTTTACTAGTAGTGTGGATCACCATTTTTCTACCTTAAAATTAAGATTAGCAAAAATGCCAATAATTATTTATACTTGATAAGTACTTAAAGTTACATCTCTCAATAAACATTCTATACTATCTTTAAATATTAAAGGATGAATAACCATAACTATAGAAGAATTTTAATATTCTTTATTGCTTTTTTATTCTTTTTTAATTTGTAAGTGGAATACTCAGTTATATAATTCAATTGGGTTATACTTACATGTATTTTGGTTTGGAGTAGTCACGGGAAATCTCTATCCAAAAACTTAGAAGCCACAAATAAGATTAATCGATGAACTATGAGTTGCCTCTTTGAGAAATCCAGTTCTATTCGGTCTCAATTGTAATTTGTGTTTTGGTTTGAAAAGATCGCGATGTCATTGTTTAATATGGTGTAATTGATTGAACAGTTCCAGTCCTGCTTTTTAAGTTTTCCCCTCCTATGAACTGATGTCATGTATCCATCATCAAAACCACAAAAGATGCAGACTAATCGCATCCTCATCAAAATTGTGTGTGCCAGCATCGCAATAACTTTCTAGTGTTGTACTCTTGTTTATTGATCTTACTACTGCCGAAACTAATCATCAGTTTAGTTGTAGTAAGAAAAATAATTTTAGTGTCTCCAAAGAAGTCTGTAAAAATGTAGTTCTATTTTTTAAAAAAAAAAAATAAGAAAATGTAGTGATTAACAGCATCAATTCCAAAACACACCTGATTCAAGAATGAGCTCGAGTTAGTAAATGTCACACTTTCTTCCATTTATAATAATCTAGATGCTCGTCATTGGTCCTGATTCAATATTTATTATTTTAACTTTTTGTGACCTTAAGTTTTGATCTTATATTACAGATCTTGCTGTAGATGTCCGTGTTGAAATCCTCCATCTCATTCGGATTATTTATGTTCAACCTTGGAGATTTAAGCCTGTGCATGAATTTATAATTTAATAGATATTCTGCAAGTTACTTGTCATGTTTTGGCCCATGGATGTCAAGGTTTCTATCATGAAACAAGGTCAAATTAGGTTTAAATCAACGGCACATCTTTACCATTGACTTCTGTTGCCTGTATTAGAAAGGCATGACATTCTATTAAGAGCAACTCTGGCAATTTAGAGCAATGAGGAATGTAATGTTACTGATAGATGATACAAAATTGGTTGCCTCCGTTTATCTATAATGTTGGACTACCACTTGTTGTGGATTGAGTCAAATTTTGGTTGATATTGGATGCATAATGTCGTTCATTACACTAACAAAAGTTGTTTGAAGAACATTGAATCTTAAAATTTAAACATGTTCTGTAAGTCATTTTCAGTAATAATGATAGATGAAAAAACTTATAGATAAAATTCGTATCTACAGATAAAATCTATTAATATATAAGCGATTATATCAAAGGATAGTAAATACTATTATTATAATTATCGCTTGCTTGTTAATACTAAAATGTATTGTCTCCTACTGGTTGATATTAAAATATTTAAATACGTGTGTTTACAATGTAAATATTACATCAACCTTTTAAATCTTTTCTTTTTAATATTTAATTCCAATTTTACTAACAATATTACTGTATCAATTATTAGTAAATTTTATTTTAATATTTGTACCAAAGATTAATTTTTATTGTATTAATGTTTTACGGTTCAATTTTATTTCAATTATTTTATGATAAACAAAGTATTTATATTATTATCTAAAAAAATTTAAATAATATTATTCGAAATTTAAAAAATTATTTAAAATTTTTCGATAGATATTCACATATATCAAATAATCCACAAGATACCACTGTTCATTTTCTATCTCATTTAAGACTCTTATATATTATTATTTTATTATTTATATAATACTTTATTATATAAAGCAGTATTTTATTTGACACTCTTATATATTATTATTTTATTATTTATATAATATTTTATTATTATATAAAGTAATGTGAAATGGGAGACAAAGATATACAGTGATTTGAAACAAATATTTTTCTAAAAAATTAAATAGGAGACAAAGATATATAGTAATTTCAAACAAATATTTCTCAAATTTTTTTAGAGAGTACCAGTGTCTACCTTGGTGATGTGTCGTCATCCTTACTCTTGATATAATATTAATTATATATTCAAACAAAATCACCTCTAATTATAAATTTACATGTCAAAGCTTCCATTTTTTATTGTTATTATCAGCAACATATAAAAACATTTTAAAGAAACGAAAATAATTCTACTTAAGGAAAAAAAAGTACCTTTAATTAATATATTTAAAAATTTATAGGATGCAAAAACACATTTTACCCAAAATAATACCCCATAAACGGAATGTTTGTTAGCAATGGTGCCCTAGTTTGGTTACGCAACTAACAACATTTCATTATTATAGTCTCATTTTCCCTTAATTGTGATTATGAATGAGCTGTAACAACTCAAATTATTGCTATCATCTTCGGATCAAGTTTAATTTCTGTGCAATGTTAAGTTCCAAATTATCTGAAATTTGCAACAATGTGTTTTTTGTTATTATATATATATATATATATATATATAAAACCAATTTTTAACCTTATTTTATATCTAATTTTGATATCTTTTTTTCCCATTAATTAATTTGTGAGAGATTTATTACTGAAATTGGAGAGTCAAATCCAAAAGAAAACTTAACTAATGCATAAAGAAAAAGTTGAAGATAACAGAAAAGTCAAGCACATAATATATAGTCCATATTATGACACGTTAAATTTGTATAATTAGATTGATGCAAGCGAACACTGAGTTTGAGCCACTGATATATTACACATAATAATCCTTTATCTCCAAATTTCCCCGAACGAATCGCTCTTTGTTGCTCAAACGGCAAAACCATGTGAAGATGATGTAATAATTAATTAACTCAACAATTATATCAAGGTTTTGACTTGGCTTTCAAACCTGCATCTGCTTCCCAAAACGGCAAAAACAACATCAATAATACGATGAAACAAGTACATGAAATATACGAGGTTACTATTTTAAGGTGCATCATCCAATAATAACAGCTGCAATAGTTCTAAGAATAATGGAAACAGAAGCAGGGAAAAAATAGAATGCATGAAGTTATCTGAGTCCAAAAATAACACTTGTCAAAAAGGAAACGGTTAGTGTGTTAATTATATCTATCTGTCGTTCCTCCCATTTCTCTCCATCTCCCATTGTTCTGAGTTCAAACAAAGCCGAGAAAATAAGGGAAGAGAAAAACCTAGCCCCAGAAAAGGTCCCACCTTTAAGCACCTTCCCCGTCGGAGATGCAGCCGAAATCTCACACCCCTTTTTTTGTTCCTACCCAAAAGGCCATGAACACCAATAACAACACCACCACAACCACCACCACCATCACCACCAACAGAATCTCCACAACAAGAAATGGCAGCAGCACCACGCAGGCTTGCGCTGCATGCAAGTACCAACGCAGAAAGTGTGCTCCTGACTGCATTCTCGCACCCTATTTCCCTCACGATCGCCAGCGCCAGTTCCTCAATGCTCACAAGCTCTTTGGTGTAAGCAACATCACCAAGATCATCAAGGTGGTGAGCCCTCACGACAAGGACCAAGCCATGCGCACCATAATCTACCAGTCTGACATGCGAGCCACCGACCCTGTTGGCGGCTGCTACAGGTACATCCTCGACCTTCAGGCTCAGATCGAGTACTGCAGAGCCGAGCTAGAACTCGTCCTTCAGCAACTCGCCGTGTTTAGGGCTCAGGCTCAGCACCAGAACCAGCAGCATCAGTATCAGCACCAGCAGCAACATGGTCTCTATGCTCCCAACAATGTTAACGTCACTGTGAATGGAGATGGTGAGGTTTTGAACGCTGATCCAATGGGGTTGTATAGCCAGCAGCAACAGTATCAGTGTCTGCAGCAGCCACACCAGCAGGAGCAGTATGTTATGATGCATGAAAATGGGAGCCAAAACTGCAACGGTGCCACTCCTTTGCAGGAACATATCAACACATGGGCTGTGCAGAACACTGCTGTGTCGCTTTGTTCGTTGTCCTTGCAGGGTCAGAGTAGTAATGTTAGCGATGAGTATGATCACAAGCCCGTCATTGACATAGATTCTGATGAGAGGAGTGAGTTAGGGTTCGAGTCTGAAGAACTAGTCCATTGCAGGTTTGTCTATCAATAGTATATATATGTGTTCACATTTTGATTTCAAAGGGCTATATATGAATATGAGTTATAATGTTATTACACACTCATTTTCTCACCAAAACATCTTCTAATCAAGTACTTAATGCTTGGATTATCATGATTTCCACTCATATATATATATATATATATATATATATATATATATATATATAAATATATTAATATATATATATAATAATGCCTAATTAAAGGTAAATGATTTTTGTGTAAATGCATGCATCACTTATTATACATATGTTATGCAACATTTTCCTTAAGGAGCATAAGGGCATTCTGCTATAGGGTTTTTCTTGTCTTTGGTTTGTCATGGTGCCTTAGTTCAAGGATTAATATTGCTTACAATGATGCAAAATCGTTGGTCCTGGAGTTTTCTAAGATTTTGTATTGGATTTGTTTTGATTAGAAACCAATGGGATAGTGTGATCTAGATCTGTAAAGGCATAAATTCTAACAGGGTGAATAACTGATTATATATGGGTGATGTTTATGATTATATAGTTGTTTTTGTTTGTTACTGTTGAAGCATAACATGTTCTAACACGATCAAGTTCTTGATTCAAATAATTTGCAGTGATGAAGCAGTGTTGTTTAAGATAGATGATGCAGTAATAAAAGCTGAGGCTGATTGCATGCAACAAGCTCAAGTGCATGACCTGAAAGGTGCAGCAACATCGTTTACCCTCACAAACTGTACTTGCTGATGAGTGTTAATTAGCATAGATTGTAGAAGATGCCTCCATATCATTTTGTTGGCATTAGGATATTCCGTTTTGTGGTTAAAAGTTTTCAACAATCTTATATGCGCATGCAGCTAGAGTTATTTACACAATTTCTTTCACACAATTCTTTTTTCCTTGTAGTCAATGAAAATAATGCATTCCTGCAACTTGATGCCTGATTCAATGAAAGGAATGAACAGATTAGGTTTATGTTTACACTCAGATATTGTATCAAACTTATGGAGTACACCAGAGAGAGGGGAGAGTGCTTGAATTTTGGTTAAAAGAAATAAAAGAGATGAACTGAGAAGGGATATGGAACTCAAATCTGAAGAAACTTTTCTTGGTTTTTGCCTTTTCACTTTATTGCAAATCTACTATTATTTACAGATTTACAGAAGAAAACTGATCATTATACAGTGATTATATAACTTCTAAAATCTGAGTGCTAATCAGATTATGATATATCCATAGGAAAAATATTACAAGCCACAAAGTACATGAATGAATTAATCACTTAGCAATTACTATAGTAACATAATCATCCATATATATAATGATAGGAAACCTTTGAAAGTGAACAAAAGTTGTAGGAACAGTTCAATTTGAATTAGTTTGAGGTTAAATAGGTTGGAGATTGATCTAGTTTGTAAATTTAAACTTAAAAGTTGAGTAAATTTAAACTTAAAAGTTGAGTGGGGAAGAATTAAGCTTAAAATTTATATTTTATAAGTTTTTTATACCATTATCTTATAATTAATGTAAAAAATACTTTTCAATATCAATTATATTATAATGGATGATTTTAGTATTAGTTGAATATTGAACTAGTATTAAAAGGTACTTTAATATCGTTGTAACATAAATGATATAAATAGTCATTTATAATGTGCCACAAGAGCTTTCTTCTTCATTCGTGCGTTCCTTTTTCTCATGGAATACTTGTTCGACTTCCTTGCTATTCATCATTGAAACTTGTTCACCTTCTATTGAATCTGGTACTAGTATTGGGTAGGTACAAGATTCATTTTGTTTCTTAGGTCAAATAACACTTTTTATCCTTAAATTTGTAATATAATTATATAATTAATAATATATATATATATATATATATGATTATCTTCTTGCAATAATTACAAAAAAAATCAATAAATAGTGATAAGAAATCAGTAATTGAATGAGAAAATTCAGTCACTTCTTACTTGTGTGACCAATTAAAATCAATCGGTATAACATTAGTTATTAATAATGTATTTGTGATATCACTCATAGAATTTTAAAAAGACAGTAAAGACTAGTTGTTATTTTGTTATATGAGTTTAGAAGTCAGGTTTAGTGGACCAAGATTGTTGAGAGTAGCTTTTGAGATAATTGATATTGTACAAGAATTTTGAATAATGTAACGGTTGATTTGATGGGAAAAAAAAAAACTTTATTCAATTTTGATTACAATCAATTATGACACTACACACACTCTTTATAATTATGAAACACCTACTTATAATATGATTTAAAACTTTCTAGAACTTTGCTCTAAGAACTAAGTATTGATATATTATTCTATACACAATACATCTGCTTACTTTTCTATATTAATTTTGTAATTCTATCTCCTAGTAATTTTTAGAATTTTTAATTTCTTCAAAATTTGCATCATAATTAACTTATGTTCTTATAGAATAACTTACATATTCTTATATAATAATGCACATTTTTTCTCATATAAAAAAAAAATAGGAATATTATATGTAATCCGAAAAATATCTAAAAGAATGTCAAGGTAAATTATTTATTATTATTATATAGATTATTTCATTTTACAACTTTCAACCATTTTCTTTTCCACGTTATTTTATATATATATATATATATATTATGTGGGCGAAGGGTTGTTACAGTTTGTATTTAATGAAAAAGAGGTTTGATTGGAAACAATGTAAGTTAGGTGATGTCATCTATATGACATCATCATCTACATACATTATATATACATTATATATTCAGAAAGAAACCTATTTTAGTTGTCCATTATATTCCTGCAATATCCATGTATTATCAAAAGTTACACGTATCATATACTATATATTTATTTATTCGACCAACAGAACAGAATCAGATGCAAAGTTATACACTAACTCGAGGAATCAGATACAAACCTTGGCTTATGTGTGTGTATATATATGTATATATACACACATATAATTACGAAAAGATCATAGCAGGAGCATTAGCAGCAGCATGAGTTGTTTATCAAGCAACAACAGTGGGAAGCAAAATACCTCAGGGTGCGTGAATAGTAGTGGATTCACATGGGGGACCAAGAATAACTCCATGTTTCTGAGCTGTGTTAAGCTACCAGGTGGCCTTCTCATGGGTGTCTCTTGCCTTGGACAAAGGGTTTGGGACTGCTTCAAGGCATGCATTTCGCTGCCTGTGCGTAGGTGTTGCATCACTTGCTGTGGTTGCTGTGCTTGCTAACAATCACATCACAATAATCTTCTGCTCTATATGGGGTGTACTGTTATGTATTCTACTAGTGTTTGGGTGTTATTTTTGCTTATAAATTTGTTACCATTGTCTGATAATGATATACAGGGTGTTTCAGACAACATTAATAGCATGTTTGAAAGTGCTTTGGAAAGGTATGTGTGGAAGAAGCATCTTTGTGTTGGAATAAAAGATTTCCTAGAAATTACTCATCTTAGTAAAGGAAACGACAACAATAGAAAAAACGAATAAATCAGATGATGTTGGAAAGCATGAGCACTTTGACTCCAAAGAAGAATAAAGGATCAAATTTTTATTAGTTTCCAAAATTATATATATATATATATATATATATATATATATATATATATTAAATTATTATTTTGACTTTATTTAATAACTAAAATATTTTATTAAGGTCTCTCTGTTTTCTCTTGTCTTTTCACATGTCTAGTTTTTCCATTACCAAATAAAGCATTTTCCTTATATTTAAGACAAGTTTTGAGGAATGGATAACAAAAAACAAAAAATCATTCTACGTATAAACAAATTAAGACAGCTTATTTACAATAAAAAGTCACATAAAATAAATATAATAATGATACGTATATTTTATTTGTTATATCTAAATTAAAATTAATATAAACATTAAATTTTAGTTTATTAAACTGAAATAATCTGTCCTCCATTGTGTGATTGTTCGGGGGTGGAGAGTGACTCAATGAGGTGAAGAACACACCTTCTCTTTCCAATCAGTCGCCACCATCAATTAAGAGCTCTTTAATTTGCACTTCAAACACAATTTGGATGAACTATAGCTACAGAATGAGACAAGTTTTCATCTTATCCCCCATCAATGAGGATAAGAAGCTAAAACTTGTTCTCTAAAACATTGTTAAATAGAAGAATGTTGATCACATTATGTAACACAAGAACTTGGTACATCTTGTACTGGTTCTGTCATGCTTCCTTTCAATCATATATTTTTATGAAAAAAAGTAAAGGTTGCATAATTTTAACCTCACTCCGTAAAATACAAAGATCTTGCCAACCAAGTTTATACCTCAGCCTCAGCTACATCCTTCAAAGGGAAGAGCAAAATCGATATTGGTACAAAAAGAAAAAAAAAAAAATCATCATTTGGTGAAGCAGGTTAGAGGTCCAAATCATCCATATCTGGCACCCGACTAGGAGGTTTATTTTTGTCATGTGGATTATCCACCACAACTGCCTCGGTTGTTGTCAGTAGCAATGAAACACTGCATGAGAACAAAATAGTTCAATCAAAATAATATGTTTGTCTCTACAATGCACATGGCTTGTATTCATCCTTGGTTTGATTTAAGATTCAAACTTGTGCAGTTCTTAAAACAACCTCAGTTTAGTGAAGCTTTTCCAATATCTACACAAAGAAATATGTGATGATATGGTTTTACCTGGCTGCATCTACCAAAGCTGTTCTAACAACTTTAAGAGGATCTATTATTCCAGCCTTTACCATATCAACATAGACACCTGCTTTACAGAACAAGCACCAACTAAGCATAAAGAGATAGCTTCAAAACAATCATTCCGCAGGAAGTATTCAGAATTTCTGTTTTAGAAAGATAGTAGCTGATAACGGGAAGCTTAGTTCATTATCTTGAACAAAACAAAATAATACTAACAGGTGGGAAATAATAATCATAATGGATTTCCGTATCATTTTATATATGCAAACTGGTAACAAACCTTTAGCGGCATCAAAACCTAAATTATGGTCATCTTGTTCCAACAATTTGCTGTGGACCAAAGCACCATCAAAACCAGCATTGGAAGCTATTGTAAATGTAGGCGCCTATGATAAATAACATGCACTGTTAGGGAGGATGAAAAACTACCAAACAAGTAAAAATGTCATAATCGAGAAGAGAGAGCAATGCTTTATGCGACAATATGAAGTAGATACAGAAAATGGTACTACCTTGAGTGCATTCTGAACAATCTGTACTCCTCTTTTCTCATCTTCATTTTGAGTTTGAAGGTTATCCAAGGCTTTGGTAGCATATAAGAGGGCGACTCCACCACCTAGTTCAAACGATTGTACATTAACTTGATAGATGAACGAGTGTTCAATTATACTTATTATCCCATCAGAAAGAAGGAAAAAATGAATTACCTGGAACAATTCCCTCTTCCACAGCTGCTCTAGTGGCATTTAAAGCATCTGTTACTCTATCTTTCCTTTCCCCAACTTCGGCCTCACTAGCCCCTCCAACCTGAAGATTTAGTGGCAGCTTCCATGTGAGGTAATGAATATTAATTGATCATTATAGACTAGTAATTTTAGGATGAGGGACAAACTTTGAAAACAGCTACACCACCAGATAGTTTTGATAGGCGTTCCTGTGTTTTTTCTTTATCAAACATGGCAGAACTGTTTTCCATAGCCGCCCTTAGCTACAAAAGAATGACGATAATTAAACATTGTATGATTATACTAATTCAACAACTTCTTTACTAGAAGACACGTGAATGTAATCTAGATGATGGCAAATGGCAAATACTATCATGACATGCCAACTTTTTAAAACTGAAATATCATTATGTATAATTTTAAAATCTACAGAGGGACATCATTTGATCTACATAGCCGCAACATTAGAAACACTGCGGTATGCACAAAACACTAAATGGCATGAGCCAACTAAACATAAAATAACTGTTATGAAATTTATAAGAAAATAACTAGAACATAACACATTGTTGTTATGTAGTGCTGAATGTGTGTGGGAAGTAGGATAAACATAGCAAAGAAAAAAGTGCTCTAAATGCATGCTTAGAATAAGGCCTAAGTAATTATTTCATTAAAATCAATTAGAATACTGAAAATAAATTGTGTACACATAAAATGTAATATTTCAAAAGAAAAGATACCTGTTCACATCTCTCTTCAATGGCCTTCTTATCCCCACCACCATGTAGAATAATAGTGTCATCAATGGTGACAGTAACCTGTTTGCGCATTATAATAGATCATATATAACAGTTTGAAGAACCAGATATTACTTATCTTGGTACTTGGTTCAAGCCACATACCTTTTTTGCAGTGCCAAGCATTTCTGGTAGGACTTTATCAAGAGACAAACCACGCTCTTCAGTGATGACCTGTTTTCAAATTCATCATAATCTTTTTCATATCATACAACAAGCTGTAGTCCCAATTGCTACACCGACGAGTTGTTACTAAAGTAAAACGAAGGCACCCAATGGGAACCCAAATGCAGTATATGACAAATAAAATCTGGCAGAAAATAACCTCTCCTCCAGTAAGAGTTGCAAGATCATCTAGATTTGCCTTTCGACTATCCCCAAAACCAGGAGCTTTTACAGCACAAACCTAAAGTACAAGAAACTTGAAATCAAAGAATGAGGAAAACAAGTATATACACAAAATAAAATTCCAAATAGCTTGTCATATTAAGCTCAAACATATAAGACATTTTACAAAATACATAAATAATACTTACCTTAAACAAACATGCAAACAAGAAAAAGAAAGCATGCACCAGATACACACACTTTAAAACTACTTCCAGAAAATTCACTTATGGAAACCAAAATTCTTCTACATATATTAAAGTTTAGTATATATTTCGATAAATAGGTAGGACTTGGGAATCTAACACGTGTCCACTCATTTCTATTTATGTATATGCATTTATAAATAAAAATCTTATCATTTCTAAAGGTTTTAAAGCATGGAACTTTCTCACTTCCAAGTAAATAGTATCAAGCAAATGAAACCTTAGGAATTTGGGACATTTTTCAGGGACTTTGGATGCAAGGAAAAATGATAATGTCAGTAAATAGACAATGCACAGTTTGAACTAACTTTATGTAGCCACTTGCAGATGGGTGGTATTGTCTTTAGTTTGTTGCTCTATCTACTCAACACTTATCCTCAAGTCAAATTAAAACCAAACATAAAATGCAGGGAAACAAAATGGAAGATAAAGAGACAGGAGAACAAGACAAGAAGCAATTCAGGAGGCAGCAATAGGATTGGGCAAAATGCACAAATTGAACTAAACTATTCTAAAACTAAGTTAAACTCTAAAAATGGATCAATAGAACAGAATTTTCTAATGATTTGAATGACTTAAATTGAATCATGATTTGAGTGAACTAAATCAAATTGAAATAGTATAAATTGTTTTGAATTGCTAGAACTATATTAATTGTTTGAATTATTACCAATAGACATTTTATATTAAAGTATATTTTCCAATCTCATAAGTTACAATCCAGTTTAGTTCAATTGGTTCTATTTAGAAACAATTATGTTTTTAAAAACTATACTAATATAAAACAATTCAGTTCAGTTTTCCTTTTAAACAATTTAGTTAAGGCAAAGAGCTGTGATATCAATCACCTTAAGCCCAGCGTGATGCTTGTTGAGTATGAGCATAGCCAGTGCATCACTCTCTACATCCTCAGCAACAACTAGGAGTGGTCTTTTTTTCTGATTAACATTAAAATAGTAAAGTAAATAATAAGAATGCAGAAATTGCAAATGAAAATGAGCACACTGAATCAGGAATAGTTTATCCACCGTTACTGCAATCTCCAGTATTTTCAGCAGTGAATTCATGTCTGAAATTTTCTTGTCATGGATGAGAATAAAGGGGTTCTCCAATTCCTAACAAAATCAAAATTAATGTTGTTAATATAACATACATCTGAACCAAAATAAGCTAACCAAATTGAATGAAGCTTTTTATTTGCACGATGTGCATCATGTTTAAATAAAACGAAGACACTTTTGTCAAATTAAATCAATAGCTTAGCATGAATCCATGAATAACAAATATCAACAAAATAACACTTCGAAAAATGAAAATAGGTTTTGGAGAAATGAACGGCTCCTACCAATGACTACATGATGATAGGAAAACAGAAAGACTACTTTGACAGAGGAAAGGTAGAAACTTCATAGTAGACAAAGTAAACTTTGCAATTCGTACGCATACACTAAAAAGAAGAGAACATCTGTAAAAAACTACACCATCATCAAAGGTTGATCTACTGTAACACAACATGCTACTTCATTTTCCGAGAATGTTTGGCATATTACATATGCGACAAACAATAATTGTGTACTTACACATTTGCGGGTCTTCTGGTCAGTAATAAAATAAGGAGATATGTAGCCTCTGGTTAGCTTCATTCCTTCTACCACTTCCAACTCGTTATCCAAAGTATTTCCATCCTAAAAGTTTTAAAATTATAGATACCCTGTGGACCAAAACTATGTTGTGTAATAAGTTCACAAGAATGAGCAATATCGCTTACAGCAACAGTAATGACTCCCTCCTTCCCAACTTTCTCCATTGCCCTTGCTATCAATTCTCCAATATCACGCTCCCCATTTGCAGATATAGTTCCAACCTACTAGTCAGAAATGAGTCCAATAAACAAAATATAACTGGTATAATGAATGACAATTAATTTTACTATCAGGAAGATAAGTAGCAGTAAAGTTTCTTTTAGACATAAAGTGTAACTAATGCCAAAAATATTCAACGCCTATGCATCTATTATTAATCATAGGAGGCAAGAAACAGGCATCTCATACAGTAAATCAATTTTCTAACCAAAATGTACTCAGTGAAGGAAAAGTTTTCTTGAGAAGCCCTTGAACCTGGGTTATCTCTTCTGGTGTACTTATCATCAATGCTTTGCTTTTCAAGTCAGTAATTACAGCATCAACTGCCTTATTTATTCCATTACGTAAATCCATAACATTTACTCCAGCAGCAATTGATTTGCATCCTTCTGTGAGTATTGCCTGAGTCAAAACAGTTGCACAAGTTGTACCTGGAATCAAAGAAGAAACATTGACTTGTAAGATATATGAATGGTTACAAAAAAAAGGGAATAGATACAGGCAAATATAACTGTTCGTCTCTCTAAGTTTTCCACCTAAAATGAAATAGGGTGGAAATTTTCGGAGGAGATTATCATAATATTTTCAAGCATATTTAAATTATAATATTAGAAAAATATTAATTTAAGAAATTTAATTAAAGAGTAATAACCACCATCGGGCATGATCTTCTTAGTTATATATTTTTCTCTATTGTTTGATTTAAGATCACTTAAGCAAGTCATATATCAAAACTGTTTAAGAAAGACCATCCTCAGAGACTACTATTCAATGACTAATTTATAGACAAGTCTCTGTTAATTACCCTGAAATTGAAGAAAACCTCAATTCTTGAGTCCTAAAATATGCTTCTAGAGAACTTATAATGAAGCAATATTATCAGGGAAAATCAAAAACTCAATGAACAATGATGGGATACTTTCGACATAAAAGGTTAGGATTTGAAAGAAAAGTAATCACCATCTCCAGCAGCAGTGTTGGTAGCCTTGGCCACCTGCTTGACAAGATCAGCACCCACATTTTTGGCTTTGTCTTTAAATTTGATACTTTTAGCCACAGTCACACCATCCTTCGTGATCCTGGGATTCCCACGGCTTCTCTCAATTATCACATTGCGACCCTGATTTAACCAATTCAAAACAGAAGAGAAAACAAGAAAGTTACCCTTCATCACATCAACTTCTCTTGTCAACCTTTGGCATCCAGACTCATTACAAAACACAAATAATGAATAATTTGGAACCACAAAAAAATTACACATCTCTATTAAAACATCCAAATTCCATACTAGCAAGTAACAAACTACCAAAGGGACAAGTTGGCAAAATTGAATTCAACAACAAAATAAGGCCATAGCAACAGTATCAGTTATACTAAATTATTAGCAACATATATATGAGTATGTGTGTGTATTACCTTGGGTCCCATAGTTACTTTCACAGCATCAGCAACCTGAGTTACACCTTGGAGGATTGCAGCACGAGCTCCAACCCCAAAGTTGATATCTTTGCTCACAAAATTTCTTCTTGACAACACCCCACCATATACCTGTCACCAAAAACCAAGTTACTGACACCCTTTTAAGAAACTATGCAAAATAATGATATAGCAAAACAAATCAATGGCAATTGAAAATGCACAACCAAACTCAGTTTCATTCACTACGCTAGCAAAGCAAAAGGGAAAAGCCATCGTTGTTGGCCCCTTACGAGGTTCTTAGCGGAGGAAGAAGCTACTCTACGAGCTAATCGATACATTGCTATTGCAGTTGCTGCAATAATTGCTTAGGAAGTGAAATCAGAAATGCCAACCAATGGAAGAAGAAGTAGGGCTTTGCAGAGGGTTTAAGCTTCTTTCTTCCTTCTCTCTCTTCGCTTCTGGAAAATGACAAATTCTTCCTGCACCCCATACCCTCTTCCTGCACCCCCATATAATTTTTTTATTCCACCACTGCCTTTCATGAAATTACATAAATACCTTCATTATTTTTGAAATTGTGAACCGGATGGGAGATTCATCCTGTTCTCATTTTTAAAAAAAAATACAAACCGGACGACCTCATCCGGTTCTCAACCCAGCAGATCGGAAAATCCTCAAATTCGCCGTCGACAGCCCCAAATTCCAAATCAACTACTCTAATCATCAATATCACCTACTAATTGCTAATAAACATCACAAATTGGTTACCTAATGCTTCTATGAAGGATTAATTAAAAGATTTTGAATAACGAACGGAAGATTTTTCGATCTGCTGGGTTGAGAACCGGATGAGGTCGTCCGGTTTGTATTTTTTTTTTTAAATGAGAACCGGATGCACCCCCATCCAGTTCACAATATCAAAAAACTGTAAACCGGATGGCCTGGTCATCCGGTTGTCAAAATAGACAACTGGATGGCCTGGTCATCCGGTTGTCAAAATAGACAACCGGATGACCAGGCCATCCGCTTTACAGTTTTTTGAAATTGTAAACCAGATAGGGGGTGCATCCGGTTCTCATTTTCAAAAAATGTAAACCGGATGGCTTGGTCATCCAGTTGAAAAGGGGATGGGTTTTATTAAGATAGGAGTATTTATGTAATTTCATAAAGGGTAATTATGGAATAAAAAAATTATATGGGGGTGCAGAAGAGGGTATGGGAGTGGAGGAAGAATTTGTCCTGAAAAATTGCTTATACTCTACCCATTTTCTCGTACACAGCCCAACTTCGTACGAAACTGGTTCCTTCTATTAGACATCCCTGTTTGCTAAATACACTTCCCTTTTGTTTCTTTTCCTTAAAATGACATATTTACCCTTTTTCTCCTTGTTGTGCTCATATTTTTGAAACTATTTTCAAGAATTTTAAGAGAATAAAGATATGTTAAAAGAAAATGTTTTTTAAAATGCTAAGAAAATAAAAATCTGTACTTCAAAAATGTTAAGAAAATTCTGTTTGTTATCTTTTCAAGTGGTGTATAGGTTCCAATTCTTAAATCTACTTTTTATCATCTAATAATCTTATGATTCAAAAGTGTAAACTATGTGACCGATAAAATTTAATAATTTATATATATATATATATATATATATATATATATATATATATATATATATATATATATATATATATATATATATATATATATACTTTTTTTTATCAATTCTCACAAAAAAGTTAAAAAGTCACGTGACATTAAATTTCTAAATGGTAAAGAATCTGAAAGAACACTTAATAACTTTTTCCTATTTTATAATTTTACCCTTATTTATGGCTCCCGTATTCAATGCGTGCACTTTATCTAGTTATTTACCTATTTTGTTTTCATTCTTGTAGAATAATGATTTTACAAACTTAGATATAATTAATAGTTTTATATAACTTCTTGTTCAAGTTGTTTTGTCTGTACATAATATGTTTAAAGTAATTTTTCATTTTTCCCTGAATCTTATATTTCGATTAAAAAATTAAGATTCATAATTTTAATAATAGTTTAACATGTTCGACAGATAACCTTTCTTAAATAATAAATTGCTATTGATATTAATATGAAAGGACTCTTTATTTGTAATTTTTTTAATTAACAGGGATACTCCTTATTTATAATTTAATTAAAATTTATAACAAAATAATTGAAAAAAATAAAATTGAAGTTGTAGAATGAAATAAATATACTGTGTGTGATAAAAGAAAATGATAATATATATTATATGCACCATATATGAAGATTTAGTTTTACATAATAATATAGTAACTAATCAAAATAATAAACTTCAGAGTAAAAAAAATATTTAAATTCTATTGGTCATTAAAGATAAAAAAATTTTAAGATTATTTTTACGTCAATCAGGAAAACCCTGTTAAAATAAATTAAATCTAAAATATAATACACAACACTTGAATCTAAATCATGTTCTTTACCATGAACAAGCATTTATTAATAAAATTCAGAAAAATATACCAAATGAAAATCAGAAATTACAACATAGTGAAAAAAAAATCAAGGAAAGAAGAGAAAAAGAAGAATAAAAGAAACACAAGAACAACAACAACAAAAAAAAAAAAATATATATATATATATATATATATATATAAGTATTTATATA
>Ga0209700_100202_pt1 | contig 98176 bp, 63 predicted proteins | sample SiratroredBW_FD_187528 | JGI IMG/M metagenome (GOLD analysis project Ga0209700, IMG submission 187528) | Root nodule microbial communities of legume samples collected from California, USA - Siratro red BW (SPAdes) (version 2) | ecosystem: Host-associated > Plants > Roots > Nodule | place: USA...
TTTTTTTTTTTTTTTTTTCAACTGTCTATATTTTTTTAATTACCCAGTTGAGACCCCGCACAGAATAAATACAAGACTGACCCAAAATACTATTCACAGTGTGTCTATTTATTTGTTTGGTCAAACCGAATTATATTTTTCTATTTTTTCAGTTTTAAAAAAGTTTTATATCGTTTAACTGGGATAATTTAAAATTTAAATAATAATTTGACCTCTCGTGTTTATTTTTTTAAATAATATTTTAAAAATTGATAAACTAAATTGTTTTTTGATGTAAAAAATTAGAGTATTGAAAAAAATATATATTTCCTTTTATTTTTCATTTATTGTGGTTAAAAACTGGTTACATAGTATTTTTATTTTTAAAATTTAAGTAAATAAATATTTTTAATAAATTTAAAATATGAATAATGCTAGAAAAAAATTAAGATAAACTTATGTTTGTCATTTAAAATATAAATTATTGTGTACATATTTTCCAGATAATGTTGTATAATTTGGTGGGAATGAGATGCAGCTTGACTCGAGGATCGGGTCAATTTGGACAAAATATGTTGAGGGAATTTGCATATACAACATCACTTCGGCTATTTTTTTATAACGAAAAAAAAAGTTTTTTTTTTCTTACTATATCTTACATGTGTTATTATTATTATTATCATTATTATGGGGATTGTTTTGTGAATTATTCCTTAATCCAAATATTCTTAGCTATTTGCTAAATTTATTATGTATGTTCTATTAAAAAATTTAATCCTTTTGAAAATTATCAAGTTGGATAGCATTGATTATGTTAAAATATAAGTAATTATTTCGAGACGATGAATTATTTATTATCTTGACCATAATTATAAATAAGAGAATCAATGATTTTAAATTCTAATTAATTATTTTATTGATGTTTGAAACACTGTTTGCACATATAATTGATTATTGATTGAAATACTCAATCATTCAGTTTTTTTTTTTTTTTATAGTTTTCAGAATTACTTAAAAATAAAAACTTCAAGATGTAAAGTTGTTAAATATATTATTTTCAGTAGAAGATGTTGTTAATTGAAGATTACACATGATTAAGTGTACTTGTGTAACAGGATGTTACACTTGTGCATTACTTATTTTATAGGTTTTAAAAAATAGTATATTTTTGAGTTTCTTGTATAGTGTATTTTGTAACTTTGTTTTTAAGAATAGTAGAACAATAAAAATTAAGTTGCTTGAATTGAAATCATATAAAAATTTTGGTTAAATAGTTTATTTTAGTTTTATTATTATGATAAATTTTCCAAATTTTTGAATTATTTTGAATAACCTGAATTTGGTTCAATTTTATAAAACTAGTCAATATAATCTCTTCCATTAATTTCATTTTCATCATGTTATAATAACATCTATCTTTGTTGTCCAAACCACACGTCATTTTTAACAATAAGTCAATTTTAACTGGATATTCATTTTATATATATTGTAATATTATTATTATCAATTTGACAAAACATATTGTGTTGACTTGTTTTAAAAAGATAAGATCTGATTAAAAATGCTCAAAATAATAGAATAAAGTTGAAAAAAATTATAAAAAAATTATTTGGCCAACAACTTTTAATGCAATGTTCTTTTGCTTCTATGTCTTATTTATTTTATTTTATTAATTAAGTAATTTAACAAATATTTTTAGAAGTATATTAGTTAAAAGATTTTTTTTACACCAATTCATTTTCCTCTTAAATGATGTCACCTTTTAGTTTGGTCTTAATGCAAATCTAACTTGAAAAGTGTACCTTTTTATTTCTCCACATGTTTGGATTGTGGCACATTAATATTTGGTCAATCACTGTGTCACATTTATCCAAACAAACTCACTTGGAGGGCACGCAATTGAGCAAGAAAATGTTGATCATGAATTGAAGCCATGTACACATTTTAATTTTGTTCACAATCACATCATTATTCTGCAATGTTTACTAAACAATAATTTTCTGGTAATTGTTTCCTTTTCGCGATCACTGAAGAATATACGCCTTTTTTTTATTGTTGCAGGATTTATTTTTAAAGCATTTCTTTTTAAATACAGAAATTCGTAATGAGGAGTGAGTCCTGTATACTATATGTGGAGGGAGTCAACTGGTGAAACAAAAACACTGGACAGTGCTAAGTTGCATACATAGAATTAATTCAATAACAAATTATCCAAACGAATGTCCAAATTTTTTATTTAATATTATTATTTTTTAAGATAACTTATATTCAAGATTGTTTCCCTTTATCATTTTTTGAAAGAAATTTCTCTTGATCATTATGAAATATAATGAACAATACATACAGAAAATAAAGGTAACAACATTATTGTTTGTTCACATATTATTTGTACGTCTTGTTAAATTTCCAAATTTTGATGGCAACCTTATAAATATTATACAGCAATGTTTTGGCATTTTAGATTTGTTGAATCTACACTCTATGGTTGGAGTGGGGTTCTGAACTCAACTCAACACAACACAACACAACTCTCTCTCACCATCAATTAAAGTTACCTTACAATCTGAAGAGTGAAAACTGAAAGACAGCAACATTGTGTCCACCAAAGCTCCAAAAACCACCACCCTTTGCTACTGACTGTGACTGCTACCAACTTTCAAGCTCCCTTTGAGATCACTCCTCTTAAACCCCTCTCTCACGTATTCTCCTATACACAAGAACAACCACTTCCATCTTCAAACTAACCAAAATTACAACAATAAAATAAAGTAAAATATTTATACACATATTCAAGAAAAAAAATAAAATATAGATGAACACATATAGATAGCTCCTAGCTTGAGAGTTGAGAAAGACAACTTTCCCTCCACCAATAACCTCTTCTATATTCTTGAAAGACAAGACCATTTCACCAAACCTTAATTAAACGAACAAACCCAACCTAATACTACAATTTCAATGTCTCTCCTTCCTCCCATCTCTATATTTCTACCTCTCTTTGCTTCTTCTTTGCTCAGAGATTATTGTTATTATTTTTCTGATATCACTTCTTTCTTCCGTCTCCCCCATGCAGCCTCTTCGGAGAAAAACTCCTCTATTCACCTCAGAGATGGGGGCGATGAAGGGTCGCAAGAACAACAACCTCTCTATTTTCGTGGTGGTGTTCTCCATCTTCCTCTTTGGTCTCTTCATGTACAATGAGGACGTTAAGTCCATTGCTGAGTTCCCATTTTCGAGTCACAAAGCGCATGAAACACAAGAGGGTGTACGGAAAGAGGTTGATTCGGTTCAAGGGGGGACAAGAAAGGACGTGGAAGAGAGTGGTGTTGTTCAAAGGGAGGCTGAGAAGGATGTGGAAGACACTGTCACAGTCACGGTTTCCAAGAGTTCAAGGGCGCAGCTAGAGAAGAGTGGCGGTGAGGATGAGGATTCTGATGAGGCACAAGAGCGTGTTGATTTGAAAACTGTTGTGGAGAAAGAGAAGAAGATTGAGCTGCCACGTGCGGAGGAAGAGGAAGAAGTGGAAGAAGAAGAGGAAGAGGAAGAAGAGAAAGTTGAGTTGCCTCCAGAAGATTGTGACTTGTACACTGGGGAGTGGGTTTTGGATAACGAGACACACCCTTTGTATAAAGAAGATGAGTGTGAGTTTCTCACTTCGCAAGTAACATGCATGAAGAATGGACGACCTGATTCTTTGTATCAGAACTGGAAATGGAAGCCAAGAGATTGTTCTCTGCCAAAGTATGATTTTTTGTGTTCTTTTAGTTTCCCTTTTTTGTTCCTCAATGTTTAGTTTTTGGCTTTTTCTTTTAGTAGTGTTCTTATGTTGGTTGCTTTTTTATGAACTTGTTAAGGTTCAAACCGAAGCTTTTGTTTGAGAAGATCAGAGGGAAGAGGCTTATGTTTGTTGGAGATTCACTGAATAGGAACCAGTGGGAATCAATGGTTTGTATGGTCAATTCTGCGGTTCCTTCACATAACAAGACCTGGTACAAGACTAGTTCTCTTGCTATCTTCAAAATCCAGGTTTGTAATTGAGTTTCTCCTTTTTCTCTTGTTGTTGAAGTAGGACTATAGGGAAAGACATTATATTATGGGAATGAAAGCTGAGTTTCTCCATCAACTTAGTGAAAAATAAGGAAAGAAAATTGAATTTAACATTGCGTAAAAGCTAAAAATAATGAATTAAAAAAGTTTAATTTCAATTTTTTTAATTTCTATAACGAACTAGAAAAACTCCCATAAACATATCTTGTATAAAAGATGTTGTTTGAGTGAATTTGTTGAGGTTTTCAAATGAAGAGGTTAAAAATACTCAGTTAGATATCACATGAGAATTTGTTGTGATTATAGTGATCCAAGATTTCAGCCCCATTTGATAATCATAAATCATAATGATTATCCACAAGCATAATATATATCATAGTATTAGACTGCTAAAGTGACATTTTTTGTTCATTAATTAGAGTTACCCTTATGTGCTAGAGTCCTGCAAAGCTGAAATTAGAATCATTTTGTGCATGAGGGTGGTGGGGCCCTGAATTTGATATGAAATTTTTAAGTCCCAAGCTACCTACTTGTTTGTCCTTTGTGTGAAAGTTCTTGTTTTGGGAGATTGTGGCTATCTCTTGGTAGTTAAGAAAGCACCAATTGTGTCGGGAATATTCAATTAACATGGCTTAGAATGCACACTTGCTGAGTAGTACAAGGTGGTTATGTTTGTGTAGGAGCCAGAGCATGTTACCACTGTGGAATTCTATTGGGCACCATTCCTTGTAGAGTCAAATTCAGATGATCCAAACATGCACAGCATATTGAACCGTATAATCATGCCTGAATCGATCGAAAAGCATGGAGTGAATTGGAAGGATGCCGACTACTTGATCTTCAACACCTACATTTGGTGGATGAACACTTTCACTATGAAAGTCTTGTAAGCACACATCATAACATAACTCTGTCCCATTTATTTTTTTCCCTTTCTTTAAGGTTTCGTAATTTTCAAGGAAATTCTTGGGTTTGAGTATTCTTGGTGATGATACAGACGAGGGTCATTTGATGAAGGGTCCACGGAGTACGATGAAGTTCCTCGGCCAATAGCATATGCGAGAGTCCTCAAGACATGGTCCAAATGGGTAGATGACAATATTGACCCAAATAGAACCAAAGTTTTCTTCAGCAGCACTTCCCCTCTACATATCAAGTAATTAATCACCACATCTTAATTTTATGTTTTTTCATATTTAAATTTGAAGAGTCAACTTGCATTGATTTCATCATATGAAACAGTGATGTAGGCGCAATATGTAATATAGAATTATAGATAAAGACATGCAGGTACAATAAAATTTATAAGTCTCTCTGTCACCAAGTGGTGCGTCATAACTAATCTAAAGACTTTAAGCATCTTCAGTGAGACAAACGAATATAAACATGTCCAAGTACGACAAAAGAGTCTTTATCTGATTAATCTGTTTAGTTACGTACACTATTTTTTTTCTTCTTCTTTTTAACATCTTTTTTTTTACCGGTTAATGAGGTGAAAATGATCTAGGAACACCACATGATGTAATACATACTATAGAGAAGCAGTATAGTTTTGAAATGTTTGGCTTTTCATATTTGGTAACTTGGGCCATCATTTTGTTTGCTTTGAAAAACTGATCTACTAATCCATTCCTGTGAATTGTTGACACCAATTAGTACCAAACGGCTTAACCCACTTGCAATTTTCCATAACTGTCAATCAGTGAAATTTAGAGTATACAGCAACATATTTGTTATGCCATTGGGTGGGACAGTCTCCCACTTAACATGATTGGTGTTTTCACTTTTGATAGTTTAGTGTTGGTGACTCGCTACCACATTTTTCGTTTTTACAAGAGTTTAAAGTTACCTGGTGCACCTAACAAACTAAGAATATACTTTTTAAACATACTCTGGATTGAAATTTACATTTAACCATGTGATTATGTAGGCCTGAGAATTGGAACAACCCAGATGGAATAAAATGTGCTAAAGAAACCACTCCTGTTTTCAACATGTCAACCCCATTGGATGTGGGCACAGATCGTCGACTTTTTGCAATTGCCAACAATGTGACGGAATCAATGAAGGTGCCAGTGTACTTCATTAACATCACTACTTTATCAGAGCTGAGAAAAGATGCACACACTTCTGTTTACACCATACGCCAAGGCAAAATGCTAACGCCGGAACAGCAAGCTGATCCTACTAATTATGCAGATTGCATCCATTGGTGTTTACCGGGATTACCTGACACTTGGAATGAGTTCTTCTATACACGGATCATTTCTCAATCTTGACCTACATCAAACAACTTATAGATATATTCACACGTACTTTTGTTTCCTTTTCACTGTTTCCATAATTGTTATTATTTCTCCTTTTTCCCTTGAATGCCTCACATTTGTTTCAGTTTTTGTAATTTTTAGTCACTTTTTATTGACATTTTTTTCTTTTTAGGAATTGGGCATTTTTACCTCCTTTTATTTACTCATGTTTCTTTCTTACGCCAATTTAGCGAAGTACGGAAACACAGCAAGATCCTTAAATGTACAATGAACCCTTGTTCCTTGAATGAAGAGAAAATAAAGCAAAAAGGTTTTTAGTTTATTTTCTTAGAATAATTGCTTCAACTTTCAGTTTCTAAATAGTTTTTTTGTCAATTTCTACATAATTGATACTACGTCTGTACACGTCGGGAAATATGATAACTTCGATTAGATAATAGATTTTATACTCCAGAAATTGCATCTAATTTTGACTCAAATAAACCGAGGCCAGGCTCCTTAAAATATTAGACCAAATCAAAACCTGCCTAACATCAAATTTATGACCAGTTTATAAGGAAATAATTATATATTACACAAAAAAAGTAATTACATATTATTTATTAATCAAACTATTCCTTTTATATCCTATTGCTATCTTCTTTGAGAAAGACACATTGAAACATTCTTTGCCTCATTATGAAGTACCTCTTCCACTAAACTTAAATCCCTTGGTATTAAACATTTTTATTCGATTTTAGTTATAAAAAGTATCATTTAATAAGTTACTTCTTTTTTCTCGTTCTTTATCCAAAGCCACAGGGTAATTTTTAATAATAATAAAAAAGCTTTCATCAGATTCATATTTTTTAGAAAATAATTTTCATGTTACGCTTTTCAAATGAAACTGCTTTTTTCATGAAAAAGGCTAAAGAAATGGACTCTTAATATCACTTAATGGAGCTATATTAAAAATAATAGCACGCACCTTTGAGTAAATATTAATGTCTATTGAATGACTTGCATAGGGCTTGAATGCAAAATTCAATATTTTTAAATGTAACCAAAAAAGTGTAGATACGTAAGAAACCTATGAAAAAGATTACCTGTTTGTACTAGCTAGACCTATATGCAATTAGCTCTGGCTAGCAATTGCATCACCCTGCAGTGTAGGACTACTGAACATTAATGTTTGTAAATCAAAGATTACAGTTGACATCATCATTAAATTAATAATAGTAATAATAACAATAAATATTACAGCTGATAAACAATCATGACAAACATCTATCTATCTCACTGATCACATGAATGTGAGTTCTTGGAAAAAACAGACGCAACAACGGAACTGAAGATGACGACATAAGCTTAGGTTTGACTCTATCTATAGCTGTCCTAATTACAGATGATGCCGGTACATCAAACCACTGAAGGAACCAAGACAAAAGTATTGAACGTTTATCTTGGGATTCTCCATCAGGCCATTTTCCCAATTTCAAGTAGTTATGGAAATCGTCCTTCAATTCCTGGGAACAATTTAGGAGCTCTTCCACCTGCTTCTGAAGCGAACCAACAAATGTTGATTGAACAATTCCTCCTTTAGGAGCAGACAATTTTCCAGTCATCAATGCCTCGATATAAGTTAGTGCAAGCTGCAAGCAGAAACGATTAGCATCGAGTCACACACATACTTATAAGGACTGGGTCAGTGGCCTAGTGCATGAGGCTTGCCCCATTATGAGGGCCTAGATTGGGTCAAGTGTGTGCTACCAACTTAGCGGCAGGAGGCAGATTTTAGTTATGACCAACCATGCTGATAAATCACAAACACAAGCAAACAATCTTCCATTGCATCAAAACTCGCCCTCGTTCAGAAACTTAAGCCTTAAAAAATTAAGATCTATTTTGATTTAAAGAAAAAATCACAATTAGATCTCAAAGCGATGAGTATAATCTGACTCCGTCTAGCCCTACGGAAACATGAGACCAATGACAAAAGCCATAGTATTAAATGATATTTTCCGAGTTACACAGAGTGAAATAAGCTACTTGATGTGGTACTCCCATTTAATGTAAGGTTCTCCTCTTGTGGTTAAAATCCTAACAATAATTGGTGTTTTTGTTGAGAGTTGGTTTATGAAAAGAGCTGGGTTAAGGTGAAAATAGAAAACCAATTGATGATTGAAGCCATCAAACATAAAAGGGGCGCTAACGGATTGGTGTCGATAGAGTGAAAGCGGTGAAAGCGGTCGTGAATGTTGGCTATTAAAGAGAGTGGCAATGTGACGAGTGTCACATTGAGTAGAACAAGTTACTTGATGTGGTCCTACACCTTGACGTTCTCCCACTTAATGGACTAATCTTTTAAGTTGAACTCTCTTATTGTACTTAAATCCTAACAAAGATCACTATTGCTAAGAAAACAGCTATGTACCTAAAGCTGAGCATAAACCATTTTAGAGATAGATTATTACTTGAAAAAGAAAGTACAATTATCAAGACTAAGCATGGAACTACCTTAAAACCAGAAACAGAGAGTGAGTCACCAAAAACAATGGCACCATTAGTAACTTGTTCGGCCATCGATTCAACAGTTGTGTACAATGACAAATAAACCTGCATAATAAACCCATCAATAAAGCAGAATATCATAACATTCAAATTTTGAAAAGTGCAAAATCTGATTATCTGATCGTTTATAGAAAAATAGACATTAGAGCAAATTTTATTTATATGCACAATGTAAGAATTATGTCTCTCATAAGACACTACTAATCTCAAATGTTTATATCATGTAGACATGCTCATAAAATTCCACGCTATCTCATAATTATAGTAATTTAGCACATCAGATTAGCATCATGGAATCTAAAACAAGAGATTATTTACTACAATATTTACCTATGGTAAGACAATTATTTGAACTGTGGCATGTATGATCAACATGGAAATGCAACCAGCATAGAAGAGTTTAAATTGGGCCGTCAGTATTTTTTTAATTTAGCATACACAAATTAACCGTCTCTATATTACCTGTAAAAGAGCTGGTCTATCCTTGCTCACACACTCAAATAATACTTGCAAGCAAAATTCCTTGAAATCAACATCAGATCTGCAAGCATTTTCATCAATATATTTAGGTATTGCACCATCTTTACAAAAAGAAGAATGTCATACAATCTGCAAGAGGTCTGCATAATTAGTTATACTTAAATCTTCTTTGACTCATCGTCTTTGACCTTCAATGTGAATCTCAGGAATAATAGAATGTAAATGCTTTAAGAACCAAAAATGAAAAAAGAAAACAACCTTTTTGAAGGAAACCCTCAATCAGGCACGCATGGGTTAATATGATACAAAGATAGATGAAAGTAACCTGACACCCTGGATTACTTTACAGCATGAAACGTATTGTATCTGTGTGAACTAGATATATCAGTGTTAACTGAAATACCACATAGTCAAATTAATATTCACAAATGATGCTCCCTTTAGATCCCAATCAATCACAATACCTGGCTAAGATGACCTGATCTAACCAATTAAGTTTGTGTTTTTATCTTGGACGTCAATGTGAATATTAATTTGAATGTGGTATTTCAAGTTTGAAGAATAATTTTAAGACTAACTCCCATGGGTGTAGCCTATTGAATAATAATAGAGGATTATGAGAAATTTTATTTAGAAAAGTGCTCGGGAAAAATGTTTTTCTTAATGGGGATTTGCAAGAAGAAATTTATATGAAGCAACCTCCAGATTTTGTTCTTGGGAAGAGTCTTCTAGATTGGTACGTGTCTCTGCAAATCTATATACGGTCTCAAGTAGTCTCTTGGGGCCTAGCTTGGAAAATTTAATATTGTTGTTCAACAATTTAGTATGACTTGCAATAAGACGGATCATTCAATTTTTTACCATCACTCGAGTGTTAAGTGTATCTATATAGTATTATATGTTGATGACATTGTTTTTACAAGTAGTGATCACCATGCCATCTCTTAGGTAAAACAACACATTTGTCACTACTTTTAGACCAAAGAACGTGGCAAACTCCGATAATTCTTGGAGATTGAGGTAGCACAATCCAACAATGGTATTGTTATCTCTCAAAGGATGTATGTATTGGATATTTTGGAGGAAACTAGGTTAATGAATTCAAAAAGTTGTTAACACACCCATTGATCCCAATGCCAAACTCCTACCTAATCGGGGGAGCCTCTCCAAGATCTTGAGAAGTAGAGAAGATTAGTTGAAAAATTAAATTATCTTACTATACTCGTCCTGATATTTCCTTTGTAGTGTGCTTGGTGAGTCAATTTCTTAATTCTGCATGTGTAGATCATTGAAATGCAGTCATTCATATATTGAAGGACATTAAAAGTTCTCCTGGAAAAGATTTGCTATATGATCACAATAACCATACTGAAGTTGTATGTTATTCAGAGGTTGATTGGGCAGAATCTCCTTCTAATAGAAGAACTACTTTTGGATATTGTGTTTCCATTGGTGATAATTTGAGGTTTTTGTATGGAATGCCCTCATATCTTATCTCTGAATTTATGACTCAGACAGAATCATTCACATTTTCTCTTTGGTGTTCAGCACATGTCTATGTCGGACTTACATATCAGCAACGAGAGTGGATACAACACCTTTTGGAGTTCCCTTTGCTTGTATATATACTCTCATGTTTTATTTTGAAATTGTTGAGGATTTCTCATCCTCCGACCTTTTCTGCTTCTGTCAGAATCAGACATCTACTATAATCAGGTAAAAAATATTACCGATTTAATTTATTTGCTGTAAATATTCTGAGTGATTAGATTAGACCGTAAATATTCTCTAAATTAGGAAATCAGCCTTTATTGAGCTGATATTATGACAGGAATTCTCCATTTTCCTTTCATGTTATGATCTGCCCTTATAGCATATCATTTACCCTTTTGTATAAAAGTATTGTACTGTTTGACTGAAGTGATATTGATAAGCACCAAAGGAATTGGGTAACCATTCTAGAAAAGCTAGTTGTTAAGATGGGAGAACCAAACCACTTAAGTATTCCAACAAACATCTTATTATGCTATTCGACATTGAGCTTAGACACCTGATAATAATCAAGTCCATATCTTAGCACCACCTCTAAATCAATATCCCCGTGGCTAGCACAGCACACTGCTTGACTTAGACTCTCCATAAGTTGCTCTTTCCGAGACACTAAAATCAACTTTGATACAGTGATACCAATAAATAAGTAACCAAACACCCGGGAACATTCCCCTTAAAACCTGCTTTTTGAGGGGAAGAACCAAGCTAATTAAGTACCCACCATACATAGCATATTATTTGATTTGAAACTTATGAACTCCTTAATACCCAAGCCCCTAGCAAAATGTACAAAGAAATGTTTTTCAAAGTATTTCTCTAATAAAAGTTCTTAAATAAAAAAGTTAAATTCCATCTAGTACAAAATGCATTTTCTAGCATGGATGAGCAATCAGTGTTCTCCTTTCTTGACAATTTCTTTCTTTATTTAATTTTCTACAGAGATAGTTCCAATATGCATATGAAAAGTCATACTTAGATTTGTTCCTTTTGTTCAAGTCAAATAAAATTAAACTGTTAATTATTCATCAAAAGATTTAAGAAACACTTCATAAATCAAACAAGTAGAATGAAAGACTCATTAAACCATAACCAAACAGATCATGGATGCCAAAAATAATCTAGATATGAGCTCACCTATTACACCAAGAGGGATCACAGCAGAGTTGTGCAAAAGCAATCAAACTAGGGTCAGATGAGAAAGTACCAACCAACTGATCAACTGTAACAGAATCAGATCCATTACGAATGTCCCTGATTGTATCAGATGCTTTCAAACTTGTCAGGCCAAACACCTAGGTCAAGCAATAAAATAAAATGGGAATATAACACTTGTACAAAGTATAAACATGTCTAGCAGTATCATAAACTATGTAATTTCAACCTTGTGCATTGCACGTGATAGCAGTGACTGACATCCAATGGGATCATCAACATATGAACAAGCTCCGACCTTTCTTTTGATAAAAAGAATACCAGAATTAAATGGATTATTCTTGTCTCCAAAATTCCACCAAGGTTTATCTGTTATTCAATGCGTGATTAGGCTTACTTGTTTAAGAAGTATATAATTCTAAACCTCACTCAGTAACAGATTATATAAACAGCATAATAGTTTATGTTTACCTTCAGGGGTAAAGTCTATTACTTGAGGCCAGTAGCGAGGGCCACAGACACGTATTCTTTTCAACTGTAACCATCAATGGCAATACAAATTAGTCATACAAGGCTACAAATGTTTTTCTTTGCCTCAACAATAGGAAATACAAGTCCAAAGCTATCAAATAAAAGTTAATTTGGTCAGAAACATAAGAAATGTGAAACAAAAAAAAAAAGGAAAAAGATAAAGTGAACAGAATAAATCAAAGTTACCCCACAGATTTCATTCGTAGAGACCACCCCAAAATTCAGACTTACAATTGATCGTTCTGGCAGAAGGCAAGGGGTGACCTCACAAAAGCTAGATTCTGCATAATGCTCAGTTTCTCTGACGGTGACCTCAAGAGGAGCATAAACCGGCAGACCCGTGTCAACATCAACTGTTTGAATCCAGCGTGCCTCTGTTGCAAGTACATATAGATGGCGAAATGCCTTCCGAAAAACTCTTTTCAGAAAATAATTTCCAATTGTAAACTAATGAACACATAAGCTTTTATCACAAGGTACAGTAGTCCCATCCATCTGATATACCTGAAGGTGGCATCTGTTATCATTTGGACCAGTTGGCAAACGTGGATATAGAGTAATTAGCAAAGCAGCAATGGAATGGTTGGTTGTCGAAAATGTTCTCATTCCACCACCAAGAAACAAGAAACCAGTAGCCAAGCTTACCTAAAAAAGCAGGTTTATAGAAAAAAAAAATTCAGAAGGGAGACTGAGTAAAGCTAATTACAAAACTCGTGTGAAAAAAAAATAATTTAAGCATATACAAGATGTTGCATGAATATAGATCATGTAATGATGCAAAGAAAAGTGTTTTACCAAATGAAGCACAGGAATGTATGAATTCCAAAAAGATACTTTGATATTACTATCATAATAAAAGCTATCAGAATCTCCAAAAGCCCTTTTGTCAATTGATGTGTATAATAATGAACAAGCAGAAGAAACTTAATATACATGATTACGTGAGCATAGACTTTCTGGTTCATCAGACACCAAATGATTGAAGAAAACTTTGCACTGATTTTTCTATCTAAATCACAACTGCTATATGTGTAAAATATAGAGAAATATTTGTAAAATATAGACACAACTTGTGGGTATGCAATAAAAGTACAATTTGAAGATCATTAGCTGTTTGGCATGATGGTACCAAACCACCTCCAGCCACCTAAGGTAAGGCAGTTCAATACCCAACCCCTTTAAAATTCAAGTTCCAAAGCCAGCTTCTCATAAACATCAAGATTTTATTTCTTAAAATAAACTTGCAAAACAGTAAGGCAACTTGCAGAACTTACTGCCATCTGAATGCCATAACTTGACTGCCCATCTGCACAACTTCTACTCCTTAGAAATCTTAACAACCGAAAGGTCTGTAAATGTCCAGACCCAGCCATCACCTGGTATACAGAAGTTTAACCATAGAATTTTAGACATGATTTTAATAAATAATTAATTGACAGTGGACGGAAGGAGGTAGCAGGCACCACAGATAGAGAAAGAACAATAAGGTGAAGGCATGTTTCCAATGTGCCCCGATCAATGTGGTGAGAGAGTCCCTTAGGGAAAACCTTTCCACTTGTACCAGAGACAGGCTTGATCTGCAACATAAAAAAATAACATTTAGAACCAATCGTTTAACATGCACTTGAGAGCTAGGCAGCATAAATCTGTACTGACCTCATTAAGAAAGTAAATAGCAAATTCATAAAGTAGTTCCTGTGCATTTTCATTTCTTGTCCCAGCAAACACCAGTCCTAACATGGTTAAGAATACACTTCAAGACAAAGACCAAGCAGTACCACAACCACTGAGTGGTAAAAAAGATAGATGGAAATTTGGATAAGAAAATATCATCAAGGACAATAGAGGCAAAGGAGGTTTAAATAATTTCATTCAGTGATATGATTAATGTTTTCATGTAAAGAATTTGGAAAACATCAACAATCAAGCACTCTCTTAAATTCATCATAAAATGAGTGCGAAGACTAAAGAACATTTTACCAAGTGATATACAAGCTCCAGCTATTATATTAACATAGGCCTGTGTAAAAGCCTCAGCATCCATATCGTCAATATCATTGTCATCACCTCCAATCCCTTCTACAGCACATCTGACAATCTCAGGAATTTGAGACCAAACCCAATCTTTTGAGGGATGAACCCTAAAAACACACACATGCAGCAAACATGGATCAAAAGGGTGCCAAACGGATCCAAGTAGATTGTTGCAACAACCTAAAGAAACCAGTACAAACCTGCTCCACATTATTAAACTTCGAGCAATGACTCTGAGCATTATAAAGTCAGGTCTCACATACTGCAAATCAAAACATGTATTGGGAATTGAGAGCCTAGACACAATAGCCTCAGATTCTGTCTGTCCAAAAGAATACAGACCAAAGTCAGAAAAGTCAAAAAAAAACAACTTAAATTGCAGCAGCTAAAGACTTTGTTGCCATATCTATAACTTGTTGTAAGCACCTTCATAAACATCAAAGCAATGGCAATGATGGCTCCGGGTGCAGTTACATCAATATTGACTGTTGTTCCATCCATCATCTACAGAAAATAAATGTTTAAAATAATTATGCAAGCGTGTCCCAACTATAATATCTCATACAATTTTATTTCTATTATTTCATTGTGGATATAAAAATCACAAATTGAATTCTTTGAACCTGTGCAGAGCCACGACATTCGTCCATTGAGACGGTTGAAAATTGAGGTCTCTCCTGTTGCAAGTACTTGATCATTATATAGAATAATACACATTCTTAGTCCTAAAGTGGCAGAAGAAAGATCACAACCGCAGACATTCAAAACTAAAACTCCTTAACTAGTATAACAACAAAACGACTGAAGTAATGATAGGTAAATTTGAGAATCCCATTACATTGTGTACTTTGTCACCAATGTAGAGAAACAGGCGATTCACAAACGTGTCAATGAAACCAAGTGCGTCTTCCCCCCGTCCTTCAGGCAACATATTTTGGTTAGACGACCAGAAAACTGTAACCAAAATCCAAAACCTGAAACTTATTTAAGCTCTCATACCCAGTGCAACAAGACCCAGTGCAAATCCTGCAGAAACAGCATGGCCCTCTCGCTCTAGAACATTATCACCTCCACTTCGGCGCCCAATTTCTCCCTGAAAAATTACAAACAGATGTAGGGGAAGACCAGTCGAAAGAAGAAAATAAATACAAACACAGGTGACAAACAATTTAGCAGATAAGAAACCTTGCAAGCCTTAATCAACCAGAGAAGAGATAGGTATTATTATTTAGAATAAAAATGCATTATGCAAAACAAAAGAATATTCCAAGAAGCTTATGCACTGCTATTAAACAATGAATATGTACATACCAGACAGATTATGCAAGCAAACAAATTAGGTAAACCAAATCCCAAACACACAAGTGCACAAATGATAATGAGTTACAAATATATCAAAACTCAAAGCTAATTGCATCAAATGGAAGGGGAAAAAGGAAACAACGGATAAATCAAATCCACTGGCTAAATGGTCCAAGAAAGCGATAGAATTCAGCAGAATAAATACTAGTAGTACAACCATAATCTACCTTCATATTAACTTTATCTTGATGGCATGCAAGAATAGAATAATTCAGGCATAAGTTCAAGCATTGAATAAACAGACGAAGATGAGAAATATATTTACCAATAAAACCTGCATTGTTTGTGGGTGAGCCGAGCCTTCATATAAAATCCCCAGAGACATTAAAGCAGCTGACTGAAAAAAATAAAACAAACTCTCTGCATGAAAAATATCATTGGGTGGTGATAAAAATATACCATAGAAAATGAATCTTATTAACAGAACAATGAGTTTCTTCAGGAGATACATCGAAGCAAGCAAGGGAAAGCCACAACTTTGAGCATTTACAATTCCTCTTCTGATGTTGAAAAGAACCAACAAAGAGGGAAGGGGGAAAGAGGCTAATCTAAAGTGGACAAATAAAATAAACATAAACGATACCTGGAGCAAGGTTGGAACCTCTAACTCTGGATAGGAAGATGGATGTCGTACAGGAATGTGAAAATAAAGTGTCTGCAAGAAGATAATTTTGTCAGTCCTCCAAACATAGCAGGGACAAGGGAGATGATAATATGATGCATTCATACAAGACAACAATCCGGTTATTCTAAAATAACAGCATACAATATGTGCAAGATAAATATTTAAAAATGTATAAAAATCCATAAAACATAATAAATATATAACTACAATTATACAAATACAAATTAAAAACATATTTCTTAGACATTTCCAAAATAAAAAATTATAGCTCATTGTCATCACAAATTACTTTATATTTATATAGGAATAACACTATCAATCTCATTACTTATTTCAAACAATTCATGAAGAGAACAATTTCCCTCTTTGGTTTAACATGAGATAGATAAAATAGACTATATTTGAGAGACCTTAACCACACCTCTTTTATGTTCTCATATTTATATTGATAGAGTTCTGATACAATGAGTAGAGGGAAGAGCAAAGATCAAAAACCAGAACTAGAGTCCTAGGTACAGAGATAGGTACAGCTCATAGGTACAGCATATAGCAGTTTTCCAACACAACTACTTACTACCTATATTTAATACTTATTCTAACAGTTTATGATCATACAATGTTTCCATATTACTACATTATACATACTTGTATGTTTCTTGTTTTATTGGATATAAATGTTTTCAAAATGGGGACACTTACCTCACCAACATGTATCAGATATGTGAGGCATAAAAGTATTGATACTTCATAAGTTTGGATGCTTCATTGATACGTATCAATGAAGTATCCTAGACAGTGGCAGAGGCAGATTTTATGTAGAAGGGTGTCCAATATAGAATATCTCAGGTTTTTATTTCAATGGGAGGGCCCAAAAAGTATTTTTATATATAAAGTTTAACGAAAATTCAAATTTTTGGGGGTGGCCATGGCATCCCCAGGTCATCCCTTGTCACTGCCCATAATTCTAGAGTATCAATATCAGATGCATAAAGCAAATAGAAGTATCAATGGTTCACAAGATGAGGGATTAGCATACATGCTATTAAAGAAGTTGTGCAATATAAAGATATAGATTTCATGCATTAAAAGAGCACAACAAATAAAACACAATATTCTATATATTTATGGGCTAATGTTAATTCCTAAATAAAGCTCAACAAATCATGAATCATGATTCAATTGTGAATTGTAAATTACATCAGTGGATATATAAGATTGACTAGATATAGGCAACATATCCCTATAAGGCTGAAGTAAACATCACTGTACAAGCCAGTCTTGTAGCATTAAACCAAGCCCTAACCTCAATATTTTAAGATGACATCAACATCTACGCTAGTTCCTTACTGGGTTGTCTATATTAGTTTATGTTTAGATATCTATTCCTAGGCATAAGAGGGGTCACCGACATTTTTCACACTCCAAATATCTAGTTTTGGGTGTGAAAGAGTACTTTGAGATTTTACATCAACTACAGATATTTTCAATGTAATTCCAATAAAGCTTGGGCCCTAACTTTACAAGTTGGTTTTATAGGATTAAGCTAGACCTTAAGTCCAAATTCTAAAATGATATTAGATTATATCCTAGATTCATTATTTGTTCCATACATATTTTTTGTCTGTCTATTCCTAGGCATGAGCCACCTGCATTTTTTCGGCACACAACACAAGTCAGATTACGCACACAAGTCTGGAAATTCAAGTGACAATTGCCTACATGATCCGATTCACTCTCTGGTTTGTATTGATGAGAGATTTGAGTCATTGACTCACATCATCCAAATTGCAAATCAGATGACTGCTATAATACTCCCCCATCCCACCCAAAACGTCCCTATTTTGGATAAAATTTATCAGGATAGAGATGATGATTGCAAAAATATTAACATATGGAGGATATCCTGTGATGGAGCAACAGAATTTAATCCAAATTGTGACCCTAAAACTAAAAGGAGACAAATCACTGTAATTACACTTGTCACTCCTAGAGTCAGTCAGATTATAATATAGAAGATTTTTCACCTTACAAGTCAATTTTATGAGGTTGAGTTAGACATAAACCCACTTACTGAGAAAACTAATTTTCTAGTACATTGAAACTATGATCCAGCATATGAGAGCAGATATTTGCATCAATTTCATCACAAAAATTGTCCTTGATTAATACCTTTGATATAGCTGGATGCATAGTGCCTCCATAAGAAGCTGCAAGACCAAGCATCAATCCCACAGTGGTACTTTCATGCTCCTGAACATACATTGGAAAAGTCAGTCATATAAAATGGAAAAGCTGAAAGATGAGAATATAACATAAAAAGGAAGGTTGGACAAATTGTCCTCAAGTTAATTGAAATTAAAAGAATTATACGGCATCAACCATTTTGTAGTGACAATAAGGGCCTCAATCAAACATTTCACTGACTCCACCATTAGAAAATTCAAGTTCCAGCTTATGCTTTAGTTCATTGAATTTGATTCTGACTCCAATACTCTCATACGAATATTTCAGTTTAAAAAAACTCTGAGAACCCTTAAATAGCAGTCTATTTTCCATCAGGGCAGCAGCAATGCAAGATTACATGACTATAGCGCTTGGTATCTAGCAACAAATACCCTGATTTTAGCAGCTTTCAACCAACAATTAGACACAATCTGACTAGAAAGGTAACTATAATAAGGGCCAAAAAAGTAAAGATTGAGCTCATAGCAGCAGCAACATATAAATGCATGCTCTGGAACATATTATTTTCAATAGAAATTTAAGATTAATTATTTCTATTTTGTAACAATAAATCATCACCACTAGAATAAAATGAAATGCTAGTGAAGCATTAGAGAATTAAACCTGAGAAAAATACTGGTAGATGTCAGTAACAGCTAATACACGCAGAAATCCATGCAATCCTAGTGCAAGTAGAAGTCCAGCGTGAACAGAATTTGGCTCCTCAGGTCTGTTATACAAAATCCATGTTCTTGACATTCTTCCCTGCAAAAGGGATTAATATGCATTTATAAGAAATATGCAAGCTACAATATCAAATACTCAAACCAAATGCTTTCATAAGTAAAAATATTGTTGAGACTAAATTATTGCTTTAAAACACTAAGCCGCCTCCTAAGGTTTTGGTATACATCTCTAATATCTGACAGATTCCATAAACAATCACGTTTGTTTTGCAAAAGGAAAGGGACGGAAAGAGCACCAAAAAATAAATAATTTTGTCTAATCATTGAAATAATCCAAGTTCTAAACAGAAAGAAGCCCAAGGATCAACACAAAACTGAATTTGTTACCCACTAAACCAGGAGACAAATTTAATCCACAATCTACCACGCAAAGTAAAGGACCAATTACCCCTTCCCTTTGGGTCTGGGAGTTGGGTTTTGGAGGGAAAGGCAAGGGTAGGGAGAACAAAGTTTTCATTTCAAAATTCTAATACATATTTTCTAGGTTAAATTACTAACTAGGTCCCTGAACTATTAGCGAATTTTCAAATAGGTCCCAATACTATTCTACTCAAATACTCAGCAAGGAACCATCAAGGAGGGGAAGAGAAGAGTGCAATTATACTCATGAGGGGTTGCTAAAGTCCTTGATGGTGCTACTAATCACTGACAAAAAGAACCTGTGCATGTTCCCAAACATCAAGTCTCGTGAAACACAAAATGGGGTAGAACACAGTGAAGCAGGCACAACAAAATTGATGGTAGCAGACAGCAGCAGGGAAGCAACAACAGAGACAAAACAGAAGAAAAAAGTGTCAGAAAAATAGCAGGACAGTGACACTACACGAAGAATGGAGATACAGCTTTTGGACAAAAAACGCCCATGATAAATTCATATTTAAAGACTTTCTATGCATAATTTTAATAAGAAAATAAGAAGAGAAAAAGCCAATTAATCATTGAAACCTTGAAGAAAAATATGTAAAATTTAGTAAAAAATACGTTTGACACCTAAAAAGTGGTAAATATTGAATTGAGTTGATATTTGCCGAGAAAAGGAAACTCTTGATGATCATGCCCTCAGCATCTTTAATGTTGTGTGCAACGCTATAGTTTAACAATCAATCCTTTTTTCTGGAGTCATAGTGCCAACGCTGAATTATGAAGAAATGGTGACTCATTGTTTTTTATCCAATGAAAAGGAGAAGGGAGAGAGCAAAAGAATTTAGAGAAAGTCCATCAGAGGAGATCTCATGGTAAATAATATTCTTGAAGATTTTTTAACTGTATTGAAAGGCATCATATAATCCTTATAGTTGACCTTAAATCCATCTTTTAATTAAAACCAAAATTCTTATCCCATTCACTGACTATTCTTGGGAGAGCATCCTATAAAATTCAATGCAATCATCATCATTCATCTGCATGTTATTTTCTGTTGATCTATTTTTTATCACGTTTTGCTAAATTTACTTAGGTTAGATATAGATGAACTTTATGAGAACCCTCTATAATAGAATCGTCTTTTAATTCAACATAAGTTGTATTCATGAGATTGAGTGCTCTTCTAGTCCCTTAATTATTTTTATTAACTAACCACTGATGAAATGATTAAAAGCTGTGTTCAAACTAAGGAATCATGCATAAGTAGCCCAGACTGAGATTTATTGCCTTGTACTCAGATGAGTCCAGGAATACTGGAATAAAACTTCCTGTTCTTGATGCATGCGTTCTTTTATATTCTTTGAACTTAATGCTTCCATTACTCTTACTAGATCGAGGAATAATGTCACTACAATCAGTTTAAAAGTGTTACTTGCAAATGAAGTTGACTTAACCTATTTTAGTTAATCTGAATTTCAATGTTTGTGGATGAACTTACAATGGACTGAATGAGAGGGAGGGATGAGAGATAAAATTGGCAAATTTTTCAAACTGGTGCAATTTTTATCTGTAAAAATTCCTAGAATGGTGTATTTTTTTATTTCTTTCTGGATATAAGTAGATCGTGTTTGATAGACAATATCAATGTGAAGAAATAAATGAAATCATGAAAAAATAACACCATTTTAGTTTACTAGAAGAAATGGTGCAGTCAAGATTTGAATTAATGAGTTAATTAAAATGGTCAGAATACTGCAGGATTTTATGGTGGTTAATATTCTCCATCCATTCCTCTTCTGTTGTCAGGTGTGTTGTATTACTATTGTATAATTAAAATAAATGTAAAGTTACAAAGTTGTTTTATTTATTGATAAATATGTAATGGTTGAAATAAAAATGATGTCAAAAAGATTTATATATTAAATTAAATTAAGAGTAAGTTTGATATTGAAAAGAAAAATAAAATAAAATTAAAATTTAATAATAAAATATATTTAGCAAAATTAAGTATAGGTTGGATATTTAAATTTAGTTACAAATATAGAAATAATTTAAAATAAAATTGAAATTTAGCAATAAATTTAGAAAAAAAATTTGAAAACATAATTTTTTATTTTAGTTGCACAGTAGCAACACACCACAGTGCAAAAAAAAAAAAAAAGAATAGGTGGAGAATATTAACCATCCTAAAATGCCTAAAATGGTGCAGTATTCTCACAATTGTAATTAAGTCATTAATTAAAATTTTAGTTACACAATTTGTAAACTAAAATTGTGTTCTCTTTTCATGATTTCATTTAATGTTAAATAAATCGTGAAATAAGAACACTGTTTATTCACAATGATATCATCTCTCCTATGGACAATTTACCTATATCCGGAAATAAATAAAAAATACACCATTTTAGGAATTTCAGATAAAAATTACACCACTCTGAGAAATTTGCCAATAAAATCGTTTCCATAATCCATTATCTCACATTATAAACAAAAGATCATAAACTGTATGTTTCAGTTTTTTATTGTTTTGTAGTGGTTGATATCATACAATCATTTTACTTATTAGTTCAAATAGGATTGCCTTTTCTTAGGCTCCAGATACCACCATGAGAAGAGAAAGCAGAGTGTACTATTCTATATAGTGGATAATAACTACAGAAAAAATAATCTCCCAATTACCATGATTATGCAATCCTATAGTTGCCTAATTACAATAATTAATGATATCTAACAATATCCAACAATTGCCAAATTACCATAATCAAATATATCAACAGTATCTAAGTCTTTTTAAGGGAATAAAGAGTGTCCTCGTTAGAGCTCTACGCAAGTTGTGTTGTACATTTCTTAGTATTTTTATATTCTTATTTTCAAGGTTGTATAATTTTAAACCTTGAAGTTGTATCCTCTTTTTGTATCTATTTTTCGTTTCATAATAAATTTCTTTCTTATAAAAAACAGTAATTTAATGGCACAAACAAGGTTAAACTATTCAAAACTATATAACTTGAGGAACAATGTTAAACCTGGAGAGGGGCTAGTCTAAGTCCAGCAGCAACAGCATTATGAAATTCCGGCCACGACCTGAGTTCTTGTATGTTCCTGATGTTTGGATCGAGATTAACCTGTGTACAGACAAACATGACTCAAGTCAACAAATACAAAAAACTGATAAGTTCTACAAGTCAAAATAAATACTACAGAGCACAGATATTGTCAAGCATATGATATCTACTTACAGTAGCATTCTGTTGGGCTGGCAACCGACCAGCTAATACAAGCTTTGGAACTGTAAAAGCCTAAGATTCGAGACATAATTGATCATAACGAGTACATTTCCAGAAGTAATTAATTTCTCAGTGAAGGCAAATAGGAATGAGAAAAGAAGTTAAATGTAAAGAGAACCTCAGTTAAGAGTGTAAATATGGTTGCAAGAGTAAATGCCCCACGTCCAAGCGGAAGTGAAGTGGTCCTTTGTGCAAGGTGCCACAACTGAGCCTTCATAAAAGTAAAAGAAATTAATCAAAATTAGATTTTGAAAAGAAAAATAAAAGTACATCCATTCAATTAGAGAGATAAATTACAAAAAGGAAGCAACGTACAGCAGATAATTTTACTCAAACTTGTTTTTTTTTTTTTTTCAAGAATAGAAGTTGCTAGAAGATAAAAGAAAGTACTAACTGAAAACAATAACAAACATGGAAGAATTATAGTTTAGCCCACAATTCGGATAACTACCAGCTCAGAGAAGCCGTTTTCCTGTATGGATTTGATTTAGTTGCTATAACAATTATAAATGATAAAAGATTACTAAAGTAACAAACAACAATTCACAATAATCAAGATTTACATTTTTAATAAAAAATTAATCAAAAGGGAGTAAACGTAAAAAGGGTAAAAAAAATAAATAATATTTCCTTTAGTACAATTAAGACTATTAATTACTGTAACATTCATAATTAAAAGATAAAACCTGATGCTAGTAAAATTCAGAGTACATTCATTATTTTTATCTTACCTAAATAATTATATCAAATAGTGTAACCTAATTAATATATAAATCATAACTTCAATATGATGATAATAACAAAATCAACTGAACATGAAAACTCCAAAGAAATACACATTTATGAAAAAATAAATGAAGGGAACAAGCAACCAGACTATGTGACCAAAGACACGTATGAAAAGCCCAAATCTATGTAGGATATATAAAGTATCAATGTTGCCCAGATAAAAAAAAAAAAAAAAATGTTATTCGGAATAAAAATGGGTTGTGAACATGTTATAATGGGGAGATATTTTTTACATAAACCATGCATGTTGCACTGCCACCAATTGGCCAACAGTTCCCCTTAAAGTTAATATGACAGTACAGAACAGCAAACTTAATTTCCGAGATACATGCATGTCACAATCACCAAGATCAGGATTACACTGGTTGTACATTAGAAATTTAACCCAAGAAGGAAGGTTGCAGGACGACGTTTGATATCATATCAGGTGATTGAATAATCATATTATCAACAAAACTGTTGACACAAATTAATCAAATACCAGGGAAACACATACCTGCTGGAGGTCCTGATCAGAAACACTATGGTTAATAGATGTTTGAATTGCCGCAGGTCTTGAAGAACACAAAAGGCGTCTGACCTAGTAAAAGTAGCCATAGCCATGATTTAGAAAATAAAGAAATAATGTCATAAGTAACTTCAGTATTAGCATAACACACATCAATAATCAATAAATGAGCAAAAGCCATAACCTTTTATATAATCTTATATAATACAAGCCGCAACAGGGAGTGAAAATATGTATCAAGGAAAAATAATTAAATCAGTCTTGTTCCAAAATCCTTATGTGAAGTGCCATAACTAACCTCATTCAATCTGAGATCACGACCATAACGCAACTGTGTGCTAGAGTTGAATATATGCTCCATACCATCAGTCATAGACCCATCAACTGAATCTGTATCCTCAAACTTTGCTCCTTCCAATCCAATTGCATCAGAAATAGTAGAAGATATTGTCACTGGATGAAGATTTAGCACATATGGTGTGGACATAGAGATTACATTCACATTGGTTGGTGTTTCAATGCCCCTATATTTGCATTCACGTGCCAAAGTTGACATTGCTAAATCTTGTCGGCCAAGAAGTACATAAGCAGCAGCTGGCCAGTCATTGGGAGGTGAATCACGACACCTATCTAATGCCTACAAGGCATAACAGCAATCAGACATAAAAATGCTCTGGAAATATATGTTAAAACTCGAAACTCCAACAGACTGACACCAACAGAGCCAAACTTACATGACGAAGTGGAAGAGATACACCAGAAGGTAGTGAGTCCAGCTGTTGAAGTCCAAATCTTTCACCAACCATTGCTAAAACAGTAAGCTCCTCCTTTGAAGAATGTGATCCCATAGCAATGTTACAGTAAACACCAGTAGACAGCTTATTCCCCAGCAATTTGGCACCAGATAATATGCTATAAAAGCAAACTACTTTCCGGGCTATGCTAACCACAGAACTTCCTTCCTTACACACTAAAGCTGGAATATCATTCATATTAGCGTACTGACAGCCATATTGCAAGCAATTTTCAAACCATCTGAATAAACTTGGACAAATTTTAGCCGAAATGGACATTCCAGACTTCAGAAACTTTTTACTGAGACCAGGGAAATCACGAATATAATGATCCAAGTAGTTTTCCTCAACCAGAAATTCAGCAATGTTGCACAAGAGAACTGAAAGAAGCTCCAAGTCCCTATAGATCATAGGCAACAGTTATCCAATAGAATCAATAAATATATTTTAAGATAAAACTAAAAGTGGGAATTACACGGAAAAATACAGCCTAAAGAACATAATGAAATACTTAAAGCAGATGGTGGAAACAATATATGAAACACTTGATTGTCCTGGATGACGACAAGTCATGATTGATGCAATTCAGACTCTTTTAAACAGTGGCACATGAAAGCTTGTCTCTCCTCCCCAGAAGAAGATTGGTGGTTGTATATGGGCCTGGTCAAGTTGACTGCCCTAAAGTTTGGTTGGTGGCAAAGAGGTACACTCAAATTTATAGCCGCGACTCGTGATATTTTTTCTCCCAAGGCCAAAATCAGCACAGTACAGCGTTTCCTTACTATGGTTGTTATTCATCATTGGTCACTCCACCAGCTTGACATTAAAAATATCTTCCTTCATGGTGAGCTTGAGCAGCAATTCTACATACAACTTGGATTTGTTTTGTAAATTACGGCATTCTATTTGTGCATTGAAGCAATGACCCCAAACTTGGTTAGGTAAATTTAGCCATACTATGCAGATTTTTGTACTGAAATGAAGTGAGAGATCATTCAAATTTCCGTTGTCATACTTTTCTTGGGAAGTGTGTTTATCTAATGGTCTATGTAGATGGTATAGTTATTACAGTAAATCATGCCCCTAGGATTTCTCAACTAAAAGAACGCTTATGCAGGGATTTTCAAACTAAAGACCTTGGTTATCTGAAGTACTTTCTTGGTAGTGAAGTGACTCAGTCAAAGGAAGGAGTTGTAATTTCACAAAGAAAATATGCTCTTGCTTGATATTCTAGAGAGACAAGGCTGGCACGTTGCAAGTTCATTGATAGTCCTATAGACCCAAATCAAAAGCTAAGGGTAGACCAAGGTGAAACATGTCCATATCAAGAGAGATAGCAGGCTAGTGGAAAACTCATTCATCTGACTATTACAAAACTTGATATTTCTTATGCAATTGAAGTTGTAAGTCAATTCACGTAGAATCCCCACGTTGACCACTAGAATGACGTAATTCGCATTGTCAAATGTGTTTAAAAGGCTCCAAGATAGAGATTTTGTATGAGGACAAGGGAAATACTTTATTGAGTTGCAGATGGAGTTAATTGTGCCCTTGATAAGAGATCCACCATAGGATATTGTGTATTTATTGGGAAGAATACCACCTCTTGGAAGAGCAAGAAAAAGTGTCATTGGCCGGTCCAATTCAAAAATTTAATATAGATTGATGGCTTTGGCCACTTGTGTGGATTAAACATTTCCATCAAGAGTTGAAATTTAGTGAAGTTGAGTAGATGAAGTTGTACTATGATAATTAGGCAACCCTTCATATTGTTTCCGTTTCAATGTTTCACAGAAGAACCAAACATATAGAGATCGGTTATTTTGTTAGCGAGAAGTTGTTGTCCAAGGAACCTAGTACTAAATTTATTAGCACTAATAATCAACTTGTGGACATTTTAACTAAGTCTTCAAGCAAGCGTAGAATTCAGCATGCATGTTTCAAGCTTGGTGCATGTAATTTATATGCACCAACTTGAGGGAGAGTGTTAAATTAGTTGTTTATTATTTGTACAGATTTTATAAAACTGTCTTTTTGGATGTATCTAGCTTAAGGGCCAAGAGTACTAGGCTGAAGCTTTTCTATTGTATTGTACTTGTTCTCACCATTCACATACACACATATATAATACATCAGCTGAGGAATTACTCATTGATTTTTGGCTATCCTTTAATTTAAAGTGTTGTGTACTGATTGTTTTCTTTCTACATCGGTCTACAGTCAAGGCATAGTCTACCTAGAGTATTTTAAACTTATTTGATTCCTTGAATTTTGTTGTTGTGTTTAGCTTAAGGCTTCAAATAGTAATAATTGTGAACGAATTATGAATATGTCTATCATTGTATGTAATTTTATTTTTTTTGTGCATTTATATACAAGTATAAATAGTTTAACTTGTATTGTATCTATAGTTTCAGAGCAGCAGCCATCAGGCTATAGCAATGTTGAAGTTGGTTGCTGTACTACGACCCAAGAGAGATAAATGTGAAATTAACCACGGAAATCCATAAAACAATGATTAGACAGAACAAAATTGTAACACAGGAGCACGGCTAAATCATACTATTCCTTGAATTGCGTCTAAACCAATACAAAAAGCAAAAGAAAGTTAGTTTGTCATCATGAAATGAAGAATAGGGGAAGTTACTTAACATAAAAAAACAACCCCAAACTAATTAAATCAAGCAGACATTTAAAACACTAAATTTACAGCTAAAACTAATATCAATTATTGGCTACATTCACTACAGTCAACCAGCCAACTAGCTGCTTCCCAAACAGGGCAGTATTAGCAGACAAAACACCTAATAGGTTAGAATTCAGAGATAATCAGAAAAGGCAACCTAAATATATAATTCACAAGATCAGAGAGATACCTTTTGCGAAGATTATCAAGTTTCAGGCTTTCATAGAGTCCATGAAGAGATTTCATACTTTTCCTTAACAGCTCAGTATAAAATGCCTTTTCAGAACTTTGTCGGTCATCTACAAATGACCTGTTGAAATTTGATTCCTGCTGATCAAGTGACACTGCACAAGGTATTCCAAATATGGAGTTTACTTTGCAAAAATTATAATGAAACTGGCTACTAATAAGGAAGTCCCACGCAGAATGTGGCACTGAATCAGAGCCCTTTTGACATATAATTTTACTTTTTCTGCAAATTTGCATAATTACATGACAAAAAGAGTTCCATTCTGAATCAACAATTGGTTCAGCTTCTGTCGAATCAGCTGGATCATCATCTTTCCAGAGAAGACCAAGAAGATGTTTGTAAAAGCTAGAAGAAAGCCCCTCAGCAAGTGCTGTGATGCAATCATTAGCTAATGCTGATGAAGGACTCTCACGTAATGCACATCTAAAGATCTGCATATGCAAAGCAGGTTTCAAAAGATGTAAAGAAACAGATTATGCCAACTTCAAGATAAAAAAAAAACGAAAAGAGATCATCCCTGAATACAAGTCATTATACCTGCCTATTGTTTACTATCACATTGACTCGGCCCTCAACAGCATCAGCAAGGCCAGTGATCTTTAAGTCATTGTGAAGAGAAGATTCTTCTGAAATCTCCAGATCATGCAAAATCTTATCTTTATTTAAGCAAGGTAACACATATTTGCATAGGCATTGCTTCCCAGACTACAATATAAACATGACATATTATTAAACAATTTTATGCTTTAGCAATCTTAATGCAATCATAAAAATGAATTATCAGAGGGGAAGGGTGAGAATCTGAGAAAGACTGATGATGGCTGTAAAAGGTATAAAAAATCAATATGAAAATTATGGGATTTGTTTAGACAAGTTTCTCCAAAATAACTTCTAAGAGGGAAAAATGTGAAGAGAAAAATGAAATTGACCTCTCCATAGGTTAAACTTAGCTTATACACAAGTTAAAAATAAAATTTCGGAGAAGTTATATGAGAAAGCTTCTACAAATTAGTTCATGCACAAGCTAAAGTTAACTTACAAAGAAGTCAATTTCATTTTTTTGTCTTTTTTTTTCTTTTGTAGAAGTCTTTTTTGAGAAGCTCGTCTAAACAAACCATTAAAGTTACCATGCCTATAGCTATATTTATGAGAAACCATATCCAGTACTTATCAGGGAACAAAAACGTATGTCGGTAAAAACAAATACATTTCTACAACATCAGTTATATGGCAATCAATAAAACTATAAGCACAACAATACTAAGAGGGAATACCCAAAATTTAGCATTAAACATAAAATAAACTCACTTCAAATATTTAATGATAAAATAATATGATAGCAAGAGAGCAATTTTTATATGGACATATTAATTGGAAGCTGAAACAAAGATAAAAACATAGCAGGATAATCAGGAACCCTACCAAGCCCTAACAGCAAGGAAAGAAATGATACAAGCATCAGGTCAGAAGAGGTATCAAATCCACTCTATGCGAAGAATAATAACCAGAACGCAATTTAATGGAAAACACGTGCAGAGAAAGAATGGTATATAGACTGAGAAATACCAGGAGTCAGTAAGGACACTAAAAAGATATGAAGAATGACTCAATCAATATGTGTCTATTTATGTGTAGGCTTACATAGAGAAGCAGAACATTTTCAGGAGCCAAAACCATTATGTCTGAATATGGAAGGAGTCCTACTTTCACCCTGGAAAACACAGATTTGAAGAAAACTTAGAATTTATGCCCATTACCATAAAATCAACACAGAAACGGATGGGATACGTACCTTGGGCGGGTTACTGTGACAGGTGTAGCTGCAATGGCATGTATGTTCCATCCCATATCAGGTTTAACATCAAACACAATTTCATTATTTATTTCAACAATCTGAAGACTAAGAGATAACAACTTTCTTTGTTCTTGATGAAAAAAACAGACAACAGGAGTTGCATCATCATCAGTAGCCATGAAGACCTAGTAGTCATTTGAAGAAAGAGTCAAAAGAAAAGAAAAAACTGAAAAATAAACTAAATGATAATTATCCAAAGAGGAAAGGAGAATCCAATCCATCCATCCAGCTCTCTAATTGATTGACTTGTAATTTCACTGTTCTAACCAAAATCTAAAAGAATTTGGAGAGATTTAGATTGTGATTTAACTGTATTTCGTTTCATCAAAAGGTATTTGATTACAAGATGTGTACTTGCAGTGTTCAAAGATAAAACAACAGTACTAACTGACAGCTGTTGTAAGTAAACCAACTGTTGTGATAGCTAACTGGAAGCAGGTATATACTACATACAGTATAACCTATACAGAATATACACCGACATTCTGAACAAGTTAGAAACTCAAATGAATAAAATAATTCTTCAAACAATAAAACAGTGACGTATTTTGGATAATATAGTTAAATAAAACATCATTAATGGATTAGCCAGTTAGCTTCTATTATGTTCAAAATATCTTACAATAAAAATCTTACCGATGTTGTTAAAACATTAAATAATGGTGATTATCGGGCAAAGAAGAAGTGGATTCCAACAAAATACCTTACCATCTTTGGCAGAGGAGGCCACTTCCAACAAAGTGAAACAACCCGTCCCCACATCAGACAAACACCCCATCTATGGCAACAACTAATTTGGTTACTCAAGTTACTTCTTTGTTCATGAGTCTCTGTTTCTTCGATCCTTCCATGATTCTTTGCTTCTCTATTATTTTCACCTCCATTTACTTTTCTGTTCTCTGTATTCTTTCTATGTCTGAAATTGTCTTTCAATTCCTCTGTTTTGAGTCTTTCTATTCACCTTTAGTGAGTTTTGTTTTCTCTGAACTTTTCTATGAGGCTTATGATGTTACCACTTAAGTTTGTAAAATGCATAATTTGTACTTCTGTGAATTGTATTTTTCAAAATAAGCGTCTAGTTTGTTCTTGATATATTTCATTGTGTTATTTTATTTTATATTCTGAAGTTTTCAAGAATGCTTTTTAGGTATATGACATATTTTCTTTTGGCTACCTTAACCATAGGCTGCAGTTCCATCTGCCAAATTTTTATGGCAGATTTTTGTCTTGCCACCATCTGCCAATAATAACATTAAATCTTATGATGAAAGCTTTTCTGAGAGGTGGAGAAGTAACTTTTCCAGAAAAAGTGAGCAATCCAAACATTCCCTTAAAGGAACTAAGTAAAATTAATAGAAGTAGGTTCTTACTAAAAAATTGAAAATTGTTACGAATGTGCAAAGCAAGATGGAATGAATTAAATAAACAAAAGTCAGATGGCTACCCAAGTGAGAAAGAATAAAAAGTGGAAGGCAAACAGTACCACAATATTGTATATATAGGATAAAGACCACGGAGCACCACCACAACAAGGTGGTCTGCTTCTATAAGCAGATTAAAAATCAAATAAAATGTTAAAAAAAAACATTTGAATAATTATTTTTAATGCACTAAATAAGTTCAACTGCTAAAAAATTTAATTAAGAAACTTTAAATTATTAATTAGTCATCTGCTATGCTAGAAAAGAAGAAAAACAGCTTTGAGGTCATACAAAGCATCTACATTATTTTCACTTTAATATTTGAAAAACACAGGAAGGAACCAGGCCATTAACTGATTAATTGCATTTCCCATTTAAAACCAAAAAATGCCTAATTAAATGTACAGATGAACAATAGCCAGAAAATTATGAGGAAGTCTAATAGCCTATGTCAAACCTTACAAGCAGCTGTCTGAGCGCCTTTTCCCTGCCATATTTTCCGAAAGGACAAACGTTTTGGCAATACACTCATGGGATCTACAGGTAATGAACTACCAGCTGACTCCTCATCAACATTAGAATTGACTATTTCCGCAACCCACAAAGAGTGCTGCATCTTTCCTGAATTCAGAGTAACACCATCACAAAATACACCAAGACAAAAAGCCATTCAGAAGGAAACCAGGATCTGATTGTTAGAACTTCAATGAAAGAAACCTTTATTATAGGATGCCATCAGTGGGACTTGATCACTTGTCCAAATTGTCTTTTCATCATATTCCTTCATCATGTTTAATTTTCCTCTTTCTTCAATAAAAGTAGGCTACAGTGACAGTAAAACAATGCCAGTAAGTAACAAAAAGCAATACCAGGACAAGAATTTATAGAAGTAAATATGTCACAACACAACTACACAAGATAAAAAACTAGAAAGATGAAATTTCAGCAACAATCAGTAGATTGTTATAACATACTCGGAGTTCATCCAGTGGATCCATCAAAATGAGATGAGAGGATACTGAAGTACCCTCCCCCTTTTGGATATGACTGGATGCACTAAGCAGCATATCATGCGTACTAAGCAAAGGACTTGTAGATGAAAAAGGAACACGTGACAGTATATTTGCTTCAACATCTTGCTGGAGTAATAAACCAAAAGGAAGAGGCCATATAGATGTGATTGTACGAGGAAGTGGAAGTGATACCACTTCACCTATAAAACAGATGGAAATTTCAGCCACTATATCACCAAAAACAAAAACTGAAAACTTGAAATGTTGGCAATCTAATATATAAGAGGCATTACTGGCTAATGTTTGTTCACAGAGTTGGCTAATGTTTATCTTAAATTACTGGCTACTAAAGATAGCACCTCAGCAAAGATCTGACACTGATAATTTGGCAACTTGCAAAGTCCACTATTAAATGTCTTTTTAATGTATGAACCGAAACAAAAAGGTGAAGTAAATGGACCAAATTTTTAATTTAGCCATGTTAATATCTTTTAATCCCATCCACCTTTTGACCACGAATACCATTGACGTTGTGTCCAATTTTATTCACTTGATATATTTGTTTGTGGGAAAAGGCTAGGTTGTCATGTTTTGCAATTTGCTATTTTCAATTAACTAAATTGTGAAATTTTACTAGAATCCCAAGGATTATTGGTTATTTTGGTTCTTGGTTCTAGTTCTAAACTGATAATGAGTAAAAGAAACATGTTTCCAATGAGTAAAATATTTTTTTAACAACAAAGCCAGAAACTAGTACCATTCTCATGTCATAAGTGTTTTTTTCTCCTTTTGAATCATATGATGGTTGAACTTCATTTATTACTCACCAGATGTATTATAGATGGTCAAACGATCATTTTGTAATATACATAGGAGAGCTTCAGCTAGATGCCCGAGACGGCACCAGCACACCTAAAATTTGAAAATAATTAGTTATCAGAACTGCTCAGTAAATGCAACAAAAAAACAGCATCACATTTACTACAAGTGAAAAGAAACAACGAAATAAACAGAGAGGAAACGTCCACAAAGAAAACCATAAAATTCCTCCATGAACAATCTTCAGTTCACTGAACAATATTTAGTAGTACATGAGTTCCAAATTTGGGGTTAAACACTCTCGTTTCAAATTCAAAGCATGAAAACTCAAAACTCGTACCTTAACAATATTAGATGGCAAGGTAAATCTCTTAAACACTCTCGCGCCCGTCGACCATATAATCCTACCACAAAACAGCACCCGCTTTAGATAAAGCAATCCAATGCGATGCAACGGATGCAGCTTCAGACGAAGTAATAACCATCCGGAGCAAAGCCACAACAGCAAAAGAACACAAAATTTCAAAATAAAGTTTAAGATTCAACGTCGTTTATCCTATTCCTTTAACTTCATTTCCACACTTTCGGAAGCAACTAAGCAGATAACCGAGGGTTTTGTGATAAATTACCGATTGCCGCGGATGAAAAGTTCATGATCGCCACAACTGCTCGGTGCCGAAGAAACGTCGTCGCATTCATCTTCGGCGTCTCTTTCCCGCGCGATTTCTGGATCAAAGAGGAAGTAATCGTACTTGTCAGTGACAGTGCCAGGGGGCTTGCCGTCCAGAGCTTCCGCGATGAGGCCAAACGGCTTGAACTCGCCCAACACAGTTAGGGAACGTACTCCTATCGACATTTTCGCGGAGCTCAGAGCAAGTTCTTATCGTGCATGAGTTTGGTGGGAACGAGTGCGGAGCAGAAGAAGATGGGTGAAACGAAATGTGTTGCAGTAGAAGTAGGCTTTCGGCTCCCGCTCTTTACTTTTAGTTCATTTTGATTTTTAAGTTCAGTGGAAAATACGCCAGAAAGCCCTGATTGGGCTTTAAATATGATAATATATATATATATATATATTGGAAATTTTGATTTTCTTTTAGTTTCACAGTAAAATAAAAAATATTGAAAGAAAAGAAAGTCTAAACTCTCGTAATCCACATGTTTCTATTATATTGATTATTTTTTTCCTTCGTATAAACATAACTTTTTAAAAATGTGTTGGTTATACTTATATTTTATTTGGATTTTATCGTTGATAAAATATTTTAAAAGATAGAAGATGTATAACTTTAATTAAACAAAAATAATATTATTGTACCATATGAATTTTTTTTTTCTTCAAATAAAATAACTTAAAAAAATATGTGGGTAAAATCTTTTCACACGTAAATCAACGGATAACTCACTATTTAATTTAACGTAGATAAGTAAAAGATAAAAATCAAAACAGAAAATAAAAACATTACTGAAACCTGGGAGAAAATTTTTATTGAGAATCGGATGCAAAATTTATCATTTAAATAATTTGTTTTTCGAATAATAATCCTACGCGTAGCTAAGAGTAAGTATTGGACAACTGCAAACACAGAAATAGATGACAAGTTGAGTATATTTTTTTACCAAATTTGTATTAATTAAATATTTTTTAGTTCATCCATTCAACCTTGAAAACTACTTCTTCCGTTTCATAATAATTATAATTTTAATTTCTAAAAATTTCAAATAATAATTTTACTTTTCAAGGAAATATTACTTTTTTCCCTCAAATTAAATATTATCTTCAGTAATTTATCTATTTCAAAATTTATACTATTTTGCTATTTTTTTGGAAAATAGCATGTTCATTAATAATTTGTATTCAAGAATATGAATTAATAATTTTAAATTTAAATTTTTTCATATATTGTAACACCTAATAAAGTTATTGTACCACTTATTAAAGTTACACACAATAAAATATAATATTTTTTCGTTTATGTTTTACTTTATGATGTATGTTTATGAATTTTTTTTTAAAATAAATAAATTTTTGTTGTTTGTCTTAATTAACCAATATGTGTAAATGACATTTATTACACCATCATCAATATTTTACGAAAACATAAATTAATAATATACAGCTTAATATAAAAAAATAATACAATAAAACGAAGTATGTAAAAAATAATGTAAATGTCTAAATATCAATAAACCTAAAACATATGAGTGAAAAGTAAATTTAAAAAGAAAAAGTGTTGAAAATATTATAACATTATTTAGTTTATAACTTGCAGAAATTAATAAAATAGATTGTTCATATTTTTTAATGTAATTTTTATATTGAAATTAAAACAGAAAATTAAAGTTCACTCGATTAATATAAAACTAATTTGTAGATTCAATCTCAGATCAAATAAATCATATTTATGTATTCAATTAATTAATGTATAAACAATTATATTATACACAGTTTTTTATTTCATTTAAGTATACTCTTTAAAGTCCACGAGATTAAAAATTATTTCGAGATTCATAATTTCTATTCATGTTTTTTTCTGGAATTTTAACAACATAAGCCCAAAATATATAAATTCCTAAAAAATAAAATAATGTAATTTGTGATACATTCAAATATAATACTAATGCATCAAGAATTTATTAATCCAAAAGGCACAACGTCAAAATATAATTCGAGTAAGAACATGTAATTGAAAACAATCGTCAACACACAACAGTATTTAAAAAACCATAGAAAATTAGAACAAAAAATACACTAACTTTAATTTTGAAGCGAAAAAGAATAGAATCGAGTGATAAAACAAAACCCATCTGATAGTCACTAATAATTCAAATACTAAGTTCTAATGTATAGTTAAAAATACCATAACTTAATTTTAAATTCCATGTAATATATATTAACAAAAATAATAAATATTAATTGAAAATAACAGCAAACAAAATAATTTAAAATAAATATCTGACCTAAAACGTGATATCAACAAGAGGTTGAAATAGGGGTGGGAAGAGAAATACCTATGTAATGACCTATAATATTGTGTTTAAAGTATAAGAGGTGTAGCGTCTTATCTTTTACTGCCTTCACCTTTCTCAATTCTTGTTTTCTTTTCTTTCTATCTTTTTTTTAAATCTCTATTTTTGTCTTTCATTATATCAATGATTGGAGTTCATAACTAAACTCGTGGTAGCAATTTGCCTAATTAGAAACTTTTAGTTTAAGTAAATTTATTTTTTGTCCCTCTTTCTTATAGTCAATTTTAGATATCAGATGGAGTATCTGGTGGTTCTACATTTTTACAGTGCAATTTGACAATTGATCAGATACTTTCTGGTGTAGGTTAGGGTGTTATTATTTTTAAGTTTTTGAAGCTCTTTTAGAAAAATATAAGCTCAAATCAGGTAAGAGAATCTGATTTTAAGTATTTTGATAGATAATTTAGGTTATCCCTTTAATAGTTAGTAGGATTGAAATTGATTGTTTGACGAATCTAGATTCGCAACCTCATTTGAATGTTAAGAACCTGAACTGTTATGTGTTGTAGAGTTATGTTTGGTTGGTAGTTAATCTTTAAATCTGAAAATAAACAAGATTTGTATGATGGTTCATTTAGATTAATGGTTGCATGATTTTTATAGTATTTATTTGAATAGTAGGGTAAACTAACTTATTTTGGACTAAATATAATATTAGCTTGTGTTGATGACAATGAGATTTTCCGATGATGTTTAGTTTAATAAAAATTGAAAGTTTAACTTATATTTTAAAACATATTAAGTGTAGATTACTATAAGAGATGCATGTTTATGAAGTATTAACTCTTATATTAGTGAAAATAACTATTTTGTTAACTATTATAATCTACATAACCGACAATATTAAAGATGAGTATAGTAAGACAAACAAAAAAAGTGCAAACAAAAGAACCATTATTAATGACAATAAAATATGTAGTTAATGGTGATGACACAGTAATATATATAAGTTACAATAAAAGAAAATAAGAAAAACTTAACACTAAAAAATGTTACTATTTTGATACACAAATAAAATAAAAGATAACAGTTTTGAAAAAAAAACAAAATTATCATCCTTTATTGTTTTATGAACTTTTGATAATAGTTATATGAAGAATCACATAGGTATGTGACTTTTAACAACAATCCTAAATCAAAAATCAACAAAAATACTTAACTTATTTATGAAATTGTTATCACATCTCTTGTCATCATGTAACTTCAAAATTATCATTAATAAAAATTGTAATATTCAAATTTTGCAATATATAAATTAAAGTAAACTATCATGAGAAGTATTTTTGAAGCTGTTTCTTTTCAATAGTCTTATATATGATTAAAATGATTTGCGGAAAAAGTTGAACATATTTTCTACTACATTTATATTAGTTAAATATCTCCTAACAATATATATATATATATATATATATATATATATTATGAGATGAAACGGAGTAATTTCTTAATTATACCTATTACGATACTTCTATCAAATGTATAAAAAATATATAGTTTGAACATTTTTTCCCTCCGTATGTAACTTCCACATTTTCATGAAAAAACTTAAAACCTCAACATTAAGTAAGAATTATTGTGAAGGTATATTTGTTCAATGAATAGAATTTTCGAAAACATTTATATATGATTTCAATTGAGAAGGTATATGTTTGTTGAGTCTAAATACGTTTAGCAAATTAAATTTGAATATATTTATTATGTGTTTGTTTATATTTTTTCAACCCGCTTTACGAAATATTTATTTTTAGGGAAAATATCAACAAACTAGTTTTAAACATAATTTTCATATGAAAATTTCAATCTCGTGAATCATATTGAGAGATTTTATTAGCAGTATTTTGTGTGTAAAAATTTTAATGCCAAGATCTGCAACTTCCAATCAAAATGGAAAAGCAAATTAGCAATTGAGAGTTCAACATTCACAATGCCAAGATTGATGCCAGGGCATATCCTCCTTTCAGCTCCAAATGGGATAAACTGAAACTCACCACCTTTGTAATCAATTGAGACATTTCAGGATAAATTTTTTCTGCTTCAATCCACAGTGATTAGGATCCCTCCCAACTGCCCATGCATTGACAATCAATTTGCTTTTGGCTGGTATCTCATACCCATTAATCTCACATTTCTCACACTGCATTCCCTTGGAAGCAGCAATGGAGTAGGTGGGTGCACTCGCCATGTTTATTTCATAACGAATCTCAAGTATTTCAACTCACGAATACTTGTTTCATCCACATATCCTTTTTCATCAAAGATACTTCTTACCTCAATTCGCACTTTCTCCATCAGCATAGGGTTTTTCACCAGTTCTGACATTACCCAATCCATAATTGTTGATGAAGTGTCCCTTCCAGCACTGAATATTGGGGTTAGGGTTCTAAATTACTTTCATTGGTCTTTTATAGGTAGGGTTTAAGGTATATACTTTTTCAATTGTACAAAAAATATTATTATATATAAAAATATATGTTTTTTGTTTATAATTACATTAGTACTTTAGTTTTTATATTGTCGATAATTAATATTTATTTTATATAATTAAAATTTCCCATAAAAATTAGCATATAAACCATGCTATAATATTTATAGAGAAAAAAAAAACAACTACCACAACAAGATTCGATAAGAAAAATTCTTTTATAGTGCCAAAACCGAACACTACTTCTATTTCTGGTTGTGGCTTAGTTTCCTTCATTTGATTACTGCTGCTGTGGCTTAGTTTCCTTCATTTGATTACTGCTGCTGTCCGCTATTAAATTGTCCGAGAATGTCGGCGAAATTTTCGGCGGCGCTTCAGATTGGAGATCTCAACGATTTCATCGCTCCATCACAGGCATGTATTGTCTCCCTCAAGGGATTGAAAAAGAGAGATAAACCAGAGGTATTTTAGCTTCGTTCTCTGTATTGGATTCAAAATATCTTACGAAGCAGTTGTCAAACCCTTGATGACGTGTAAATTCACTGTAGGTGTCAGTTGCTAACAAGCAGATCAAGTCTGAACCTGTTAAAATTTCGCTCAAGGATTGTTTGGCATGCAGGTTAGTGTTTCTCAGTCTTTCTATTTATTTCTCTGCTTTTAACAGGTACTTTTTGCGGGAGAATTTACAATTTGTTTGCTGTTTTACTTGTTTCTGTGGTTAGCAAATGTGTAGTGATATTGGTGCAGAGTGAAAAAGGTACTCTGTGGTTTAATGTTATAGGGATTTGGAGAAAAGAGAATACCCACGAGTTCCTATTAATAATTGATACAAGGAAACATTCTAGAGAAATATAGTTCTGGTGACTAAAGGCAAAGTTAGAGTAGTTAACATAGATAGCCAGAAACAATAGTAAACGTAGAAAGTCAGAAACAATATTACTGTAAATTTCATCACTAATGCATTATGATTATGACTGAATCTGATCAATTTCCCCTCTGTAAAAAGGGTGTAACAAATTTACTAGAAATGAAAGACATGAAAATAAGTAACCTTTAGCAATTCTGAAATGTTACATGGTACACACCTGCTCAGCCTATATCTGTAATCTACTGAAAACAATAGTCACCCTATATTCTAACCTGACAGCCCACAAACTTTTAACATGAAAAAAAATCACTTTATTTAATGGATGAATTCAAATTTGCGAGGTTGTGTGATCTTTTTATTTATGGCTTATTAGCATATCTAGGTTAGGAATATCAAGTGCTTAATTTTCTTCTGTATAAGTTGCAGGACATTTAGAAACTGTTGCTTAAAGCTTTAGTGTCTACGTGACCATACATGATTCATTAAAAATTCTGCGTAAACTGGGTTTCTTAAGTCTATGGTGTTGTTGATATGTCATTCAAGCTTTATTTGGAATAATAATTTATTTGTCTGGTAATGCAGTGGATGTGTCACATCGGCAGAGACAGTTATGCTGGAGAAGCAAAGTTTGGATGAGTTTCTGAGCAATATTAATTCAGGAAAGGCTGTGATTGTGTCTCTTTCTCCCCAGTCAAGGGCTTCTATTGCTGTTCATTTTGGCATTTCTCCAATTCAGGTGACACTTTAGATATTGCTTTACTCATAATATTCTTTTTGGTTAAATACGTTTTGGGTTTGTCTAAAATGAAAAAGAAATGGTTTTGGTCGTTGTAATTATCTTTGATGCTTTTTATCCCTCCAAAATCTTGAGTTATCACATTTAGTCAACGAACCTTTACAACTTTCTCGGGCTTAACATCACACGTGCAATGCCTCCATGTTTGTGTGGTGAAGTGGGACTCTGGGTTACTTTAAAACGGAGTGAAAGTGACTAATGGTATCCCTAGGACGAAAGAAAACATTGAAAATATGTACAGTTAACAAAAAGTTTACACATTTTTGTATTCATGATTTGAGGGAAATTTTGGAAAAGTCAATTTGAGATGGAAAGTAAGTGTCCACATGAGTGATGAAAATCTTAAAATATATCTAACCCTACTCTTAAAAAATTATTTTAGTCAGGTTCTGATTTTAAATAAATTTGGTGGGAAAATCCGACTTCTTTTCCTCCTGGCTGACAACCAAACTCTTGGTATTACAGGCTTTCAAAAAACTGACAAGATTTTTTAAATCCTTGGGAGTGAAGGCAATTTTTGATACAAGCTGCAGTAGAGATTTGACCCTTGTTGAATCTTGCACGGAGTTCATCACAAGGTATAGACAGAATCAATTGGTTGATGATGAGAGGAGTAAATCAAGCCTACCTATGATTGCATCAGCATGCCCAGGTATAGATTGTTGAACTTATCAATATCATAGCATATGCAAACTGTGTTTGTGAAGCAATAGACTTGGATGCTGGACATGACTTTGGCACATGAATATTGACCCAGCAAAACCAAAATAATAAGAACAGAACAAAGTGATGTGTATTAAAAATTATATAAGATTATATTATCAACAAAAACATCTTGATAGTGGAACTTGCGAATAAAATTTGAACAAATGTTAGATGATTTTTGTATATTCAGACTTTTAAGTAGGAATATAAGCTGAAATTTCTGAAGGTTCTGCTGACTACGGTTTGTGTTTCTCATTAACTTGGCTCCTTTTTTCTATTGTGGATGCTCATACCATTTCAGGTTGGGGACCAGATTTACTTTTCAATGTGCAAAATAAGTTCTGGTTATTGATGTGATATCTATGTGCAGGTTGGATATGCTATGCAGAAAAGCAACTTGGATCCTTTGTTCTTCCTTACATTTCATCAGTTAAGAGTCCACAGCAAACAGTTGGAGTTATCATAAAGAACCGTGTTTGCCAAGAATTAGGACTCAGGTTGTTTATTAACTCTAAATTATAATTTGAGATGGAAAGACATACGTTTACCTTGAAGTTGAGCGAGGTCACTAATCTTTTGATGATTATGATGCCTCAATCATTAGTGATATGATATATTTTGGCATTACTTTTCTTAGATTTATATGCATAGTAAAAAGAATTAAATAATTGTTTTAACAGGCCAGAAGAAGTTTACCATGTCACTGTAATGCCTTGTTATGATAAAAAGCTTGAAGCTGCTAGGGATGACTTTGTTTTTCAATCTGAGTCCCATGTTGAAGGGCATGAGAATGAAATTAATATGATTTCAGAGGTTGATTCTGTATTGACTACGGGAGAAGTTTTGGAGTTGATTCAGGTTATAAATTTGATTCATTCAGACTTTTCTTGTCATTTTTCAACTTTTAATTAATGATATGTATACTAATTATTGTTTGGGGTTCAATCTTATAGTCAAAAGAAGTTGATTTTAAAAGCCTAGAAGAGACTCCTCTGGACAAAATGTATGAAACTAATTTTTGCTTCCGATATTTAATTTCATATGTTTGTCAAACAATGGTGTTCAGATGTAGTATGGTGCTTGCAGGCTAACAAATATTAATGAAGAAGGATACCTTTATGGGGTCCGTGGAAGCTCTGGAGGTTATGCAGAAACAATTTTCGGATATGCTGCTAAAACACTTTTTGGAAGACAAATTGATGATTCTTTGACCTTTAGAAACATCAGGAATTCAGATTTTCAGGAAGTTACTCTCGAGGCAAGTTGTAGTGAAGTTTATGATATTCTTTTTATGCTTGTGAGGAAGATTGTTATCATTTTCTATTTTATGCGAATATCTTAACTATAACATGTTGAATATTTATGCATTATAACAAATTGAACTATTAGTAATTTTCTAAGAGCTATTTCTTGAGACATAAATTTCCGACGCAGTTTCTGGTTTTCATGTGTGTTATTTAATTTCTCTCATTATTTCTTCAAAGTCATCATTCTTTAATGAACAAGAGTCCATTATTATTCCTTCAGCAGCAGTCTTTGCTTGCTGCCATCATTCTTTCATCCTGCTGTGGCAATTTATGTTGCTTGGTTCCCTGAAAGAAATTTTTCATCCTTAAAATTATTCGTTAGGGATGAAATTGGTAATATAAACTTTTATACTTTGGTTGGTAGAGGGAAAAGAAATAGAGGGAGAGGAATTGGGTAAGTGAGAAAAGAAAAGAAGGAAAATAGGTGGTTGGTTGAAGATAATAGAAGGAAAATAAGAGAAAAAAAATTATATTTTATAGATAATAAGTATACAATAAATTATATATGTTATATGTGGCATAAAACACAGTCGATTATTTATGCGAATACTTTTAGTGCTAGTTTTATTGTAAATGAAAGAATAACAAATTACGTTAGAAGCATAATTGACTTTTTTATTTCTTCATTCTTCTATTTTGATTGTTTCAAACGATGCACTCTTCTAAATTGCTGCATTTATTTGCCCTTTGCTCCTCCTTTCTATTCTCTTTCTGCTGTTTCAAACAGTGCTTTAGCAAGCAAGTATAGGAACTCTTCAAGGAACAAACCGACATAAGAAACTACTCTTAGGGAAAAAGTTACTTATTAAGTCAAAGATTCTTTAGGGGTTTGTTGTGCCTTTGTATGGCCAGAGTTTCTTTATCTGGGTATGTTTGTTTTTGTTATTTCATCTAGAATTTAAATTCAAAAGTAGGCTTTCTGATTTGGGATTGTTTATTTTATATTTTGGATTATCTGATTTATGGCTGAAAATAGGATTATATGATTATGTTGCTTTGCTATGTCAATAAACCATAGGTATAAACAGTTAGTCACTTTGTGCAATAATAGTAGATCTTGATATTTTGTTTCCTTTAGAGAGTTTCTCCATCCTATTAGAGTACCCTGCCAAACCAAGAGGACTTAGAGGAGTACTCTTGCTTACTGTTCTACATCATATTGTCTGTGCAGGTTGAGGGGAAAACAGTGTTGAAATTTGCTCTGTGTTATGGTTTCCGGAACTTGCAGAACATTGTACGAAAACTTAAAACTGGGAAATGTGATTATCATTTCCTAGAAATCATGGCATGCCCTTCAGGTACCATATTTTTCCTTTTATCAGAAATTTTTTTATTTGTTAGCTTTTTTGTCAATTAGGCCCATAAAATTGATAAGTATTGAACTGAAAGAATGTTCGTGGATCAGGTTGCTTAAATGGGGGAGGTCAAATTAAACCAAATTCTGGGCAATCTCCCAAAGAACTGAGTCAGTTGTTAGAATCAGTTTACATGAAAAATGTAAGTACTATTATCTCAGATAAGCAACTACTTTAAGGTGCACCCTTTTCATTAAAAGTTTGACTTGCCACTCCAGTGTTTGTCTGCATCTGCATTAGTGGGAGCATCAAAAGCGTTGAACGTATAGATCCTTGTAGGACAAAATTACAAAACAATTGTTTGTCTGTATTCATATTGGTGTTCTTTGCTATGCGATATTTGCTTCTTGCCCTTTGGCACTTTGTCATTAGGTTTTTACCTCCCTTTTTTTGTTTTGCATCTCTTTATGTGAGTAGTCTTTGTTGAGTGTGTTTTTTCTTCTTCACTTTTCTGCAATCAGAATTTTAATTGGGGATTCATTATGTTTCTTTGTATACTAGGTTTTGGCAGCATCACCGTTTGACAATCCCATTATTAAAGGCTTATATGACAAGTGGCTTGAGCAGCCGGGTTCTGTGAAAGCTAGGAGATACATGCACACCCAATATCATCCTGTTGAAAAAAGCATTACTTCTCAGTTGCATAATTGGTGAGGCGTTGAAATTGAACTTTTTCATATTTTTTCCTCTCGAGGTCATTTTGTGATATTATAAGGCTCCTTGTGAATATTTTTGCATACTGGAGCCGTCCAATTTTGGTAGTGAACAGATTTTTTGTAATGTATATAGACTTTTGATCTGCACCCATTTAGGTAGACAAAATTACACATTTTGTAGTTTACCATATGCACCTCAACTTTGTTGTTCCAGCAGGTCCTCTATTATTTTCATTAGGGTCTACTAGGTTCTCGATAAATTATTCCTTCGTTACACGAGTTAGTATGCGTGATTGATCAGATGAGAGGACGTGTGACAGTGTCTGATCTTGGAGCACAGATTGTAGGTCTTAAATTCGAATGAAGCAACATTGTTTTTTTAGTATTTCCTATTTGTGGTAATTGTACACATGGTGTAACTTATTCTTCAAATTTCTGTATTCTACAAATATCTAGTCCACTAATAATAGTACCTCCTTTATTGTTATTATTATTATAAAAATAAATGAGAGCTCACATGAAGCAAAAAGCAATGTCCTAGTAAGTGCAAGTTATAATTGCTATATATTTATTCTATTCTGATTTAAATGAAGTTGCCCCATTTGCCATTGTGTCTTTTTTTTTAGAACAAAATGTTACTTTAATAAGATATTTCTTATGATTTTTAAAATGTTGGAGTAAATTACTTAGAAACAGTTTTCTGAATATTTTTAGAAACATTTTTTATTAAAAGCAGATACGAAGGAAATCACTCAGTTAAAAAGATGTTCTTTTCCGGTAAATAAATACATATAATTTCCCTTCATTAAAACTTTATAATACACAGATGCATGACATTTTTCTTCAATCTTCCTGCATGAGAATGATTTAAAAATAAAGAATCCTTTAACAAGTAGAACTATTATCATGGATTGAAGCGATACAGTAATTTGGCTAGATCAAACTCAACCTTGACTATACCTGTGGATACTTTTTCTCCGCACCTACATGTTTTTTTTTTTGTGTGCGTGACATGTATACCCTAGTCAAGTAGTTGAATAGTAATATACTTTTAGACTTTTATTAATCCGTGCAGCCCATGGTCTTTTCTTTCATTCCTATAAGTGTGGGTTAAAAAACAAAAAATATCCCTGTCTTAATATAGTAAATTTAATGCATTATTTTTTCCATCTTGGTACACCCATTGCACTTTATGTCACATCCTAGTTATTATATGAATATTTATTATTTAATTAAAATTTGGAAATATATATTTTTTTAATAAAATTATTTAAAGAATATATATAATATAATATCATAAATTTATGTCAAGATTTTATATTTTTGAACTATTCATAATATATGACAAAAGTATATAAATATTATATATTATACGATAATAAAAGTTCTACGTTTTAATAAAGAATTGTTTATATATTCTAAAAAACGTATTTAATGAGTCAACGTTTTATAGAAAATTTATCAAAATTGAACAATCTCGTGATATGAAAGAAAAATAAAAAAAAGACTTAATTTTACTTTATTTCATTAATTATTCACTATAAACATTATAAATATTAAAAGTTACTTGAAAAATAATTAAGTTTGATTTATGAATATTCTAATCCAAGATATTATTTTGACTATTCAATTATTCATCTACTTTGTAAAATACTTTTTAAGACTATATCATAACTTTTGTCTTTTGATTCACAGTGTGAATTCTTAAACATTAAGACTTATACATTAGTTTGGTCAACTCATTATAACTAAATTTATAACTTTTTATCTAAAAGATACTCTCTTAAGATTTTCAAAAACCCATATCATGATGACTTATTAAGATATGTCATTTTTGTCTCAACAAATATTATGTACTGATCATTCAAACATATATAACATGAATAAAAATAATAATAGATAATGTATATACCTTTTTTTAATCCAAGTTTATTAAAATGTTTACTTTAACTTTACTTTCTCTATTACTCTATATACATTTCTCGTAATTATAAAAAAAATATGTTTAAAATAGTACAAAGCAAGATAAAAAATAATCTAAGTAAAAACTTTAAATAAATAATTAGATAGAGTTCAATATATCACAAAAAAATAACATAAAATATAAATTAATAAAAATAATAATTGTGTAACTAGAGATAAATTTAATAACATAAATATAAAGAAACAAATAAAACCAATGAGATAAATTAAATATCATAAATATGAATAATTAGAGATTAATAAATATAAAAAAGTAAAATAATATATAATTTAAAATAAATAAAAAATTTAATAAAATATACAGAAATTTGTTAATATTAATATAAAAAAATTAACATTAATTTCTTTTGGCTTTGGGTTTGATTGGAGTGACAGGTTAGAATGAAGCTACAAGTACTTTTTAGAAGTTTATATAAAATCTCATTCCAAAACTTCTTTTTCTTTCTTTTTTTATTTTTTTAATTTCTTGCTCACCCCTTCTCTCTTAGGTGGGAGAGATAAATCCCTAATCTCTTACTTTGGAAGATACATTTGGACGATGCAATCTATAATATATGATTTGATTTAAAATATATTTAATAGAAAATGAATTTAGGAGTGTATAATCTATAATGATAATTTGACTATTGTGTTTATATGACACTTTGTTGTTTATTTTGCTTTTATTTTGTGTTGTATTGTTTAATTTTAATTTAAGAAGACATGGTTAAGACAATGAGTAATATCACTTAACCAAGGGACAAAGATTGACAACTTATAAGAAAAAAATGTCTCAATAAAGCTTTCTATGTGGGTGATGCTAATGTAAATGATATACTTTGATATGAAGTAGTAACAAAAAAGGAAAATTTTAAGAGATCAACTATGTATTTAGAAATTGATGAATATGATTTCAATGTAGCAATTTTAGAGTCCACTTTCATATTTTCTACCCTATTTGTCACAAAATTTAAACAAACATTCACATTTTCATTATCATATTATAATTGTTTGAACATTTTTTAACTTCTATATTTTCTACCTTTTATATAATTTAACAAAATATGTTTTTTTTTCTATTGTTGCTCATCTACTCTACTAAACTCAATATGACAATGACAAATCAAATTTTAAAGGACTGTGATACTTTGATATCCAATAAATTTTTACACCCATTTTGCAACATTTTTTTATCATTTATTTTTTATAAATACACAATGTTATTTTTTTAGTGACTACAATATCCTTAAAAGTAGGTTGTTATGTGATTGTTATGGTTGTCAAAACATTGTCATGCATGTTAACCATTTGACAACCTTACGTGGCGCTGAGTTGACAAAGAAAATAATTTTTTTTAGTTGGAGATGCTAACTGTATTAGAGAAAGGATTTTTTTACTGAGTTTTAGGGTTCTTGAAAAGAGGATTGGTAGGGTGAGTGTTGTCATCGTGGGTGTTGGAGCAATGTTGGTTTGGAGACTCGTTTTAGAGGTGGTACTTTGAAATGGTGGTTGGTTGGTCGGTGCTAATTCTTCGATGATGTAAGGTTATTTTTGGACGGTTTTTGTTTTGGGTAACAGTATGGTCTCTCCCTTTTCACAACTTGGTTTTCATTTAAACTTTTTTCATTTTCGCTCATCAACCCCATATTGAAGATAAAAAAACCTTAAATCTTTATTTATTTTTTAACCATTTCAACACAACAACTTCCTTATAATCTTCATTTCACGATTCTTCCAAAATCTAACTATTTCACTTTCTTTTAGTATCAAGCACTCTCTCACTCAATTTCTCCAACACTTTCTTGTTATGCACCTGTTCACTCAATCGCTCAAATACTTATTTTTTGTAAACTGATGGCAACCTCATAGATATTCTTTCAAATTTCATTTTATTATGCAAAAATTACAAAAAGACAATATTACTGTTAACCACATAATCATTTTCTGATTACGCGTAAATGGATATTCCTTCAAATTTCATTTTATTATGCAAAAATTACAAAAAAACAACATTACTATTAACCACATAATCATTTTCTGACTAGGCGTAGTTTGAGAAACAATTTTTTTTCTTAAATATTATCTCAATAACTCACATTTAAGTAGGTCTTCTCATATATCAAATACTTAGACAATTATATTATAATATTAAAATATGTCATTAGATAAACCGTGTTATTTATTGATTCCACAATTCATGAGAAAATTTTTCTTGTATTTTATTAGACAGATTACAATTCAAAACTGTGCATAATAATCTATAACCAAACTTTTCTATTATGAATTTCTCAATAAAAAAAAAATTAGGGACTGTATAATTCGAAAATAACAATGAGAAATTCATTACTGTTAGAAAACATTGATAAAAACAATCAATACCTATCAAATAAGCTACATACCTGCATGCTCTAACAATCTTTATCCTCTTGTGAAATGCTTAATGTCCGAAATAGAATAATCACACAAGGTAAAATAAGTAAAATTTAATACAACAAATGGGGAAGTGCAAATTTGTTACATTTTGTATAAATCCATCATTTTACAAAAGACATTTTGATTATAAATTTATTATAACAACTTATATATTAAATTTTTTGTGAATAAAATAAAATAATTTTATGAATTAGAATTAGCTTAAGCTGAAAATAAAAAAATTAAAAAGTTATATAAAATATAATTTTATCCTATGAAATAATTTTTTATTTTCCTCATCTCATCGAAAACATAATTGATAATCAAGCACTCTTGGTTGGAATCAAAAGAAACAAAATTTTCTGAAAAATTCTCTTTTATTTTCTCTGGGCAATTTCAAACGGATGTGAAAAAGACAATACACCCTCTTATGTGTTGTGCTCAAAATGAAGGCAAGTCATGGTAACAAGGCACGTTGACACGGCTCCTACAATCCCTCTTAAAAAGATTTTTCCTTTTTTTTTACACTATTATTAGTTTATTACCACTCCTAAATATTTTCCGTGTTTCTCTTGCTCTGTGTGTCTAATAGGAGACGAGATCTATGTTTCTCGTCTCGTCAGTGTAAACTCCAATTCAATTCTACTCTCCCTCATTTTATTTTTGCCACAACAATATCCCATTTCGTTTCCACTTCTTTCTCTTTCTCTCTCTTTCCTCTTCGCTTTGAAGAGGGTCCAAGTCTTTGTTTCCGCTGCTTTCAGATCTCGCTGCGATTTGGATCCTCCTCAAGCTCTCTCTACTCTCCTTCACTGTTCCTCTATAAATTCACGACTTCAATAGATCCGATTCTTCGATTTTCTGTTCCTCGATCTGAGCCACCATGGCGGCCGCGAATGCTCCGATTACCATGAAAGAAGCCCTAACTGTGAGTTCTCATCCTCCTTCGATCTCTTTCAGGCGAACTTTGTTTTTCTCGGTTTATTGATACAATTTATAGTTCTCTTTCTGAAAGTAACAACAATCGCACTCGCTTATGATAAGTTACGACGTTTTGCTGCAAACTCGGATAATTTTGGTCTCCTAGTCCAGTATTCTTCAATTTTAGTTGACTAGTTTGCTTACTGTTAAGTATGTGCAGATCTGAGTTTTTTATTTTTTTTCTTCTGTTCTTCGTTTTCTGAACTGGAGAGTGGGAAGCATAATTGTTCGATGTTGCTGGTGAATTGTTTTGGTAGTAGTGAATTAAATGACGTGATTTGTGTGATATGATCTCACTTGTGATTGCAGTTGCCGAGCATTGGCATCAACACGCAGTTCATCACGTTCACACACGTGACGATGGAATCGGATAAGTATATATGTGTTCGAGAGACCGCTCCACAGAATAGCGTGGTTATCATTGATATGAACATGCCAAATCAGCCTTTGAGGAGGCCTATCACTGCGGATTCCGCTCTTATGAATCCCAATTCTAGAATCCTTGCTTTGAAAGGTACTATACGTAATCGTTTATCTGGCACCTTGGTGTTAATTTCGTCTCTGTGGATATCAAGATCCATTGGAAGCTTGATTTCTTTAAACAATTTCCTTTATATATATATATTTGCTTCCTCTAGTATTTTATTTTTGTAGACAGGACAGTTTGATGAATTGAAATAAACAGCTAAATTTTGATTAGTTTGACCCAAGCATTCGAACATGTTTAGTCGTCCACAATATGTTTATTTAGTACCGTGTGATTAGTATATTTCTGTGGCACAGTAAGGTACTTTTACTTGCATCTTGATAGCTAGGGCCACATAACTGTCAAGCAGGAATCTTTGATTGGTTTAAGAAGATGAAATAAACTGGTATCCTTATTTTATATTTTACACAATGAAGTTAAATATCATGTTTTTGAGTGCTATAATAATATTTATTGGAAAAAATATGGTCTCTATTAGATGAGAGTTTATATATGTAGATATTGGAAAGAAATTAAGTTTAAAAAAATTTTATTCTAGTTAGTTTTAATAAAATATATGAACATTATTTGATAGATGTTTTTTCTCCATTTTTTTAATAATGTTCATACATCAATAACACCCAATTTCACAATAGGCCTATCACATATTGCAATAATACATAATTTTCATGATGTCAAGTTTGACAAGGTTTTTAATAGTTGAAATAAAATAATAAAATAATTGGTATTAAGATGAGATGCAATGTTCATAGATCATATTGCTCCTAAACGTTAAGCAATCATTGAAGTTTTTAGTTTGTTGTGCTTGTGCTTCTGTTGATGTTGCTTTCGAAATATTGTTTACTTCTGGATTATCTTCACTTACAAGTTCCGTCATTCTCTTGAAGCCCAACTGCAAGGGACTACTCAAGATCATCTACAAATATTTAATATTGAGCTGAAAGCAAAGATGAAATCATATCAGATGCCTGAGCAGGTAACTATAATGATACGGACACATATATTGTGACACAACAGGTCTACTATTTTAATAACATATATTGTTAATCATGTATAGGTTGTCTTTTGGAAGTGGATTAGCCCCAAGATGTTGGGTCTTGTAACACAGACCTCTGTATACCACTGGTCTATTGAAGGTAAGATGATAGTTTGCTTAACTCAATGCATTTGTGTGGTACACTGGTGCTTTATTTTCCAGTTTACATATTTTTGTACAGTGTGCTTGTAGTTTCTGCAAATTGTTGACTGGTATATGCTTCATGATCTATATAACTTGTAGGTGATTCTGAACCTGTTAAGATGTTTGAGAGAACAGCAAATTTGGCCAACAACCAGATAATTAATTATCGATGTGACCCTACTGAAAAATGGTTGGTCTTGATTGGCATTGCTCCTGGTTCCCCTGAGGTATATCTCTGGTACCTGTTGTAGTGATAGTTATCAATCTCAAATAGTGATGTGGAGTGACCAACTTTTAAATTTTTATGACAGAATATGAATTGGGGATGATAGTTATTCTGAAGGTTGTAGGTTCAAGTTATGTAATTTACATTACACATATATAAGCGCTCAAAAAAATTTACATAAAGTAAGGGAAATATATAATCATAATAATAAAATTGTATTCTTAAACAAGTTTAAGCCTCCAAGTAGATGATGCCATGATTGCTTGAAGGATATCCAATGCAATGAAAAAAACAAATCATAACAGAAAGCACTTGGATGGATCATAGGGGTGATCAGTAAAACAGAATGTTACATGGAAATCATTAAAAAAAAGAGTGAGCAACTGGACAGATACAAAGGCAGGCACGACCTTTCTTCCATCGTCAGAACAATCAACAGAGAAGTGGTTATGTTCAGGCTTTGTTAGAAAGTGCAGGGATTGGTCAGAAACAACAGCATTGAGTACTGTGTGTTGGCTGTTTGTATGTAAACAGGTGGGAGAACAGTGGGTGTTGCACTAATCAAGCTTCAAACTAGGTTTTGAATATGGGGCTGAAATAACAAAAATAACTGAAAAAATTATTGTTCGACTTGGAAAATGATCAGTAAAATAAAAGGTTTCCCTGTTCCAGTGTAGTGGTGACAACATGCTTTATGATATATTCTATGACTTTCTGTATTGTTCTCCACTCTTATGCTAAGCTGCAAATAGCACCACTATTTACATGCTATCACAATAGTTAGTTCTCATGATGAGGAAGCATTTTTCAACTCTAATTTAGGATTTTCATTCATTACCAGTCTTTACCCATGTTTCTGCTGGCTTTATTTGTGTATAATTGTGTAAGAATTGTGATCTTTTTACTGTGATTTTAACAAGCCTGATCTATTTTGGTGTATTTATTAATATTATTTTGCATTATAGAGGCCCCAATTGGTTAAGGGAAACATGCAACTTTTCTCTGTGGATCAACAACGCAGTCAGGCTCTTGAAGCTCATGCTGCATCATTTGCCCAATTTAAAGTGCGTTTCTTTCACTATTTGGCTCATTTTTTGTTTCTATTTAATATTTCATGAATAGCATATGCTAGTACGTGTTTGGTAAAACTTACTTGTTTTTGACAGGTTCCTGGAAATGAAAACCCTTCTGTTTTGATTTCTTTTGCCTCAAAGACGCTTAATGCTGGTCAGGTTACATCCAAGTTGCATGTTATAGAACTGGGTGCTCAGCCAGGTCTGCATATTTTTCAGCTCCTTCACATTTATCTCTTATGTAATTAGTCTGGGCAATATATGTTTTGCAGTCAAATCTGTCTTGTATGCTGAATTGATTCTGTCTTGACTTGATGAATTTTAATGTTAATGATGTATTATAAGTTGAAATTGGTTATCTGCTATATTTTGCTGTTAGTTAGGCCATGCTGTGAGCCTGTGAGGATTGTCTTCCATTTGTTACCATGCGTTTGAGCAATAAACAGAGTTGATTATGCATCTAGTAATTGTATTGAATTTATGTTGGGTTTCCAATTGTATTATAAACATGTGTTAGTTTGAAAGTTTGTGGTGGATGAAGCAGTAAATATTCATTAGATGTGAGTGGTTTGGGTAGCTAATTTTCATAGCAGTATATTGAAACCAGTTAGTATTTTTAAGATGGATAAGGGTATTGAGAAATTGAACTGTGTGCATAACCTGTGATTGAACTGATCATCCTTCTTGAGGTCGAATTGGTAGAAATGTAATATTAAATCACATCTCTCTTCACCTAACAGCTTAAGCTTTTGGGATATTTATCAGAGCCTCTATAATAAAATGGTTGAGTTCTATCCTTTCTGTCCCCCTTCTACTAAGAAAAAGTTAGAACATGAGCACAGGACAGGGGGCCCTGTTGATTATCCATGCTTCAAGTCCAAAAGGCTCTAGCACAAGGGGGCATGTTGGAAATGCAATATAATCACCGCACGCATCTTCACTTCACCTGACAACCTAAGCTTTTTAAATAGTTGGTCCATGACTAACTTTACAAATTTGTTGACAGGGAGGCCATCATTTACAAAGAAACAAGCCGATCTTTTCTTCCCCCCTGATTTTGCTGATGATTTTCCAGTTTCTATGCAGGTACATAAGTTGCTAGAGCTTGTTGTTCATATTATAAACAGTGTAGATGTTTGATCACTACTTTGTTTTTTGGCAGATATCTCACAAATACAATTTGATTTACGTTATTACGAAACTTGGCCTACTATTTGTCTATGATTTGGAGACAGCTACTGCTGTATACAGGAACAGAATCAGTCCTGATCCTATATTTTTGACCTCGGAAGCTACATCTGTGGGAGGCTTTTATGCCATCAACAGGAGAGGCCAGGTCTTATTGGCTACTGTTAATGAACAAACCATTGTGAATTTTGTCAGTGGTCAAGTATGTTTCTAACCTTGTAATTTTTTTTGTTGTAAATTGGGGTATGAAATGGTAATTTTACAAATTACATATGGTTGTTATAACAGTTAAACAATTTGGAGCTGGCAGTTAGTCTTGCCAAAAGAGGAAATCTACCTGGTGCTGAGAAACTGGTATGTCAATTATGTAGAACTCACTTATAGTAATAGTATATTTCTTCAAGGGTGTGTTATCAGTAAGATGCAGAGAAGTTGGATTCATTTTGAATTAATCTCTTGGGTTTGATGTAACTGCTAAATGCTCACTTGCATGAAGTCTGGTTAGAAAGTAGCAATAAAAAGCACAAATACTTCAATGATTGATTATTCTTCGTTTTAGTAGACCCTAGTTCAGTTTATTTCATAGGTGTTTGACAACCATTTCTTTTCCTTTCTGTTTTTGTTGAATATTTGTTTTGAACTGTCGGCCTTTGTTTTGGAGATTCTACTTTGTAAAAGATTTATGCTTGAGTCTTGGGAACCATGTAACTGACCTTCATGATGCTGTTGACCTGTTGCTTCTTTGGTCATTTACTTCACCAATGCAATTTACGTGGTTTAATCTCTCTCTTCTCCAAATATATTTCTAAAACATTTAATATTGATTATTTGGTTGTGCTATGTCCTATCATCTTAAGAAATGCTCTCACTTATTGTATTTTTGGTTCTTTATTCATGGATATGATATCCAAACTTGTTTACTTTACAGGTAGTGGAACGTTTTCACGAACTGTTTGCCCAAACAAAATATAAAGAAGCTGCAGAGCTTGCAGCTGAATCTCCACAAGGAATCCTTCGAACTCCTGACACAGTTGCAAAATTTCAGGTTCGTTGATAGGATGTTGTTATCTGAGATTTTTCTCTTTTTTCCTTCCTGCTTCATTTTTCAGAGTTTTATTTTCTGGTTGTTTGCGATTAGCCTTTAGGTGCTGTCCTTTTGTTTTATAAATGTTTAAACTGTTATTATGTGATTTGTATGGCAGAGTGTTCCTGTGCAAGCTGGGCAAACTCCTCCACTGTTGCAGTATTTTGGAACTCTTTTAACTAGGGGGAAGCTGAATTCCTTTGAATCATTAGAATTGTCACGGTTAGTTGTGAACCAGAACAAGAAAAATCTGTTGGAGAATTGGTTAGCAGAGGACAAGCTTGAATGCAGTGAGGAACTAGGAGATCTTGTTAAGGTTAGGTTGCATTAGAATTTTGAGAATTAAATTTTTGTTCTGTTATTTATTACTCCCTCTGGACTCAAAGATAAGCAAAAAATGGTCATATTTAGTGGACTTATATGTGAGCAAATTCCAATTCCCTAAACGTTATTTAATGCTACTGTTTCAAAAATACCCTTATCTTCAAATCTAAGCACTATTCTCAATAAATGTAATTGAGAGTAATTTAGGGAATGCACCTCTTTATTGTATGAAAAGAAGAATATTAAATGAACTTAACTACTATTCTTAAGAAGTGTGAAAGAAGTTACATTTTTGTATAATTTAGTCCAGAGGTAATGCTTTATTTGTGTTCTATCTTTCTAATTGTATCCCAAAATAGGGTGCTGATTCTCTGACTGGTTTATTGTGAAATGTTGTATTCTATTAATATTTACGTGCATGCTCCCTTGTAGACCGTGGATAATGATCTTGCTTTAAAAATATATATCAAAGCCAGAGCTACACCAAAAGTTGTTGCTGCGTTTGCTGAGAGAAGGGAGTTTGACAAAATTCTGATATACTCTAAGCAGGTGTTTGTTTACTTCATCAAAGATCATTGATGTTTAATTCATGGAATCATTTAATGCTATTATAGCATGCATAACATTTTGTCAGCCTGTATAAATAGCATTACCTGTATTGCCTTTTCATTTTTCTGTAAGCAATTGTCCTGAATATTGTGATACTTATTTGTTGCTATAGGTTGGATACACACCTGACTACCTCTTCCTTCTGCAAACAATTCTCCGTACAGATCCTCAGGTGTGAGAGAAACCTCTGCAGTTCATACTATATAATTCTTTTAATTGAACTTGAACCATTTCTTTGTAGCTCCCTTATTGTCTGCCTCCTTGTTGGATGTGTGGTACTGTGTTCTGAACATGTACATCTAGTTGACAATGTGTGCTGAAAGTTACCATTTTCTTTTTGGCTTGCAGGGTGCTGTAAATTTTGCATTAATGATGTCTCAAATGGAGGGAGGTAGCCCAGTTGATTACAACACTATAACTGATCTCTTTCTTCAGGTTGATTGCATGTTGTGATTAAGCAATTGTGATGTCAATGCGATATTATAGTTTCATAGTCATTGATTTAGTACTGAATGGTTCTTGAAATTATTGTAATTTTCATTTTGGTTACTTTCTTCTCAGAGAAATCTGATCCGAGAGGCTACTGCTTTTCTCCTTGATGTTTTAAAACCAAACCTACCAGAACACGGGTTCCTTCAGACAAAGGTGCAGCCTTTGTTTCCCATCTTTTTTGGGTGCCTTACTCATAATTCTTTCTCGGAAGTGATACGATCTTGTGAATGGCTGTTTAGGTGTTGGAGATAAATCTAGTGACTTTCCCCAATGTTGCTGATGCAATATTAGCTAATGGCATGTTCAGCCATTATGATCGTCCTCGTATTGCCCAACTTTGTGAAAAAGCTGGCCTTTATGTGCGAGCTTTGCAAGTAAGGATTCTCCAAATGTGCTCTATTCTGGCACTTTCTCTTTGTTAATCTTAAAGTCAAACTGTTTGTTGATTGCAATATTTTTGTTGCAGCATTACACAGAGTTGCCAGATATAAAACGAGTGATTGTTAATACACATGCAATTGAACCTCAGGTTTATTTGCTGTTCTGCTTTTAAATCTATTTAAGGGTTTAAAATTCTTCATGTGAACTTTTAAAATACTTAGTGTGGTTGTTACAGTCACTTGTAGAGTTTTTTGGTACACTGTCACGAGAATGGGCATTAGAGTGCATGAAAGACTTATTGCTGGCCAATCTTAGGGGGAACCTCCAGATCATTGTGCAGGTATGGTGGTGTCCTTGTCTTCTATGACTTGAACTTACCAGCAGGTGTTGAAAAAGCTTTCTTATGTGCTCAGGTTGCCAAAGAATATTGTGAACAATTGGGCGTTGACGCCTGCATAAAAATTTTTGAGCAGTTCAGGTCGTATGAGGGATTGTACTTTTTCCTTGGATCTTACTTGAGCTCCAGGTAATTCTTTCATTCAGAAAGAAAAGTTGTTTTTCTTCTGTTGATAACTGACTTTGTTTATAATTGAGATGTTGTCCGGTATATTTCTGCTGATGTATGTTCTCTAAATAATATGGAACAGTGAAGATCCTGACATTCACTTTAAGTACATTGAGGCAGCAGCAAAGACTGGTCAAATCAAGGAGGTTGAGCGTGTGACAAGAGAATCAAATTTCTATGATGCTGAGAAAACCAAAAACTTTCTGATGGAGGCTAAGCTTCCAGATGCACGACCTTTGATAAATGTTTGCGATCGTTTTGGATTTGTTCCAGATCTAACACACTATCTGTACACGAACAACATGCTTCGCTACATTGAAGGCTATGTTCAGAAGGTATAGTAGTAGCCTTGCTTACCTCATGAATGCTATCTTCTCACTTCCTCTCTGCCTATGTAAACCTTTGTGCCTTTCTATACAGGTAAACCCAGGGAATGCACCTTTAGTTGTGGGGCAGCTGTTGGACGATGAATGCCCGGAAGATTTTATCAAAGGCTTGATTCTTTCTGTTCGTTCGTTACTGCCAGTGGAGCCCCTTGTGGAGGAATGCGAGAAGAGGTGGTGTTTGTCCTTTGCCTTTGTCCTGCTTCTTTGCACTCATGTTTCTAATTTATCCTGTCCCTTCTTTTGATATGCAGGAATCGGCTTCGTTTGCTCACACAGTTCTTGGAACATCTTGTTAGTGAGGGAAGCCAGGATGTACATGTTCACAATGCACTGGGTAAAATTATCATTGATAGCAATAACAACCCAGAACATTTCCTCACAACCAACCCATACTATGATTCTCGAGTTGTGGGCAAGTACTGTGAGAAACGTGATCCCACCTTAGCTGTTGTAGCTTATCGGCGAGGACAATGTGATGATGAACTTATCCATGTCACCAATAAAAATTCTTTGTTCAAACTGCAAGCAAGGTATATATTGGCTCCTCCAGAGTGACTGTACTTTGAAGAATAAAGTGTAGTTACAATGATTAATTAGAATACTAATGGTATTCAAAATTTGTCATACATGTATTTTATCATATTCTCGACCATTGATTTTCCTATAAATGGATGGTTATAACTGCACTTTAAAGTTTAAAATGCACTCGCTCACATTAAAAGAACCTATGTTTTGTGATCCTTAATCCACCAAATCAATTTTCTTGGGCCCAATGTTCACATGCTTATATTGTGATGACAGATATGTTGTTGAGAGAATGGATGGTGATCTGTGGGCCAAAGTTCTCAATCCTGATAATGACTATAGAAGGCAACTTATTGATCAGGTTGTATCCACTGCTTTGCCTGAAAGCTCAAGCCCTGAGCAAGTTTCTGCAGCTGTTAAGGCTTTCATGACAGCTGATCTTCCTCATGAATTGATTGAACTTCTTGAGAAGATTGTGCTTCAGAATTCTGCATTCAGTGGGAACTTTAATTTGCAGAATCTTCTTATTTTGACAGCGATAAAGGCCGACCCATCCAGAGTTATGGATTATGTTAATAGATTGGATAATTTTGATGGGCCTGCAGTTGGAGAAATGGCTGTAGAAGCTCAGTTATACGAGGAAGCCTTTGCCATTTTTAAGAAGTTCAACTTGAATGTTCAAGCAGTCAATGTGTTGCTTGATAATATTCATAGCATTGATAGAGCTGTGGAGTTTGCTTTCAGAGTTGAAGAAGATGCTGTTTGGAGTCAGGTGGCCAAGGCTCAACTCAGGGACGGGCTAGTAAGTGATGCAATTGAATCATTTATACGAGCAGATGACGCTACACAATTTTTAGATGTTATACGTGCTGCTGAAGATGCCAATGTTTACCATGACTTGGTGAAATACTTGCTGATGGTAAGACAGAAAGCAAAAGAACCCAAGGTTGACGGTGAGCTCATTTATGCATATGCAAAGATTGATAGGCTAAGTGACATTGAGGAGTTCATTCTTATGCCAAATGTTGCCAATCTTCAAACTGTTGGTGACCGGTTGTATGATGAAGCATTATATGAGGCTGCAAAAATCATATTCGCTTTTATATCTAACTGGGCCAAGTTGGCCATCACACTGGTCAAATTACAACAGTTTCAAGGTGCTGTTGATGCAGCAAGGAAGGCTAACAGCTCAAAGACATGGAAGGAAGTTTGCTTTGCTTGTGTTGATGCAGAGGAGTTCCGTTTGGCCCAGATTTGTGGACTCAACATAATTATTCAGGTAATGTGTTGGTTTCTGCTTTTTGATGAACTGACTGTATATAAAATATATTGGAAAAGTTTTCTTAATTTCTGATGGGTTTGATGATCTGGTTCTTCAGTATGTGATGGTGAAACAATTTCCCTCGAAGTATGTAGTGAATGCACAAAATTTATGATTGGATGGGTTTTGTGCTGTTATAATGCTGGTAGTGATCTTTTTGACTTTACAATGCTTATCTGGTATTAATTTTATAGGTGGATGACTTGGAAGAAGTCAGTGAATATTACCAAAACAGAGGTTGCTTCAATGAGCTAATATCTCTCATGGAGAGTGGTTTAGGGTTAGAAAGGGCTCATATGGGCATCTTTACCGAGCTGGGAGTTCTGTATGCTAGATACCGCCCTGAGAAGCTTATGGAGCATATCAAACTATTCTCAACTCGGCTCAACATTCCCAAACTCATACGAGCTTGTGATGAACAACAGCACTGGAAAGAATTGACCTATTTGTATATACAATATGATGAGTTTGATAACGCTGCAACTACCATCATGAACCATTCACCTGAAGCATGGGATCACATGCAATTCAAAGATGTTGTTGTTAAAGTTGCTAATGTGGAATTGTATTACAAGGCTGTCCACTTTTACTTGGAAGAGCATCCAGATCTTATAAATGATGTTCTGAATGTTCTTGCTCTACGTGTGGATCATGCTCGTGTTGTTGACATCTTGCGGAAGGTAAAACCAATTGTGGCAAAAATTGTTAAATATTATGTTGCTTTCCATATAACTAACATTCAATTTCCGTTTAATATGGTATAGGCTGGTCACCTCCGTCTTGTGAAACCATATATGGTTGCAGTTCAAAGCAGCAATGTATCTGCTGTTAATGAAGCATTGAATGCGATATATGTTGAGGAGGAAGACTATGATAGATTGCGCGAGTCAATTGATTTGTATGATAACTTTGATCAGATAGGCCTTGCCCAAAAGGTGACGGCATTTGCCTTAATTTTAGCTATTTTTCGGTTTCAGTTTTGGAAACCTTATAGAATGTTATTGATGATCAGATTGAAAAACACGAGCTTCTTGAGATGAGACGAGTTGCTGCTTATATTTACAAGAAGGCAGGCAGGTGGAAGCAGTCCATTACTTTGTCAAAGAAGGATAACCTATACAAAGACGCCATGGAGACAGCCTCACAATCTGGAGAGCGTGAACTTGCTGAGGAGTTGCTTGTTTATTTCATCGACCAGGTACTAAATTCAGTTTCAAATTGCTTATACAGTTCATTTGCTTGCAATATCTTATTTAAGTAGGTTTACTATTATTCCTGGATAACGTGTTTATCTTAATAATTATAACATCATGCTTTTGTACATTTATATGCATACATGGTTACTCTGCATCCTTCTTCACAGAAATGGTTATTGCAAACTAATGGTATCTCTTGCAGTATGTGCAATTCTAAGTCATGGACGAAAATGATCTGATTCCTAGAGTTTAGTATTTTCTTTTTGTCAAAGTCCAGTTCTTGTTTGTTCAGTCAGAGCATGTTAGTCTTATATCCCAAACTACTGATTGAAGGATTGCCATTGAAGCTTATTACCTGGGGATTCAAGCTTTATTGTTTGTCCTTATGGATGATGACAGTATTTTTATTTTAGTTATTATGTGCATGCAATTGAGATTTCTAATTTTTCTTTTCGTATCTTACACAGGGAAAGAAGGAATGTTTCGCCTCATGTCTATTTGTTTGCTATGATTTGATCCGGGCAGACATTGTTCTTGAACTAGCTTGGATGCACAATATGATTGACTTTGCCTTCCCATATCTATTGCAGGTTTTCCTTTATTTTAAGCTGCTAATTTTATCACTTGTATTTATAATATTATGATTCACTATTAACATGATTCAATTTAATCTTAATTCCTCCTTTATTACAAAACCAATTTATTACATATAGGTACTTGGTACTACATTAAAAGTTTACCCAAATGCACCCGTAGTGGTGCTTAACTTCTGAATATTGCGGTTGGTCTTGTTTACTTGCGATATTACACAGTTATGCAAGAAAATCTTGGTTTACTGATGCAGTTATTGTCTTCAGCCTTTCATTGAGCTCGAATGGATCTATTTATTTCCATCTTGTCCGGACTTTTCTCTAATCTTCATTTTTTTGCCGTTGTAGTTTATTCGTGAGTACACTGGCAAAGTCGATGAGCTAGTGAAGGACAAAATTGAAGCACAAAACGAAGTGAAGGTTAAAGAGCAAGAAGAAAAGGAAGTAGTTGCACAACAGGTAATTATTGTGGCCATTTTATACCAGCATTTTGACTGTTCAGAAGGTTTGGCGTCGATAAATCCTTTTCTTCTCCTTTTTGAATTGAGTAGTACTGATATGAATGAGATTTGCTTTTTGTTGCAGAACATGTATGCTCAATTATTGCCTCTTGCTTTGCCTGCACCACCAATGCCTGGAATGGGAGGCCCAGCAGGTATGGGAGGAGGCTTTGCTCCTCCTCCTCCAATGGGTGGACTTGGGATGCCCCCAATGCCTCCTTATGGCATGCCACCCATGGGCAGTAGTTACTGACATGTACGCCCTGGTGGCAAGTGTAGCATGAACTCGGCCCCTGTGAAGAGCGATATATAGGAACTTCAAAGTTTTGAATAGAATATCTTGTGTGATTTGGATGCAGCATTCTTTCTTTGCTTCTGATGGTGCTGGGAGATTCCAAGTTAAAATAATATGAAGTTTCTGTTTAGATTGTGTCGTTAATAGTCTTGTAAGTTTATTGTTTTTTCTGGGTTGTAGTTGAGGCATTTTTTGAGCTGTGCTGGTTCTAGCTAACCATAAATTTCTGTATTCTACCATTTTTCTTGTATTAAATGAGTTAGCCTTAGGTAGACCAAACAAAAAATGAATTACTCCTAGTATATACGAAATTTACGACCTTAACAGCCAGGTTGATCGCATGTCGAACCCTACATTTCCGCTCTTCCTAGTTGTGGAAGCTACCTAATTAAATCTTTGTTGGCATGCTGCTTTCCTGTGATTTGATTTCACGTTTAGTCACAATTATGATGAATCGACTATTTTTGTTCCATAAGCTCATTGCTTTTATAATAGTGTATTAAAACATTTTCACTAAGAGTTGTTTTGGAATAAAAATATTATTTTACTTAAGCTTTATATTAAAATTGTGTTTTTATTCATAAACAATATCAATTAATAACTCCTATTCCCGACACATATTGCTACTATGATGACTTGTTATATTAATGTTTTAGTTTTTATTGAATATATGACATGCTTTTCAGTAAAATTTACATTAAGCTGACTTAAAAGTTAAAACATGTTTTTTTTTTCAACCTCAATTTTAAATTTAACGTAATTTCTTAACAATCCAAACATGAAAGTTAGTTTGCTATCCAATGGTTGTGAAAGATACAACGCTTGCTATGTCTTGGTTCACCAAAAGTACGTGCCCCCGTCTCTCCTTCCATTATAAGGAGACTTGTACATGGAGAATTTGGCCACTTCCTTCAATGGCAGACTTTTGTTCTTGCATTTAAGGCAATTGCTTCCTGCACTCCCACCCCAATGCATTCTTCCAAAGACATGTTACAGACGAGTTGGTGTTGTTTGATAGGTAACAGAAGGTGGTGTGAGTAAATTTTGGGGTTGTTTATGGTTGTTTCTTCGTGCAGAGAGGGTGATAAACTTCCAGAAATCAGATTCTGGAAAACACTTACGATATGGATAACCTGGAAGTTATTTTAGAGAGGTGAATGTTGCGTTCCCGAATCAGTATTCCAGAATATGTTTTTTTGTTTACGGAAAATCCTTTCGATACTTAATTACAAGAGCAATAAAGGTTAATGAGATAAGATTATGTTTATGAAGGTACTTTACCTCTTATGATCGAAAGTGTTTTTGAAGTGAAAAACTACAAAATGAACAAATACACATTTATTTTTTGTTTTGTTCCTATTGCAAGACAAATAATCACCGATGTAAATATTGGTAGAGATCATATGCAAAATATCATAAATGTGGTGAATTGAGACATGTAGAAAATATATATAAATCTCAACATTTTTCAAAAATAAGTCAAGATTGAGGAACTTTTTCTTGCAACATTATGTATTACAACTAACAAATATATAACATATTGACTCATAGATAATAGTTGCATAAATCACATGACTCATTATCGAGAACTTTTCAAAGAGAAGCAAATCAAATATTTCTAAAATAATAATTGAAAATGGTGAACAAATTGTTGTGAGAAGTATTGTTGGCAATGATACTGATGGTTATTTGACGAATTCAAGTCAAAAACAAACTTAAAGAGTTTTATGTTTGGAGTTAGAGTGTTGGTGTGTGTTGATGATTCACTTATAGGTATCACAAATTAGTAAAAAATGTTTTAAGAGGTTTTAAAATTAAAAGTAAAATTATTTCACTTTTGAAAGAATTATTTTTCAAAATTAATCAGGTAAACTTTTTTTTAATAAAATAAATTGATTTAGTGAAATATTAAATCGACTATTTTCACTAAAGCATAATTGTTTTGAAAATATTTAAAATAAGAAGGAAATGCGACTTTCATTAATAAAATTTGAACGAATAGAACAACAAAGAAAACATACCGACACATAATTAAGAACAATCTCAAAGAGCAAAATGTATTTTTGATCAAATTCAAGAAAGGGGTTCTTGAAGCTATTTCTTTTATTTATAGTAGAACTGCATTGTGATACATAGTTTTCCAATCAGGAAAGTCTTCTGCAACTTTAATTAAACCGGTCCGTTTAACATTTGGTTGTAGATTTTGTACATTCCAATTTCAGTGATTGTATTAGGTCTTAGTCTACATTTGAATGAGATTTTCAATTGTAAAGGTACAAAAGGGTGTTTTACATGTTCTTGGTGAATCTTGTAGGATGCAAGGTTGGGTCTTTATTGTATAGTGTGTACAATTGATTTGTGTTAGTGGAATTATTTCCAAGTTAGCAAAGAAAATTGGATATAACTCTTAAAAGAAGAGTGAACCAATATAAAATTCTTATGTTCTTTCCCTTTTCTCACTGATCTGTATGAAAAGTTATTCAATTGAATTTGAGAACCAGCAGACTATTTTTGTTTGGTTGAACATCTATTATGCATGAGTTTAAATTCTACTGCAATATATAACAATCAATAATGTTTCCAAATATTCATACATAATTGTTTGTTGTTAAACCATTGCATTCTTTCTTGGTGATTGTGTGTTTATGAAAACTCAATGCATTGATGGCATACTTTAATCAATTGATTTTTTTGGTATTTTAACTCGCTATAAAGTTCAAGTTCATTGGTTTGCAAATTAAATCGGTTAATTTTTGTCAGGATTTCTAAACTGGAATTTTATCAGATTGTTTGTGAATGCTAATTGATTGTTTTTTCGTCATGTGATAATCTATTTTGTTGCAGTAAATTGATTTAATCGAAGATATTCATTCTTGAAAACTCATTTTTAAGAAAAATTAATATAGTTCAATTCACCCTTTTTTTTGAATTTAGCCAATATTCTTTTCAAGTATAAGAACAATTGCAATTAAAATTATTCAAGTTTGAAATTAATTTTGTTGCATGTTTATGAGATTAATCAAAATTTATTAACTGCTACCTTATATGCAAACAACCTAGAAGTATTCAAATTTTATATGAAAGACAAAAGTTTTACTTTGGATTTGATGAAAAAGGAATTGACTACAAATATAGAAGATATAAAAGAACATCACAAAAAAAAAAAAAAAAAAAATTTTTTAAAAAAAAAAAAAAAAAAAAAAAAAAAAAAAAAAAAAAAAAAAAAAAAAATAAAAAAAAAAAAAAAAAAAAAAAAAAACAAAAAAAAAAAAAAAAAGATATTTCTTGAGAAAGTATTAAGTTCAAAAGGAAAAATAGATAAAGAACCATATTCTAACATCTATTAAAAGTCCAATGTTATTATAATGAAATTCACAACAGACAAAGAAATAAGGTTGATAAAAAACAAGAAATATAAATGAAAAATGTCAAATTGAATGAGGATGTAATCTAATGAAAAAAAAAAGAGACAATAAATTACAAGTAAAAAAAAATAGAAAATCAAATATTAAAAGAAAGAGAACCAACTTTGAAATCTTAAATTCAAATAAACATATATTAAGACAGAGAGAAATGTTGAAAACATTTACTTGATATTTTATTTATTTATATTAGCTTTTTTAGAATTTTTGTTGAGTTTTTATAATACTTTTTTACATAAGATAAAAATATATTTATATATTATTTATATTTAAGAAATTGAGATTGAAATATTATTAATATTTAATATTATATTACATTTTTCTCTATATATAAAATACATGAATAAAATGTAAAAAATTCCTCCATATAATATACTTCTTATATTTTTAAAACATATTTTCAAAACATATTTTCAAAAGCCCTTAATTTCAACATCAATACTAATAACAAAACTGTGTGTAAAAGTGTTTTATTATGTTTAACTTAAGATTGAGAAGCATAACCTACTTAAAAAGTGCTTTCCTAATTTTGCAATTATCATTAAATTTTAATTAATAAAAGATACAATATTAAAGTGTATTCCTAGGACTTCACTTGACAAATTATGCAAAATTAGGCAAATTCCATTGGTAGTGGTTCAACTTTAAAGGGTTAGATTAGGTAAAATTATTGAAATATCCATACTTATCCCAACAACAAATAAGGTATGGCCAACTTGTATATGTCTTTTGATACACACATGTTGATCTTAACAAAGAATGATGAAGTACCTTAAAACAATAAACCTTTACCAATTCCAACAAAATCTTGAAAATTTTGCCCCACAAGCAAAAAATTGTGTTAATTCTAAGGATTATCCTTGACATTTGTGATTTTTTCATTGTCAAGTTTGTTGTTGAGAAAATAATCTTTCATCCAAATAACTTGAAAACATCACTGAAATGTGAGCTAAGGACTTAAATATTTCTGAAAAAGAATCATTAATCTAAATTTTTTGGGTAACTAATTATATCTTACAGCACATGCAATTCATATATTTAGATCTAATACAGCTTACTAATCTTTCATTTCAAACTCTAGGTGACATCCAAACAAACAAAAGTAACTCCTCTGCATATCCTTCCATTTGAAAATTCACTCAAAAATGTGCAACACATGTAACAGTATTCATCAATAATACTGTGCCGAGACTAAAAAGGGAAGAAAAGTTAAAGTACAAAAAAACACCGACTTGAATGACATATATGGAATTTTATGATAAAGTAGAATCAAATGATTTTCTCACCTCTCATCTGGAATCACATTATTATTTCCATCTTTTTCTGCTGCATCCAATGTGTCTCTGCCATTACCATTTATTTTTAAGCAGTATACTAATAATTACTACTCTCCATTGAGGCATGCATTTATTAGGAATCCATGATTGCACCTTATCTTTCTATTATTTCACCTTTCTATGACCAAAGGGAGAAGGAGGAGCACATAGGCTTCCAACCTTAATTGGCTTTTTTCTCTACAATGCTTTATTTCTCATTATTCCATTCCTTGACACAAACAAGGACGTGCCATCTTACTTTGATCATTTTGGTTTGCCACATCTTCATCGCCCTCACTCTGCATATGATATATACAAATATTGGAGATATGTTTTGAGATTATGGGACCCAAAAGCCTAAAATTTCGATCAGATCAGATAAAATAACATGGGTGAGGGGAAGAAAAGAAACAAGGAAAGAGATTGAAGAGTACACAAATTGTATCAGAGATAATTGAGCTAACAAAGTGAGTGGTTGGATCAGTAGTCGTATCACTCTTTAAGGTGCTTTATTATGAGTTACAAATTGTGAGGGAAAATGGGACCCTCCAGTGAATGCAATTGAAGCTTCCTTTGTTTGCTAGCTTATGCTGGAGACACACTATGTAAGCTTTTCAATCAGAGTGCCATTAAAGTGTACAAAATAAGCCGCTTTTACTGAGTGGCATGCTTTGAAGTTCCACCTTTCAATCAGTATATTGAAAGAAATCAAGCAATTAACCTCTCTTGTGGATGCATGCACAAAGGACATTCCACTTGTTTGTCCAGTTTACAGATATTTGTAGTTTGTTTTTTTTCCTTTGTTAGATAACCCTTTTCATCTTAGAGAGATTTCTTGTGATCTAAACACTAATTTATGTTTGTACAGTAATTCTCAAGATTAGTTTATGCTAACTGTTCTAACATATCATTGACACCCTATCATTTTTTAATCACAAAAAAATTCAGAGATAGGTAAAACAGGTCCACAACTTGTCTTACACTAAATGGACAGTCCGTTTTATCACTGTTGTTACATCAGACATTTGTCTAATTGTACGAGCAAATCTTGCGTTCTTTTTTGTGCACAAATGTTCTCCTTCAATCACCTTTTTCATCTTCCTCATCATGGCATGGACCAAAAACCTTGGTTTGGACAGTATATGAAATTCTACGAGGAAGCCTTTAATGAAGTATAACTTATCTTGAACATATCACTCTTGAAATTAAACCAATGATTGAGCATTTTGTTTGTAGCGTGTGTCCTAGTCTGAGGGGTCAAAATAGTAGCATTCTTATTTTTAACGGCAAAGGTGAGGTGTGAATTCGTATGAAGTTAAAATTTCAAGATAAGTATTACAATTATTGACATGATTAGCTGATAATTCGGTTCTTTGATATTAGATCATTGTATCTTTATTTGTATAAAATATCTATTAAGAAACATCAATTTGCAAAGTAGATTTAAAGTTTTAGAAAAGATCAATGTTTGAATGTAAAAAGAAAGAAAAAACTAGGATCAGGACAATAATTCAGAAAGAAGCTCAAATGGTTACAATTACAATCAGAGCAGACAAAAAACTTTATGGTATACACATATAGAAGAATAAGATACTGTTCTTGCACCACTACATCAGTCACTGTTACTAGGTCAAGCGATTCCAGAGTTCCACACAGTGATTTCCAAGTCCAATTGCAAGGTACTATTTCATTTCTGCTTCAAATTCTTAGTCAGCACGGATACTCATTAAGATAAGCCTGTTTGTTGGGCCATGCCACCCTCTTGCTTTTTGTTTTGGCTCATCCTTTTTACTCTTCTCAAGCTTGAGATTCTTTACAAAGTGTAGTGAGATTTATTAGAGAGGAAATTTTCTTAATGAAGTGACAGGCGCATACAGCCAAAAACTATTTTCATCTGACCCCATTAAAGGTCATTTGCCTATCACACCAATCACCATAAAGATAAGAAGAAAATCGCCCATTAAGCAAACAGTATCAATGAATGGGAAATAAAAGAGGCTCACAAAGCTAGACACAAGCATTAGAATGGTCTCTAATTGTGCATATGGAAAGTTACCACTATTCTGGGTGGCCTCTTGCCACCAACATGGCTCAGTGCAACTCTGCACCAAACAGTGATCAATTATCCCCTTTTTCAGTTCCCACAACTCAAACACTCCCTCTTGCTTCTGACCCTGCCTCTCTTCAGTTTAGTGAGTTTCCTTTGTGGCCCGCAACCATTGCAGAAGATAGAGTTGCAAGTGCTTCAAAGAGTCACAGCCAAGCAGAGAAAAGACGCAGGGACAGGATCAATGCACAGCTTGCAACTCTCAGAAAACTCATTCCCAAGTCTGATAAGGTAAAAGGAAAAAGAATCATATGAGTCTCTTTTGTTAAGCGGCACAGTTACTCCTTTCAAGTATACTATTTTTTTCAAAGTTTGCATACTGTTTAAGACAAGAAGCAAGAAAGTGAAACCAGAATTTCCTACTGTAGGATGTATAGGGTATCATGAAGGTAAATTGAATCAAATTTGATTTAACAATGTAATATATGATATGATCTGTAGATAATTAAATATACTATCAGGGAAGTTTGATCTTCAAGTTTACATATATATAAAAGAAAAAAATATTTGGATGAAGAATTCAATCTTTTAAATGAATTTTAATTTTATAGAAGATTGATCTTTTTAGTTTTTAGTCTGAAAATAAAAACCAGATTCGATCCATTTATGTTTGTGGCATTTCAATGTCTATTTTAGATAGCACAGTAACTTTCAATTCCATGAATAGCTTTACTAGGTTGTATGACAGGTGGTGTAGATTTCAATTTCACTAACTTCCAATCTTTAGATGAGAAAGAAACTAAAAGAATCATAGTATCAATAGCTTTACTAGGTTGTATGATAGGCCATAGATTTCAGTTCCACTAGCATCCATAACAGTTAAAATTGTGTGGTTGCAGATGGACAAAGCAGCATTACTAGGGAGTGTGGTAGACCATGTGAAGGATCTAAAGCGAAAAGCCATGTGTGTGAGCAAAGCCATTACTGTTCCAACTGAAACTGATGAAGTAAAAATTGACTTCCACCAAGCTCAAGATGAAAGCTGCACAAAAGTGAACATATTCAAAGAAAACATCATCATCAAAGCTTCTGTTTGCTGTGATGATCGACCAGAAGTGTTCCCTGAGCTCATCCAAGTCCTCAAAGGGTTGAGACTCACAGCAGTTAAGGCTGACATAGCTAGTGTGGGTGGCAGAATCAAAAGCATATTGGTTCTTTGCTCAAAGGACAGTGATGACAACACTGTTTGCCTTAGCACTCTCAAACAATCACTTAAATCAGCAGTCAACAAAATTGCTTCGTTATCTGTGACCACTAATTGTCCCACCAGAAGTAAGAGGCAGAGGTTCTTCTTCCCTTCTCACTACGTACAACCATAATTCACCATTGCAATTTTCTTTTTTGTTTTCTTTTCTGAAGAATTGTTGTGTCAGTAGGTGAAATATTTTTGTTTCATTTTTGAACATTTGTTTATCTGCAAGAGATATAATACGTGTCTTCAGTTTTCCTCTAAAAAAAGTATCTATTGGAAGAAAGAATCTCTTAAATATATCCTAGTATCTCTTGAATAGTGTAATGTATTTTTTTTTCCATAAAATTGCGGAAAGTTACACCAAAATAAAATAAAAAAGGATTCAGCATATTGAAAGACCCTTACTAATTTTGCAAAAATTTGTTGAATCAATAATACATCAGCAGAATTAGTCTATGGTCATAGATTTATATAGTAAAAAGAAACATTTGCTTTGTTTGTTAGTTTCAAATTAGAAACATAGATCTTTCCAAGATCAACAACAAAAAGAGAAGGAAAATCTTGCTAACTTCATTTGGATTAGATCAAATGAGCATTACAATTGAAAAAAATATATTTTTCAACAGAATTAAACTGAGATGGCCAAACAAATATGATTGTTAATATAAGCTTAAATAAAATTTTAAAATTTAGTTTGAATCTATTTCAACTTAAAACATTGACTCATTTCTAAAAAATATATACTATTTTAGTTATATTAGTAGTGAAGATGAGATTTGCAGCACTGTTTTATTCTTAGATCACAGTGCATGTGATTTTTTAGAACACGTTCTTATGGATTGACACGTCTACTTGAGAAATGTTGATTGTAGTGCAAGCTGTTCCTGAATGGGACCCTTTATGCTCTGCTTCTTTGTATGTAGACGAACAGAGATGATTTATGAGATGCAACAATCACCAGTGATAGCGTTGTACATAAGGACCACACCCTTAATCAGATCACTGTTTGACAAAAGCAATGTAGGCAAAGTTTTTCTTTGAAAATGATTTATAAGGTCAAAAGGGTAATCCATTGTACAATGTGTTTTTTCTCTTTAATGTTTTCTGAGTATAAAGTCCATAAGAACTTTGGTTTGGATAATTTATTTTAAAATTACAAAATTACTATATGCAATAGATTTATATTAAATAACAGTATAAAAAACTTTGTACTATCATATACATTAAGTAATTGTATTTACTTCCTTATTGCCATTTTTTACAGTCCACTTTCTGTCTTTTGAATTTGGCTTTTTATTGAGTGAATTGACATTCCTTTCTGTTATTGGATAAATGCTTACATCTATAAATAAATAATTTTTTAAAAAGTACTTATATTGTACCTTTGAAAAACATTTTTACCAAGATTACGTATATTTTAACTATATTTGATCATTTACTTATCATATAAAATCATTATATCACTAACCTGTTGCAGTTTTATTTATTTATTTTATATTATTTTTTATGTTTTTTTTTTCTTTTTTATACATATGTATGTACAAGATTGTTCATATAAAATTAGTTTTTTTCCTTTACTTTTTATATGCTTTATAATTATCACAACAAATGTTTAAAAATAATGAATTATAAGTAATAATGTGGTATCAGATTTTTTCTGTTTGGTCATTCTTTTTCTCAGTGGAACATACTCTTAAATCTTCTTCCATTTTCTTTTTTTATCATAAAAGGGTAAAATATATGGATTTATACTCTAATCCATCTAAGTCTTTATTACTTATATCCGGAGAAAAATCTTAAAGTATCTTTTTATGGCCATCACTCAATGACACCAACTATTATTTCTGAAGTCAGAGTATGAAAAAAAGTTTTATTGTACAAGAAATAAGTTGAGTTCGTAGATAATAATATCAAGATTTCAAGAACCCTTAAACTGCTAATTACTGAAAATATTTTGTCCAGAGATTGTAGAAACACTTAAAAAGATTATTTTTGAAAGGTGATTATTTTAGAATTTTTGATTTACTCTAAGAGACATTTGGTAAAATAGGAAAAAAAAGAGTGTCATGCACTTTTACACAGATTTGCACAGATTTAAAGATTGTATGGGAAGAAGTCGAATCTTTGAGACTTGTTGCAGTTTGTAAATGTGATGTACTATGTAGTGTGTCCAATATCATTGTGAAATACAATGAATCAGAGTACTTTTATGTTTCTTGAATGTTTCTAGAAAGGATTAAGCGAATATTTTCACCATTGTGAAAACTCAAATGTTTTCAATGGAACCACTTTTGAATATCAACAATGTATTTTCCTTTATCATCCAACAAGAAAGGCAATTGACTAGGAATTTTGTTTATAAGACCAAGATTTTCACCAATACTGTTGACAAACAAAATTGAAAAGCTCAAGGACATAGAGGAGGATGGAAAAGTCAAGGCCGCGGAGGTAGAGGACGAAATCCTGCTAAGAAAAAACAATGTACTTATTATCACAAGATAAATCACACTATCGATGAGTGTTATTCCAAACATGGATATCCACCTTGGTTCAAATCGAGGTAAGATCATTCTTTAATAAAAAATTTAGACAAAAAAAGGAGCATGTTAGTCATCTTAATCTTTGAGACAGATATACAAAAGAAAAAACTAAAGAATCTAGATAAGTTAGTGCTTCCAATCCTTTTACTTCTGAACAAATACAGAAGTTGTTAAATCTCTTGCAAGATTCATCCAATCATGACATCAATCAACTACAAAGGCATAAGGTGGAATAAGTATGACTCATTGAATACTTGACACGGGAGCTATTGACCATGTCATATGTCATAAAACTCAATTTATTGCTTTTTACAAGATAAAACCGATTAAAATAAGATTGTCTAACAAAAATTTTGTTATAGTTGAATATGCTGGCACAATTAAATTTCTAAAGTTTTTATCATTTTAATGTGTTATAGATACCTGATTTTGCTTTTAATTTGATATTTGTGCACAGGTTAATTGATGATACGAATTGAAAACTAATTTTTTCTTCTAAGGTCTGTCAAATATAGGATCAATACTACACTCAAGACGATTAGACAAGCTAATTTAGATAGATGATTATACCATTTTTAGAATTTTTTACATATGTCTTCACCGATTTACAGTCTTGTGTTAATGTTGTTTTGAATAAAACACTGAAATAGATGTTTGACATTTTAGGTTAGGACATCCTTCAAATAGAATTGTTGAGCAAATGTGCACCAAGTTTCCTTAGATACATTTAATTGTAGATTTGTCATTCATGTCATTTTGCAAAGTAACATAAATTGTCTTTTCACCAAAGTGAATATGTTATTTTAAGAGCTTTTGAAGGGACAGATTACTAATACATCTATTTATGGACATATATATTTTTTAAAAGTTGTTGATAGAAGTACTTGAATTTATCTCATGAAATCTAAAGGTGAAGCCAGATCTCTTTTATCTAATTTTATTGTATATGTTAAAAATCAATTTAATCTTTATATTAAAACTATTATAACAGTCAATGGAAAAGAGGTTAACTATGATGAGTTGTATAACATATATGGTTGTGTATCAAAAATTATGTGTTGAAACTTCTCAACAGAATTATGTTATAGTACATAAATAACAACACATCTTAAATGTTGTTCATAGTTTAATTTTTCAATCTGATTTGCCTAAAATCTATTGGTTTTATGTTATTTGTTATGCTGCAATCAATAGACTTCCTTTTATGACTATTGATGAAAAAGTCTCCATATGAAATGTTGTATTATCTTTCTCCCACCTATTTGAATATAAAAGTGTTTGACTCTTTTTTTTTATTGCACTCTTAAAAATCAGACAACAAAGCTTGATCCATGAACAATAATTCTCTATTAATCTGATATTCCTCTACAGAATCCTACCACAGGTTTATAAGTAGACTACTTTATCTTATTAATACTTGACAGGGTATTAGTTTTGTTGTCCATCTTCTTAGTCAATTTATTCAAGTTCCTACTACTCATCATATCAAGCTGCATAGCATGTTATATCAAAATGAATCTCACACAAGTTCTCTTCTTCACCTCCAATGCAGAAGAATAACTTAAAGGTTTCAGTGATTCATATTGGACATCATGTTCTCAAACTCGAAAATTCACCACCGATTATTGCATATTTTTGAAAATTTCTCTTTATCTCATAAAAGTCTAAAAAATAAAGTAGTGTATCTAAAAATTCTTCAAAAGCAAGATATCTAACTTTTGTCATTACTACTTTTAAGTTACAATGGATTAATTATCTTCTATAAGATTTATATTCTCAATTTTCTATTCTTACTATTTTATATTTTGACAATCAAGTCACTTGTCACATAGCTCGTAATCTTATATTTTATGAAAAAACAAAATACATCCACGATAACTCATATTGAAAAAACAAAACAGATTTACATCTATTATAATATTGATAATTAGAAGTAAGAGCAGAGGTTCTTCTTCCCTTCTCACTACATACAACCATAATTTATCATTGTAATTTTTATTTTTTTTTCTTTAATTTTTTTGTTTCTTAAGAGTGTCAGCAGGTGAAGTATTCTTGTTTCATTTTTCAACATTTGATTATCTGCAAGATATGATTCGTGCCCTTAGTTGGAAGAAAGAATCTCTTAAATCTATCTTACAAAATTAATTTCTAATCCATGATTGAACATGAACAGTGTAATGCGTTTGTTTCGTAAAATTAAAATTACCCAAAGTTACACAAGCATAAAATAAAAAAAACTGCTTCAGCATATTTAAAGACCCTTACTAATTTTGCAAAAACTGGTTGAATCAATAATACATTAGCAGAATTAGTCTATGGTAGTAAAAAGAAACATTTGCTTTGTTAATTTCAAATTAGAAACATAAGCTTTCCAAGATCAAAAACAAAAAAAGATGAAAAATCTTGCTAACTTCATTTGGAAGAACTAAACTAAGATGGCCAGACAAATTTGATTGTTAATATATAGATAGAATTTTAAAATTTAGTTTGAATCTATTTCAACTTAAAACATTTCATCTTAAAAAAATATATACTATTTTAGCTATATTATTAGTGAAGATGAAATTTACAGCACTGTTTTATTCTTAAATCACAGTGCATGAACATTTATGGATTGATAAGTCAACTTGAGTAATGTTGATTGTAGTGCAAGCTGTTCCTGAATGAGGCTCTTTATGCTCTGCTTCTTTGTATGCAGAAACACAGATGATTTATGATCAGCAGTGATAGCATTGGACATTAGGACCACATCCTTAATTAGATCACTGTTTGACAAAAGCAAGTACACAAAATTTTCCTCTAAAATGATTTATAAGGTGAAAAGGGTAATCCACTGTTGCAATGTGCTTTTTCTCTTTGATATTTTATCTGTATAAAGTCCATTGACTCGTACTGTAAAAGTGTCAATCAGTAAGAAATTTGGTTGGGATAATTTATTTTAAAATTATAAAATTACTATATGTAATAATTCTATATTAAATATCACTATAAAAAAGTTTTGTATTATCATGTGCATTAAATATTTACTTTGTATGACCTTATCTTTACAAACACTTTATGTCTATGAATTTTGCTTTGTCTTTAGTGAATTGAACTTCCAGTTTACATCAATAAACGAATAATTTTTTAAAAAATAAAAAATATTGATATTGAACTTTTGAAAACTAATTTACCTAGATATCCTTGTGGGAAAAATTTATGTGCATTTTACCTATATTCAGTTGTCAAATAGGTTTATATCTGGGGATAATATTATTATCATCAATAATTATATTTAAGATATTAATTATAAGTTTTAAAGTTCGAAATTTTTTACAATTTTACTTCAAAAAAACTTATTTTAAAGTTTAAAATTTTATTATAATTTTTTTTAAAATATATCAGAAAGTTAAATGAAAAATATATTTAAATTATAATCTAAATATGATGAGATCATTGAATGTTATAGAATAAGTTTCTCAATCAAGATTTAAAAAAAAAATAACAATATTGTGATTTATACAAATAATATTATATCTATACATTTGAAGTCATAATGTTGTTTATTATAACAAATGATAAAATGTTGAATAAATAAATAATTTATATATGCATTATTCATCCTTTGAATATGTAAGCACCAGTTTTCCAATCCAATCTATAAGCACATTGGTTTATGATAAAAGAAAATTGAAAACTATATAAGTATTTCTTTTGGTCCCTTAAGAGATTAAGTAAAATTGAGAAAATGATAGTAAAATAAATTCCAATGCATATAATCAGATTTATCATATTAATCTAAAAGGATACAAGGGATGAATTAGATTGTTTTAATTTATATTACAATGAATTGGATAAAAAATAATATATTAATCTATTTTGATAGGTTAAAAAATTGTTTCAAAATTTTTCTAAAAATAAATATTCAATTTTTAATATTGTCTCAAGTCCTATCTATAATAAACACAAATCCAATTTTATGAAGACTAATAAAAATTGTTAAATTAGTCAGTTTTAATTAATAATGTATTGAATTTAAATTTTTAGTTATAGTTATATACTATTAGGAACAAAAATTTAATGAACTGAACCCTGCCATAGTACCCCAAGAGATATTATTATTTCATCAGTGAACTTGAAGAAATTGGTGTGACAGAATAAACAATGAAAAAAAGATTATAAAAAATGTTTAGTTACATTGTTTATATTATAATAAATCATTTTTTCCAACTAATGTAAATGATTTATATGGTTAATGATCTCATAAATACATTCACTGATATATATTTAAAAATAAATTAATTACATAAAATAAATCAATAATTGAAAGTAATGATTTAATCCTTATGTTTAGGAGAAATTTTGTTTCTATTTCTTTTTTGACTGAATATAGTATATTTTGAAATTTTAGTTATTATTTTTCAAAGTAATTTAAAAAATATTTTTTAAATATATTTTGTAAAACAAATTTTAAAAAGTGGTTTAATTAATTTTGATTTAGTAATGATCATACTCTTTACATTTTGAAACAGTAATTTTGAAAATGTGAATCGGATGGCCCCCATTCGGTTTACATTTTGGTTTTTTTCTAAAATATAAACCGGACGCGGTGCATCCGGTTCATACGAGGTTCGTTTTCGACGCCACTTACAAATTACTAATAAATACAATTTTTTTTTTTACTTTTCACTTGTTTAAAGCTTTAATTCATATTGAAACTAATACGCAGCTTCTCCTCCCAGATCTATGATGTGAATGTTGTAGACTCTCATCCACACTCACAAATCACTTTTGTTGACGGTGAAGATAAAAATCAGATACAATGACTGGATGCTACAGTAAAGTAGTGAATCGGATGCAAGCAAAGGGAAAATGAATCGAATAAGAGTGGTTAAAGAGGTAAATAGGGGTAGACGATATTTTAGTCTTTTACCATTTATCATTTAAGAGTATGTTTGTATTTTCTGCTGAACTATAGAGGTGGACGAGGATAATTGTTTTTTTTTTTTTTTTTTTTTTTTTTTACTTTTTAGACTGTTATAGACATGATTACTCAATTAGATGCTTAAAACAACAAATCATCAGTTAAATGTGGTTTTGTTGTATGATAATCTACTTTATTATTAATTATCTTTAATATTGCACAAATATATTTTTAATCTAGTTAAAATTGCAAAAGTGTAAATTGAAAGCAAAAAAGAAAAAAAAGTTAAGACTTATTATGGTCAAGTTAATGGTAGGAGATTAAAGTAATATATACAAGATTATAAATTTAAATTTTATTGTTGTTATTATAAGAAGATCATCTTACAGTAAAAGTAACAAATCATCTTATCCCACCTTACAATTTTATTATAATAATAATAATAAATATTTTAATTTAAAATAAATAATAATAATAAATGGTTATTAAATAAATACAAGTAAATGAGTTTCCCTTTTATATATGCAAAATCTTTATTTACACGTCATAAATTATTTATTTTGAAATTTTCTATAACTGAATTTTCAATCTAGTTAAATAGTATAATTTTTTTTACCAGGACCTTTATAACCCAAATGAAAACAAACTATATTTAAATTCGAAAAATGTCAAGAGTGAAGGGCATAAAAAATTAACATATGGACGTGGTACTAACTAAGGAAGGAGTCCTACATACAATATCAACATCTTGTGTCTTTTTTTTTTTTTAGTTTTTAATTTAGTATTACTTTAAATTAATCATTATTAGATGAAATGAATAACATTATCATAATCTTTCCTAACTAAGAATAAGAAATTTAACTTATCTATTATTAATTAAGATAAGAAATTTAACATTATGTATACTTAAAACTGTTTGTTTTAAAATCACTTTTTGGTAAGTTAGACCATATTTGAGATTCATGTTTTAGTTCAATTTACCAAGAAGGGTATTGAAATCGTGGAGTAAATATTTTGGTCTCTCGATCTGTAGTTAGTTAACATGTTACTAAGATAAAATAGTTTACTCTTGTGAGTTTTAAGTCTTGTTTCATGTCATTTTCTTATTTCTTGTGTGATTACACTGATCATGCTAGTTACTCTAAGCTTTGCTTTTATTTTTTATTTTTTTTCTTTTGTCTCACATACAATCTTAAAATAATTTGGACTTTCTTTGTTTATAAGCCTATAGCCAAATTATCTTAGCTTACCTTTGTTATCCATTTGAGCTTATTTTGACCATTTTTTTTCATTATATAACTCATCGCAAACCTTTAACTGAAAATCATGATATACCCAAATCGGATTAAAAAAAACTCCAAAATCATTTTGAAAAGAGGTTTTTTAATGTTTACCAGTATAAATTTACCGGTTGAAAGATAATTGTTTACCAGTTTGAGAAGATATCTCTTCCTCTCCCCTCTTTTCAGTTAAAAAGTAGCATGCAGTAAATTTTCTAGCTATATCTGATCTATTATCTCTAACTTCCTCATTAACAAAATGTTCAGTTTTAGAACAGATTTACAAAAAACTGTCAATAATATAGTCCAATATTTTTTCTTTTATTTGTTATATTCTTTTGAAATAGCTTGTTATTTAAAACATCATTAATAGTTTATTATCATTTAGTAGCATGCAGTTTGGAAATATTGTTTCCTTCTTGTTATAAAACTTATAATTAAAGTAGTTTGTGACGAACTTTATATTTTTACCATCCAAATTTTCTGAACACTAGTTGTTTAATAATTATTTGACAAACTCGAGTAATGTAATTACAAGAAGATTGAAGGTTGAAAATTTGGTAAAAATTTAAACTTCATAGCCAGATTATTTTATCAATGCTAACATGAGATTAGTAATGTGTTTATTGGGTTGAATAATCACATATTCAAAAATCAAACTTAAATGTGTCATATAAAAAAGTTTAGGGAAAAAAATTTGAAACAGAAGAGAAAAAAACTAAGAATAATTTTTTAGTCCTAGTCTTCGTCGTCACCATCTCCACCTGCGGCTTTCTTAGCAGCAGCCCTTTGGTTCCTTCTCTTCACTCTTCCAGGGCGTCCTCCACCAAGGGGACTCGTAAGTGAAAAGTCAACGTGCTTCTGTGAGTCAACCCTCACCAAGAAAGACGGTATATTCACCACTTGCCTCCCAGCCCTAATGTGTCTTTGCTTTATCAGAACCCGAGCATGGTGGATCGACTTCGCCATGCCGGACTTGAAGACCAGCGTCTGGAGCCGCCGTTCCAGGAAGTTCTCGACAGTGAGTGCGAGATGAGCGCGTACTGCACCCTCCACAGCTCCCTCTTGCACCGCAGCCCGTACTCCCCCACCAGCTTCAGCTCCGCGTCCAGCCGCTCCTTCTCGTACGGACGACGCGGCTTCTTGAACGTCTTTCCATAGTTCCTGTAAAACGACACGTGGACCATCACTGCTGTCTTCTACGGCGGCGCCGCCGTTTTCCCTTTTCCGCTGCTGTGCTTCTGCTCGCCCTGCCACTGGATCTTGTGTCTCCTTTTGTTTCGCGCCTTTTTAAACGAGAAAACCCTAATAGGTGAAATTAACAAATGGGCCTCGTCCCAACTTCTTCACCCACAGGCACTCTCTTCTGCACCCCCCAAGTTTTCAACCTGCACCCTGATATTCTTAATGAAAAGGTTAATAAAAACCTAAATTTTCTTTTATCTCATTTCTACCAACTGCATACAACCACTTTTAAACAAGTATGGCCCTTACAACTTCTTACTTCTAAAAAGTAAGTTAGTTGCCTAATCTTGCAACGACATTTCTATCATATATTAATAAATAATAACTTAAATAATCAAATTTCTTTACCTAATACTCCATCTTAACGGTCACATTCATCATCTCTATCAAACTAAAATGACAAACAACAAATTTTAGGAAATAAAACGAATGTCCTACGTTATAAGCAAAAACACGTTATTTGAATCGGTTAGAGAAGGTTATAACTTCCCCCATATTAATTAATTAATCAATTAATTAATATTTTCTCGTCCACTCTCATCATAAACCTACCTGTAAACTTCCCCCACCTTCCTATTAGTTAAAACCGAAACCGCTCAAACGGAAACTGTTACAATTTTTTAGTTTTAAGCTTCTTCTCAACTAAATCTTTATTCATTCGTTTTATATCAGAAAAAGAAAAACAGTTAGCAAAAATATTAACGTAATAACAATAACAACTCGCCAGCTTTTCCGTGAATACCCGATGACGGGTGAGAATATCGTGAAGGGGCCGTGGAGTGCTGAAGAAGACGAGACACTGTCGAAATTGGTGAACGAGCTCGGCCCGCGGAACTGGACCTTCATCAGCAGAGGCATTCCGGGGCGCAGCGGCAAGTCTTGCCGGCTGCGATGGTGCAACCAGCTCAGCCCGAACGTGCAGCATCGTCACTTCACTCCGGAGGAGGACGAAATCATCATTAAAGGTCGCGAACTTCACGGGAACAAGTGGGCCACCATCGCGCGTCTCCTTCCCGGCCGCACCGACAACGCTATCAAGAATCACTGGAACTCCACCCTCCGCAAACGTGGCCCGATGGAGCTGTCCTCCTCGTCGTCGGCATCGTCAAGCGCCAAGCGCCCGTCTCCGTCGGACTGGTGCTACCATTCCAAGAAACAGCGTAAGAAACAGCGTAAGGAGAAGAGAATGGACGAAGAGCGTTTCGAGAAGAGAATCGACGAAGGGAGTTCGGAAAAGAGAATCGAGGAAGAGCGTTCGGAGAAGAGAATCGACGAAGAACGTTCGGAGAAGAGAATCGACGAAGAGCGTTCGGAGATTCCCCTTCTCACGCCGTTGAATCTTTTTCCGTCTAATCCGTCTGGTAAAATATCAGACGGAGAAATGGAAGAAAAAGAGAGTGATAAAGATCAGTTTCTGCAGATGATGCAGAAGATGATAGCTTGTGAGGTGAAGAATTATGTTGATAGTTTGCCTTTTCTTCATCCTGATTAGATCTTCAACACAATGATTCTCAAATAAAATATTTTTACTTTTTTATCGAGTTCCTGATTTTACATGATTTTGGAGTTAATTGCATGATCACGAGGTTTCTTGATTTGTATCGCCATTTCATTTTCTCAGAGAAATGGAAAGTTCCACGACACGTTATTTTAATTCTATGTTATTGTCACAATTGATTTTGAAAACTTTGTTAGTGCATTTATTTTAAATCCTATTTTATAGCATATTATTAGCTAAGTTTGGTATTGTTATTTTGAATTGTATTCACCAATTAAAGTATATATTCATATTAGTTATACCAATTGATTTAATAACAAATAATAACATAGAAATTGTTCCGTCTCTTTATGGTATCAAATGACCTTATTGCTTAACATTTTTCATCTTCACATTAGTGTCTCAACTCTCTCTCCTGATAAAAATGATCTAATTGAGTTCAGTACTCCTTACAACTTTCTGTTAAACCTAATCTTCTAATTATTATGCATGGCTTGATCTGCAACGTGCTTTTTCGATTGTTGTCATTCTAAAATTATGTGGTTGAAAGAACTCTCAATTTTGTCTTAGTTCCATTTCCAAGGGCATATCCTCTATCTATTCAATTTATTAAGCTTTAATGGTGTTATGGTTTAAAAATATATATATCCTTGAGTCTATCCTTATTTATAAATTTTCTTCCCCTTGTTTGAAATGTATTTTTGAAGTTCTTTCTACAATGCATTTTTCATTTTCAAAAAGTCTTTTCTAAAATACATCTTTTGACTTTAAAAAAAAAAAAAAAAAAAAACCCTTTTGGAACGTGTATTTGACTTTCGAACAATTCTTTCTGGGATATATTTGTTGACTACTTGGAAGCCCTTTCTAAAATATAGCCTACACCACCCAAATGACTTATGGGGTACTTATAGAATATACCCTTTTTAGTTTTCTGTAATGCTTCTGGCAAAAAAAACCTAAATCTTACTAATACTGTGTTTTCTTACCTTTAAAACAACCCAAACTCGTCCAAACTCGTCCAAACTCGTCCGCAACAAGTCGCGTAGAGTGGGCTCAATCCACCATCTACCACAATGCAACTCTCCTTTCATATAAATCTGTCAAGTGCAATTGCTTCCTGCACCTGCCTAGTAACAAATATCTAAACAATCAATTACCGATAATCTCTGAACCAAATGATTATTTATCAAAAATATGTTCGGTTTAAACCTAAGAAGCTTAAATATTATGTTTCTTTACTTTTTCCTATATTTAAAAGTCTTGTAGAATAATAATTCAATACACCATGGCTTATCCACCTAACCACTCTTACTCACCCTGCTGAACATAATGGTCTATCTGAACGAAAACACTAACAAATTACAGAAAAAGCACTATTTCTTCTTAATCATGTTTCTCCCCTCTTCAATTTTGGCCATATGCTTTTCAAACTGCCGCATGTCTTATCAATCGATTGCTCACACACCTAGACTTCATATGACCACCCCTTATCACGTCAAGTTTCAACCACCACCCAATTACACAAATTTAAAAACATTTTGTTATCTATGTTTTCCCTAGCTCAAACCCTACACAAATAATACTAAAACAACGCTTTTGAACATGGCTTTTTCTTGGCTATAGTCTCACTCAAAGTGCCTACCTTTGATATAATTGACTATATTTATTTTTTCATGTTTTATAAAGAATCTACGGAAAGTTTCTCGTGTGCCTTCCAATCACAACCTCGCAAATTTGCTCATTAAACATCTCTCTACCGCGAGACATTCTTTCGGACATCAAGATTGGTGCAATGCAATCCCCTCCATCTTGGGGGAGCATATACGGGTACTAACAGAAACTTGATTTTTTTTTCTTTTAGTTATTTTCACAAGTGGTTTTTAGAAATTTGTTAGTTTACTTATTTTAGATCTTATTTTATAGCATATTATTAGTCAAGTTTGTTATTGTTATTTTGAATTATGATTACCAATTAAATTACATATTACATATATTCAAATTGTACCATATGATTTAATAATAATAACATCAAGATTATCTCCGCTCTTTACACTTCAGCATCAATGTTGCTAGTATCAATATCATCATCACTGTTGGTATCACCACATTAATCCAAAATTATTTACAATAGATATGGAGTAAGATTAATGTTTACTCTATCCTATTCTTTCACGTCTTCTCACTTTTGTAATCTTATTATACTTTTGACCATAAAAAATCCTTAAACGTCTTAACCTCATTTACTTGATTGAGGCCATTTATGAACTACTAAGTTATGGTTGGAAAAGTACAATACAATTTATACAAATTTAATTAAGTTACTAATTGTATTTTTCATAAATGAAGCTACTAATTCTATTTTTCATAATTAAACTCATACTACACACACTTTTTACCATCTCATACGTTTAAAACCATGTAGATAAATGAGTGTCATCTCCTTGACTATACAAAGAATGGTAAAACATTAAGCTACTTTATTTATAACTCTTAAGTTCTTAAGACTAAAACATATAATTGGTAAAAGATTAAGCTATTTTATTTATAACTAAATAGGTCAAGACTAAAACATATTATTGGTAAAAGATTAAGCTATTTTATTTATAACTCTAAAGCTCAAGACTAAAACCCATATTTAGCCTTTTATAATTTGTTCACTAATTTCTTAAGACTAAATTATATTTTTTAAATTATAATGACAGTTTTTTCAGCGACAATATGTTTGAATATTGACGATGCTAACTTCAAATTGATAAAAATTTGTTAGACATTTTAACAACATAAAAGGAGGGAATTATTGTTCTCGATAGATAATCTACCAAACTAAACCGTAAAAGATTGAGTTGGAAATGACCTGTTCATATTTTATGGTGGACAATAATTAGATTTCTTAAGTTTAAGCAACAATTCAATAATACCAGAGAATTTCCAATAAGAATGACTGCTTATTAATAAAAGTATTATTTTACTGTAGAAATCATTGCAAAAAAATTTTAAAAAAATACTTACAAATTTTATTCTTCAATTTTAAACAAAACTCGTATCTATAAAATCTATATTAAAAGAGCAATTTTTTCATCAAGGAATTATTATAAACATCTTTATTTGTAACTTGTTACATATATTTGAAAAGATAAAATTAAATTCTCAAAAATAATAAAACAGAAATAAAAATTCATAGAAGTGAAATGGAAAATAAAGTCATTTTTATGAAAATATAATCCTTCTATCTAATAATTAAAAAATTAAATACGATAAAATCTCATTTTCCTACATGAACAATGCACCGAAAAATTTCTTCAGTGCTCTGTTTTACCACTTAAACCACATAACACTAATTCTTCAATCCCCTTTTTATCGATGGAAAACAATATTACATTTCCAACAACAAGAATTTAATTTACAGTGAAAATAAATGCATTTTTAAAAGTTTTCCCTACTTTCTCAAACGAAATCATATACCGAAAAGCCACACACTCTAACCGAGCTACGATGGTAATTTCAGACGGCGCTAGAAAATGAAATCATCGAATATGTTAATTTCTATTATGAGTTGTTCTGATGTGAGCTAACACCAGAGATTCACATTTCAAAAACCCTTAGCACCAGCAACTGTTAATTGGTCAAAATTAAATATAATTTCTCTTTTAAAAACAAACCAAGAAACAGTTCATATTCATTGTGCCTTAAGTTCCTGATTACTCACAATGACTGAAACAAGTCCCAATTATCTTCAATCGTTGTGAATAAACATATCGTGTTTCTTAAATGTCGTTTATAAACATAGATTACCCGATAGATAAAGAACACAGACTTCAGAAGGAAATTTAAAAAAAGAATCCTTAAATCAAATACTTGAAATTTTCTATCCATCAAAACAATTGAATGATTTAAAATTGATCTAAAATTGCAGTTAGATGTTTGAATCAGAAGACCCATTAATTAAATTCAAAGAAATTGTATTAAACACAAACCAAAATTATAATCGTTCTAAAAAAATTTAAAAGCATATGACAGAGAGAAAATCAGATATGAAAATAAGAAATTGTGTTGATGCGCACATTGTTTCGGCTAATAACACAAAACCAAACATAAACTAATTAAAGCCAACAAATTGTATCAAAACATAAAAAGCAGATACCAGTAACACTAACTACTGGGTTTACCAACATAAATAATTGTAAAGTCCAACAGAAACAAACTAGGATTAACGCACTACTTGGATCTTTGTCTCATCTTTCGGCGCTTCCTCTTCAATCTCCTCATACGCTTCTTCTTCCACTACAAAAAAGAGAGAGAGATCGCAATCAGACCTGAACCACATCACAGAAACGCGATACAAAGAGTAAATGAAAGAATCAGCAGTGAAAAAATTAATCTACCTTGGCCCTCATGGTGAACAAACTCTGAACCCTTCTTCTACTCCGAACCCTAGCCGACTGCTGCCGACGAGTAACCGAAGACTAAGAAGACAAAAGGTCGTATCGATGCAGCAATTTATAGCCTACAAGAAACCCTAAGAAGTATTGGGCTCTAACCAAAGGCCCAGCCTGCATGCATTGTTAATCAATGGGCTTCGATAGGCTTTAGCAATAAGGTCATGCATCCCAGGCTTATGTCACTTTTGAGAAATTAAGAAGAAATGAAGAGACAATTGCTTCCTGCACCCCTCAGTTTGAAACTGCACTCCCACAATTTTCAAAATAATTATTTCACTTTTTGTAAAGTGACTTTCAGATTATTTATTTTGAATTTTTTTTTCAAAACATATTTTTTTTAAATTCATAAAATACATTCTGGAATATATTTTCTAAAACAATTTCTGGAATGAAATTTCAATAACACAAAATACATTTTAAAATACGTTTTCTATAACAAACTTTTCAGAAGATATATAATATATAATATTTTCGGAATGTGTTCTTTAAGATACGTTGTTGAGAATGAATAAACTTTCAAAATACATATATTCTGAAAAGAGCTTTTTTAACGAGATTTTTTTGTTTCTCTTCTTCTAACCATAGCTTTTTCCTTCTCTTCTTCTACAACTGTGATGGTGAAGCGGTGACAACTGTGGCAGCAGTGAGGAAGAAGTAAATGAGAGTCATTTCACCCAAATTTGGAGTGTAGGTTTAAAAATGGGGTACCAAAAGTAATATTCAAACTAAAGAGGGAAAGATGGAGGTAAATGGGCCTAGGGTCCAGGTCTCACATTTTCTCTACAATTAAACTTTCTATTTATAGTATAATTAAATAAAAATTAATATTTTTTAAATAAAATTGTAATAGAGGGTCAGAAGTTAATAGAGTATGAATTAGTATATAAAATTAATTGGATGTCATGTCCTGTTTGGCATTTAAAAGACGCAAACCGAGATAACTTGTTATTTTAAATATTTCCTTCACTTAATCAAAAGTTTACATTAATAATAATCAATTTAATAAAATGTACAGTTATTAAATCAAATTTCATACCTTAATTAAGAAGTAGTATGAGACTTAAGATAGAAAATTAGTTAATGGGATGTTATTTTTTATGAATTCTTTAACTTAAAGCGCAAGTTGCAACAATCGGTTATTTTAAAATCTTTCTCTATATTAAAATAAAAAAAATATTAATAACAGTGACAATCATAAAAATTTATATTTTTAGTTAATAAAAGTCATAAATATTATAAATTATGTCCTATAACCTTTTATATAAACATTAACAAACTCACAATTTAATAGAAAATAATTATTTAAAATTAATATTTTTTTAATTATATGTTTTAAAGGAGTAAGTTTTGATAACTTTTCATTTCAAATATTTTTCTAAAAGTAATATTAAATTATAACAATGGTACATATTTAATAAATTATTTAATACTAAAATCAAGTTAAATATAAATTATAATAACCAAAAGATAGAGAATAAATTATTTTGATGCGACATGTTTTTAATTTTGGACTAAAGTATCTATGATGTGAAAACTTATTATCTTAATATAGTACATTTGAATTAAACATGTTTTGTTAAGTAATAAGAAGAAGAAAGAAAGAAAAATAGGAAAAATATTCTAATAATTTGGATTTGGTGTATATATCTATTACGAGTAGTGATGAATCATATGTCTTGAGATTTAGTAACAATAATTAAATTTAGAAATTTCAATACACACATATTATTTATTCAAGTAATTATATAATTCTAATTCTCAACTACACCTATATATAAAAGGAAAATATCACTTTTATCCAACTATATATATATAAAGTTAGATTCATCTTTCTATAATTATAATTAAAATAATAATAACATTAAAAATATAATTTCTTGAGAAAGAAAAGGTTAAATAAATGTTTCTTTTAATTTGAGTTTAAGAACCCACATAGAGACCATTTAATAATTGGAAACATCCCTTTTCAGAAAAAAAAAATCTCCTAATTACAAGTATAGGTAAAATTAAGTTCCATAAATAATTATAATAATAAAATCATAATAAAATAATATCTCTTATTTACAAGTATAGCTAAAAATTAAGTTCCATAATTCAATTATAATAAAAAATCAAGATAATATGATCATAAAATAATTTTCTGGAACTACGATAATTATTGTTATGAAGTATTTATTACATTTAAAAAATTACATGTAAAATATATTAATGAATTGTCTAGGTGTACACTCTATCAATCGTATATTTTAAAATGTATTAGAAATTATAAACTTTTAACCAAAATAAAAATAAAAATAATAAATTCAACATTTAAATATATTCTATTAATATGAATCGTTCTTTGTTATGATAATAACAACAAAAATAAAATTTAGTATCCATTAAAAGAAAATACACACATTAAATAAATAAAATGTTTGACATGTTTATTTTTTTATTATTTTAAGAAAATGTCACCGTAAATACATAATTAATTTTTTTTGTTAGATCTATATTAAACTTATTTAGGTGATAATTTTATAAATGTATCTAATTAGAGATATGTCATGTGGGTTATTCACTTTTGGTATGAGACTGATAAAGGAAATATTAGTAACTTTAAAGTTAGGTTACATACTTGTGAAATCACTTAACAACCTTTAAAATATTTTTTAAAAGCAAGTTTTGATATTTGATGTCTGACTTCTTCATTCAAAATAGCAGTTTTTACAAAATCTGTGGTCATAACATCACTAGGAGCAGAGTTAGTTAACGTAACACGAAAATTCTTCCATAAATCAGGAAGAGTATTAAGTAACCAAAGTCCCAAAATTTCATCTTTAAATTTAACACTCATAGAAGACAATTGATCAAAACAACCTTGAAATTCACTTAAATGATTAGAAATAAATGTACCTTCTTTGTACCTCAAATTCATAGTTTGCTTCAATAAAAATAATTTGTTGTTACCTGATTTTGAAGCATACAAAGTTTCAAGCCTGTCCCACAAGGTCTTTGCATGTGTGTCATTAGCAATATGGTTTAAGACATTATCATCTACCCATTGATGAATATAGCCACAAACCATCTCATGCTCAAAAGTCCAGTCTTCATCAGACTTGTTCTCAGGTTTCTGAGTAGTAAATACAGGTAAATGTAATCTTTTAACCAATAGCAAATCCTTCATTTTTCCTCTCCATTTATGATAATTAGTTCCGTTCAAACTAATCATTTTACCGTAATTAGACTCCATCATTCAGTCAAGTAAATTCCTAGAAAAATAAATAAATTAGCTCTAATGTCACTTGATGGGAAAGACATAGTTATGCATAGTTACGCAACCGAATAATTACTCAAAAATATGTTTGAGAAATAAAACTTTTCCCACTTGAAAGAACCAAGAGAAGCTTAATCTTACGGCAATCCAAAAATCCAGAGAGTATAAAATAAATAATTTGCAAGAGATAAGAGGCATACCAATTTTTAACGTGGAAACGCCAATGAGAGGGACAAAAACCACGGGACCTAGTCCAGAAAAATCTCCACTATAATATCAAAGAGTACATACAGAGAAGCACTTCTGAAAAGTAATCTTACTTCTACTCATAAATAAATAGTGCAAAACGCTCAAAAGACAAATAGAGCGTATTCAAACAGTGAGAGAAATAAAATTCTAAAAATACCAGATTGATGCCGGTGGTGAAAGGAGCAAGAGGATGAAATTTCACCAAAAACAGAGCACAAATGAGTACTTAAACAGCTGCTCAAAGTAAACAGGAACTCTAGTCGGCAAAGGCACTATCTATTTCTGCTCTCTTTTCTTGTGTGGAGTGTAAAATTTCCTGAGTCACTTTACTTTATTTCCTTAACACCTGTTGGGCTGCGTCAATATTTTATTATTTTAAAATAAAATGTTGTTGGACCTAACTTGATGAGGACTCACATAACAAACCCCCCCTCCGACTCAAGAGAGGTCATTATGCCAACCCAGAAATAAACCAACAAGTTTCAAACTTCCCCTTTAGTAGAGTCTTTGTCATCATATCTGAACCATTGTCATCTGTATGAATCTTCTCAAGCTCTAATAGTTTAGAGTCCAAAATATCACGGATCTAATGATACCGTACATCAATGTGTTTAGATCTACCATGAAAGTAGGATTCTTGCTAAGATGAATAGCACTTTGACTATCACAAAATAAAACATACCTCTCCCGTTGAAAACCAAGTTCTTGCACAAATTTCTTCATCCAAAGCAACTATTTACATGCCTCAGTGATAGCAATGAACTCAGCTTCAGTTATAAACAATGCAACACACTTTTGCAATCTAGATTGCCAAGCCACAACTCCCCCTACAAAGGTAATCAAATAGCCAGAAGTAGATTTTTTAGAATCAACATCCCCTGCCGTATCAGAATCTGTGTAACTACAAAGAACAGGTTTCCCAATTCCAAAACACAGTTTCAAATTTGAAGTACCACGGAGATATCTCAAAATCCACTTGAGAGCTTTCCAATGTTCAATACTAGGATTGGAAAGAAAACGGCTAACAACAGTAACAACATGAGCTATATCAGGCCTTGTACAAACCATTGCATACATTAAACTTTCTACTACAGATGCATAGGGAATATGTTGCATATAATCTTTTTCTAGAAGTAGCTTGTCTGGAGCTAAGCTTAAAATGTAAAGCCAGAGATGTACTTACAATTTTAGCTTTGTCCATATGAAAACGTTGAAGTACCTTCTCAATGTACTTTTCTTGTGACAAGAATAATTTCTTGGCCTCTCGATCACGGGAAATATGCATGCCAAGAATTTGTCTTGTTGGTCCCAAGTCTTTGTTTGCAAACGACTTACTAAGTTCCTTTTTCAGACTGTTAATTCTAAATAAATTATGACCAACAATTAACATGTCATTAACATAGAGCAATAAAATAATGAAATCAGTATCAAATAATTTCTGCACAAAAACACAATGATCAGAAATAGTCTTTTTAAATCCCTGTTGGATCATAACTGACTCAAACTTCTTATACCACTGCCTTGGGGATTGTTTCAACCTATATAAACTTTTCTTCAACTTGCAGACATAATTCTCTTTACCTTTCATCACAAAAACTTCAGGTTGCTGCATGTAAATTTCTTCCTCCAAATCACCAACCTATATAAACTTTTCTTCAACTTGCAGACATAATTCTCTTTACCTTTCATCACAAAAACTTCAGGTTGCTGCATGTAAATTTCTTCCTCCAAATCACCATGAAGGAAAGCAATTTTAACATCCATCTGCTCAATTTCTAAATCAAGACCGGCTGCTAAAGCAAGAACAACCCGGATAGAAGACATTTTAACAACAGGAGAGAAAATCTCATTAAAGTCAATACCTTTCTTTTGACAATAGCCTTTGACAACTAATCTCGCTTTGTATCGTGGAGTAGAACCATTCTCTTCGGTCTTCAACCTGTAAATCACCGATTTTGCAAAGCTTTCGTACCCTTTGGTAACTTGACTAGCTCAAAGGTGTGGTTATCATGCAAAGATTTCATTTCATCATGCATAGCTGCAATCCATTTATTCTTATGCTCACTCTCCATAGCCTCTTCATAGCATTCAGGTTCTCCTCCGTCAGTGTCAACCACATCGTTTGTGCTCGGAGACTCTGATTTTTTTGTCTTCCCAATATCTTCAATGGTCTGATCCTCCACAAAAATAACATCACGACTTCTTACAAGCTTCTTTTCAACAGAATCATAAAATCTATAGCCAAACTCATCATGGCCATAACAAATGAAGATGCACTCTCTTGTCTTAGCATCTAATTTGGACCTCTCATCTTTAGACACATGCACAAATGCCTTACAGTCAAAGACACAAAGGTGACTATAAGAGACATCTTTCCCATACCACACTCTGTCAGGAATATCAACCTGCAAAACAACAACAAGAGATAAATTTATAACTTGTGCAGCAGTATATAAAGCCTCACCCCAAAAAGATCCAGACAATTTTGCTTCAGGAAGCAAACATCTGACTCTCTCCATCAATGTCCTGTTCATCCTTTCTGCCAAACCATTGAGCTGAGGAGTCTTGGGAGGAGTTTTCTGATGTCGAATACCCTGCTGCCTACAATATTCATACCATTATCAGTGGGAACACATTTTAGCTTCTTTCCAGATTCTCTTTCAACTGAAGCTTGAAATTGTTTAAATACACTAAGCACCCGGTCCTTGGTCTTCAAAACATAAACCCAGAGTTTTCTTGAATGATCATCAATGAAAGTGACAAAGTAAAGTCCACCACCAAAAGTCTTGGTTCTCATCGGACCACAAAGATCTGAATGCACCAACTCAAGTACTTCTGATTTTTTGGAAGGAGGGTGGCTCTTGAAGGAGACTCTGTGTTGTTTCCCATCCAAACAATGAACACAATTTTCTAATTTAGCTCCTTTCAAACCTGGGAGTAAATTCTTCTCAACTAGACAATTCATCCCCTTCTCACTAATGTGGCTAAGCCTCTTATGCCATAAATCAGATGAGTTATCACAATCAACAACATTTACAACATTAAATAAAATAGAAGCTTTCAGCCAATACAAACCAGAAAATTTCATACCGTGGACCACAACCAAAGAACCCTTAATGGGCTTCCATTGTGCACCACCAAAAGTATTAAAATAACCATCATCATTTAGAATACTAGCAGAAATTAAATGCAATTGGATGTCTGGTGCGTGCCTGACATTTTTCAAAATGAGCTTTGTCTCGTTGTTGGTTTTCAAACAAACAGTACCAATTCCAACTACCTTTGAAGTATCATTGTTACCCATCTTTAACACACCAAAATCACCTGGAGTATAAGATGAGAAAAAATCCTTCCTGGAAGTAACATGAAAACTGGCACCACTATCAACAACCCAGCTAGAATCATCACAGGCAACATTAATCAGATTTTCATCATAAACAATCACAAGATCATTTGCATAGTGGCAGAAACACGATTACCATTCTCATCATTTTTCTTCTCTTGCTTGTCTTCATTGTCATTTTTCAGCTTATAACAATATTTATGAACATAACCTTTCTTGTCACAATAGTTGCACCCAAAGGTTTTCCACTTGGACTTTGATTTGCTTCGGTGCTTGCTTTTACTTCTATGACCTCCATCTTGATTTCTGTCTCTACCACTCCTCCTGTTTTCAGTAACCAAAAATTTTGCTTGTGAAGAGGAAGCCTGTTGAGTTTGACGTCTGACTTCTTCATTCAAAATAGCAGTTTTTACAAAATCTGTGGTCACAACACCACTAGGAGCAAAGTTAGTTAACGTAACACGAAGATTCTTCCATGAATCAGGAAGAGTATCAAGCAACCAAAGTCCCAAAATTTCATCTTCAAATTTAACACTCATAGAAGACAATTGATCAAAACAACCTTGAAATTCACTTAAATGATTAGAAATAGACGTACCTTCTTTGTACCTCAAATTCATAGCCTGCTTCAATAAAAATAATTTGTTGTTCCTTGATTTTGAAGCATACAAAGTTTCAAGCTTGCCCCACAAGGTCTTTGCATGTGTGTCATTAGCAATATGATTTAAGACATTATCATCTACCCATTAACGAATATAGCCACAAAACCATCTCATGCTCAAAAGTCCAGTCTTCATCAAACTTGTTCTCAGGTTTCTGAGTAGTAAACACAGGTAAATGTAATCTTTTAACCAATAGCAAATCCTTCATTTTTCCTCTCCATTTATGATAATTAGTTCTGTTCAAACTAATCATTTTACCATAATTAAGCTCCATCATTCAGTCAAGTAAATTCCTAGAAAAATAAATAAATTAGCTCTAATGTCACTTGATGGGAAAGACACAGTTATGCACAGTTACGCAGCAGAATAATTACTCAAAAATATGCTTGAGAAATAAAACTTTTCCCACTTGAAAGAACCAAGAGAAGCTTAATCTTACGACAATCCAAAAATTCAGAGAGTATAAAATAAATAATTTGCAAGAGATAAGAGGCACACCAATTTTTAACGTGGAAACCCCAATGAGAGGAACAAAAACCACGGGACCTAGTCCAGAAAAATCTCCACTATAATATCAAAGAGTACATAGTACAGAGAAGCACTTCTGAAAATAATCCTAGTTCTATTCACAAATAAATAGTGAAAAACGCTCAAAAGATAAATAGAACGTATTCAAACAGTGAGAGAAATAAAATTCTAAAAATACCAGACTGATGCCGGTGGTGAAAGGAGCAAGAGGATGAAATTTTACCAAAAACAGAGCACAAATGAGTACTTAAACAGCTGCTCAAAGTAAACAGGAACTCCAGCGGCAAAGACGATACAATCTATTTCTGCTCTCTTTTCTTGTGTGGAGTGTAAAACTTCCTGAGTCACTTTAGGTCTCTTAAAACCTGTTGGGTTGCCTCAATATTTTATTATTTTAAAATAAAATATTGTTGGGCCTAACTTGAGGAGGACCCACACAACAGTTTGTAGAGCTACAGGAGAATTGGTTAGTCATTTATTCTTCACTTGTGAGGATGTTAGTTTGGTTTGAAAGATAATTGATAGATGGATAGGCATAGTTTCAATACATAACTGTTCAACAAAGTTACTCTTTATAGGCTTCCAATTAATTAGCTTAAGCAACAAATTTAATCTGGTATTGAGTGGTATTTGGATGACTTGCATTTGGAACATTTGAAAGTTTAGAAATAATGTGCTATTCAGGAACATTAAGTTTGATGGAAAGGAAGTGTTTACTCTAATCTAGATTAAAATTGGGCATTAATAGGAAAAGCACAAATGCCCCATTAGATACATTGATTGGTACCTTAATCCTGTAGCTTTATCAAACTAATCACCTAAAGTACAAAGATTTCTATGATTGTTGGGAAGGGTGATTGTTGTTATTATATATGTTGTTAGTATGACTGTTATAAAAAATATATATTGGGATTGAGGATGGGCAGATTGAAAGATCTGTACATAATGAACAATTTATATGTTGGATGTAACTATTGTATACCTTTGCTATTAACCATTGTATTAGGCAAAAAGACCTAGGTTTTCCCTTTATGGTTTGCAGTTGTTACAAATTTGTAGCCAAATATGATATATGATAGAGTGTACAAAAGCAACAACAACAACATGAAAGTACTTGTTCAATTTCAACTATACTATGTGATTATAGCACCTGATGTTGGTGGGAAGGAGAAAATATGTATCAGAGTGAAGAGCATGGTTTATCAAGTGCTTCAGTCAAAGGATTGTGTTTTATAGTGAAACCAATTGCAACTAGGTGACAATGGCTGCTTCACAACAATTTGTAGGTTCTGTTTAAACGCATTGCATTGCATAGAACAAAGATATACTAATATGAGGAGAATAGATGACCATTGGTTGTTGGTAGCAGATGCAGACTTGTGTACAATCAAGATTTGAGAAACTCATATGTAATGTAATTGAAAAGGACTAGTACATGTTTGTTATTTTTCAATCATATACTTACTCAATAGAAAATTTGATTTTTCCTTATATTGGACCTTCCTATTACTTAGTGATTCTTAATTATGTTTTTTTATAGTCATATAACTGGATAGAAACTATGTTTTTTTTATAGTCTTATTTCGATTAAGAAGTTCAATAGAAAAGGCTTAAATATAAATATTATCACAATATGTATATTTGAAGTTATATGAAGTTATATATGCATACTTAAAATGAAATTACATAAATATAAAAATATCTCAAGTATTCTTTTTATTAATTTATTTTTATATTTTCGAAGAAAAACTTAATTAATATTTATTATATAATATACTTAATTAATATTGATAAGAGTCATTATCACACATTTTATTACGTATTTAATATTAATATTCCTTATATATATTCAATTTTCAAACTTAAAAAAAAAATTATACACCATAGTTTAAAGTTTTTTTTTCATATTTTTCTAACATTGGTCACACTCCTCTATTTGTTTTAATTATTTTCGCTGCAACCCTAGTTGTTACTATGCAAAAGGATATAAATCTTCAAAGTTTGTCCATTACCGGTGAATTGTGTTAAAATTTAATTGAGACTAGCAAATCAAATTCTTATCCATTCGTCAACAAAATGCCAAAACCTATTTTAACTCCTTCTACGACAATAACCACAAAGTGTCTTTTGAACAGTGGAAGGGATTAAGACAAGGTTTAGCAACCAAAGGGAAAATGACTTTTTTCCCCTCATTACAGAACAGTTTATATTAAAATTGAAACTGCTGGAAGAAAAATTAAAACACAATGATTGCTGATTTTCACTTTACCAATTAAAGATGATCAGAAGTTAAAAGAAAAACAGTTTATATTTATTTTTTATGTGTTTTATAGTATTAACTACGAATTTATCTCGTTTTGACCATTCATAAATCTTACACGTTGGATATTGATTTTATATTTTCAAGTTTCATCTTTGGGAAACTATATTATTTCCTAGTTTGTTTTAATATATACTGCTTATATGGAGTGCACTTTCTGGTTAGAACTTATTATTTTTAATACAACTATAAATTCCATATACTCATGATAATTTTTTTATATTATCATACAATGTTTTCTTATAAAGTAAAAACTTAAAATACACACAATTATATTTTATATTTTGTCTCTTAACTTAATATTGTATGACAAGTTTAATTTGTTCAAAAAAAGAAATATATTAAATTTAAATTGTTTTTATTTTAAATTATTTTGTTTTTCAATTTTGTATAAGTTAATTCAAATTTATTAAATTTTAATCTTTTTTATTTAGATAATAAATTATCTTTAAATATAAAATTACCATCATTTGAAATACAGATTTCAGGTAAAAACAAAATATATTTCTAATATTGTGTAGATCTATTGGCGCCATTTGCAACATCATTTGTTGTTTTATTGGATATGATCATAATAGTTGACATCAACGATTAATATTTTCTATCTTTCTATCTCACATTATGATGGGTTTGAGTCTACATGTTGATCCTAGACGTTTTAAAATTAATTAGATAATATCTATTGATTTGACTAAATATTTGTATTATATTTATTTGTATATTAGTTTTATTTTTATTAGATTACATTTTTACCTTTTTTACATGATTTTATATTATGATTATACTTTATACACAACCAGATGAAACTACATGTCTAAGAGACACTTTTGAATATTTTGAGGATAATTTATTATATATGTTATGTACAGGACAACATCTTAGAATGAGTCTAATACCAATTAGAAAATTGAGTACAACATTAATTGCAAAAACAGATCTTCTAGATATGAAAGAATAAAAAATACCTTAAAGAGCATAAAAAGAATGATTATGACTCATATAGTAAGATAACATAGGTAAAAAGAATGATTACACCTCATATATGATCACTTAGTGAAAATAATTATATCTCTTACTATTAGTAAAATAACATTTCTAATAAAGAGTATTACGAGTTTCAAACAAAACTAACCACACAAGAGTATTTATACAAACATAGTAAACACTACCAGTGAGAAGCAAACACTTTATATACCCTCTAAATTCAATACAAGAAATCATACACAAAACATACATCAAGTTTCACTTATAAATAAATGTGAATGTATGTAAAAGGTACTTTATTCATGTTAGTAATTAGTAATTAGGTTATATGATACGTTACATTCAATTTACACATAATATAAACATTTTATTTTCTTAATTTAACAAGTGTTATCAATATTTGGAAACACAATAATTGTAAGCTAAAAGTTAACCAATTTTAAAAGAAAGTTTTGGTGATCATTGAAATATGTTTAGTAATATTATTAATTTCAACAAGTTACATTAAAACTTAAATACAAACCTGAAGAATCATATGCAAAGATCGATAAGCCTCTTTGGATTTGAATAAAAATATAATGTTATGTATTTTAAGAAAATATAAATTCAATTCTTAATTTGAGACATGAATTTTTTTTTTTTTTTTT
>Ga0209700_100203_pt1 | contig 98143 bp, 38 predicted proteins | sample SiratroredBW_FD_187528 | JGI IMG/M metagenome (GOLD analysis project Ga0209700, IMG submission 187528) | Root nodule microbial communities of legume samples collected from California, USA - Siratro red BW (SPAdes) (version 2) | ecosystem: Host-associated > Plants > Roots > Nodule | place: USA...
ACAATACGAAAAAAATGTTTGAAGATTTCACATCAGCAATTTACATTAAGTTTTGTCATAAATTATAATCAAACCATTTCTTTCCACGTACATCAGCAATATACATATATGCATATAAATCAATATGATGATTGTGTATGGCATTTAAGTGAAATATAAGATTATTTATAATTGGCATGAGGGACATGGTAGATGGTAGATGGTATTTGCATGCGAAACCTAGGGTTGAATTGAATGAAGAGGGACCAGTATTTGGTGCAATGGACTGAACTTGATAGGCATACATCGAGATTATGGAATGGCCTACATGGCTACACCAAAAGACGAAACACGAGTCCTTTAACCATTGCTCCTTCTCTTGTCTGCTCCAACTATACACAAACTTTGCCATAACCACATAATAAGGTCCTCACTTATCCTATCCCATCGTGCCAAACAAACCAAATCTTCAACCCTCACTAAAATAACATTTTTTTTATAAATATTTTACATCACATTAGGTGATGGTAAAAATGAACACTACATTTCTCTTATATCAGAATATTCAATTTTTAAAAAACTTTTAAAGAAAATTCTTCCCTGAAATTAGGTACATAGAAGAATAATATTCCGAGCACGAAAGTGGACAGAATATACATTTTCATTTATTGTTGTGCTATGAAATGTCAGCGTTTAGTGAGCTAAGAACATTGACAGCATTGTATAAACAAATAGAAAGTGATGCGTGTATAGTTGGCGGGTCAACTAGAAATTGATGTTTCATATGTAACGCATCTTCTTCTGCATTGGCGTTTAACCAAATCCCTTTAGATTGTATGGCTTTTCTGAATACAAAAGTAAATGAGGCTTGTGAAAACTAATGCAATTTTGGTATTGGAAAAACAAAAATCCAAATGAACCATGAAGACAATAACTAGTATGTTTGTCCCCTTGTTCCTAATGGCTTCTCCCATCTAGTTGGATGGAAAATTGAGTTCATGATGGATCATGAAATTGACTTGGCATGAGTGAAGTGGGTTCTGAATACAGAACTAATCACCACAATTGTTGTATAAAAATTATGCATTTAGGTTAGGTAAGTGTTGTTATAAGACAATATTTGTATTTTTAATTCATACTGAACCAGGTGAGGTTTGGTCTCTATAATAATATCATTTGATTTGGATATAATTGTTTTTAAGACACATATGATGGTCTATACAAAAATTATAAGTTAAAAAAATGAATTAATTTATCCACATAGATACAGTTGACTTATAATTATATATGACTTCTATTGTTTATGTCAAAATTTATTAAAATTAGACAATTATAAATATATAGTTAAACAGTTTATACATATATACAAACACAATTGTTTCAATTTCAATGTATATTAAATATTTGAGATTAATATAATATTCTACATGTAAAACCATGCCTTAAACCTAACGGTTGATTTTTTATATAGAACTATTCAATAGAAAAAAGGAAATAAAATATTTCTTTTAAAGTTTAAAAACACTATAACAACAATTCCAGTTACGAAATTATATTTTTAAAGATTATTTTTTGTCACGACATTGTTGTTATTTATTTGGTCAGTTACTAGATTATTCTTGTAGAGACTTTGTCAACAATTTTTTCTTTTCATTAAGATTAAAATTGGATTAAATTTTTAGGAGACTAATTTATGGACAAGAGTGTTGAAGGCTTCATACAAAAATAATTTAAAATTTTAAATGACTAATTTGATGATTACATTAGGTTTTAAAGATTTTTCTAAATTTAGTGATTATATATTTTAAATATAAAGTTATTTTACATTCACAACAAATTAAATTTCTCTATTTTAACACGTACTACCTCCATTTTATCCGAGCAAGAATTTCAAATTTTTTATGCTTTCTTTTTTCTTAATTTTGTGTAATTTTTTTATATTTTTTTTGTTGGATTCTAATAAGAATATTTTAAGTTTTTGATTTAGATCGAGATTAACTTAATTGAGATATTGTAGTTCAGTTGAGATTGAGATATCATTGATTCAACTTATTTTTTTAACTGATTTTAACAAAATATTATTTTAAGTTAATCTCAACAAATGATTCTCTTAAGTTAATGTCAACAAATATTTTTGGTTGAAATCACTAACGTCTTTTTTTTTCATATATTTTATAAGCCAATTTTATTTACAAGTTTATGTTAGCTGAGTTTTATTTATTTTTTCAACATTTACATTATTTTTTAGGTTATGTTAAATATAAATTTTTTAATTAACATCAATTAATATTATTTTCAATTGATGCCATTTAAAATTATCTTTTACCAATGCTAATCAAGACATACTTTATAGTTATTTCTTAAGTAATGATAATAAGAGTTCTCTCTATCAACAATCATTTTTTTGGCTAATATCACTTCGTTTTTTATCAATAGTGATGATATTATTATTATTTTTATTATAAGTCAATGTTTTTAGTGGATATTATTATAAATAATTTTCTGATTGACATTTTTCAGATTATTTATCCAATGTTTAACTTTGTTCTACAATTGATGTTTGTTAGAGTTTTTCAATCAATATGGGTGAAATTATTTTCGGGTGGACGTAAATAATTTTTTTTATCAAAATATATATATTATAAAAAAATATCAACGAAAAATTATAAATTGAGAACTAAAAGCGTAATTATTATTTTTTATAGAAAAAAAGTGTTAGTCACATGCTGATAACCTAAAAGAACAAGGATCGAGGATGGGGAAAGAAAAAAGGAGTGTTCCTTAACTTTACGTACATATATGGCCGCACCAACCAGTTTATATTCCTTTCCCTATTTTCCACTCTTAGCAGAAACTTCCCTTAATAAGCACTATCAACAAACAAACCATGCAACACAATGTGACCCAGCTATTTTGTCACAACATATTTTTTAAATGTATTATTCAATTTCATCTAACAACACCAACAATTTTAAAATGTTGCACCTATCTGACCCAGCAATTTCATAAAGACAAAAACAAAAAACATTTTATGTCACGTTTCATTACTTCGGAATCTACATTTTAAATGTAACAAAATAGAATCTATTCAAAGTAGCATAACTTGATATGAATTATGAAATTATGTTTGCTTGATCCAACGAAAAACCTAAAAATATATTTTTTCAAACCCAAGAGACTTCTACCTTTCTACAATACGCTCTTGGGAATTCTCTGTCACCAATACGTGAAGGAAGCAGCTGTTTCAATGTTCTGCAAAAGAGGAAAAAAAAGAAGTTGAAAATGTGGGTGCTTTTATTTTAAATTCTCAAGCACATTGTTGAGAGCATATATTATGTCATGTTGTTTCCTTGATCAATAGTTTAGTGAATATTGACTCTACTAATCTAGCTTAAATGTATTACAGTATAAATATTGCTATGAAGTGTTTGTGATAAGGAATAAATAAGACACTATAAATGGGAATACAATTTGCAGAAGTCAGAAGCTACACACACTAGCTAGGAATCTTAGCAATGTACCTTCAAATACTCACACTTTCTCCAAGTGTAATAACAGAAAATTACAGAGCACACTGTACCAATGGGGCTAAACATGGAGGCAAACACTGGCCCTCTTTGCACCAGTTGAAACTCAGGCATATTCCACTCACAGCACCTGCATGTGCATTCACAATTTTTAGTTAACATCCATCACAATCAAAATATAACACAACTGAACATAACAAGGTACCTGCTAATGACGTTGCTCGAGAAAATCATGACTGCAATCACGACATAGAAGCACCCCATAATCTTTTATATGTTGAAGATAAGTAGAAATGCTTTGCATTATGCTCATTGTGAGAGCTCCCAATACACAAATGACTTTATCTAACCTGCCCAATACAGAATTTTCAATTGACTACCAAAGGGTTAACTAGTTGAAGGTGCATTGTTGGAGCATTAAGCATTTTCCTCATCAACTTTTTTCTTTTCTAACAAAATAGTTGTGTATATGCCTAGCTGTTTTGGCAGATTATTTACAATAGAATTCACAATTACTTTGATACGCTGAAACACAGTTACAATTAATAAATAGTAGAGATCATCAGTGATGGCAAACATAAACTGCAATGAGTTGTGTCTGTATCAGAAACAGAAGAATACATCAGAACCATTAAACAACCACAGGTAATTGCTATCTATCGTAGAGCAAATCAAATTATGCATATTTTTTATTCACTAGAAATGATTGAATCTGTTTTTGATGATCAGTGTTTCATTAATATTTTCTTGTTTACAGGTTTGGAACACTTTGTATAGTTGAAACTTGATCAGTATTGCTAAGGTTGTCAAACATCCTAATTTAAATTAACTCGTAACTACAAGTAAAGGAAATTACACCATACTGTGTCATGCACTTATAATACACTGTAAATAATATGTCATAGAGATTATATAATAGTTATTTTTCTAAAAGAAGAGATTATATAATAATTTACAGCCCTTTACTCATACAACAAAACACAGATTATATCTTATAATCGTTAAGACGCAATCTAAAACCAAATTATATAAAAAAACAAACATACGTGAATGGAGGAGAATAACACACAAAAGAAATAAATTAATAAAATATATATTATTATAGCATAACTCAACAAAAGAAAGAAGATAAAATTAGAAAAAAAAAAATTATATCAGAGCTGGGTAGTCTTCAACATCGCTCCCAATGGTTTCGAGGAACAAAGCAATCTTGTGCCCTAAATTTCTCTGATTAGTATCCCTCAAAACGGATCTACAGGGTGTCGTTTTGGCAAAAAAAAAAAAAAAAAGTGGTGCTCGTAATAAATAATTTTATAAGATAAACAAACAAGATTTCGAATGAAGCAAAAATTACGACATGGACCAAAAACCTTAACCCTTCACATATTACCCTCATGCCACAAAAACACGCTCAATCAACCTCAGATTTCACCTCTGGCAATTCCTAACCTCAACGTCGGAGCAAAACCTCGAGTACAAGGTGCAATAACCAAAACAGAAAAAAAGATCTGGGAGTTCTGAAACGCACGCAATCCAATGAGCAGAGTCCAGGTCCAGTTTTTGTTTAGTGAGGAAAGTGATGAGAAAAGCAGCTACGCCGAAGCGTGAACGGCATGGCGGAGAAAGCGGCGGCGCCACCACCATCGAAGCCTTTGACAGCTCAGGAGTGGGAAACCCTAATCGAGGACTTCCAGAATGGCATCCACGACAAATGGAACTCTCTGGATCCCCTCTTCGATCTTCTCCTCTCGTCTCTTCTCCGCAAGGACTTCCCTCTCTTCCTCAAGCTCCAACTCCTCGTCTTCCTCGACGAATTCTCCCTCTCCTTCTTCATCTCCCACCACCATCTCCATCGTCTCGTCGACGCGCTCAAAGCCGTTGTCAATGCGCCGCTCGACGTTGTCGCTTCCGCCTTCAAAGAGCAGTTCATGGTCTCCGCCACCTCGATTCTCATCTGCACATCGGAAAACGTCGTCGTCGATGCCCAAACGGAGAATAACCTGGTCGGGCTGCTGCTGACAGTGGTAAACCGTCCGAATTTCAGTTCGGACCGGCACACGCGCGGCGTGGCGTGCGATTGCCTGCGGGAATTGGAGCGATGGAAACCGGGATTGCTCTCGGATGTGGTTGGACACTTGTGGAGTCTGTGCCAGAACGAACGAACTCACGCTTCGCAGTGTTACCTCTTGCTCTTCACGTCGGTGATTCACAACATCGTCGCTCGGAAACTCGGCGTTTCGATTCTTAACACATCGGTTCCGATGGTCCCTTTCAACGCGCCGAACTGTGTGACGGATTCGGGTTCGGGTTCGGGTTCAGGTTCGGAGTTAGGTTCGGGATTGAATGTGAAGGAGTTGAGGAGGGCGTTGGCATTTTTGCTGGAGTGGCCGCAAGTGATGACTCCTTGCGGAATGATGGAGTTTGTGTGGATGATAATTCCCGTGGCTGTGGCACTGGAATTGCAACCTTCCATGCTGAAGGTGCAGTTGTTTGGGATGATTCATTCCTTTGACCCTGTTCTGTGCCATGTTGTTTTGAGCATGTATTTGCGTTTCTTGGAGGCGTTTGATGGTCAAGAGGGAGAGGTTTCTCGCAGGCTCTTGTTGATTTCGAAGGAATCTCAGCATAGTTTGGTGTTTCGCTTGTTGGCTGTCCACTGGTTGTTGGGTTTCAATCAGTTGATTTTCGAGAAGACGAAGCCCACTGTCGAATTGTGCTCCACCTTTTATCCCGCTTTGTTTGATCCTCTGGCTTTGAAAGCCTTGAAGCTTGATCTTCTTGCGTTTTCCTCGGTTTGTGCTCATGTATTGAAGCTGAAAAGTGGTTCTGAGGAGTTGATTGATCCAGTGAAGCTGTTTGAAAATGGCCTTGTTTGTGTCTCTTCTTTCAAATGGTTGCCTCCCATGAGCACTGAGACCGCTGTTGCATTCCGCACCTTCCATATGTTTTTGATTGCATCTTCTTCTCATTCTGACAATGATCCTTCCACCGCAAGAAATCTGTTGGACTCTGCCATTTTTCGCACTTTGCAGGTGCTAAGAATATTTCTAGTTTAGACATTGCATTCTAGTTATACTGAAAAGTTCAGATTCCATGGTTAATTGCTGATGCGGGCTCATTTCTTTCATCACTGCTGCGGATTAGGCATGATGTATTCAAGTTTCTTTGTTTTGTTTTCCAGGGGTTGCTGGTGAACATGATGTTGGAAAGTAGAAGACTGGTTCCTGTTGTCGTAGCCTTTGTTGACCGGTTACTCTCCTGTCAAAAGCACTCTTGGTTGGGTGAGTGCTTACTTCAGAAATTTGATGAGCACTTGCTTCCCAAAGTGACAATGGATTATAAGTTGGTTTATTGCTTTCCAATATTTGATAGAATTGCTGAAAATCAGACTATACCTCCTCGTGGATTGCTAGAGGTGCTCACGAACTTCATGATTTTTCTTGTGGAGAAACACGGCCCAGATACAGGGTTGAAATCTTGGTCTCAGGGAAGCAGAGCTCTTGGAATTTGCCGAACTATGCTGATGCGCCACCATAGCTCTAGATTGTTCATTAGATTGTCTCGTCTGCTTGCATTTACATGTCTATATTTTCCTGATCTGGAGGTTCGTGACAATTCAAGGTATGCATAGTGCCGCCTTTGACAAAATATATGTTCCAGTTTTCTCCTTCACCCGTCTGGCTTATTAATTATCTCTTGAATGAAGATAACTGCAAGGTTTAGAGGGCCTGTAAATATTATTGCCTGCCTGTGCTGATATATGGTATTTTGCAGGATCTACTTGCGCATGCTGGTCTGCATTCCCGGGAAGAAGCTTAGAGACATCCTGAATCTTGGGGACATGATCGTTGGAATTTCACCATCTTCACATCCAACCTCATTTTTCAACGTTCAGTCACCTCGACCTTCTCAGAAATTCAAGTCATTTAAAAACTTATCATCCTGCATTCACCTTGAGCGTCTGGGCCCATTGCTAGTCAAACAATTTTGGTCTCTGTCGTTGTCAAATTTAGTTGTAAGTAACGCCGCCAATCCTACTTATCTGGAGAGCATCAGAGACCTCAAAGCTCCTGTTGAGGAAAAGGAATTTTCTGATAGTTCCAATACACTGACCATTCCTGAAACTAGAAGGATAGATCAGCCACAAGAGCCACTCCGTGTTATGGATTCTAAAGTCGCAGAAATTTTAAACACATTAAGGAAGTACTTTTCCTGCATTCCCGACTTCAGATATATGCCAGGTCTGAAAGTCAGAATATCATGCAGATTGAGATTTGAATCTAATACTTTCAATCGCATGTTGGGAATAGATAAACCTGTCCCATCCTTAGAAGAGATAGACACACTTCCGGCTATATATGCTACTGTGTTAAATTTCTCGTCATCTGCACCATATGGGTCAATTCCATCCTATCGTATACCTTTTCTTCTTGGTGAACCATACAATAAAGATCCTGCATCTCAAAATGGCTCCGTAAGTATTGTTCCTGTTGGTGTCGGAAATGATTCCAGAGAAGAGGAAAAATATAGAGCTACTGTTGTAGTTGATTTGGAACCCAGGGAACCCACACCAGGTATAGTTGATGTTCACATTGAAACAAATGCAGAAAATGGTCAAATCATCCAAGGTCAACTTCAAGGAATCACAGTAGGCATAGAAGACATGTTTCTCAAGGCTATTGTCCCATCAGACATTCCAGAAGATGAAACGCCTCGATACAACTTTGACCTGTTCAATACTTTATGGGAGGCATGTGGATCATCCTCCAGCACTGGCCGGGAGACCTTTCAGTTGAAAGGGGGTAAAGGGATTGCTGCCATCAGTGGAACTCAATCTGTCAAGCTTCTTGATGTCCCTGCAACCTCTTTGATCCAGGCAACTGAGCGCCATTTGGCACGCTTTGTTGTAGGTGTGAGTGGGGAGCCACTTATTGATGCTGTATGGGAAGGGGGAATCATTCAAAATGTCATTTGGGAAGATGCTCCTCCTGATGCTACTTCTGTTACTAATCATGATACAGGTCCACTCCGTCTTACTTACAATGATGAAGAGTATGAGAAGGGGGCTATTAGCAATACCAGGAAAAGAAACATAGGTTGTTTTCATGTTCTAATATTTCTTCCACCGCGGTTCCATCTCCTTTTCCAAATGGAAGTTGGAGATGTTTCAACTTTAGTTCGTATCCGTACAGATCATTGGCCGAGCTTAGCCTACATTGATGATTATTTAGAAGCTTTGTATCTATCATAAGAACTCGTGTCACCCACATGATGAATGTAGAAAGATGAGTAATCCTCAATCAGCTTGTCGTAATATATCTTCTTTTATCTTTTGCTTTGCAAAACACAGTTTGTTTGTTATCAGAGGACTGTGGCTGTGCTGTACAATAAGAAATCAGTTTTGCTTCTATTCATTTTAAGAGATTATATTTGTTCTCATGAGACAAATTAATATTGACCATCTATATAATATTGTATCATCAAGATTTGTTTTTCCCATGATAACAATTGAGAACAATTTTTCACTTTGACATGGAATTACTAATACACTCCGACTTTGTTTTCTATACGGAGTATGCTAGCAAACCTTACCTTTAGAGGTGTAGCATATATTCCTTGTAAAGAACAAATGAGTTTGCAATTCTATAAAAAATGAGTTTTTTTAATACATGAAACCAAACCCACCTAGTAGTAAAAGGCATTTGTTGTGCTTAAACTCTGTTGTAGCTTCATATCTTGCAGTTTAAAAATATAGTCACTTCAGCATTATTATATTGGAAAGCTTTTAATCGGCAACGACGGAACCAGAATATCTTTTGGTTTGAAATACAATGAGAGCATACAATTCTCTGGCAGGTTTTGTGAAGATTTCGTCCAGGCTTTGCAAGGGTCTTCCTCGTTTCAAACTTTGCTAAAGGGTACCTTCTCCTTTTCTCTTGCAGGTTGAGGCTTGAAGAGTATGTGACTACTTTCTTATTTATCTGTTTTATTTTTGTCTATATTTTGATTATGTTTTGTGAACGGTTCTATTGTTAGATTTATATCAAACATCAAGTTAGATTTTTTTGCATACAATTTTAATATTCTTAGTTTATTGGCCTTCATATTGGAAGGAAATCAGTGTTTTTATGTTGGGCTTTAGCAACCAATCACATTGATGCTCTATAACCCAAGCCTTTGTGTAGAGACAGGGCACTGTTATATTCAGCCCTTATTCTGCGCCCTCTGAACTTGCTTTACCTGGTGATTTCTCTGCCTTGAGAATTTTGCACCAATGTAGGAACAAGTTTGAGTTTTTAACGACTTGGAATTTGATATCATCTGCAACATGGTAGAGAAGCATGGAGTAATGCTATAATTAGAGTAAAAAACCCTACGTATTCTAATCAATATTTGTCAGATATGCACTTAAGCCTCAAGTTATATTTACTTAATCGATTCTCCCCTGCCTTTTTCTATTTGTGAATTCATAAAAATGCCTGTACGATTCACATATTAAGAGATGCATAAAATGTGATTGCCGTTGGTGTGTTTTTAATGGACATTAATCAATGTTCTATAGAGGGGTATACAAAGGCCTGAAAAGATTTAACTTGGTTTTCTTTTTTTTCTATGTTTTGATTATATTGTATGAACGGTTCTATTGTTAACAGCAATGTTCTTTAGTGGGGTATACAAAGGTTCTATTGTTAACAGCTTTAGTGGGGTATACAAAGGCCTGGAAGAATAGTTGATGCATTCACATACTAATGGTATAAAACAGATGATTATTTTGTTACTTATTCCTCCCTCACCTTCTTCGACAACTTTTCATTTAATAGAAAACTGCTTTTTATTTTCGTTGTAAAATATTATATGCTCGAAGGCATCGGATTCATCACCTAATACACTGTTTCAGAATTGTGTCGTATTTCTTATTGGTTCAAATTCATCTAAGTGTAGTTTCAGAATGAAATCCAAATAAGGGGAATATGCTTGTTTAGTAGTTAGTAGCCTTTCCATGATATGTTCATTCCTTTAAAGAGTTCGTTAAAAAGTAAGTGATAGAATATGTTATCAGCAATTGTGTTACTATATTGAATCAGTGAATACTGGCATACCAGTTTCAGTAAAATATTTCGTTTATATGATTTTGGGTTAAACATATGATCCCGTTTTCTGAAAAAATAAATTATTTAAATGGTTTGATTTTTTTCTACACTAGTAACGAAATTTCAGTTTTATTTTTAAATGTGAAAGTTGATTGAATCAAGTAGGGGGGGCTTAATTGTATAAGTAGAACTAAGATTAATACTGTGGTAATGTTTCTTTTATTAACTATGTTGGATGGGTATTTGCCTAAAATCTACGGACCACTAGCTTAACGTTGGATGAACATGTATTATTAAATTAGAATTATAGTTAATAAGTCAAAACGACACTTTTTTTAACTTAAAAAACTAAAAAATATAAATAAATTTGTACTAGTAGGTATCATCGAACTCATTCCAATATTAAAAAGAAATACTCAAATTGACCATTCATCAATTAACCTTTTAAATTGAATTTAAAAAAAAAATAAGTATGTATATATATTCATCTGATTCCCGATGTCATTTTAAATTATTAAGTATGTATATATATTCATCTTCAATTTATTTAATACTTTATTTTTAAATTTATGCAATTATAATATCTTCATTCTTACATTATTAAAGATAACAAACTTAGAAAATAATAAAATAAAATCTCTCTCTGTCTTCCCTACTTCTCAATAATTATTACATTATTTTTACAGTCACATTCTTTTTACAAGAATCAGTGAATATGACTACCACACATTAATTAATTAGGTGCAAAGTAATTAAGAGAATAGTAAAAATATGATTTTCAATGATACTGAGATAATATAATTTGTTGACAAAATTAATATTACCAACTAAATAAATTAACTGGGTTTTTAAATATATGAAAATTGATTAGAAGAGTCACATGTTCATTGACGGAGCTACTATTAAACAAAATTTTTAAAAAGTATATATTTTTAAAATAATGAAGGACGCTTAATGGGACTAGGATTATTCAATGCATAAATTAAATTCATCCTCTAATTTCAAAATACAAATTAATTCAAATTCTAGATGGATGGGATCTTGCTCACCCTTAATCTTTGTGGTTCAGTTAGTTTTACAATTCTTAAAAGACTTTTTAGCTTTAATATTTATCATTAATCGGTTGATCTAATTTGTTTAACATAGAAGTCTGTCAAAAAACAACAAATTAGGAAAATAAATTAATATTATTTAAAAATTTAACCCATTTAAACCAATATTTCATTAGTGTGAGGAGAAGTAGTTTCATTGTGTTTAATCACATATTCTTCCAGCCTCAACCTCACTTCTCAGACAAGTTGGGTTCCCTCTTCTTTCTCATAACAAAGAAACTTTTCTCGCAATTCCTTTTTCTAGTTACTATAGTTTCACTCGCCACCGCATCCTCTTCTTACTTCTCCACCACCATCCGCGGCTGCCTCCTCCGCTCCGGCGACCCTTGGCGGATTCACCTGAACCACGAAAAGACTCCGACGATTCGCCGTGTGACCTTGGTGTAAGTAACAACTATTGCACCCCTGGCTCCCTATTGGTTGTGCATTGTTGAAATATTGATTCAGTGAATTTATGAAGTCATCAATTTTCTTATTCTGTTTGTGCTTACCAGTAATTTCCCTTCTCTGTTTGTGCCTCTGGTACGTGCATATTATAATTGTTGGTATTACTGATTGCTGTTTATGCCAATCATTTTTGCCTGTTGATTTTCCTTTACTGATTGTCGGTCTGCTTGCAGCTATTGTAGTTTTTTACTACTCCCAATTTTTGTAATATGAATCAAGTGTAATATGAATGCCGATTAGCATAAGAAGTTCCAAAGAGCGTGCTTGCAGTTGGGTTTTGCGGGTACAGTTGTATAGACAGAGGGTTTAATAGGGCGGGTGCGGTTGGTAAAAATTGCGGACCATGTACCCATGTCTAGTTCAAATCCATAGTAATTTGGATTTTCAACTTTCCACGTCCTCAACCTTAACGAATGCTCAGTCTTGTTTATGGAATCCTTGTTTTTTTTTCCCATCTAAATACAACTCAATTTTCATAGGAATACTTAGTTTATTTATTTATATGAATACTTGTAGTGACAGCGAGCACGAATGGTGGGAACATATTCACGCATAAGGTATGTGCTTGAGCACCTTTGTTCCATGTTGGAACTGAAACAAGTGCAAGCCATTATCACCAAGGCAGGCTTTCAAACCCACATTCCTTTCATTGACAGGTTAATATTCTTTTCTGCAATTTCTCCTACGGGAGACCTCTCCCATGCTCATTCCCTCTTCCTACAAACTTCTATGAACAACTCCTTCCTTTGCAACACTATGATTCGAGCCTTTGCCAAGTCTTCCTTCCCTCTTCAAGCTCTATACATCTACAGTCACATGCAGACCTCAAATGTTGTATCTGACCATTTCACCTACAACTTTGTGCTCAAGGCTTGCTCTAGAGCACACAAGTTTGCCCAAGAATTTGGCAAGTGCGATGAGATCACTCTTGTTTCCAAAGGGTGTGAAGTTCACTGTACTGTTCTCAAACTGGGGTTTGATCAAGACCCCTCTATTCAGAACTCTTTGCTCTATATGTACTCTCAATGTGGATTGGTCCATGTTGCCCAACACTTGTTTGATGAAATCAGTAACAGAAGTTTGGTTTCTTGGAATATCATGATATCGGCATACCATAGTGTCAATGATTCTAAGTCAGCTGATTACCTTCTTGAATCGATGCCACTCAAGAATGTTGTTTCATGGAACACTGTCATTGGAAGGTACATTAGGTTAGGTGATATTGAGAGTGCAAGAAGGGTGTTCCAAGTTATGCCTGAGAGGGATGTTGTGTCCTGGAATTCTATGATTGCTGGTTTTGTGTCCGTTAAGGATTATTCACGAGCGTTGACACTGTTTTCTGAGATGCAAAATGCTGGAGTAAGACCCACTGAAGTGACGTTTATTTCAGTTCTGGGTGCCTGTGCAGAAACTGGTGCACTGGAAATGGGTAGCAAAATACACGAGTCTCTCAAAGTGTGTGAGCATAAGATTGAAGGGTATTTGGGAAATGCCCTTCTGAATATGTATTCTAAATGTGGGAATCTGAGTTCAGCTTGGGAGGTATTTAGTGGGATGAGGATAAAGACTAGGAGTTGTTGGAATGCTATGATTGTTGGTTTGGCTGTCCATGGTTACTGTGAGGAAGCTCTGAAGTTGTTTTCAGAGATGGAATGCGGGCCTGATACTGTTAGGCCGAATCAAGTAACATTTGTTGGGGTTTTGATTGCTTGTAGTCATAAGGGTTTGGTAGATAAAGCACGATGGTATTTTAATCATATGGTGAAGAAGTATAAAATTCTGCCCGAAATGAAGCATTACGGTTGCATGGTTGATCTTTTAAGTAGATTTGGTTTGCTGGAAGAGGCACATCAAATGATCACAACTTCTCCTTTCCAAAATAGAGCCATTTTGTGGAGAACATTGCTGGGTGCTTGTAGGACACAAGGGAACATGGAACTGGCTAAGGTGTCATTCCAACAACTTGCCAAATTGAAAAGTCTAACAGATGGAGATTATGTGTTGTTATCTAACATTTATGCTGAAGCTGAGAGATGGGATGAGGTTGAGCGAGTAAGGAGTGAAATGAATGACTTGCATGTTTCTAAGCAAGTTGGACACAGCCAAATTGATATGACTGAATGTGATAAGCTTTCCTAAATAAACTGTTTAACTCTTTTTTATATCTTAGCTTTCTCATATTTATAATATTTTTTTTAATAGAATTGTAGTGCTAAAGCATCACAATGTTAATTGACATCTCAACTATGTTGATACCATAATTAATGAAAATCATCTGCAGCTCCCCAATCCATAAAATAAAGGAGGAAAAAAAATGAGAGACTAGAGCAAAACCAACTAGAAAGACCTATAACAAGGAAGTTAATGTCTATCTCTGAAAAAATAATAATAATTTAAAAAGAAGGTACGTTCTCTCATCTTGTACGGCAACGTGAACTAAAACTTTTGTTAGATGATGATATTAATAGGTTATTATTTATTCAGTTGGTATATTTTAGGTTATAAAAGTGTATTTCTCTTTACAAAGAGGAAGGAATGAAAAAAATCAATATTTAACTTTCAGCTTCTTTATAGCTTTAATGACAGTGAGATATTTTAGAGCAGTGTAGCTTTTAGCTTCCTAACAAAACCCATGTGAATTGCGGCATTCAGTGATATCGTATTATCCTTCATTGTTCTGGGTAAATAAGAAAGAATATCCTGAACACCTTTTAAAGTTGTGTACTTTAGAATAATTGGTACTCTTCAAATAACCTGTGTGTTTTGAGTGATTATTTTTCATGATATGTTTCAAGAAATGGTGAGACTGAGTAACTATTCTTTCCATTCAATTTGGAGGAGAGGTCAACGTGTTGTTGCATTGTGCTAGTGTTTTTTCTTTATAATCTGTAGTCAGTATTATTTGGTAATAAAGGATAATCGTTTTACTATGTCTAAGTCAAAGAGAATATGTATTGTTGTATTTGAATACATGTATTTAAGGGACTAGTGTTCCCTCAATTATATGCAGGCTGATCAGAAAGATAGTTCCGTAGGGAAGCTTGAGAGAAGATAAATGGAAGAATATAACAAGAGCAGCATGAAGAAGGCAAGGCTGAACTCGTTGCTGACAAACTTGCTAGATGATCCTATACTTTCTGATGTCCCCAAGAACCCAACTTTGGCAGATGTTGACACTCTCATCAACCTTGAACTGGGGAGTGCCATGCGCATTTCTGTCTTGAAATTGGATGGGTCTACTCTTGGTAATAATATTCACATTACTAATAAGTTTTGAAAATTTTAAATTGCCTGTTTAAAGTTCTGATTCACTAGTTGTTTTTTTTCTGGTGGTATAAGACGTGGCAGTGATGAATTCAGCAACAGTCAAGGATTTGAAACTTGCGATCAAGAGGAAGGTGAATGACATGGAACAATCTGGCATGGGTCACCGCCATATTTCTTGGTGAGTTACAGTCTTCTTTTTCTCTCTATTCCATCATCAATTCTCCTTTCTCAAAACGAGAGAAAAGTTAGTGAACTTCTTTACTGTATTCCAGAAGTTATTGCTCGTAGCAATATCGCTTTAGTCATTGCGGGTAATTTTGTTAACAATGGTGTGTAATATTTTTTGATTAGATGGCAAAAGTTCATCTCGGGAAATCCTGATTCTGTGTAACTCTACATTTCCGAAACTTGTGCATTTGCAGGAAATATGTATGGGCAAATTATTGTTTGTCATGCCATAACAACAAGCTCCTAGATGATAATGATGCACTCCAAAATTTTGGTGTACGAAATAATTCTCAGGTATGTCCTTTGCATTCTGTGTTCAGATTTATTTTGTATCTCTTCTCTTCTAACTTACTTTCTCTATTATTTTCTTTTTCCAATATTGGAATTTTACGTATTAAATATCCTTAAAAGGATCGTTCTTCCTAAGGCATTGATTATTATGCTGATTCTCATTATTTATGTTCAAACAAGTCTGAAGAAAAGTTTTGATAACCTTTTTTTGTGGGAAAAATGATATGGTTTCTTGCTTCTTACTTTTTTGCATTATGTTAGTAAATGGTGCATGTCATTTCAAATAGAATTATATTGCTTAGTTTGTCCTACTCATTCTTTTAATGAAATGTAGAATTTGACTACAAGAAGTTTCTGTTTATGCAGCTGTTGTATTCAAATCGTCTTTTTCTGTTCTTTTTTATTGTTATTTCTTTGTTGAACGTTATTTACAAAAATTCCTTAGTTTTTCATCACGTGTCCGCTAATTGAATGATATTTTTAACATAGTGTAAATTAATGGTAATTTGTTCTTGCGTAGGTTCAATTTGTACCCTTTGTCATGACAAAACAATCACGGAGGCATTCGAAGAGGAGAAAGCACCGTTTTTTTCATGGCCTTAATAAGCGTTTCTGATCAAACAAGCCCATGCTGGGAGACTGAAATCTTTGTTGGTACGTGTTGGACTAACAGAACTTCAACATTTAATGTTGTTTCAACTTGCAATCTCAGCCATTAGCCTTTTTCTAGCAGACAAGCCAATCACACAAATTTCTGTTTGAATCTTCGTTATCTGGAAGTAGGTGATTTGTCCTTGTACAAGTAATCATTGTTTTAGTTCGGTAAAGTAATTAATGTTTTTATTATTGTAACATTATAAGTTATTGTTTTATTTTATTTTTAATGTAATATACGTATTTAATTACAAAAGTTAATGAAAATAGGTGTTATTCTGACTCATACCCTCAACTATATAAATATAATTACTAGTTATTTAAATGTGATATTTAAAAAATAATTTAAATGCAATACAATATTAAATTAACCTAACTCGATTAAAACATACTTTAAAATTAGATTTTTTTTTTGAAAATTAAATAAGAAAATGTTTGGCTCACATTTTTCATATATTATGTCGTGAATGCTCTTTTAAATTCAAGTAGATTAGAAGTTGAGAACTAAAAACGTAATTACCTATTTTTATTGAAAAAAAAGTGTTAGTTACATGCTGATAACCTAAAAGACTAAGGATCTAAAAGACTAAGGATTGAGGATGGGGAAAGAAAAAACGAGTTTTCCTCAACTTTACGTACAGATATGGCCGCACCAACCAGTTTATATTCCTTTCCCTATTTTTCACTCTCACGAGAAACTGCCCATAACAAGCACTATCAACAAACAAACAAACCATGCAACACAATGTGACCCAGCTATTTTGTCACAACATATTTTTTAAATATATTATTCAATTTCATCTAACGACACCAACAATTTTAAAAAGTTGCACCTATCTGACCCAGGAATTTCACAAAGACAAAAACAAAAAACATTTTATGTCACGTTTCATTACTTCGGGATCTACGTTTTAAATATATATTTTTTCAAACCGAGGAGACTTCTACCTTTTTACAAACAATATGCTCTTGGGAATTCTCTGTCGCCAATACGTGAAGGAAGCAGCTGTTTCAATGTTCTGCAAAAGAGGAAAAAAAAGAAGTTGAAAATGTGGGTGCTTTTATTTTACTCACTCCATTACATTCTAAAGCACATTGTTGAGAGCACATATTATGCCATGTTGTTTCCTTGATCAATAGTTTATTTAATACATGCTGGTTGCTTTTTGAATATTGACACTATTAATCTTGCTTAAATGCATTAGTTGTTCATAGGAGTTGGATTAAATTAACCACGTTGAAGCAATTTATTGTTATCTCGTTTTTTTCCTCGGCTTCTAGTGGGATGACACAAGTACATCTTACACGTTGGCATTTGAAAAACAGGTTAACTCAAAAGAGGCCTCTCTATCTCAAACTCACTCTCTAAGCTGTCTCCATTTGGTAATCCTTCTTTCCCTTTGGCCCAGAGAACTAGGTAGAGCCCAGTGAACATGAGAAACATGCCTCCAAGACTGCAATGAAGTGTTTGTGATAAGGAATAAATAAGACACTATAGATGGGAATACAATTTGCAAAAGTCAAAAGCTACACACAATAGTTGGGAATATTAGTCATGTACCTTCCGATACTTATACTTTCTCCAAGTGTAATGACAGAGAAAATAAGAGAGCACACTGTACCAATGGGGCTAAACATGGAGACAAACACTGGTCCTCTTTTCTTCAGTGCCCACCCGTTGAAACTCAAGCATATTCCACCCACAGCACCTGCCTGTGCATTCACAAATTTTATTTAACATCCATCACAATCAAAATATACAAAGCTTAAAACGTGGTGGGTCGAAACGACCCTACATTATTCTTGCAAATATTTCCCTATACCTTGCTTTGCTCAGTAATAATGTGACAATTGCTCAACCCAATTTTCTGGCTCGTGTTAATTATCATTGTTCCAATAAATTAGATTACACGTGACTGTACAAATGGCCTCACATTATCCTTGTAGAAATGTTACTTGACAGTATGCTTTACTAAGTAACACATTATACTTATAACAAAACAGATGAAATTTCTAATGCGCTTTTAGTTTTGCTTTTCAAACATTGAGGTTCTATTTCTAAAAGGCTCTTGGTTTCACACCTGTCATGGGACTAATATTTGACAACCTTATGTAACAGTGTTGGTAAGTTGATAAAGAAAATATTTTTTTAGTTCGAAATCTTGACTGTTTTAAAGAAAAGATTTTTTTATTGAGTTTTAGGATTATTAATGTGAAAAGAGAATTGGTAGGATGAGTGGGTGATGGTTTGGAGACTCATTTCAGAGATATAGTTTTTGAAATGTGAGTGTCATGTGTCCCTTTTCACATGTTAGTATTTTTTCGTAGAGTTTTGATGCTTGTTCTTTATTTTGTTTACATCTAAACCTATTTTCGGTTCTCTTTTACCAACCCCGCTTTAAAGATTAAAAAATCTAAAATCTTTCCTCTCACTTAATCGCTCATACATTCTCCCTTTCTCTAAACTCGTGTCAATCTTGGTGATTATTTCCTTCAAATTTCATTTCATTGTGTAAAAAGTACCAAAAGATAACATTGTCGTTAGGCACTTCATGACTGTCAAAGGAGTTTTTTTTTTTTTTCTCATTTCTAAATTCACGCGATAAAGGTTTATGTTAAGTCTGAATGTGAATCATTAAGGTAAAATTCTAATTGGAGAGAAAAACCCTTATAAAATTACATCTGAGTTTTATTATCAAAAGTCTATACTTTTTAATATAGATTCAAACCATTCATACAAAATGGTGAGATAAGGGAATTACCAGAATAAAATAGCCAATTAAATTTCCAGAGCTCACAAGTAGCCGCCCAGTTTTCAGCTTGTGGTTATCAAGTAACTGAACAATTGCAGTCATGAGTGCCGTAATTAAGGACGTCACTGCACCCAAGGACATCGGTGCCGGAAAATTTCCAAGAGTAAAAGCCTGCATGAACAACAATTTTTGTTGAGTTGTGGAATTAAGTAGATTTGTGTTGATAACAAGTTACCTGCAGAACGACGTTGCTCGACAAAGTCACGACTGCAACCACGAGATAGAAGCAACCGAGCATCTTTTGTATGTTAAAGATATAACCTGATGGAGTCGTTGATAATTGAACTGTGGAATTTTTCTCGGGTTCACTGCTAGAAATGCTATGCATTATGCTCATTGTGAGAGCTCCCAAGACACATAGCACTGTTCCCAAGATTTTTACTTTGCTGTAGTCATTTTTTAAGTTGACTTTCTCTAACCTGCCCAATACAGAATTTCCAGTTGATTACCAAAGGGGTAATTAGTTGAAGGTGCATTGTTGGAGCATTAAGCATTAGTTGTGTATGTGCCTAGCTGTTTTTGCAGCTTGTTTCCAATAGAATCAATCCACAATTACTTTGAACAAGAATTGTAAGTGCCAAAAGTCAAGCAAAATAATATTACCCAAAAATCCATGCAATGATGAAGATAACACCTGGGGCAATGTTTGGCATAGCAGTTCCCATTGCTGGCGAAGTTAGATTGATTCCTTTGAGGAATAAATACTGGAAGACCAGTCTGCATAACAATGCCAAGAAAAACAAAAATGTCGTATCAAATTTTAGAAATCGAAAGAACCCAAACACAGGACATAAAAAAGCCTAATACGTGACTGTACAAGCAGTTAGAGGAAAAAATTACACTGCCAGAAAAGCTCCAACAAAATCAGAGCCATTGGTGCAGAGGATTATTATTAATAAATAATGATAACAATAATATAAATTAGATAAACCTTGAATATGTGGAATTCTTATGCGATTTGACTAATTTTCTATCATCTTTCTTCTCCATAAATAACGATTAGAATGCATCAATTCTATTCCTGACGTACCTACTATTTCAATAGGTTCAAACTCACCCGCTAATGAATTAATTAGACATTGTTATTGCCATGGACTGGTACATTGAGAAAAGGAATAATCATATTTGAGGTAGGGTTTAATGATTTAATGGTGTGAAAATTCTATTAACTGAAAATAGCTTCCGTTTCCGAATGAGAGAGGAAACAACTAGAGAACAGAGTTTGAGACTTGAAAACATAACCCTAAAACAAGGATTTCTGGAAACAGAAACATTTATGAGAAAGGAAATTAAATTATTTTTGCTTACCCTCCAAACGATAGAAGCAATAGCTGTGTAATCAACTTGAAATCCCATTTCTTCGGCCACTTACTCCTGCAATGTATATACAAAATAAAAGTCCCATCCAAACCGAATATATAAAGCAAAAAAGAAGAAGCATTTTCTACGATTTAATGAGAAATGGAAGCAGAGAAAAAGAACCTTTCAAAATAAAAGGAAATGGGGAACAGAATAAGGAATGTGGCCAAAGAAGTGAAAATGATAATGGTAAGGGAGCTGAAGCCTAATGCCATGGAATAACTCACGAACACAGCATTCCCTGCATAACTAAGTTGGACTATAACCAATCCTACAATTATTGCCAAATCTTCCATAATTCCCCTATTTATCCTTTCCGCCATCTTCCTCTTTTCCTCCGACCAAACCGATCAAAAGGGTTCTTCGATTTCTGTTTCCCAGAGAGGAACTTAACCTCTCTTCATTCTCTTTTTCGTTTCCCCAATTTGCCTCTCATGGTAAATGTTCGATTATCACGTGTGTGAAATACCAAGACAACAACCTCCACAATGCTTGTCTCCGTACCAACCCTGTCTGTCTCTGGCCACAGCTCTTTATGACTGCTCAGTTTTCCCGTACAGAAATAGTGATTATTGGTTGGTTGGCGTTGGTACGGTTCTGTTTTCTAAATCTAGTTTTTTTCCTTAACAACAAAAACATTATCATCCCTCCCTTTTACTACTTAACAGATGAAAGAGAAATTTAACAGACATTTGTAAAACCTCAATTTACGTGGATGCAACGAACGGTGTGGAAGTGAGTTCGAATAACCTAGTCTTGCACCTGCAAGCAATTTTTACCTCTTCTACGTGAGCATGTTCTGAATCGAAGGACAGAATCTGAAAAATCAAAATAAGTGGAACCTAGATTAGGTTTCCAATAAATTAATTACAACTAAAATAGACAAATGCCTAACTGTCTTCATTGTAGAATAACCGAGTGAGAAGATATTAGAAAAAATCTGTTTCAGTCTTCTACCCTAACTCACGGATCACAAGAATATCAGAGCAGATTTTTTTCTAATATTTATACTTGTAAAGATGTCTCTCTCCAACAAACTGGTTTAACTCAACTATATTTTTGTTGATTGGATTTAGTAATTAGGTGGATAGACTTTTTAAGAAACCTGATTAGAATTATGGCTCACAATGAATTCATGAGTTTCAAAATTGATTAACTTCAACTACATCTAAAACATATAGTAAAAATACCATTTGCATAATAATTTTACTACAAAACGATTTCATATTTTATCATAAAAATATTATTTATGTATGCATGTGTTAAATAAGTATTGTTTGTGATTGCTTTATAATTATTATAAAATATCTAACTTCTTAACAATTTTTCCTTTAAAGTTCATATTTTTTTTTTAGATTATTTAATCCAATGATTCAAAATTATAATTGAATTAAATTATATTAAAGCTCTAAATAAAAAATTATATCCAACGTAATTAAATTTAATTAGATTAAATTCTAAATTAAAACAAACTTAGCTCGAACCACTTCCCACCCTGATAATACCAACCCTACTGTTAGAATAATGATAAATAGATAAGAGTTATGTATGCAATCTAAGAGAAATTCTAAAATAAAGTAATAATACATATTTAGTGTTTAATCTTCTTACACTTTTATATAGTAAACTGATCACAAAATATTTTAATATTAAGACTAAGTAATTACTAGTATTATTAAAGTCTATGATCATGCCATAAATGATGACGCCATTTTTATACTTTTATAAGTAGGGGAGTAGGGGACACTAGAAAAGCCATGCGAAGGTTTCTATGTAACGAAGCACGTAGTAGTAGCTTCAATCATATCCATAATATCGGACACAGTAATTTCCATTTGGCTCATGTTGTTGCGGTGCATTCCGATTGTGGAACAAATGCTGAGTTAGCGTTATTTGAGGCCTCTTGTGGAATTAAACCAAATTCTTTTGCACTTGTTACCCTAATTGGACTAGCTAGTGAATTGAAGTGTCCCTTGTTCGGAAAACAACTTCACAGTTACGTTTCACGTTCCGGCTATTTTTCCCACATTCATGTCTCCACCTCCCTCGTCAAATTCTACGCCAGAATGCACTCTTTTAGTGACGCACACGCACTGTTCGATGAAATTTCTGAACCGAACGTCGTTACTTGGAACACTATGATATCTGGGTACGTCCACGCTGGCCGGTTTCGAAGCGCTTTGTCGTTTTTCACGCGCCTATGCAGGTCCCATGTTCGTGCCGACGCGTTTTCGTTCACGTCTGCGTTGTTTGCTTGCTCCCAACTGAGTCTCTTCAAACTTGGAAGCTCAACTCATTGCAAGACAGTGAAATTGGGCATGGATGATAACACTGTGGTTGCAAACTGCTTGATTGACATGTATGGGAAATGCGGGCCTGTGGAAAATGCTGTAAGGGTGTTCTCCGAGACCGTTGAGAAGGACGTTATTTCGTGGAATTCAATCATAGCGGCAAGTGCTAACAACGGGTACATTGAACTAGCTTACAAGTTTCTGCACCTTATGCCCAACCCTGATACTGTTTCCTATAATGGCCTCATAAATGGAATTGCTCAGGTGGGGAACATGGAAGATGCTGTTCGGGTTTTGTCAAGTCTGCCAAGTCCAAATTCGTCTTCATGGAATTCTGTAATTACGGGATTTGTGAATAGGAATCGAGCTTGGGAAGCTTTGGATATGTTCTGTAAAATGCACTTGAGAAATGTGCAGATAGATGAGTTCACATTTTCAATCATTTTAAGTGGAATTGCCGCTTTGGCTGCCTTAACGTGGGGAATGTTGATTCATTGCTGCACAATAAAGTGCGGTTTAGATGCTTCTGTTGTTGTTGGGAGTGCCCTGATTGACATGTACTCAAAATGTGGCCAAGTTAAGAATGCTGAATCAATCTTCCATTCACTGTGTAACAAGAATTTGGTGAGCTGGAATGCAATGATATATGGCTATGCTCGCAATGGTGATTCTGGAGGTGTGATCCGTCTCTTCAAGTTGCTGAAAATGGAAAGAGATATAAAACCCGATGGTATCACGTTTCTTAACCTTATATCAGCGTGTTCCCATGATCAAATGCCTTTGGAAGTTGCAATTGCTTACTTTCAATCTATGATTGATGAATATAAGATTGCGCCCTCCATTGAGCATTGTTGTTCAATGATACGGTTGATGGGGCAAAAGGGTGAGCTGTGGAGAGCAGAAAGGATGATATATGAATTTGGTTTTGAGGCGTGTGGAGTGGTTTGGAGGGCTTTGCTTGGTGCTTGTGGAACTCAGGAAGATTTGCAAGTAGCAGAGACTGCAGCTGCCAAGGTGATTGAATTGGAAAGGGATGAAGATTATGTTTACGTGATGATGTCTAACATGTATGCATCTTTTGGAAGATGGGAAGATGTAAATTTAATTAGGGGACTCATGAGCAGGAAAAGAGTCAAGAAAGAAGCGGGTTCTAGTTGGATAGAAATAGATAGCTCCGTGTCGTCTCTATGAACTCACAGTAAGGAGCTGTGTTCTCGAAGCCAGGAATGAACAAAATGTTGAAATAGCCAGCATTGTCAAAATGACAATTGGTAAGAAAACGTGAAAGGGAAAGTATTGAGAGAAGAGAGAGGTTAAGCATACAAAATTATTATACATAATATTCAAATTATTTATTTAATCCTTTTATTTATTTTCAAAATTTTCTGATAAAAAAAATATTTTCAAAATTCAATTTGATCCCATTATTAATATAAGTTGGCATATTTAATTTTATAAAAAATCAATGTTGTAATTTCTGTTCAAATGAAGCTAGCAGCTATAATTAAAGATGCAGTGATTGATTTCAGTATAATTTCCGGATATTCTTCTGTCGTTAGCTTAATTTTGACGGAAACAGAAAACATTGAATTTTCTAAAGAAATTAAAAGGTAATTTAACTTAGGTTAAATATTTCAGTACAATAAAAATTAAATATTTGACATATTTCACTTTAGTATAATAAAAAAAATACAATTTTAACATAAAAATTTTAATTTCAATAATTCTGTTTAAACTCAATTGACTAATTGAACGCATGTTTATTAGATGGAAAATTGATGTTAACTTCAATTAGTTTTAAGGGACTTTTTACTCTTTATCTTTTACGATTAATATTATTTTTTCAATAAATAATAAACGTGATAATTACTATATTAAATTATATTTCTACATAAATCCTGATAATACTATATTATACTCTATATAAAACATTACAGTATTATATTATATACTTAACATCCCATGTACTATTTTTTTAGTTTAATTAAATAATTTATTTCACTGGGTGAGCTATAGGGCCTTGCAGTGCAGCTCATTTGTACTTCACCTTGGAGAGGCAATAATTCTTATCCACAACATTGACAAACATGCATACGAATCTTACAAACTAAGTATTTTATATAAGTCTTTTCAGGTATCATCACTTTCCGTCTCTAACTTCCGAATCTGATGACTGATTGGAAATTGCGCAAGTTGGACCAATCTACTGGATAGCGAAGGGATCCAAGTAGCAAAATAGGATGAGCAGCTTGGGCGGGAATGTTAGTTAACATTGATACCTTTTACGACCATTTGACAGTTATACCTGTTTCTATTTCCCACTACTCAGGTTAGGTTAGCCGTTAACTTACGGAATCTTATTCTATCATCTTTTATCAACTTCCTAATTTTTCATTGCCTTCTTTTTTTATTCCCCTAACCTTTTCATTTCAATCTTTCCTTTTCCATCGGTCTTCTCATGCAATTTGCTTCAAATCCTATCAAAAGTGCATTCACCTTTCTATGGGGCATCTCATTTTCTATGTGGGGGAAAATTAAAGAAATATCTAATGTACCCACCCAAAAAAATCGAAGGTACCATGTAAGATGAATCACAAGGGCTTCGCCCACGTGATTGAACTTTACTTTCTGTGCTTTCTTTTTCTTTTTAGATATATGTTATCAAAGAATAAAAATACATGTATAAAAAAAAATCAAACACATAAAACTAATATGAGCAAGGCAAGAGAAAGCGTCCCTTTGGAGAATCCGGTTTCCAAGCCAACGGCAGCGTTTAATGAATTCTGAGACTGCAACAAAGAACTAAAAGTGAAGTTTGGGTTAGAGCCATAGAGAGATTGGACTCCTGCCACGTCATCAATCTTCAAGTCAACCTTTCTTCTCCTGGGGCTCAGGCTCGGGTACATTACCGCTTCCTTCACCGATGAGTGGCCCAACCCAAGCACGTGACCTATCTCGTGCGTGGCCACAGATTCCAAATCAACGGCCACCCTCGACTCTTCGCGCTCAAAATCAACGGACCACGTCTCCGCCGCATCCAAATGGAATCTCCCGTTCTGAGGGGAGAACGCGTGAGCCAAAACCCCCAAAACTCCATCAAACGGTTCTCCGTCGCCGTGATCCCCGAGATAAAACCCGATCGTGATGTCCGCCTTCTCGTACTCCGGCGTCTCTCGAAAACTCACCGGAATCACCGAAGCCCACCGTGCGAACGCGCGCTCGAAAACCACTCGGATTTCCGGTACGCTCACTCGGTCGATCATGTTGTACGGAGAGAAAGCATACGTGAGAGTCATCGGAGTTCCGCGCGTCCACCGCGGCTTCCCGTTGAAGTAAGCGTAGCGACGCGTGGCGTGGATTCCGTTCGTCGCGGCGTCGGAGATGCCGCACCTCGGCGCCATGATGACGGACATAGTCTCGGAGTCGAGTTTTCCGGTGACCGGCAGGCCGAGGCGCTTCTGGTAACGGAAGACGGCGGTCTCGAATTGGGAATCGAAGGTGTCAGTGAAATTCGGTGTCGTTTCGGGGAGAGAGAGGTATCCGAAGCGGTGGAAGTACTTTTTCAATTCCGACATGCCGCTCATGTGGCTGCCTCGCTCGGCGTACAAGAACTTGGAGAAATCGTGCCACGTGGCGTTGTGCGTTTGTGTTTTCTGGGATTCGGCTGTTATTACGGTTGCGGATTCTGGTATAATCCTGGCGGGAAAACAAGGGTGACAAAGGAAGATGGCCACAGTGAGGAAGAACAAATTAGAGTAACTGAAAAACAGAAACATAACTATTCGTTATTATGGTAGTTATGTTTCTGCGGGGAAACAAACGAAGGAGCAAAGAGCTCAATTATTAAACCCCTAATGAAAAGAAAGGTTATTGAGAAACAGAATATGTGATAAGCGGTATTATCATAAGTGTGAGTTTAGAATCCTACATATGTATGCGTATGGAGTTTGTCTTTGGTGTGATCGAAGTAAATTAGGGTTATAAAGATAAGAAGATTCTGCCTTTTTGGATGGGGGATCGTGACTTGTATGAAGTGTGGTGATGGTGGGTAAACTGCAGTTTCTGTTTCTATTTAAAATATAATACTTTAAATGTTATTTGATTTGCCTCGTGTTGTTGTTGTGTGAGTGATTGAATTTGCAAAGAAAAGGAGAACAGGGAGTAACTCTGAATCGGATACGGTTTGTTCCAGTTTAGTTGGGTTCAGGAAGAACAAGACTTATGTTTGTTGACCGAATTTGGTGGAGGGGAATGGTTTTTAGCTTGTGAGATACGACAAAGACTACAAATACGTAATGTGTGACAAATAAGGCTTAATTCCTGAACTAAAACTCTGTTTTTTATACGTTGATCTTCCAAATAATTTAATGATATTTGAATGTAGGACGACGTAGGATCACTTATCCGTTCACAAGCATGGCATGAATCACAACTTATAGCCCATAATTGAATTTGTCTAATGGGTTTTTCCATTTCACAGTCTAGGTCAGACAATGCTGCGAGTTTGGTCCAAAGAACATAATTCTACGTTCAACAACGTAAGTAGTTTGAGCAGAGTCTTCCGAAAGAGGTGGTTTCTATTCCATCTCTTGTCCTCCTCATTTTCAATTCTTTCTACCCGCACAATACCCGTATTTTAAGGTCAAAGTCTTTTAAATTCTCAAACCAAATCAAATTCATAAAACTAATAATTGAAAACATAATGAGTGGATTGTATTTTGTTTAGAGTCTATACGGAAAAATCAAGGATTTACCTGTTAGCTCAAATGGTAAAAAACACGAGGGAAAGGGTCAACGCAACGTAGTTTAACTATGAAATTTGTTTCATAACAGAAGTGTTGAATATACTTTCACAAATAGATTATAGCACGTCATCACTCTTTAAACTAACCCTTTTTTCAAAACTGTTAGGTAGATGGCGAATGAAGTTGGGAAGATGACCAAAACTAGCTAGATGGTTAAGTCTTTTGGTTCTTTGGTGATGACTTGAGTTATGGTTTTATTATAATACATGAACGGTTAAGGTCGTAGTTTAGTGATGTATGCATTCGCTTTCAATACGCCATTAGGTTTATCTAGATGATGGAAGTGGCACTAGCCCTTCAATTATTTTTCTCATTAAGGGGTCCTACTTTTTCTCTCTTCCGCACACTGGGCTTAGGGTTGCTTTCTGGGTGCCCAAATTTTCCAAATTATTTTTTCGTTCCAACGAAAATGCGTCAACGTTGTTGCTATTGTGACGAAAGCCTGAAATCCTGCTCTATCGGAAACGAACAGAAGCAATGTAAAAACGAAAATTTATGTCGAGGGCAAAGGATTGAACCTGCGAAAGAACGTGGAATTGGTCTTACCAATTCACTGTATTAATCCAAGGTTGACTACAATTTTCCATATCTCAAAAGCAGGGACTTTAAGCCTTTTTCCCCCGTTCAGTTAGTACAGATTCATTAATATATTAGAGATATTTAAAAAAATATTAAGTTAATTGTTTTTATTAGTCGTCAATATAAAAAACGAGATAGATTTTTGATGAATGTGCAATGAGTTGGTAAAACATAATGGAAACACAAAGGTGGGCGTGGCAAACCTGCCATGATTTTGAAAACCACCTTCTAAAATGTAACTTTCAATTGCCTGATTATTAGATATTAGATTTGAAGACGTGTGCTTGCTTTTTGTTGATTAACCACAGAAAATTTTGTTTTTGGAGTATCCATTCGTTTTTTTTTCTCCTTTATTTATAAATTATCTCAATTACTTCAGAATTAACCTCTGTTACATATTTTTTAGACCATGGTACTGCTGTTGAACTTGACTTATCAACAGTTGGATTGGATATTCTTTCTAAAATACATTATCTTTGTAAAAAATATTATAAGGAAATAAATAATTGATTTTTCATACTATTGTTTAATCATTACAAATAATATGTTTTTTTAAAAAGTAAATAAATACCTATTACCAAATTTCATGAACCGGTGAACTTATTAACCTAATTTCGCATATATTTGTGTGTATTAAGTGGCTAAATCATTGAATTAAATTTAATTATTTAATAATTGATAAAAAGTCAAAACAAAAAATAATTACTATTACTTTTAATAATTTTTTGATTAATTTTTTGTCAGAATCAACTCTTATGTAAATGCGCGCTAAAAGTTTCCGAGTAAATTCTCACTAATGTTAGACTTAAATCGCTTCTAAGTGACATCATGAATGGATATAAGAAAACTTGCAGACTAGTACGAATTGGTCATTTTTTAAAAGGAATATGGGATTAATTAATCGAACATAGAATCATTGTGGAGGGTAATAGTTCAGAGGTTGAGTTGTTAATTTTTGAATAAAAGCCCATTCCAGTCGTTGGATTTGGATAGGCTTAACATATTTCAATATAGGGCAATTGCATCCTGCACCCTCATTTGCTTTATGCGACAAATATTTCAAATTGGTGTAATTTTTTTTTGAAATTTTTGAAATGGTGTATTTTTTTAGTTATTTTTGGATATAGATAAATTGTGCATAGGAGACACGATATCATTATAAGGAAATCGTGACCCTATTCTACGATTTAATATAAGATTAGATGAAATCGTGAAAAGAAGACACGATCTTAATTTAATTGTATATCTAATATTTCAATTAATAAATTAATTAATATAGTGAGAATATTGTAAGATTTTAATAGGGTTAATATTCTCTACCTATTTCTCTTTTGTTTTATTTGGCAGGTGTGATGTATTGCTAATGTGCAACTAAAATAAATGCACAATTACAAAAGTGGTTTTAATTATTGATAAAAATAATTGAAATTAAATTGAAACAAATGTGAAGTTAATTTGAAATAAAACAAAAAAATGGTTGAGGGGATTATTGTTTAAATTAAAATAAAAAATGATATTAGTATGAGATTTATATATTGAACTAAAATAACAGTAAGTTTGATTTTGAAAAGAAAAAATAAATTAAATTAATATTTAGTAATAAAATATATTTAGCAAAATTAAGTTTAAGTTTGATATTTGAATTTATTTACTAATATAAAAATAATTTAAAATAAAATTAAGATTTAGCAATAAATTTATAATAAAAATTTTGAAAATATTATATAATTTTTTATATAAATTTATTGTTAGTTTTTAAATTATATTTACTACTAACTAAATCTATTTCATATATTAATAACTAAATTCATGTAACTTTTCTTCACAGTAACCACTCTTCTATTCAAATTAAATTAAATTTTTTGCATTTATTTTAGTTACACATTAGCAATAGATCACACGTGCCAAATAAAACAAAAGAGGAATAGGTGGAGAATATTTATTAACCCTATTAAAATCGTACAGTATTCTTACTATATTAATTAACCCATTAATTGAAATATTAGATACACAGTTTCATCTAGTAAATTAAGATCGTGTCCTCTTTTATGTACGTTTTACCCATATCTGAACATAAATAAAAAAATGCACCATTTCAGGAATTTTATAAAAAAATTACACCGGTTTGGGAAATATTAGAGTTATTTTTGGAAATGTAAAAATGACTTTCGTAATTAGTATTTCGAAATAAATATTAGAGTGTAAAAATAATTTCTAGATTTGGTTTTTTTCCCATGAATTTTGAGAGTGTAAAAGGAAATTTTGGAAAAAGTTTTTCGAAAGAAAAATATTTTCTAAAATGCAAAATTGATTTTTAGAAAACCTTTTTCAAAAACATATTTCGAAAAATATTTTTCATAAGTTATATTTACATTTTAAAAAATATTTTTTAGAAGCTAAATTTAACTTTCAAAAAAACCTTTTTCAAAGCCATTTATCGCATCCCTAACTAGTTTTGGATTTTGTTTTTTTAAGTCATTTTCGTAAATCGATTTCAGCAAACAACTTAAACGAAATATGCATCCACCCAAACTAAATTAACTAACATGCATTCACCTTCACTCACCCACCGCTCGTCGGAAAAGTCTGTGCCGCACCATCACGGACCATGCCGCCACTAAACTCCAAATACTCACTCGTGGCATCACCTCATTCCTTTCAATAATATACCAAGAATAACAGTAGCATTTTAAAAAGATAATGGGATGCAAAAAGCAAATATAGAGATGCAGGAAGCAATTGCCTCAATTTAGTGGTATTCCATGGGTGACCTATTTACAAGAAAAAAAAAGAAAACCTTGGATTGAGGAGAGCTTCTTTCTGCACCTCCATAAGTTATTCCTACACCTCTATATACTTTTTAATTTCTCAGAGTGCCCTGATTAAATTTTGCACTGTCTTATTTACCCTTCACGTCCATAGCAAGTTCTCACTGTCACCGCCGACACTTTCAACATTTTGTTTCATTTATCCTGATTATTTTTTCACTGATTAATTTTGTTTCATAGGCAGATATCTACATTTTCAACACGAGTACATTTTTTCGGGTTATTGGGCAGGTTTCCAAACTAGTTATTGCTTCAACTATCGCGTTTAACTTTTTAATAACTCTTTTAACATGTTCTTACGAAAATACTTCTTACTTTTAGCTTACATTTGCTAAAACCTATAAAATATTTTGAATTTCACTCCTTACTAAGACACAAAAATTCTGCATTTTCACAAAATTTAATTTTGTAATCTAAAAAATTTGTAACTAAAAAAAATATTAGAACTTCTTTTATCAGCAATATGAGAAGATATATCTTACAGAATAATTACACTGTACACTTCAGTTGATAAAGAGCATTTATAATCAACGATTTAGAACTATGATCAAACCAAATATATATATATATATATATATACATATATCTTTAATAAAAGTTAGAATTAATTAAATAATCATTATTACATTCTATCCTATAAATGAAGTGCGTTCTTCTTATTATAGAAAAATCAAACTCATCACAGGTAAATGATTCCACGTGTGCCCCTCAAAGAGGTTCATTACACCGTTAATTATTATTAGTTTCCACTGATCATTGTTTTTCTATTAGATTCCTGGCTTTAGGCTACTTAACCAATAACTTTACTGTCGCCACCATCGAGTACCATGCATGGGTCCATTTTGCGTTTGAAAGCACAAGAATAAGAAGGGTGGTGAATCCAGAATATGGTACTTTACCTTACCACGCACTAAGTAAACTTTTTTCAGTTTTCTTTATCCACTTTTTTTTTTTTCCTTTGAGCAAAGAATCCACCACAGTTTACGTGTTACATAGATCAAGGAATTTTTTTCATTTACAGTGTTATTGAGCAATTCGAACTAAAAAAATCATAAAATAATTAATTATCAAAACCAGTTTCAATTTATTTTTATTTTTTTTAATAAAGCAATGTAACAGTGAATTACATAGAGCAGTGGACCTATTTGGAGAATCTGATTTTGTTTATTATAAATGGAAATTAAATAAAGTGCCTCCTTAAACTGTCCTGTAGCTGCTTCCCTGTTTTTGTCCCTCACCAGGTTTCAATATCTGTCTGCTTCCTATTGCAATTGTTTCTATCCACCACCAATTCAAATTCAACCATACCCTTTTTCTCTGGGCCAAAGTACCCACTCACCAAAAACCAAAAAATAACAACTCCTACCACAAAGTTCTTTGTTCCTTTTCAAATAGACAATTCCAGACAATTTTTTTTATTATTAACAGAAAGTATTTTGGGACCATAAATTTTAAAAGGTATCGTTTTGGATTTAATTTCCCAAGTAGGTAGCAAGTGAAGCTTAGGTGTAATATTTGAAGTGAAATAATATATTTAATGACATTTCCAAAAAATCTGTAAACATCTTTTTAATGTTTCTAATGACAGCCAGCGAAATTCAATAAATATCAGTAGTCACAGAATCTTATATTGTTTATTTTACTAAATTATACAGAGAGAGATTTCTTTAATTTTTCACACACCTTCCTTCAAAAACATTATTTATTGAGTTTTGATTATAGTTTTTTTTACAGAACTACCACTTTTGCATACACATACTATTTTCAGTATTGTGGCAGTCCAACGACATATTTAATGATTATTAATATAAAAAGGTGGTCTTTTAAGAAAATGGAATTGGAAGTGGGAACGGAGTGTGGTGTTGTTGAATTGGGATTTTGTGATCGAGGGCTTCTTTCAAAGGGGACAAACATGGTTGATTTTCTGCAAATTACTTAATCAATTTATAAACCTAATTTCGCAGAATTTGTTTTGTTGAGTGATTGGGACGAGATCTGTTGTTTGTAGGGCACCCTTGGCGCAGAAAGAGTATAAAAAACAATCATATTTTTTCAATTTGATTTGATTTTGCGAGTTTCCGTTTAAGGAAAGGACAAATCGACATTGCTTCTGCATCCTCCTCCATCGCCACCGAATAATAAAAAAAAAAAAGTGAGAAAAAAAGTGCCCTAATAATTTAGGGTTCCTCTCCCTACACAGCGACATTGGGGAGTTCTCTGTAGGAGAGGACGTTAGGGTTTGGGGTTAGTTAGTTAGTTAGTTAGTTTGTTTGTTGGTTTATGTAAGAAAGAGAATGGGTGTGGGTGTGGGGAAGTTGAGCTTGTTGTCAACGACGGACCTGGCGGTGTTGGCGGAGAGGAACAGCAAATGCAGGAAGCATGTGTGTTGGAGATCCAATGCGACGCCGTTTCAGCACCGGAAGCCGATCTCTTGGTCGGTGCTTTGCGGTTTCATGCTTTTCGGGCTGGGCCTCATTTCACTCTTGACGGGCCACATGGCCTCTGATCTCGAATGGTACTCGCAGCGATTGGTCCGTCGCACTCTCTACTCTGCAGTGGTTCGTCATTTTTCTCCTTCTCTCTCTTTTTTCGGTTTCGCTGTAATCGCAATGTGCGGGGTTGTGACGTCAATGTTCTGTTAGGAGGGGCACTATCGCGCGCCAATAGATGTTTGGAAATCGCAGTATTCTAAATATTACTACGGATGCAGTGAAAGGGGACGCGGTTATGCTCGTGAGTTTCCTCCTCGCAGTTCCGTTTGAATGCGTTTTTCATGAATTGCAATTCTGGAATGTTTTCACTTTGTTTTGAATACTCTCGCACATGCTTCTCGCTGAGCTATGCACGTGAATGAGGGTTGGAGTGAGAAATTGTAGGTTATACGGTGTTATTTATTATGCGGTAACTTGAGGATTGCGTGAACAGATTGAAGGGTTTTTGTTTTATAATTTGTTAAAGATTTGCTGAGAAATATATACGCTAACTTTTTCTAATGGGTGTCTCGTTCTCTGTTGTTATGGTAATCGGATAATGCAGCTGCTGTTCGTGAGCGGTGGTCAAATGGGTACTTGCTTATTGGAACTAGCGGAGGGCTGAACCAACAAAGAACTGGGGTGAGTGGGATATAGCTTTCTGGACATGGTACATTGTGATCATTTGAATGTTGTTGTATGTGATCTGCCATCTTGCTTAAGCATGAAAAGAGAACCGAATCTGTTGTTTTCAGAGAATATGAGGGTTGGTTTGGTTCTCTTTCGTAGTCAGGCATATCGGCTATTTTTGTTAAACAATGAGTATGTTCTTTCTGTGGACATGACCGCAATCATGGTCTTGGATCCAGATAACAGATGCTGTTGTTGTTGCGCGAATTCTTAATGCCACACTAGTTGTACCTGAGTTGGATCATCATTCCTTTTGGAAGGATGACAGGTAATTTGCGGTTCCTTTCATACAGTCACCATTGGAATCAAGTTTGTTGGTTCATTTAATAAAAACATTCTTGTTTGAATACAGTGACTTTGTCCATATTTTTGACGTTGACTGGTTCATATCTCATCTCGCAAAAGATGTTACCATTGTCAGAAGAGTTCCCGATAAGTTCATGCGGTCAATGGAGAAACCACCATATACAATGCGTGTCCCAAGGAAATCAGAGCCTGATTATTATCTTGATCAAGTTTTGCCTATACTTTTGAGACGGCAGGTATGTGGCCACTTCGTATTTGGAATTTCTTAGCTCATTAAAATATATTTAGATTTATTAAATAATCGTCAAGGTGAAACATGAGTTACTGGTTTTGTCAATTTAATGAATAACTCTGAATTTAGCTCGGGTAACAAACGTATAGGAGATTTTGCAGGTTGTTCAATTGACAAAATTTGACTACAGACTTGCAAATAACCTCGATGATGAGCTACAGAAACTACGTTGCCGTGTCAATTTTCATGCTTTGAGATTTACAAAACCTATACAAGAACTTGGTCAAAGAATTGTTATGAGAATGCGAAAGATGGCACAGCGTTTCATTGCTGTCCATTTGAGGTTTGTTTCATGATTCCCTGTGTACAATTTCCTCATAGTGCTCTGAAATTTGAATGTATTTGTTTACTTCTACTGGATGCTAAGGAAAGGGAACTTCTCAACTTCAATATATTCCCTGATATCTAGTTCAACCTCTTGTTTCTCTCAAATTATGAAATATTATAAATTACACAAGTTTGGGATGCAAGGATGAGTCATACTAATTGCCACTGACAACAGTGTTCATGACTGATTTATGACAGGTTTGAACCGGATATGCTAGCATTTTCAGGTTGTTATTTTGGTGGGGGAGAAAAGGAGAGACGCGAGCTTGGTGAAATCAGAAAAAGGTGGACAACATTACCTGTAAGACTACACAATCCATAGACTTCTAAAGATCAAATCTGATTCATTCAACTAACAAATTTTAACATTCTATCCTTTCTTAACCGTGCTGATTTTCTGAAGGCATTGAGACTAATATTTTATTGCAGACACATTGCTTGATATGCTTTCTAATTACAGATTTGCTGTTTCCATATAATGATAAAACAGGATTTGAGCCCAGATGGAGAACGAAAGCGAGGGAAATGTCCTCTTACTCCTCATGAGGTGGGTTTGATGTTACGGGCACTTGGCTTTTCAAATGACACATATCTCTATGTTGCATCGGGAGAAATATATGGGGGGGATGAAACTATGCAGCCTCTCAAAGATCTTTTCCCCAACATCTATACAAAGGAGATGTTAGCTGATGAAGAGTTGAAACCTTTCCTTCCATTCTCTTCACGCCTTGCTGCTATTGACTACATTGTTTGTGATGAAAGTGATGTATTTGTCACTAATAACAATGGTAACATGGCCAAGATTCTTGCAGGTCGAAGGTAAGTGCATAAAATTTCTTTACTGCCCTCCTTTTGTTTCTTTCGGACGTTGTTGAACTTATTTCTTAAACTCAAACAAAGAGAATGAGTAAATGATTTTCCACATGTAATGGAAACACTGGAATCGTAATTATGATTATTCTGTTATGAAATATGTTGGATTAATCACTCTTGAATCATATTCCAAATAGGTGGTAGTGCTGTATGAACGCATATTACTCCTTTGAACTGAAATATAAGCAAAATTAACTATAGTTTACAGTAATTAAAAAAAATTATTTAATATCTTAGAGTTTTACTAATGTCATTTAAAATATAATATCTTTTCCTAAAGTGCCCTTCATTATCAAGAATAAAAGTCATTGAAAATATCCTAATTAGAGGGTATTTTTGGAATGTTATCATTAAATAGGATGAAAGTAGTTAAAAATTTACTTATATTACATTAAAGCTTAAATTGTGTTGCTTGTGGTTGAGTCTGGAAGGAGTATATCGTAATACTCTATACTTATTCATTGGAAGTCCTGTAGAAAGAAAATGAATAAATTATACATTTAGGATCTGGAATCACGAACTTCAAAATTATCAGAGGATACAGAGTAGTATACAGATCAGGTTGAAGGTAGCCTAGGTAATAATAATTCAATCTCTTCAGACTTCAAATAAGGTAAGGTCTCTATCTTATTTCTTTCCCACTTCTTTGTTGATCACAACTTGAAAATGCTGGAGAGGAGTTGATTTTGTACTGGGAAACCACATTTTATTTTACGATGGTTGGAGTTAGCAAAATCTGGACTATAGGGACTATTTTTGGAAGCTTCAAGAAAAATTGCGGTTGTATTTTATATTTAGCTTAATTGACGATGTCCTTTGCTAAGGACCATTTTCCTAGCGTGGTTTAGACCATTGGCACTTTCATTTAACGGAAAATAGCGAAACCTATTGAGAAGCCAAACTTGATTAATGTATACTGTCACTAATTATGTTTACTCAGGGTCAATAATTGAGGAGATTCGGACATCCCCATTTACAAATAGGCAGTCATGTAGTTGATTTCAGTTATCTTTTGGTAAAGCAAAAATGCTCTTGGGAAAAACATAACTTGTTTCTGTGGGTTTCCAGTAAAGGCCTTTGCTTTCCACAGCTTTTTTTATAAACCCAAAATTCGAAACTTGATGCTATTAACAATTCTTTCAGAGTCTCTTTATTGTCATGCACATGATGTACTGCGCATTATGTTTTTTTTGCTGCTACGTTATGCTTGCTTTCAGCGACTATCACCTTTTTTTGCATTCTTTTGATTTTTGGCTAATGTGCCTCGTGTTGTTAAACATTCATTTTGTTTACAACAGGAGATATATGGGTCACAAAAGAACAATTAGACCAAATGCAAAGAAGCTTAGCACGCTATTGGCAGCAAGGCATCAAATGGACTGGGATACCTTTGCCAAAAAGGTCAAGTCATGCCAGAGAGGATTCATGGGAGAACCAGATGAGATGAGGCCCGGACGGGGTGAATTTCATGAATTTCCAAGCTCTTGCGTCTGCAAGAGACCATATGTTGAAGAAGAACTCGGCAAAGAGGTATACCGTCCCCCTAAACTCGGTGCAGTAGACCTGACAAAAGCTGATTCCTCGTTGAATGGAATTAGAAGAAGAGGCAGGACGTGAAGTTACTTTGAACCAGAGAGGCTATCGGCTGGTTGGGGTGGAATCATTGTCACTCTCTCTGTTTAATGCCAACTGAACGTCAATTGAAAATTGAATGCTATGGCAATGCGTCCATTTTCACAGGATTGATCCTTGTAAATCATGAGGGGTCCAGTTCTTAGGTGGGTGGCTCAGTTTAGATCCTAAAGATATCAATGCGTTGCGAAGTGTAGATATATATATATATATATATATATATATATATGAATATATGCTTAGTTTAGATTAGATTCCTTTCTATTCTTTTTCCCCGCCTCATTGTCTCGTAGCTCTCAATCTTTTTTTGGGCACCTTGTCTCACCGAATTGAGTGACACATTTTCTCTCATTCTGTTCGCCTTTTCTATCCTAAACGACCAATGGACTCAAATGCATGAAACCATTCATTGGTCAGGTGCCATTACAAATGGAAAAATAAAAAATTATAAAGAGCAAGTGAAAAACACACATTTATATAAATAGATAATGTAATAAATAAAAAATATATAAATCATTAAATTGGAATAGTTAAAGTTCGGAGATTGATTTTCAATTTTAGTAAACTTTCCATGTGGTTGATTAATAATACGAATTAGAATTCTGAATAATTGAAAAGTATTCATATAACTAGATTAATTTCAAACTTAATTTAACCAGAATTAAAAAAAAAAAGCCTCAAGAATTCACATCACTTTCTTAATCTTTTATCTTGTTTAAAAATAAATTAAACAAGAATCAATAGCCTAATAAAGTTACAAATATAAATTCATCATAATAAAATAATTATTTATAATATATCTATATTATATATATAGATATGTCGAAAATATTTATAATAAATTTTAATCACATGAAAATAAACATGGATCCACAGGCCGAAATTACTATGATGGGTATAAAAATAAAGCGTTCCATTACTCTGATAACTAGCGCTGACTTTGGATAAGTTATAAAAGAAGTAGAAGAGAGTAGTGGTGGACAGGCGATGCGAGGATTGGCATGCAGAGCACGACGTTATGATTTGATGAACAAACCTCTACAAACAAGGTAGATGACATAGAGAAATTTCCATATACAGCACAGCCTACGGATCAAATCATATTAAAATAAATACTAAAATCAATATGACCGACAGTCTACTGAGCTATAGTCTGCCTAAAACATGAAGCAAGAATTTCCATTCCTAGGTTGGTTGGTTGGTTCTCTATTATAAATATACACATCTATGCTAGGTATGTCACAGGCCGGTCCTTTTCACTGTATCCCGTCATTGCAATTGCCAGCTCCTTCTTCCATTTAACCTGTTGCAACTAAGTCACTAAAACAGTCCCATTGCAATATAACTCAACCAATTAAAGAGGAGTCAAAGAGATACTCACCCTTAGTATTACGATTATGTGAAACCGAAGGAATCTTAGAAATGATCAACGAGCTCTGCAATCCTTCTAATAGCTGCAACCCAGCCAGCCACAACCCCAGATCAAATTCAAAACAAAAGGTCATGTATATATATACATATAAAATGGCCTCATACTTGGAAGAGACGGGAGAAAATAGATGATACAACCGAAAATAACCGCTCAGGTATTAAAACTTACTCTTGAAGTTGGCTGGATTCTGCGATTGGATCTGCGGGGCTCAACGGCATCAGATGCTGATTTGATAGGATTGTCATTTAAAGCTTTATCGCTGTCAACTTTACCCATCTTATCCCGGGCAGGCGCAAGTTTCCCTTTGCTTGCTCTTGATGAGGATGCCCTTTTAGCAGGAAGGGCATCAACCGAAGTTACCAGTGATGAAAACAAGATTGGTGCTTGAGTTGCTCCATCAGTCGCAGAGTGGGGTGCTCTCTCCACCTTATTTTCGCTCTGGGAAGCATTCTTTAAGTGATTTGAATAATCCTTTATCCTTTCCGTATTACCTGTCAGCTCAATAGCATTAGAAAACGAATTGATAAAGAAATGTCTTTTGCTGGGATTATTACCTAAAAACACAGTGGTTTCCAGACTTACTTGTTTTGGCCTTGGAATCAGCTCCATGTTTATCTTTGGAACCATTTTTCCAACCTCTGGACCCTGATGTAGGAGGCATCAAGAAATTTGAAAGTTTAACCGAATCACTTATATCATTGGCCTTGCTGCTTTCATGTTCCACGTAATGCTTGCTTACTTCCATAAATTTTCTCTTCTTCCCAGGTTTAGGAACACCAAAAACTACCTTTGATCCTTCTTTCTGAAGACCGTTCCTCGCCATTCTGTGCGGATCCAGTTTATTTTGATTCTTGCTATTCTTACCAATGTTAAAAACTTTATCGTTTTCAGTCAAATTAAGTAACGTCATCTGATCAGGTTTTGCCGACTCCACGGTATCAATGCTTTTGGACATCTTGTCTTTCCCTTTTGCCTCTACCGCATGACTACCCAGTTTAGGTCGTTTTTCTTGCGGTGTATCACCCTGTATGCAAAAACGTGAAAGCTAGTAAAGAGAAGCATGAATTGGAGCACTAGAACACTCTAGAAGAACCTAAAATTAAAGTACCTCCCGTGTAGAACTATCATTTGCTCCCACTTTGGAAGATTCAATCCATTTACCATCCTTCCAAACAAGAGACGGACGGAGATGCCAAGCTCTGACAACCAATGTTTCTCCACAAGCTGCATAAAACCAATATTATAAACATTTTCCAAGAATACGGAACTAATGTGTTTTATACCTTTGTAGTAATTAAGAAACACAGAATACCAAAATGTTTAATTAAATAACTTACATACCAGGAAAGTGAACAGTAAATGTTGTTTCATCTTTTTTATTCTTCTCTGTGACTACTCCTTCCCGCCAGCTGATGACAAAAAACTACCATGAGAGAGAAATTTAACAGATATTTACCTTGTTCAGTTTTAATTTCAGATATATTTATGTTTTAAAAAAATTATTGGAATGGTTGTTTGTTCAGAAGTACAATATTTAATTGATCCATCATACCCTAATATATTTAAACTACTTGGATAGAAATAATGGGAAATGACGTAATTAAATTAAACAGGAAGATGAATTAAAAAAAAAATCCTGATTTCATATGATGAACGAATCAAATGGGAAGATACCATATATCCATACATAATAAGTTACGTTGGTGTTGAAGAAATAGCCATCATTAACAGATAGCTAATTAAAAGAACTCTATATTAACAAACCTTTCTTGTAACCATGCATCAACTCTATCCCCAACTGACCAAGCATAATCTCCCATAGCAGCTCTGCGTCTCTTTCTTGTTCCTTCATTTTGTAAAGCAGTAAGAGGGCGAGCAATACGTGTTCTGGGGGGTTTGTCTCCATCACTTTCAAGTGATACCCATTCTTTCAAGGGTCCTGCACCTAAAAGATAGCAATATTTTTAATCACAATAATCAATAAATGCACTAATTCAAAATTGAATAAAATCTTAATGAAAATGCCTCGCAATTCATTGTCATCTAGATGTACGGAGACCCACAAGACATCAAAACCATCTCAAATTTTTATGATTTATCAAAATTAATTTCTAGCCCCAACTTTGAATTAACTAATGAATATCACCAACTAATGAATAAGATGCTTCTTTTCTAATCAAAAGTACAAGCATAAAGATACTAGACCAACCTTCAGCAGCTACAAGTGAAGTGTAGCATACATATGCTTTACCATCCTTCAAACTCAAAATATTGGCTGTGAACCATGCGGCTTTAAACCCTTCATCATCTTTGTAAACCTGAAACGTATAATAGCTTCACTTTACTATGATTATAAAATTAAAGAGCAACATATTATTTTTCAAAAGTGAAAAGAATGCATTTCAATTTAAATAAACAACAGTAATGCCTAATCCTCACCAAAGTTGTTATTATAAAATCAACCCATGGGCATTAATCTGGTCACTTTCACTAGCTCTACATAAAAAGAAATAAACTTAATAAATAAAAGCGAAAGCAACCTCTATGAGTAAGCCCTCCTTGATGCTACTTCTGTCCAGACCCTCAAATCCATTACTAGCAGTAAAAGGAGCCTCAGTTTCAGACTTAGATACATGGACCCCATCAACACCCTTGATTAAATCAGAAATAACCTTGCGTCCCTTCGGTCCTCTCGATTTCTTCTCATTGATCTTGATAGAAGAAGAAATTCCACCCCCAGATAAAATGTCTCTGTTTTGTGCATAAGACGTTTCAGGAATATCTATTGCGTTGTCAATGTTCACCATATCTCTGGTAATGTCTTTGAATTTTCCAAATTGTTGGGAAGACTCCCGAGCTGATTTCAAACATCCCTCTGGGCCAGCTTCTACCAACTGACTTAATGTCATAGGATCACCCATACTTACAATTTTTCCTGCTTGAGATACAGCTTCCGCTGCCAGCTCAGCAGCCTTTACAATGGCATCCATATTTTCAGCTCTTTTAGTGGCAGCTGAAGCAGCTTCCACTCTCCTTTTAACAGCTTCCTTAGCAGCAACAATGACAGAACCAGGACTGTTAGCTCCATTAGCACCATTCAAGATGGAAGCAGGGGTAGCTTTACCCAAGTTATTGGTACCATCAGAAAGAGAAATTTGATTACTTTGGCTGGAATTATCATAACCAGACGAAAGCAATGCTTCATCAGCCATTAATTTTGCTTGAAGAGCAGCATTTGATGCAACATTGGCAGCTGCAGCCGCTGCCTTTGCAATCGCAGCTGCTGCTGCAGCTGCAACTGCCGCAGAAGCTAATTTAGCCTCAATATCTGGCATCAAGCCAGAATTTTTATGCTTATCCAACTGATTCCATAACTCTAGACTATGATTCACTGCAGCAGTAGACAGAGCAGAAGCTTGCTCTGCATGACCTCTTGCTTCCTTAACTTTCATAAGAGACTCGTCTGACATAATTCTTTTCTCAACATTCTGATCATTGTTTGATTGATCAACAAGAGGAGATACAGACACAACTGATTTTTCAACAGTAGTTATTGGCACATTCCCGACAGGAGCCACAACTGCAACAGAAGTAGATGTATGGCTAGTGACAGCAGGAGCCAGTGATTGCAAAGCCCTCTGGCCAAAATCCTCAGATACCACAACTTTTTTTCTTTTTTTAGGCTTTGGATCTGAAGAATGTTGAGCAGGTGATACTGCCATATTGTTTGCATCAAGTAGAGAGGAAGTTCCTGCAAAGATAGTTTGCAAACCTGCACTGGAAGTAGGGAGACCGGAAGTAACATTCTTTATGCTAGAGGAAGGAGGCTGAGATGCTTTGATTGGGCCTAGCTTAATTGTATCTGAGACAGGCGACGCAGAAATATGGGTGGTATTGTCAGGTGCAGGAGTTGGAGAAGCAATCCATGGTCCTCGAAGGGGTGTCTGGGTTATCCAAGGTGTGTTAGGTCCAAGAAAGTTCCTTACAGGAGTAGTTTGGTAAGGATGCAATGGAGTAATTGCCTGTGGATAATCCACAACAGAATCTCTTGCAAGGGCACTAGTTTGCAGGGAATCACTACCTAAACCCAGAGTTGATAGACTCCAAAGGGGTGATGAAAGAGGTATTAAGGGGTTTACAATTGGTGGAGTAGCCTTGCTGTTGGTTCGACCAAGTGGTGAAGAGATAACTTTCCCTTGAACAGCACTTTGCTTAGGTGGCAAATCAGAGTTTCTAGCAACTGCAGATCTCAATTATCAGGAATTAATCAAACAAGTCAAATAACATCAAAGAACGAGCTATATCACAAGAAATACCAGATCGTGGTTGAAGAGGTGTTTCTGGGTTAGCAGGATGAGATTTTTGACCATGTTGCCTTTCCATGCAGGCACGCCAAGCATTCTCCCAAAGGCTCCTACCACCATCTAAACACAATGTCTAGGAACTCAATATTTTAATTTGATCAAACAGAAAAGAACATACAAGGGAGTCATGATAAACAGAAAATTAACCTGATCCCCCAAAGGCTGATATCATGTAAGCCTCATCCGGTACTGTGCCTTGACTGCAGCAACATAAATAAGATGAATAAATAGGGGAGTTATTTGTTATTCCACAAAATGCAGATCTAAATGGCTCTGTTGACCTTAGCCTCATTTTTTATTGAATATGGAATAGGTTTAAGTTCTACACAGCAATTAAAAGAAAAAGGAACAAAACAAGATTTTCCAACCTTTCAATTAACCATGGGAGTGAGGATGCTATGTAAAGTCTAAAGGTAGTGAGTGAAAAAATGCAGATTTTGTATTCATAACCACAGCACACATCAAATTGGTGTAGCATCCATAACAAATAAAATCCATACAACAATTGAACTCACATCAAAGCTCCATAGACAAAGATCTGTGCACGTAATTGTACTTGCTGCAGATCTGCGAAAGGCTGATGAAATAAAACAGGAGGAGAAGCAGAACTGTTCAAATCCGGAAGACTAGATGTTGAAGTATTTACAAGAGCAAATGACTTTGTACTATTTGGCTCAATGTGCCCATACTGCTGCACCTCGTTTGACTGCATCATCTGGAAACCAGGATATGGGCTCAGGGAAACTTTAGTTGGTTTATCACCTCTGTCAGACTGTCTAGACAGAGTAGTGTCCTTTGCATGACTTCCTCTTCTAGAAGATTCTTTTCCAGCGCTCTTATTAGATACTCGTCTAGTTTTGCGCTCAGGTGTAGCTTTAGAAGCATTGTGTACTGCCCCTCCATCTGATATTTGTTGATTTCCATGAGATGATTTTCTTACAGTTTTGGTTTTTGAAGGACCTATCCCAGAAGTAGGAAATCCCTCCATAGCCTTCTACAATAACGCAAAGGGAGAAAAAAATATGAAAAGTATAAGATCATTTGTCATTCATAATGTTAACAACAGATCATATCAGCCACACATTTCACATAAATAAACTTTAAAGAAGTCACCTTATACATTCAGGAAGAAGCTCAATCAGGAAACAAGGCAATAAAAATAATAACCAGATACAAATTCTTTAGTTAGGATTGTAAACTGCAACAAGACTTACTGATGATTTTTTTACGGTTTCAGTAACGGGAATTGATTGCATCTTGTCAACATCTTCTGTATTTACATCAGCAACATCCTTCTTGGACAAATCAGTCACTGAATTTACCTCAGGAGTTGAGCTTCTTTCACCCTTAGATGCATTAGTCTCCTTTAAATCTTGAGCAGTGGACAATATATTTTTTGCACTACCATTTATCATCTCAGAAACTTGGGTGTTCTGATTAGCAGAAGCCCCAACTTGATTTTTATCCTTTTCAGTCTGAGAAGGGCTTCCAAGTGTACTAGATGGATCACAAGTACTGTTAGCAGGAAAGCTTCCACATCCAGTCTCACGTAAATCAATGCAAGAATCCGGTACAGATGCAGAAGATATGGAATCTTGGTTTCCAGGTGCAATGTCATCTACAACAAAGTTCACATTGTAATAGGAATGGAAACAATTGAAGAGATCTTAAAATAGAAAAAACATACAATGCACATCAAAAAAATAAGAGTAAGACAATATAAAAAAACCACCATCATGACATGGTTATTTATCACCATTGTTATGGATTGAATAGTTATCACCATTGTTACGGATTGAATAGTGTAGCATCATTATTGAAAGGAAATAATATATAACATGAAACCCAGAAGACTCGTTTCTTCTTAGGTTCAACACGTTCTTTTTTTTTTCTACCATTTGCTTTTTATGCCTGGAGATTCTCCTTGTGAAAGAATGTGTGGTCAATATCTCCTTTCAAATAAAATTTCTGGCGTTTCACCTTTCTACCAGCACAAAGCTCCAATTCCTCTGTTCTTTCTACACAGGATTCCTCCACTGCAAACTCAAATTCTTCAGGTTCCTTCGCTACTAAATTTTATTTATCCACAATGTACCCTTTATTGATGATGGGCAGTTGCGTATGGTTTTTGGGATTTATGGATGACCTGCCCTACCAATTTAGATATCTTTATCTGCCCAATTGTTTGACCATTTAGAGGAGAAAGCAATAAACAATGTTGTAGTGTTCGTGTTTTAGTTCATATGTTTTTCTATCCTCTCCAAGCTTAAGGTAGGATTTTTCTTTATCATGTATCCAAAGGAATTGGATAATTCTCTTAACACCATGTTAATCCTGTCATTCTGTTTCCTAGCTACCTATCATTTTTTTCTTCTTTTTAGTGGGACTCTTTATTATCTTAATAAATTCTTAGGTTTAGGGTAATAGCATCACAAAACAAAGGGGCTTTCTAGTGAGCACCATGATGCTATTAGGCATGAGTGAAACAATAGAAATTTCAATAGAAAGAGAAGTGCCTTGCAAGAACTGAAAAACACATTAGTGTTGCCCATGTAACCAGTAACTTATTACAGGGTTTACTATCATATTCTAATTTGCATGAGATCAGAGATTTAGAAATTCAATTATAATTTTTCTATGCACAATTGGTTGTACATAATATGAGTACAAGTTTCTCAATCTATTAGCTGAGAAACTGGATCATGCAAAGTCACAATTTATCATTACAAAAAAAAATCCCCACACAGTTTTTTAGAACTCATGTGATGATCTTTAACCTAACATTTAATGAACAAATACATACAAATTAGAATCATAGTCTTCCTAAAAGTTGTATGACATGATTAGTAAAGGAAAGACTGAACACAAACAACAATTCTCAATATACATAGCACTAAGAAATTTTGAGAAATCATTAGATGATCTTTAACATAAAATTAAAAAAAAAAAATACATAAGAATTACAATCAAAATCTTTTTAAGAGTTGTAATGCACAATTAGATACAGTTAATTCACAATTAGTACATACAAAAAAAATCAAAGACAAAAGTCACTAAATTTAGACAACTTGAAGGACTTGGTGCCATGAATATATGTTTTCTCAAGTTCTATAGGTGATGTGTTAACCTCACAATAAAATGCAGAATAAGGGAAAATTACAAGTGGACAACAAGAATGGATTGAAGATTACCTAATTTTTCTGAGGAAGGCTTGTCAGGATTCTCATGCACAGTCTCCTTGTCATCCTTAATCGAAGAGACTGCAACACTGTCAGACTGATTCCCCGAAGATGCACATAGAACTTGAGGAACACTAATCTCTTTTGCACATTCCTGAATGACTTTACCATTTTCTGTTCCTTGAGGTTCACCAATCTTTACAGCACTATTAGTAGTCCCTAAATTGTGCTTACTATCGCTAGTACACAACAGTTGACTAGAAAAATCAGAAGAATGGGATTTTTCAGTGCCTGTGACAACAGGCGAAGGAGCAGTTTCTTTCTCAGAAGATCCAATACTGGTAGATGGGCCTGCTTCTTCAGCTTCTTTTCCTGCAGGTTCTCCATTCCCCTCGGCAGAAGAATATCCAACAGGAGTTATCCCTTGAAAATCATTGTGACTAGTAACTTCATGACTGGAAACAACTTTGCTGGAAGGTGGAATGTCTGTCTCATGTAATGTCAAACTACTATTTTGCAAAACAACTTGTGAAACTGAAATTATGATGAAAAGAAGAAACCTTTTAAGTTAATGAGCTAGTAGGAATTTGATCCTAGTGTAGAAACTTTTACTATATCACTTTAGGGTTTAGGGTTTTGAGAAAAATGATTTTTGTGTATCCAATTTTCGCTAATAATTATAATTAGTTATCTTGTTTCCTAGTTTTCAATGATTTATACAAGAAATTGTGAAAACACCAGAATAGGAAACAAGATGAAAACAACATAGTAGTATTTATTAGTGAAAACAGGAAACGTCATTTTCTCAACCCAAACAGGCCTAAGATTTCACCTGTAGTGCAAGTTTTTAGTAATATTCACTTAGAATTTGCAAATATGAAGATTAAATCCCTATAACGTACCTGATTTGATGACAGGTATAGCATGGGTTGACATTGTGGAAGTCATCGATTCAGTTTCCATGCTACTTTCACTAAGACATGATGAAACTACTCCCTTATCCACAAGATGGGACTGATCAACATCACAATGCATGTGGCCAGAATCAGAAGGAACTCTTTTACTGTCCTCCTGATCATTGACAGAGACAAGTTGATTGCATTTTTCATGGTCATTCTGTCCGTCAGATTGATTGCTTACACACATTTGAGTGGAATCACCCAAAATGGAAGATTTTGTTGAAACAGCCATCACACCACTGCTTGAAAAACATCCTACCCTATTGTCACTAATTCCTTCCCTGATAATAGAGAGGTTATTTTCCTCTGCTGTAAACACAGATGCCTCCGGCTTGCTTGACAAAATATCTGTATCCACATGATTACCAGTGTTCAGTAACAGATCCTGATCATTGACAGAGACAACTTGCTCGGATTTTCCATATTCATTTTGATTGCCAGGTTCATTGCTTACACATAGTTGAGTAGACTCACCCAAAATGGAAGCTTTTGTTGAAAGGTTAGTCACACTGCTATTGGTACAACCTACACTATTGCCACCGTTTCCTTCAATAGTATTGGAAATGTTATTTTCCTCTGTAGTGAGCATAGATGACTCAACCTTGCTTGATAAAATCACTGTGTTCACATTATCACAAGAGCTCAACTGCTCAACTTCCTTAGTAACACTGCTCTCACCATATATAATCTTTGTGACATCCATATTTTGAAGCGTATTGGGAAAATTTTCACAATTGGAACTACTGCCCTCAACCACTTGCCCCTCAGAGATTAAATCATCTTTAACTGATATTTCCGGTAATCCATGTGTATTTGGTACAGATTGATCATCCATTCTCACATCTTTAAGCAACATTACATCTTCACTTGCATTGTTCTGAGACTGATCACTATCTTCACTGTTTTTTTCAGCTTTCTGCAAGTCAGAAACAGAAACAGATTCCACTCTCCTGGAACTCTCTAAACTACCTAACCCAGTCTCAAGACCATCAACTACATCCCCACCTTCCAAAGTCACTTCTGTGGGCGTTGAACGAAGGGATTTATCCAGATGGTGCGCATCACCCCCAACAGCATCTCCATCTTGAGTCTGTGTGTCTACCACAACAGCTTTATCCATCACAGAAGATTCCAAATCTTGATTATTATTTTGTCCATGAATAGGACCTCGCTTCTCATCATGCATATTTTTCATAGATGATTCAGCAAAATTAGTTTGCACTGCAGATGAATCACCTTGAGTTTTGATATGAAGCAAATCAGCATCAACAATCTCAACTTCTCTGTGGCTTGAATTGATATTTTTATCAGCGGTATAGAGAGTCAGACTCCCTTCAGACACAGGCAAGTCATTATTTCCACGGATATCACTTAGTTCAGGATTACTTGAAGTTCCATCAAAGGACAATTCCCCTTCATGACCTTGGGACAATCCATCCTCGGACTTATCCATTCCTACATCCTCTTTCAATCCAGAAAAACTTGCATGGGTACCACCAGATGGATGTACATCTGAAACACTATCTTTAAATTCATTTCTGTCCTCAAATTTTGGATTGGTGTCCATTTGCTTAGCTAAACAGGCCAGTTCATCACAGGCATCTGATTCCTGAATAACTGTTTGTCTAGGAATATAGTCTTCCTGTCCAACAGATTTTAAAAGCATTTCAACAGATTCTGAGGAAGTGGCCTCAGACCAAACATTGCCATGCCTTGATATGGAGCAAGACTCAGCTGCAGTTGAACTGAACTCTATTCCACTACCCCCTCGAGAGAATGCATCAATCCACTGGTTATCTTCGTTGCTTTCAATGCCAAGGAAAACTTCAGTTTCTACTAAACTATCAAATCTTAAATTTGCTTGAAGACTTTCATCAAAATCGAACTTGGGAAGAGCATATGGCCTTAATACTGGAGGAAATTTGGCACTCCCTTCACCAGCTAGATGGAGATTCTGGTTTTGAAAATCATTGTCATCATAATCCATGGGTGAATCCCTAAAACAAATATGCACGTAAGAATAAGAGAAACAACAGTGATAGAGACCTTAAACCTGATAAAAATATGTGCATGCATAGACAGAAAAACATGTACAGATACAAATGCAAAAAGTAGACAGAAATACATACATCCAAGGATAAGCATATACATGTTACACGGAAACAGAAGCACAAAATGCATAGAAATTAAAGAATAAATTGTTGTCAAGTTGCCAACAAATTACAGCCCACACAAAAAGCAAATAAAACATAGAAACTCAATTTAAAAGAGCAATAAAACAACACACATTAAAACATATAACTACAACCCTACAATTTGATACTTCAAGGCCGCTACACTACTTAATATAGCCAAATACAAGAAAAAACAAATACCATGGTACTATTAATTTAGGTTCTGCCACAGTAAAATATCTATGAACCAAAAACTGGTACACTCTGAAGGATGAGGGAGAAGAAACCAATTCCTGAGGTTTAAAAAGATTGTCTAGTGATATGAGGAGTGATCTTTAATGTGGAAGATAAACTTATATACTAAGGAGGCCAAATTAAGATGTTTCGGTGAACGGTGAATGATTCCTACAGGTTAATCCTCACTGTATGCATGGCAAGGTCAAACATGGATACAACAGACAATTCATTTCAATAATCAAGAAATACAAAATAAAATTAGGAACCAATTGAAATGTCTCTGTTGTTCTAACTCGAGAATGAGAAGAGGCGGAAAAACAAAGAAGAAGAAACAAACAGTTTACACACCGGGATTAACAAGCTTAAATAAGAAGGTTGTTGACAAATTCTTCTATGAGCGAATTAGCCAGTTAGAGAGATTAAGTAGTATAAAGTAACCATTTTTCAAACAAAACTCACCATTTCAAAGCAAAGGAAGCAAAAGTCTTAACCTAATCACAGCAAAGGAGAAGATTAAGAACCCAAAGTTGGACATGAACAGTACCAGAACAAGTAAGTCTAGAGACGCTACCTCCCTCCATCCGGCGAGGAAATCCAACCCTCGTGATCTCACCTATTCCCCAATCGTACAGTCATCTACTCCCTCCAACACAGAAATCTGAGGGTGAGCACAATTTCACCACATAAAAAACACAAAAAAACGGAACAGTTAAGAGTCAATTGCTCACCGTTGGATTCAAGTTCCGGCGGATCAAACTAGGGTTCCGGCGATGATGGTGAGAGTTACGAGGAAGAACGCGAACAAGTGCGAAACTGAAAAGGTGTGGGAGTGGATTTGTTTTGTTGTTCTTTGGGTGTGGCTGTGGAAAAAGCAGTGAGAGGAGAATTTTGTTTTTTTCCGAATGAAGAGAAAATGAGTGTCAGCAATGGGAATCGAAATTAAAAAAGTGGGTTTGTTTGTAAATAGTCAAGATCGAAAGGGCGAAGAAGGTGAAGTGTGACACGTGGGTGGTCCCGATTGGCCGTGTAAAGTATCAGTTTCTAGGGTTAAGCATGGAACCGCTATCCCTGGGAAACAGTGTCACTTCAGGAGGGCTGATTGGTTGTTTGTTGGAAGAGAGAGGAGGGGCAAGTAAGTGTCTCCTCAAAGTCCGATGCTCTCATCCTACGGTTCCAGACGCTTTAAATAAAACTCAATCAAAAATCTGACCGTTTATTCCATTCACATTGGTTTTTTCAATCTTATCCCAGTTTTTACTTGAATTGAATGCAGATAAAAAGTACTGCTGGCATAATAATAATAATAATATTACTATTATTATTAATTATTATCATTATTATTATTATTTATTATGAATGTTTACAGTTAAGAGTCAATCTGAACCTAATTTAATTGAATTTAATCTAATTAATGATTTTTTTTACAGATGTATGAGTTTAATTGAATATGTTTATCTTCAGTCTTAATTTATAAAGCTTAATAATGTGATGTTATAAATTATTAAATTATATTTATATAAAAAAATACATAACGCTTTAATCTCATGATTTAAAAATTATATTTTATTGTCTTTTTTTAAATAAATAAATAAATAATAGAATGTGTTTTGTTAATAACGGAAAACAAAGATATAAAATGTTCCATGTATAATTTTTATACAGGTGAAAGAGTGTAATTGAAGAAATATGCATGCATGTAAATACTTATTCATATGTTTGTTTAAGAAATTGATAAAAAAATATTTTTAATGAATAATTATTCATTACAATCTTTAATATGGTTGAATAAATTTATTTCAAAAAATAGAAAAAAAAACATGTTTTCAATAAAATAACTTCAAGCTACTTGCCATTAAAAAAAAAAAAAACACCAATGAGTAAAATAAATTACTCATTAACAATAAATTTTGTTAAGTCAACCTTAAAATTATCTCTCTTTATTTATTGTTCTTAAATAAATCATATTTAAGTTTTTAAATTACAGACTGAAATAAATAAACCTGAATTTTATACTCTTCTTGAATAGTAATAAAGGTGCTTATTGAATTTGAATATCTTTGAATATAATTAGCTTTGGTAGATTAAACTTAAAAGAAGTTGTCTTAGTTAGTCTGTTTAGTGGTATTACAATTTTTATTAGCATGTAAAATATAAAATTTAATTTTTCCTAACATTTTTAAATTTTGCTATTATAAAACCATTTGTGTACTAAGGGTATAAACAATAAAAAAATATGATTAAAAACAATTATTATAATAAAATTAATTAAAAATATTACTAAAATTTATATTAAAAATTATAAAAATTATTTACATGAAAACTATAAATTTTTTGTTGTTAATTTTTATAATGTTATAATTGGATAATGTGAGTATTTGTAAATTTTTATTAAAATAAAAAGTAAAATTGTAATAAAATATGGGTAAAAATACTGTAAATAATAAAAATACTTTTCATATTTATGGGATATTAGTTAGTTGATGAAAAATAAATTTTATTTAATAAATACAAGACTATTATAAAAGATAAAAAAGAAAAAAAATAATCCACTGTCAAATTCAATTTTCATTAATAATTGTTACAGATAATAACATATTTTATGTTGTAAAATTTAAATATATCCAAATGTTGTTACTGGTAATCAGTTTTTTTTTTTTACTTCCTCTTATTTAAATCAAATACACAAATTTAACTTATTTTTTGTAATTTTTATTAGATTAAATCGGAGTTTAACTGATCTAATTTATCTCAGATCTTATGGATATTTGTAAATTTTATTTATATTTTTTCAAATATTATCTTCGGTTTGTTTGCTTCTTATTAAATTTATTTTTTATTTTTTATATTAAAATAAAAAAATTGTTTTTCTAAAATAAAATTTAAATTTTTATTTTATCCAAATTTTTTTAAATTTTATGACAGATTTAACTATAAAAATATATTGGAAAATAAAATAATCAAAAGCTTCAATGAGAATGACTAACATTAAACTTTATTCAAATGTTTTTTGTGATAATTGTCAGTACTAACTGAAGTACATACATATATCATGTTTCTGTTATCCAATTTTTTTTTCACTATGTTTTAGTTTCTTTCTCTCTTAAAATATCAATTTCTTTACTTATATTTTAGATAGAATAAAAGCATATTTTTTTTTATTCACAAATTTTTATTTAAATCAAAAATTAAATTAGAATGTTAAACAAAAATAAAGAATGAGTTAGGGACAAAAAGGAGATTGAGGGGTGTGGTTGGATGGAAAATGGTGGAAGAAATAAATGTGCGAGTTTTTTTAGTTTTATTTTAAATTATGATGATTAAGAAAGATAGATGGGTGAATTTTTTAGGGTACTATAAAAGAGTGATTATTTTAAATTGTTTAAATTTGAGTTCTGATTTATAATATTTTTATTTATAACAATTAATTTATTTGTACATGATACAATGTAATTTTTTGATAATTGTTTTTGTTAGTTCTACCTATATAGTTTTGTTTCTTATTAAATTAAAATATATTTTCATTTAATAAAATATATAATTATACAAAATTTCCATCAAAAAGTAAGTATATACCCTTAAATAAAAAGAGAATTCTATAAATTTTCAATTTTTACTTTTATACGTGGAATAAAAGGGATATGTTACTTATATACCGAATCAATACAGTAAAAATATGTAACACAATGTAATAAATATTATAAAATTGTGTAACATAATTGCTGTGTTATTAATAAAACACTTGCTTGTAAGCCTGCAATGTTATATAATAATATAATGATTTATGTATATAATAAAACTAGAGTAATATTCTGTGGTGAATAGAGATATGATAGACAAATGCTTAGTGTAAATTTTTGTCCTAATATAAGTATTTAAAATTCAATTTGGTCATTTTAGTTTTTATTTTAGTTAATGTGGTCCCAAATTTTTTAATAATTTAATTTGGTACTCTTTGTTAATATCCTTTATGTTTAGAGTGTAGTTTATCTAGTGATACAGTGAGGCATGTCACATATGACAAAATGAGTGGTCTTTTAAAGTATTTGTTTAAGTGAAAAAAAATGTAATATTGTAGGAAAATCCTCATCAAAAGTCAAACCAATTGAAATATGTTGATTTTACTGAAACTAATTTTTCAAACAGATTTTTTTTTTTTTTAAAGCCTAAGGTTGGATGTAAATTTATGTCCATTGTCTCTTTTTGTTTCCTTTTTTTTTTTTCTTTCAAACAGAAGTCTTAGAGTTCAATTGATAAATTAGAATATAGTAGAAGAATTAAATTTAAATTCTTTCTAAAAATATTGAAACAGTGTTAAATAAAATAAAGATTAGGTGATCATATTGGTTTTTTTGATTACTTATATAAACAAAAATAATATTAAACCATAAAAAAACAAATGGCATTACTGATAACAACATTTATAAAAAGATAATTAAAATACATAATTGGTTTAGTTGTAAAAGAAATATGTGGTTTATAGAAATCACCACTACAAAAAACAAATTATAACCACCCGAAATGACAAGAGAAAGAATAATAACCCCATGAAAATGCATAATAGAAATTTACAATTTATTAATCTTATAATTTAATTTTTATCTCAATTTATATTGAAAGTGAAAAAAACACTTATTATCATCACTTCATTACCTTATGTTATGTTTGGATATCAATTATTTTAAGAAGACCATTATTTTCATTAAAAAGTTTAAATATCTGATGATAATATTAATTATATAAAACATGCGCTTTTATTATTTTTTTTCACCTAAAATTTGTTTTTAAATGCAAATAACATTTAAAATATAAAAAGTTTAACAGTTATATCTTATATTTTTTAAAATATTTTTGTATAATTTTTTTAAAACATAAAATAAAATTTAATATTATATTTTACTTTTTAACGGTGATTTGCTTATCATATATGTTTTTTTCGTAAATAGAATTATTAAAATTGTAGTTTAACTTAATTATTAACGAGTTCAATGGAATTATTAAAATTATAGTTTTAACTTAATTATTAATGAGTTTAAAAATTTAAAATAATTAATAACAATTATTTAAATATGTATATTTTATTATAGTTATAGTTATATTAAATGTATACTTTTATTATAACAGTAAGAATGAATATATATATATATATTGATTATATTATTCAAAATTATTATTAAGATCTGTCAAGAACAAAAAAATGTTGACTTGGTTTGATTTTTATACTTTAAACATTGTTTTTGACAAATCTTAGTAAAGTTTTATTTATCAATATCAGCAATATTTTTCTGCTCATATCAAATAATTTTATCCACTTGGAATTCAAAATAAAATTATTATTAACACCACTTTTATTATTTGTTAATAATATTTTTATATTTTGTTTATATGATAATTGAAATTTTTTTAACTAGCATTATTTAAAATTATGTTTTATCAGTGTTTGTGGAAACTTTTTAATTAACATTAAGAAAAAATTATCTATATAAACTGTTTTTTATAAAATTTATTAAAAATAGCACAAATAAATTTTAACTACTTAATTTAATTAAAAAGAATTAAAATTTAATAAATTAAATTATCTAATCTAAATAAAACACTTGAAAAATAAAACCACTTAAAATAATAGTAAGTTAAATTGAATCTATTTGAATATCTTAAAAATATAAAATTATATGAAATTAATACTTTTTTTATTTTAGTGATAGGATTCACCTTTCGTAAATTAAATTGTATTTTTCGTGATTTTTTTCATTGGATACCAGTTATAATTGAAAGCAAATTTAACAAGTTCAATACTTTACTATTCAAATTCTAGTAGCTTTCATTTTAGAGGCCAAATAATTTACTATTCAATCCTTTTAGATTTAATGTAAATTTTCAAAACCCAGCTTGATTAGTTTATTATGAAGAAGAGAATACCTTAATATTTGAAATGAAAACAATTTTAGTGTACATAAAAGAATAATTTTTTTTTTAACTAAGAAAATTAATTTTGATCTAAAGAAACCTAATGTCTACTTTACCCTTGTCATTGGTGGAACAACTTAGTTCCTGAACTCCAACTTAGATCTCGTCACTCTCTCCTATTGATCCACGCTTGGTCGTGATCGCCGCCGCAGGCCACACCATTCCGTCGTCGCATCGATGCTTTTCACAGAACACTGAAAAGGTAAGTCCGTGGAATAGGTTCATTTTTTATTTTTTTAATTTGTCAGCCTCACTCTTCATTTCATTTGTTTAATTTGTTCTTTATTTCTTTGCTTTTTTTTTTTTTTACCTAATTTTTCAGGGGAATTACACAAGAGAGCATAGCTATCCCACTAACAGGTGCTGCATGTTTAATTCTAACCACGGTTTTTCCATTTTTATTTTTTTTTTCTTTTTTACTTTTGACCACTGGATATTATTTTGTTTTGGTTTTCTCACTTACCTTCGGCTTGCTTCTTCTGCTACCATTTTATACCTCTTCTTCTGTTCAGATCCTTTCCTGTTTTTACCACTTCACTCTGTTCTACAGTATTAATCATCCGCGGCTATGCTCTGTTTGGTTTATTTATTTTTGAGTGCGATAGAAAATTAGTCTTATTAGTTTGATTTTTCTCATAATTACACCATCTACGGGTTGCGAGGATGAGTTCAAGTTTAATCAGTAAAAAGTTGTTTAATTAGTTCGGTTTAATTTTGTGAGCACCCCCTAGACCTAGAAGTTTTACATATAATTGCTTCATTTTAGGTTTCGCACATTGAGTTGCTGAGATTGTAATATAATTCAAGGGATCTATCGGGGCAAATATATTATTCATTTTCAATATCATGCATTGCCTTGATCAAATATCAGGAAGTGCAGGTATTGAGCTTTTGGGAGTTGGTGATGTGTCTTTTGGTCTAGTGTCTAAATATGGAACTTATCTTAGTTTATGGTGATTCTGACTGTTCTACATTTTTTCCACCTTCACTCTGGACATTGAGAATGTATACATTGAATGGCCAAGTATTTCGGCCATTGTGTTGTTAATCACTATGCATTTAATGGTCATCCTTCCCAATTTTTCTCAGCCCCATCTCCCACATCTGCCAGGAAACTTGACACCTTACGCAGTTTGACCCGAGATGATCTGCCCTACCCGGTTTCTTTTGATCCAAATCTGACCCAACCCTAGTTCAACCCCAATTGGAAGTGAATTTTGTTGACCCAAATCTGAAGAGAACCCACACTTACATTTGACCAAACCTTAGGTGCACACATTTGCTGCTGCTCCTCTCCAGTAACCTCTGGATGTACTTCTAGTCCTACTTGCTTTTCATTCACCATGAGTTTCTCTTTTATCCTTTTCATTTTGGACTTTGAAGAAATATTGTCCATTGATAATTTTGAAACTGCAAATTTGGATGTCACACAATTGATTTGGGGCTGGCCTTTGATTTTGGATCTCTATAATCTTATTCTGTTCAAGATTTCTGATAATATTATTAGTATTATGGTATTTTCTAATGAATCAATCAGTTGCATAACTTGACAATGGCATCTTACAATGACTATGATCCAAAAAAAACTATGTTTGGAGTGAGTTATGGTGAATATTTACTCTTGCAATATGGTCTATTTTTCATAGATGCCAATGCAATTTTTAATTTTGTGAAATCCAATTATGTGTATTTCTTCCTTTTGTCTATGGTGTTTATTGGCCAATTATGAAGCAGTGTTAATGTGATTAGCATACATGTGTCAGGGTTTTGGTTTTTCGGTGATTACCAATCTATTCTTCATCCCTCTTGATCAAGAATGCAATTCTTTGGGGGTTCTGAGATCAGTCCTTCACCTCCTGCTCCAGCAGCTTCAGGAAACAATGGCCATATGATGTATGTGTTTAATAGAAATGGTGTGTGCCTGCTCTATAGGGAGTGGAATCGCCCTTTGCGGACGTTGGATGCCCAACAAGACCATAAGTTAATGTTTGGTCTGCTTTTTTCTCTGAAATCTTTAACTGCCAAGATGGATCCCACTAGGTATGTTTGTCTCATGGATTTCCAATAAATGCAAAATATCCTTCTAGCTATTCTAATCCTATATTTACTGTTTAATATTACTTCCATGATTAATTTCTGAATACACAAAGCAGCTTATCTCCTTAAAAGTAATGTGAAGTTTGCCCATACTTGTAATGTTTAAAATGAAAGGAAATTTTTGTTGCAGTGTTGCAAAGTTTTCCATATTGTCTAGCTAGGTATTTTGATATTTCTGGTGAAATGATCACTATTCTTTAATAGTTTTCTTGTAAAGATGGCATAAATGAGCAATTATTTCTTCAAAATAAGCTAAATCAAACATATGCTAAGTCTTCTAGCTCCTGTTCTGATTTTATGAAGAACTGTTTTTGCAGCATATATTAAAATATAAATGTGGTAAGGTGTGCCTAGATGACAAACCTGCTATTTAAAATGTATACTTGTTTCTTTCTCTGAATAGCAAACTAAAGATGTGAAAAATGCTTATTTTCCGATGCTCTTTTATTCTTTATCCTTATTTTAATATGTTTCCCATGCCCCTTATCCTTATACCCTTATACCACATCTTATTTCTTGAATATTTTATGCTTTGCATAATTACAATTGATTATGTTAATATTTTGATTGAATTACTGTCAGAGTAAAGATCAACAAGTCATGATGGATTATATAGTGGACTTTTAGTGTAATTAATAAAGGAATTTATGTTGCATAATGCACTTGCATGTTTAATTAATTATGCTCCAAATTGTTGTGCAGTGCTGCTGAGAAAGGAAACCTTGGTATGCCTCAGTTACCTGGCCAAGGTTGTTCATTTCACAGTTTCCGCACTAATACATACAAACTTAGTTTCATGGAAAGTCCTTCTGGAATAAAGGTCAGCTACAATAAATTTTGGGTTTCCTTTGTATGTTTGTTAGAGAAACTTATGGATGAAGTTACTTCTGGTTCTGAAGTCTGCACCTTGGCTTTTATTTATTTCTTCATTGATAATTGTAGCTATTTGACACTTATTCTGTATTTGTCTGTTATATTTATTAATCTCATTTTGGCCAGAAAAGTATCAAGTTTATTGACTTATTTTAAATGAAAACTGAAGTGGCAGAGAACTGGAAAAAGAAGACAACAGGATAAAGTGAAGAAAATATGAAACACTATGATATAATCTTTGGAGTTGTGAATTTTGGCCTGATCTAATTTTTTGAGTTACTTACAGATCCATGTATATTTAGTCAAATATGAGGATGATTAGCTTCTGCCCACTTCATTGTAGCTTGTGAAGCTTGTTTGTTAAAATCAAGAACAATAAACTTGTTTATAAGATGCATAGGTGGGTGTTTATCATGCTGCATAGGTGATAAATGGTTTAGAAACTTCAGATATGGGGTTTTTGTTCTTCTTTAGGAATGTGTGCTTAAAAAGTAGTGAATTTGAGTTTAGTAGATTTCACTAAATTTATCCTTTACACTTTATTTGGTTGTGAGGATGAGTGAGGACGAAATTAAGATAGTGTGTTTGGTTGGTGAGAAAGAGAAGGGAATAAAGGAGTCACTGTACTATTTCTCTCACCTATTTTTAGTCTACTCTGCATCTCTCTTCTGATCTCTATTTCTCTTAAATCAATAGTTTTTAATTTTCACTTTGTTTTCCATTTATTTCCACTCTACCAACTTATTTTTATCCATCCTTTTTCTCTCTTATTTACCACCGACAGCATTAGAAGTTGTCTTAAAAGTTGTGCAAAGTACGATGGACCGCCTAACACTAGTACGGTGCTAGCTATTTTAGCAATTAAAGAGATGTATTACAGCACTGATAAATATTATCTAATCATGTTGTACTTTCTGGAACATAAATCAACTTAGTGATCTTCAAATTTCATATATGGGTGGTTGTTAAAATGTTCCTATTGTGACACTTTTCTTGCTTTATTCAGATCATCTTGGTGACTCATCCTAGAACTGGTGATCTGCGAGAATCCTTAAAGCGTATCTACAATTTGTATGTTGATTATGTTGTCAAGAACCCGCTTTATACTCCTGGATCTCCTATTAGGTAACATAATTTATGCTTCCCTGTAAATGACATATTTGTTCTTTTGTCCTATGAACGTGGTTTCACAGTGTCATCCATGGACAATTTCATCATTAGTTGGCATCATTCTATATCTTCGATGCATATGACCACTATTTTATGTCCTGTTTGGTTTTGAGGAAAGAAATAGAGAGGATGAAAATAGAGAAAAAATTGAGAAAAAAATAGGTAAAAAATAAAATTGAATGTTGTTGTTTGATGGATAGAGTAGGAGTAGGTGAAAAATAGTGTTTTTGAAGGTTATCTAATTTGATTGATTTGAGAGAAAATAAGGAGAGAAATAGAGAGATCAATAGAGATAAATGAGAAATAAAATAGTGCGTCTCACTATTTGATTAAATTATTATTTTTTTCATAGTTTTCCTCAACCAAACAAACAAAAAAAACTTTGTCCCTCTCCCTTCTCTCTACCAAACAAAAGGTTAATGTCGAGGAGGTGCAATACTGATGAAGGTGAGCATGTGATATGTGGTTTATAATTATTCCCAGTAAGTGCAGAGCTATCAAAGTGGGTTGGTCAGCTAAAGCCAGAAAGCTCACTTGATAAATTTGCCACAAGAACCTTGATCCTCAGCAACCCCATGTTTGCATAGAGCTGGCTCATCAAGTATAAAAAAGTGGAATTGATTTTTAAATTAAATTTAATTCATAAATTTCCGAAAGTCATAATCTTTTCCTAGTTCCTGTATGGTAAAGTCAAACAAATTACTGACAATTTATATTGATTGATACAGTAAATCAGAATAGAACCTACCACCTCTCACTAGTAACTACTGTCTTCTAACAAGGCCGCTACTAGTTGTGGCCACACCATTTTGTGCTATACAGCTATGCTCAATAGGTTGCCGGCTAGCCCAGGACTGGTGCGGCCTTAATTGAGTTCAGTGCTTTGGCTAGTGGGCAATGTGTTCATCCACGATAGAATTTCGGCTTGCAGCCTATTCACTTGTACATTTTGCTATGATTTTATGTTTTATTGCGTGATTTTAGCTACTACAACATCGTATAACCTCAGATCGTGGAGTAGATTTATACCTAAATCATGTCTATCTTGTTATTCATATTTTATCAATTAGTATAACAATTGTTTTTGTTTATAATCTGACGTATTTTTATTTTTGATCTAAGTTAATTTGTTGCTAGTTGACTATTTTCCCTCTTAGCTAAAATGGTCTTAGGAATTATATTTTATGATTTCGTAGATTTTCTTGGTGCCACGAAAGTTTTTTGACCAGTTAAACTTTTAATGGGTATTCATAGGTGTGAGCTTTTCAATACAACGTTGGATCAGTATGTGAGAGGCATTGCGTAGAAGTTGTTGAGTTGTCTTCATTCAACACTGTTTATGACTATTGTGGTATGACGGCTTGTTTTGCATGGTGTATGTGAGAGGCATTGTGCATAGAAGTGGAGTTGTTTGACTTGTTTCATAAATCGCTGTTCATGACTTGTGTGGCATAACACTTTGCTTTGCAGTCAGAAACTTTTAGGGATACTCCATTTCATTGATTTTATTCAATCCTACAATTTATGTTACCTTGTATTTCTCTTCAAATATCTGTAAAAAATTTGAGATACTTAGTATGAGATATAATTGGGTGTTGTCTCTAATTTTGTCCTCAAAGCTAAGATTGAGTGCATGCTTGGATTAAAATTTGCCGAGTTAAGTTCGAACTCTGCTTGATAAAAATATGTTTACCATGTTTGGATATTTTTTGTTCAAAAGTATATTGATGAAATAAATTTATTTTGATAATACCAAGTCTCATAAATGAAATTAAATGAACCGCTAAATATCACGGAATAAAAGAAGAGAAGAGAGTTGTACGAACTCTCAAGAATGAAAAGCTGCTGCATGCTACTAGTTGCCCCTTCACTTTTATTATAACATAGACAGAATTAGAACGAGGGAGAACACGCTAATCTAAGGATTTTATAGGAATTTCTGAATGAACCTTATTTTGATTTAATTGAATTGTATTAAGCCATACTATTTTAAAAATGTTCTTGTAAGTTTTATGACAATAACAAAATTTATAAGCCTCACGTTTTTATAATTTCTTGTTTGTATATCAACTTGTTATAAACTTATAATTAATTTAATTATTATAATTTTTTAAAACAAAGGATCTTGTACAAAACCCGAGTTTTAAATTTAAAACTCCTCAATTTTAGAACTAAGATTCTTGTGTTAGAGATGCTTTTAGCTCAATTTTGTCTAGAATAATTTGCTTCTTCCTTTATTTATCAACAAATTCAATTTTTTAGCACTATTTTTAAACAATTAAAATGAGCCATGTCCACACAATTTCAGCCCTTTAATCCAAGTATTTATTGCTCAAATCGACGCTATGTGACAGTGAAGTCACCATAGCACAACAATTAGACACGTTTGACCTATGATTTCAGGATAGAAAAAAATTATCCATGTATGGTAGTAGTGTGGTCAATACTTCTATACTTATGCTCCCCTATATCCACCATGAATTGGTTTTTATTATTGTTAGGCAGCTACATTTATCAAAATACTTTATAGATAGTAAGAGTTCCAAATCTAACACAAGAAAAAATTAGTGTTAAAATGTACAATAAATTTCTATGAACAGCTACAATTAACTTCCTCGCTTTCCTCAAAACAGTCAAGCCTAAAAAGAAGCAAAAGATCTCTTCATTGCAGTAAAATGTCATAGTTATACCCACCATGGCTTGTCTATTAGATCCTTCGACAACATGTACCTGAACCGAGAACTATAAGGTATCCATTCTATGATCTGAGATGACTTTTTATTGGATTTACGACCAAGGCACTTCTGTATTGAATCATGCAGTTTCTTGTCAACACTTTCCATTACCCATCCAAGGAGATCATCCAAAGTGATTGATGCTTCTCTAGAAAATCTTTCCACCAATTTAGGGAGAAAAACTTTGCTTGACTTCTTTACAAGTACATTTGCTTGAAGAAACTCTCTTTTGGCAAAATTCAGCTGTTCTCTTATATTTGATGCAGTGTAGACCTTTAGCTGCAGCTCAGTAACAAGAAAAGTCTTGATCAACTATTTAAAATCAGGTTATAAGAGTGCAGAAAGTGATACGGATGCAAATGTGAATATCATACCCTATATTTTTAGAATTTCTCATGTTTACCTTTTCTTTTTCACTTACTATGCTTCATCAATGCATCAAATATTGATCAAGATACAAGAAGAGCAAAGCCCTAACTAACATCACATTTTGCCATTGATATTAAAACTGCAATTCTTGGAAAAAAGTAAATAAAAGAAAATTACCACAGGATCTGACAATGCCCCAGTGCAAAGGGCAAAGCAAACGAGGGGCTGGAAATCATTAATATACAATTTTGAGCTGATAAACTGCTTTTCTTCACCATTTTTCTTCCTCAATGCTGCAGACACAAAGCTTTCAAGCCACTGTGCTTGACAAACAAAAACGATAATCAGATGAAACACGAGATGCCATCCTAACATAAAAATTTGGTATTAGAATTTTTCACTTCAAATTCTCTTAAAAAAATCAGTACAATATCAGGAAGAGAAATAAGGTTCTAATGGAGTTCTAAGCATCTCACTCAGAAAATAATTATATCAAAACTTCTTGTAGAGTAATGGTCTTCCCTTTCCAGATGAGAAGCAAACCATAGGGCCCATCTAGTGATAAGAATTAGAGGATTAGAGGATTTAGTCCAAATCTGCTGTCTTCCATCTAGTGAGCTAATCAAATAGGACAAGCTCATCCTATTCTGTTCATTAAGTTAAATTTATACAGAAAAGGAAGTAGGGTTAGGAAAAATAATGACAAAGATAAACAATCTTTTCCCTTTCAACCTCATATTAAGAGAACCAAAATCACATTGTCTCGTCTCTTTCTCACAATAAAAAATAACAATTTATCAACCAAGACTAACTATCATGAGTGTTACTATTTTGAAACTATTGCTCAATTGTTCTTCCTTTTCTGTTGCTGCCCCTAGTACTTACACCAGCACCACTACTGTCCCACATCTATTGCCATTACCATCCCTGTCCTAAATACCACCATCACTATCACCCCTCCTTTCGTGAGGAGAATTTTGTTATTTGTACACAATTTATATTCTTATCTACTATGCTATATGACACGTATGAAACACTAGATAAGATTACTTATTTAGCTTAGTCTTTGCACAAATTGATACAACTTTCTTATCCATCCTTGTATATTCCTGACCAGTAAACAACCCTATTAGTTTAGAAGATCATTGGTGATGGGGATCGTTAAACCATAGCAGTGCAATACCAATATAATGATATCCTCATTTAAATGGATAAATTAATGTCTTTCTACAGAAATATATGCTTGCAGGCAGCAGATGCAAATCAAGGGAAGAATCTGTGATTAGTAACCCTCGGGTCAAAACAGAAAGACATATACGTATATATAGAGTTGCACTATTTGGACCATAAAAATATTCCACCATTTAAATGCAACCACAAAACTGACAACTCTTTAAATATTTACAGGCGCATATGCTACACAAGTGTCAGATGAGTACCCGTCCAATGCGGGGTGTTCGGAAGCCAAATATCGCTTGTTCTATGGCATTTGCACTTATGATATGACCACCAATATTGTAAGCTGCCTGCACTACACAGTTGTACTCATCATTTCATATTTTCCACGACGTATCAATTAAAATATAATTAAGGACAAGATTGTACCAGTGAGAAAATGGAAGTTCTAAAGATGTATCTCTATGATATTATGTATTAACGTAAGTTACTTCTCAACGGCATCTAAATGCCCTCGAAATAGCATAGCATCTTTAGATGACATGCCTTTTGACAACTTAAGCCATGCAAATAATGGTAACAAGTAATCAAGAGAAGGTGAATGAGAGTTTCTTTTTCTTCCTCCTACAAAAGGAAGATTTTAGTTTATGTTCCATGTAGATGTGACTGTTTCTTTGTAATTTGTTCGATTAAAAAATGAAATAAACATTATTTGGATATGGTTGATGTGACTATTTATTTGTAATTTCTTGGATTAAAAAAAATGAACTAAACATTATTTGGATATGGTTCCTGGTCTAGGCATCGCACTTAACTGAAAAAAGATTGGCTGAGGGAAAGCACTTCAGGGAAAGTAATATCCTTCTTAAGTTTTAATAAACATTCTTAAAGTGTTAATAACTTGGAGCTGACTAAGTAAAATATCCAATTGAATAAAGAAATAAACTACCTTGTGAAACAAGGCCAGCCTCTTCAGAGAACCCTGGGGAATTCCATACGCTAAATATGCCTGTTAGAGTAAAAGAACGTTATACATGCTGAAAATTGGCTAATTAAAAATCATAGTCATGTGAGAGCGAATATTACATGCATGACAAGAGCATTATGCACGTTGATCCAGAACGCAATCTGTCCATCATGTTCCATTTGACTGATATTCACCCTTTCAAGTTGTTCAACTAGCACTCTGAAGGAAGTGAGGAAGGAATGGGTTAAGTCCAAAATTCAATCATAAGAATCTAGGGAGTGCTTGGAAAAAAATAACAAGTACACAGAAAACTAAAACTGAAATGTCTTCCCTTAATAGACTGTCAGTTAAGTAGATTAAGCAAAATTGATGTGTTCTCACAAAACTTAAACTGTAAGGAATTACATTTATATCAAGTTTTCAAATAGATTCTTTAAGAGATATTCTTGATGTTTTCCTATTTTATTTATTGGCTCATCATGAACTACTTTTAGTAGGACCTTTATTAGTTTTCTTCTCATATAAATCATATCAGGCAAAATGTTGCCATGTATTTCTTAGGATTGTTGCTCTAACATGTTTTCCAATTTATTCATATATGATATTAACTTTTTCTGACCCTTATATACCGCATTGTTAAATGAGCACACCAAATAAAATAAACTGCCTTAACAACCAATAAAGTCATTTGACTAGCTTTAAATGTTAAAGTTTGGAGTCCATGGTATCAATATTGACATTCTACAATAAAGATTTTTGTACGGCAGAAATTATGTGAAATTTAAATCAACTTTAGAATATATTGACAGCCTTCCAGCAGTCTGACTTTTTTTGGCTGCAGTACTACAAACATAAATCACAGAATACTAAAGCAACTGTATTGATTTGATCCTACTACTTAAGATGTCTAGAAAACAAAAACTGTCAATCAAATAACGAAAAATTTCTAGAAAATCATTCTACAGACCACGATAAACATATAATAGTGGGTAGTTGTAACTAACTCTTGCTAAGATTGCCACAGAACTATTAGCTGTTGAGTTTCTAATTTTTCAATCATGGAAAAATTTTCAAGGTATGCCACTGCGTTAAGATTCTTTGTAATTGCATGAGAAGCACCTTCTTGGTACTCATATTTTTAATATAGCATCATCTTGAAGTTATCATATTTAAAGAACCAACCTGTAGTTGTCAATGGCGTAAGAAGCATGTGAAGAATGACGTTTGCGAGTAGCAATCCAAGATATTTCCACTACTGATTTGTGAGAACAGTCCCGATCCTCAACAACACCATGTCTTGGCCGTACAGCATGAGTGTATGACCTACTCTTTTCAGTATTTACTGAGGTTGCACTACGGAGCCAGCAATATACAGTTGCCATACACTTTACCATCTCCTCAGAGAGCCTGTTTGGGCACAAGTTTAGATGATCTTTTAAAGTTCGTAATACTGGAGTTTTCTCCATTTTGGTAAACTTCTCATGAACCTGACATGATTAAGGTAAAAATGTTGGAAAAAACATTAGAATAAAATTTTTAGTACATTGGATTCTTCTTTAGGATGCTATTACATATAAGCTTTTTCTGTTCACAGAAAAAACAAAGAAAACGGATAACAATAGCAATATATTATACCTTAGTGGAATCGGGACAGGTCTTTCCAAAATAAACTTTGCCCTTGCCACAAGATAAAGGAGCATAACTTGACCCAAAGATTCTATTCTTCAAGTCATTGTTAGAAACCAGAGCCTGCAAGGGTCTTAGGGGAAACTTTTTTGATGAACAGAAAGCACTTGAAATTATACTTGGATGCCTCCTCGGTTCATGCTTTGTGTGAGCAGGTGAAGCCACCCCAGAATTTTGTTCAGAAGGTGGCCTGCTAACACAATGTTCAAAAATACTTCTGTACATGGCAAGCACATGTTTCTCACGGCTTGTAACTTCTTCTTCAAGTAACTCAATTTCAGCAATTAAATCGTTTGTCTAAAATGGGAGAAAAAGTAAAAAAAAAAAAAAAAATAGTTAATTTCTATAAAACCAATGATTACATACTTATGGTCATAACTTGAATGAGAAAGATCACATTGCGCATTAAATTTGCAATTCAAGCATAGTGTCCTTTTATGCTTATCACAAGTTACAGTTCTTTTGCAAGTGAATAAACTCTCTGGTCTTGATAATTTATAATCCTAAATGTTTTGTCGTACTATCTTAACAGATTAAGAAAGTGTGAATAGAACACACAGGCCCATGCTTGAGTAGCAAATGTCAAATTACCTGAGCAGCAAAGTGCCTGTGTCCAGGTGATAAAGTACTTGAGGCACGGCCCATTGCTTTCTCAAGCAGGATACGCATAGATTTTTCCTGCTGTAGGCGTAGCTGTAGCTGCTCAACCTGCAAATCAGTAAATCATATGATTCAGGCATCGTGAACTACTAAGCTATGGCCATCTTACAGAAAAATAAGAACCCACACGATTTGGTATTGCCTGTCCATAATTAAAAGTCTTTCATGTTTCCCTTATGCATTTACATAGAAGAGATAAAATACAGAAGATGCATTTCCCAAAACACACAATATGTTTTCTTAACCTTTGCTTATATCCATATGAAACAATTCTTTTTCATTGTGAGTTCTTGATCTTAAGATGCTTCTAAGTTTCTCATTATTGACAACGATCTGTTCAGGAATTGTACCTTTGCTCCCACAACAAAGTATTTTCAAATTTATTATCCACTGAAAAGAGTATGGCAAATACTAATCATATTACTTTATATCAGTTAGTGCAAACGATCATATACTCAATTTCTTTCCTTCTAAAGAAGGTCTCTTCAAGGTATATACTAGTTGGAACTCGGAAATCCAGATTTTAAACTTCGAAGTAAAACTTCTACAGTATCTTAAAAGGTAAAAGAAAAAAACATTAACTCAATTTTCGGGGAAAGGTGAGAAAACCAAGAAGCAGTATAGTGTCATTCTGAGTCATCTCAGCTTGTGTAAACTTGAAAGAATTGTCCACAAGAAATACCTAAGAATCTAGATATCCAGATATAAATTCCACCAAACAAATGGGAGGGAATATCCACTCTGATTATATACAAATATAACTTACATCTTTTTCCAATGATGATCTATGATTTGAAAAAGTTTTCTTGTTACAGGTGAGGTTGTCATGTAACGGACTTGGTACCCTAGAAGCCGTCACTGAAATTGGTGAAACCTGTACAAGTCATAGCAAATGAATTACTTTCAATTCAAAATTACAATACTCTATAACCATTGTTTCCTCGAAATGATTATAGGATATGACTTAAAAAGTAAAAGATCGACTTTATACTTCAATGTCACAACTCACAAGAGATTCATCATGGCCTTTCTCTAAAGGATGCAAAACTACACCTCTGGAAAATTTCAGGTTCCTGTCAGAAGAAGCACTGAGAAATGCACAACAAAGCACATAAATGAAGCAGCTCAAAAAGATAACAACAATTTGTCAAAAAAAATTATCAACATTTACCCTAAAACCTTCTTACCACAATCCACAAAGTACCCCACCCAAACCAACCTTTTTTAATTCCTTACTTCATCAATATATCAGTCGGAACCTACCATTCTCTCCACTCTTTATCTTTTATAATGTTCTTGAATTCAAACTAAAAAAAAAACACACAATTTTCATTTAAAAAGCCAACTAGTTAAACTTCTTCACAGAAATGGAGATTCATTAACCAATTTTTATTTATTTCTTAAAAATCCATAGCTATTTATTGTGTTCTCGGGAAGTTATTACAAGCAAAAAATAAGGAGACACTATTGAGTTTCAGTTTAAGCAAAAACAAAACCTGTTAGAACGTCTGTGTACCCTAGAACTTGCACCCTGACGCTCAGCATATGCACCCACTTGTGCATCACCGTCTTTGTCAAATACACTATGAAAGTGAAACTCACCCATCATTAATTCTTAACTAATCTAGAAACCCTCTCTCAGCGTTCTTCTTCATCTATCTATCCATCCATCAACAACACTATCAAATCCCTACACTACTATTTACTACACAACGGAACACCAGGGACCGGCTTTCAAATGCAAGCAAGTGTGTGGGCCTCAAATCATTAATTGAGCATAGCTCAGACACTGATGCTTCACATAGAAGAAGAATCAAATTGAAAAATAAGAAAAAAAAAAAGGCGAAACAGTGAAACCGTTTTTTGGGCAAAGGAGAATGTGAAGTGAAATAAATAGCAATAGTTACCAAAAGACTGCGAAGATCAGAGAAAGTGGCTGGCTGCACTGATCGGAATTGAATTAGATGGGCACTGAGTTGTTGAACGCATTCAATGTTGCGATTTAATTTGTGTACCACTCTTCAACACCCTCTCTCTTTCTCTCTCTTACACATGCATCAATTTTCAATTGGTGATGAAAACGGAAAGTACTTCTACTATGAGCAATGCAGATTCGGTCACACACACATTCACCCGCCAATTTCCTTGCCCTTTTCGCTTCTCTTTTTCCCCTTTACCCTTTTTCAATCTTCATAGCTTAAAACCATCATACTTTTGGATTTTAGCTTTTACTTTACCTCTTTCTTCTTTTTCTCTTCTTTTGCCATTACTATCAATTAAGCTCACTGTAGAAGTAATTTTGAGACGTGATTCTTGAGCCATGTTAGCTCACTGACGTGATTCTGGAGCCATTTCTCGTTTTTAGAATAAATTAAAATCACTTAAAATTACTAATACATTTAATAGTTGTGTATTGTTCAGAAATCAAAGTTAAGATCATTTTAAATATATTTTTTCTGAAAAATTTGCAAGGTATCTTTTAACAGTAAAATCATGATAAAATTTTGAATTTTAAAATACATAATACTGTCATCTCAACATATTTTAAGAGTAAAATTATTGATGATAACATTTGTCACATGAAACTGCTTATTCATCTTTTTAACCTTTGATTTTGGTTTTTATTAGTTATTTATATTAAACCTATTTTAGATTTCAAATGTTTATTCAATTATATAATTGCAGGTGATTAGAAGGATGCAATCGGCCAAAAAAATACTAATGTTAAAACATATGACAATATATGTAATTAGATGGATTTGTTAACACTGGCCCAGGACATTGTTAGATTGATTTATTTAGCAAAGAAATTGTGATAAAATACTGATTATTTACTATTTATTTGAAAGAAAAATAAGAAATGAGGAAAATTATTTCCGTGGGATCTACAAGAAAATGTTTTTCTTCCAAATTTGTATCGATCGAGAGAAAATAATACTTCTCTTACTTCTCTTTTGATTGTTATATTTTATTAATTTTTAAAATTTGAAATTGGTTGTGTTCAAATAAGTTTTTTTAACTGGTCTACAAAAAGGTTTTAAAATATTGTAAGAGACTAAAATTAGGAGTAAAATAGAAAGAAAGAAGTTTAAAAAATATATAAATAAGAAGTAAAAACAGAGGAAATTCACTATATTATTTGAATGAGTAAAAAGGTGACTTTAAGAAAATAAAATTGTCTATTTTTTCTATTTCTATTTATTCAATTTTTCTTTTTAATGTGGTTTAGTCTATACATTGGTCCAAAATAAGTGCTGACATTTAACATCTTGGACCAAGTGAACTTCACAACATCTTAAGTAGTACTTTTACCATCTCAATTTTTTACTTGTTAGTGCTTTTGCAATGACAATCTCCTATTTCATATTTTCTCGTTCTTAATTTTTTATTCAACATTTTTTTGAATAAATGTGGTAATATAATCCTAAATAGTACATATAATTTATAATAGTTATTAAAGCCGTCGTTAAATTAAAAGTTAATTTCACATATTTTCATGTTAAGAAAATTTTGCATTAATATAAAATTATTTAATATTTCGTCTTCTCTATGTATGCTTCTAAAAACACATAAAGTAAATTGATTTTTAATTTTGACAAAATTTGATCAAAGGATTGTATGATTATAACTTAACAATTTGAATGTTATTTTGTACAAACTTACGATGGTATACTTTTACTTATTTTAAATGAGATGTTCAAATTTGAATTTGTCAATACGCTTATTATTTTTGTAATTAAGTAGAGAAATAAATTATTAATAATTTTTTTCAACAACCATCTACTCTCTTAAATATTAAAAAAATACTTAGATGAGACATATCTTAATATGAGAAGTTATCAATTTCTCAACACATGATTATCTCTATTTGTTAGGGAGTGAATTTTTCTTGACTTCATATGTGAAGGTATGAAAGTTACTCAGGTTGGTTTGTATTTTTGCATTAATAAGGAAGTCGACACAACTTTAACAAACATATACATTAACAATTCTCTATGTATGATAGACTTTTAGATATAACCTATATCGATTATGTTAAGTTTAGACTTTTGTCAGGAGCTTGAGATTGACTTTCTGTCTGAATCCGCTGTGTACGTGATTTCATAAGTACCCTCTATTATCGATTACCCTATGCTAGTCAGCTTATATCCTCGGCAGGTTTATCAGAGATAATAAGACAAGACTCAACAACATGTTTTGTATGTTATAATTGCTAATTTTGCTTGAACCAGTATGTGATCCGGTTTTGGTGTATTATGACGAGTTACTCTTTGAATGCTTGCATCTTGTCACAGTGGACTTGTGTCTCGTTACCGTGTTAATTCTATGAAAGTTCTAGGTCCTTGTCAAACTTATTTTACATTTCAATGATGACGCTTTAAACAATTGCTTATTTTTTTGAAAAAATAGTCTCCACACAAGCTTTAAAATGAGGGAAGATTGATCCATATCACCATATGATGATTTTGGTGAGTATGATAAGAGTTAAGATATGAGAGTAGTTTTAACCAGTTTTGCAATAAATGCTAAATTTTTTTATGAAAACTGGATTAAAATTGTCTAAGATAAATTAAGAGACCTTGATAAAAAAAAATAAACTTTAATATAATTAAATCCTCTTTAAAATGTTTGAGCTTTATTATTATAACGCTGAATAAAGATTCATACGTAAAAGATTCTTAAACTTTCAAGTTAATATAAATATTTTAAAAACATTTAATAAATAGGAAATAAATTAAATAAATAATATCTAAAAAAATAAAGTTAACAAACTTTTAAGTTAATATTCAAACATAAGTGTTTACTATTAATCTATTATAATAAAATTATTTAGAATTCACTTGTAGTGTTATAGGTAATTATTGAAACTTAATAACTGCATTTCTGAAAGGGAAGTGGTAAACTATAAATTTTGTACAATAATGATATTCATCTAAGTTATTTTCTAGAATAAGGTCTTACCTATAAGAGAAGCTAGTGTATTGACCTCAATTAATAAGTATAATATACACGTTCCAGAATGTTGTGCTTTAATACAAAAAGAAATGCAAAAAGATAAGACAATGAAAACACACACAATAATTGTTCCAATAAACCGACCAACCACTCCTTATCAGGTACCATACTCGTGGCATTACAAAAATTCAGATCCTCGAATAAATTGACGTGGAGTTATTTAAGTAATCTAAAATTCAACTGTTGAATATGTAAAATTAGATATTTAAAATGTATTTATTATATATTGTTCTTCTACCCTTTTTATCAGATTGTCATTACTAAACTTGATGTATACCAAAATTGGATTCAATCAATCTGATTCAACGTAACTTTCGAGATCTCAAAACAATGGAAAATAATTATACAACAAATAGCGTGACTAATAACGCATGTATATTTTTATGAAATTCTCATACTCGAAACATATAACGAAAACAAATAATATGGTAGTCTTCTAGATGGTTTTTTCACTACATTTGTATTTTTAATATATATTATTTTTCTTATAATTTATAAAAAAGTATCCACTATTTTTTAATTGTACAATATTAATTTTACATTTACAAATAATATTTCTATATAAAATAATTAATAATAAAATTTAAATCACTTTTTTATAAAATAAAACAATATATATAAAAAGTTATAAACCAAAATTAAAAATAAAAAAAATATTATACAAAAGTCGTATATAATGTGTATAAGGTGTCCAATTTCAGTTTTAATCACACTACTAAAATCATACTAATCTTATACACTTTAACAATGAAATTGTGTCCATCATCCATAACTTCATTTAAATTAAAAAGAAGACACACAATAAGCTTAAACTAATTTAAAGTCAAGTTTCACTCTATTAACTTCTTCCATACAAAAATCGTATAGGACCAACATAACTTCACTTTTAAAAGCCATAAATCATAACATACTTGCATAACTTTCTTATAATAAAACCTAAACAACTTATTTATATATGTAATTTTTTTAAAACTTGCCCATTTCAATAATTTTTCATAAAATTTCCACTGATATGTAGTGCAAAAGAGAATCACTACATTTGAAAAATTATTCCCTTTAAATTTTGATATCTTTATCAGAATTTTACCCAATTTAAATAAAATTATTGTCGAAAAAGACAGATGTAGTTGATACAAAGCAAAACAATATCAAATTGGAAACCGAATAAATGTTGTTTTCATTATTTATTGATAGGAAAAAGAAACATTGGCATTATAAATAAGTAGTCAATGAATAAAAACGTGAACATATGTCAATGTACAATCACGGGTGTTTATGAGCCACAAATATATACATGAGTCGGTTGTGATAGTGGAAAATAAAATACTCTCTAACCATGTTCTACCCACCATTGTTATCATTGGCATTTAATTTTAGCCACCTTTAGTTCATTCGGCTACAAAGAAAACGACGACTCACACATGTTTTTTTATTTTTTAATGCAAGTGGAGTTTACTAAAATAATATTCCCTTAGGATTCTTATCCATCCAACTTTCTTTCAAATTGTTGAATAATATTATTGATTACTATTGAGTCGATGACCAAAACAAACAAACACGAACACAAATCATAGGAGTTTTAAAATGGAGAAAAGAGTGAACTATGGGATTAGTTAGGTTTTCGATTATTAATGAAGCGTTATCCAACCACTGAGGTGGGGCATGGTCGGTGCCGTGACAACCAACAATGGCTGTTCCTTCGTAATCATGTGTATTATAATTATGTGAAATGTTGTTATAAAAAGCTAAGCAAAGATTTATGAGGCAAGGTAGCATAGTTAATAGAAAGATAGGTGTTTGGTTTTGAAGTGATTATTAGTGAGGTGCCAAAAATGGTGAAAATAACTTTGGGTAGCTTTGATGACTCTTTTAGCGCTGCCTCTCTCAAAGCCTATGTCGCAGAGCTTCATGCCACTCTCATTTTCGTCTTCGCTGGTGTTGGATCAGCCATTGCTTACAGTAAGTGCTCATTTTTTTTTCTTTGAAAAAAACTACCCAACTAACATTCCAACAGAACAACAGTTTCATACTTCTCATAAAACTGTTTCTTTGACAGTGAAAGCAAAACAAAAAACATCTTTTATTATGTTGTTAGATATCTAAATGTTCTTATTAGATATCTAAATGTATGAAAAAATTAAATAATATATAAAAAATAAGATTAAAAATTAATATTTTAAGATTTTAAGTGGTTAATTTATATATAAATTATTTTGTATAATTTTTTTTATCGTATATATTTATGAAAATTTTGATCCATACATAGAAATTGTAATATGATTGTGGGAAAATCCATACGTACGGCAACCTTGTTAGAGATCTCGTTCCATTCAGCAGAAATTAAACCATTTGTATCAATAATCGATAAATTTTAACTCTTAAGCAAGATTTCAAAAATAAGTTAAACTCAATTTCTAGGAAACATTTTACATTAACTAAAGTATGGACTCTCAAATATGAACAAGGACAACACTTAATTTTATTTAATTGGGGAGTAATACCTGCACTACATGTAATACGTTTTCTCCTACGAATAAATGTAGGCACGTGACAAAATATGAAATTGTTTATATTAATTTGAATTAAAGCACGTCTTATATTAACTACCTCACTTTCTATTCATATACACTTTAAAAGAGTGTGTAAAATTTTAAAAGTAATAATATACACTATAAAAAAAAGAGTTTTGTAAAATGCTCAAATGTTTCATTTTGTATACATATTAGGAGATAATTTTATTTCAACACGTTCTTTGAATTGTTGTCTGCCGTCAAATTTTAATTTACACACTTTCATTTTTTTTTTAAATGTAAAATTGTTATTTAAAAATTTTTTTACTAAAGTTTTAGACTTTGTAAAATTAGTGAACTTTAATTTTAGTTTATATATATATATTCAAAAAATTTGAAATTTTATTTTTATCTCTACTATTTTGTGATTCGTTTTACTCTTTATATATTCGAATGAAAGTGGAGTGATAGCTCTAAGTAACACATCAGGTTATAGTACAAAATCAACGTGTAGTACTTTTAAAAATATTTTAAATTTATTAAAACAAATATTATTACTCTATCTTAAAAGAATATTTACAAAAAAAAAATAAAGATTTTCAGATTTAAAGAAATTAAAATAAAAAATTATTTGCAACTATTAATTTGTAAGGACTAATGGCAATAATTTATATTATAAGAAGATGAAAAATGACCAGAAAACTAAAAGGACAAAATCAACACCTTTATTTTGTAAAGATTAAAAGTGTAATTAAATATTTAAAAAAGTAATCATCAAATTTTAATATTTCAATCTAATAATATGAACATGTCTAATCAGGTATTAAGTCATATTTAACTAAACCATGGAAATTAAATAATAGCAAGTGTTTGATAGGTATATATCATTACTATAAAACAGTGTTGGTGAAAGTATAGATAAAGAAGGATGCATAAAAAAGAGTTGTTATGATGGCACAAGGGAACACAGAAAGGAACAATGAAGTGATTGGTTGTTTTTGTTTTACACAGACGAGCTTACCAAAGACGCTGCATTGGATCCAACGGGGCTGGTGGCAGTGGCGGTGGCGCATGCATTGGCACTCTTTGTAGGTGTCTCTGTTGCGGCCAACATCTCCGGTGGCCATTTGAACCCAGCTGTCACATTTGGATTGGCTGTGGGAGGCAACATCACCCTCTTAACCGGTTTCTTGTATTGGATTGCCCAATTGTTGGGTTCTATCCTTGCATGTCTCCTCCTAAGCTTGGTTACCGAAAAGGTATTTTTTTCAAATACTATGCTTTTATTTTGGACCATAACCGAACAACTTACGATAATGTTTTTTGGTTACTGTCACAGAGCATTCCGACCCATGGACTGGCTTATGGTATGAACGGTTTCCAAGGGGTGGTGTGTGAGATTATCATCACTTTTGCGTTGGTTTACACAGTGTATGCAACTGCTGCTGACCCTAAAAAGGGGTCATTGGGTACCATTGCACCCATTGCTATTGGGTTCATTGTGGGTGCCAACATCTTGGCTGCGGGCCCATTCAGTGGTGGGTCCATGAACCCGGCCCGCTCATTCGGCCCAGCTGTGGTCAGTGGAAACTTCGCTGATAACTGGGTCTACTGGGTCGGCCCATTGATCGGAGGAGGTTTGGCTGGGTTCATTTACGGAGATGTTTTCATTGGTTCCTATGCCGCTGTCCCAGCCTCTGAGACCTACCCTTAAAACATGACTTCTTGTTCTTGTTTGTTCCTTCAAGCTTCCTCTTTGTTCAACGTTTGATCATCATCTTGTCTTGGCTTTTGCTTTTTAAACACTACCTTAAATTTTCCTTTCACTGCTTGTATTGTAATAATTCTGTAAATTTTAAATTGAAAGCATGTCTTGTTGGAAGTCCTGTTGTTTTTATGGTTTTCATCCTAAGAATATACCCGCGAGCTACTGGTTTTTCTGACAGAGTCAAACTAATAAGTGACTTTATTACCTCTGCAGTCTAAAACGTTGATATATTCTGAAACATAACCACTAACAAAACTTTTCCACCAATCTGCAATCGTTGTCCTAAATTCTAAATGTTGAGATCATCGACATCTTTTGTAATACTTATATTTGAATAACAGAAAATATTTATATAAATATACATTTTTATATCTGAATAAAACAAAGCTAGGGGTGAAGGATATTGGCTAAAATATAAAATTATACCTAAAGACATTTTTGACATTTATACTATGGAGGTGCAGGAAGAAGCGTCTTAACTTGCTTCTCCAATTTTGGGTCGGGCTGCTCAGCCCATTTGTTTGTGCTTAAAGCCCACATATATCTATTTTTGGATATTGCTTTCTACACCAAAAATAAATTCTCCATACACCCTCAATTTTGGTGAAAGAACAAAACTTATTTAGTATTACGTGTTTTTTTTTTCACTTTTTTTTTCTTAATTTTTAAAATCGAATCCTTAACCGGAACTTTACTTAATAATTAACAGAAACGTGATTTTCTACAAAACACTACACATAATAATAAATGAATAAATAAACAGATAGAAAGAAATAAAGTGGGCTGTGTCTGTAAACCCCCATTGTTTTAGACCACAAACGTATGTGTTCTATTTAGGAAAAACAAATTTTCAATTGTTTCAGACCACGTTTATGCAGGCTATTGAAGTCGTTTTCCATTGTTCTAGACCACGTATATTTTTCCCATTATTCTTGGTCCATAAGCTAATACATGCGGAATGTGAAGACAAGCACAAACCCACCAAATACCTTAATTTTTTGGATACCCAAATGAAATGGGCATCGTCCGAAAACTGTGTTCTACTTGGAACAACCTCAAAGTTTTCAGATTGGGCAACAGGAACAGTTACAGTTATAATAATTTCAGTTCCTTTAACATATCCGTTGACCCCTTAAACCCTTCGTCTTCCAATTCCTTCCTCACCCATGGAATCCACGTGTTTCAATGCCCCGTAAGCCACATTCTCCATATGCTTCTAATTTTTCTACGTTCAGTTTTATACTATTACCCCATGCAATGCATATCACGAATCTCCTTTTACAACTTTTTCTAATATTGTGGTCTTTCTGATAGGATTCGGTTGGAATTGTAGCCAAGATATCTGATTGTATTGCCACTAGGGGTGGCAACATTCTCTCTGCTGATGTTTTTGTACCTCAAAATAAACAAGTCTTCTACTCTAGAAAGTACTCTCAGTTTAATCTTTTATATATGCATGTAGTGTTTTGCACACAGAAACAAATTTATTTACAGTTTTCAACATTTGCAGTGTTTTTGTTTTTGATCCTGTTATGTGGCCACGAATGCAAATGGAGGAGGATTTCCTAAGGATCTCTAAAACATTCAATGCCATGAGATCTGTTATAAGAGTGCCAGCTCTGGATCCTAAATATAAGATTGCCATTCTCGCATCAAAGCAGGTATATGCATTAATGTGTATAAGAAAGAAACATCCTTTAATGTAGATATATTTATGTAATGCAATGTGTGTGTTAAGATAAAGGTTTCTTTATATTGTTGCAGGACCACTGTTTGATTGATCTGTTGCATGGATGGCAGGATGGAAGACTCTCAGTGGATATTACTTGTGTAATTAGGTGGAATTTCAGAACTACGTAGCTAAATTGATTTGTGTCTATCTAATTAATTGGTTTATTTTGAATCACTTTCAATGTTTAGTTAATTGCTTACTTGATGCATTCAACAGTAACCATTATAGAGGTCCAGAGAGTGAGGTGATTCGTTTTCTTGAAATGCACGGTGTTCCTTATCATTATTTAGGAGCAACAGCAGAGAGTAAAAGGGAAGAGGAGATCTTGGAGCTGGTTCAGAACACTGATTTTTTAGTACTTGCGAGGTATATTCGGGTAAATAACTTGATTACTGGTTGCTGTAATTGGTTTCAAACTCTTGAAATCAGGAATCTTTTTCTCAGAGCATTTATCATCTATAGTATATGATTATGTTACTGTTTGATTGCATTGATGGTGAGTATTAAATATGAACACGAGTTGTTGTTCTTTCCTTTCTTTTTATTGATTTATTACTGCAGATACTATCCAGCACCTTTTTAAGGAGTTATGGGAAGGATATAATTAACATCCATCATGGTCTGTTACCATCGTTTAAGGGTATCAATTCATCTAAACAGGTAGCATTTCATTGGTTAGACTATATGTTCCTCATATAATCAACTGTGTAAGCGTTTAATATGATCTATTGTCTTGGCAGGCCATTGATGCAGGTGTGAAATTAATCGGTGCAACAAGTTACTTTGTGACTGAAGGACTTGATGCTGGACCTATTATTGAACAAATGGTGAACATAAATTTTTAGTACTTACTAATCTCTTGTATACATGTCATTACCAAGAATTATCACAGCCATAAGATGGAATGAACCAATTATTAGTCACACTGGTGTGATGTATGATATGTGCCGGTTACTATTATTAGTCTATTTATTACCAAGAATTTTATTATTAGTCTACTTATGATATGTATACATGCCATTACCAAGAATTATTAGTCTTGATTCTTGCAGATTATGAGTCTCCTTTACGATTTTTTTCTTCTTTTCATATTTGGAAAAGAAATATTGTACTAGCTAAATCTCAAAGCAGTTCAGTTTTTATCTCATGCAAAATCTGATTCCTTACAGATGTGAATAGAATTTTGGTGTTGTCTAATTCTAAGATAAAGGGCATTCATTTTTATAATCATTTACTTATCGAAGAGATTAATTTTTTTTTTCGTGTGTTTTCTGAGATGATGTGGTTGAATGTGCATTGCAGGTTGAAAGAGTTTCCCATAGAGATGACTTGCAGAGCTTTGTGCAGAAATCAAAGAACCTTGAGAAACAATGTCTGTCAAGTGCTGTCAGATCTTATTGTGAGCTTCGAATATTGCCATATGAAGAAAATAAAACTGTTGTATTTTGAGGGCAAACCAATTATGTTTCTATCTTCTGGTTCTGTGCTAACTGCTAAACAACGTTTCCTATCCCTTATGCATATATATCACAATACATTTTGGTAACAAATTTGAATTGAAACTTATGCATGTGCAAATAGTAGTTTCAATTTCCATATCAGTTTAGATTAAAAAAATGTATTATTATTAATCAACTAAAAAGATCAACCAAATAGAAAGAATTAAATAAACTACATGCACAAATACTTACATATGAACTTTTAGGAGTAATTACCTAAATCTGGATCTAAAGTTGTTCATTCAAGATTTGTCTATTTATTCTACAGAAGTAAATTCGGAGATTCTGATATTTGGTACAAATTAAAAAGGAAAAAGTTAAATGAAACTTTATATAAAATTATTATTGTTAACTTTTTATATTTTTATTTATTCGAACCATCAGTAGTGAATATATATTTTTTTAATGTGATTAATAGAATTTCATGAAACCAAATTAGTAAGTTCCATTTTCACTTTTCAAGATACCCTGAAGAATACTAAATTCTAACGTAGCATATTTATTTAAAGGGTAATGATACACAAACACCCCATTTTCTACTCAACACCGTAAAATTACCCTTTTGTCTTAAAATATAAAATAATTTGGAAAGAATCAACTAAAAGAAAAAATATTATTTTTTTATCAAGTGTTAGAAGGGTGTAAGAATAATTGAAAGGTGTACATATAAAATTTTCCTTATTTAAAATACCGTACAATATTCTTTATCGTTATACAAGAAAGAGTTTTAGAAAATAGTAATTGTATTAAAAAGTAACAAATTTAGCACACTGTACTTTTCTTGATTAACAATAATCCATAAATTTTTTAAAAAAGAGTTAAATCTGTTGAAGTAATTGGTGACTCCGATTATTGGTGGTTATGACGTGCATCCGACCATGTTATCATTAAATAAAAAAAGAAGGGATCAAAAGAATAAAGTTATCATTAAATAAAAAGAAGGTTTTTTGAAAAAAAAGCATGTGTTATTGGTGTAAAATTTTAAACTAACATAAAAGTATTTTAAATATTTTTATAGAAGTTTGAAGAGAATTACTATAAAAACAGCGTTTTTGTGCTTCTTGAAAGCATTTGCGTTCTAATCTAAACATAATCAATATGTATAAACATAAACCGTTATGGTTCTTTTTCGTTGAAATCCATTATATGATCATACAATAATGATATATAAATGTTTTTACATTTATTATTCTTTTTTATTTATATTTTCACCAAGAAAATTCATTGCTTTGTTATATTTCTAAAAGAAACTTTAAACGATATTTCAAATAAAAGAAGGAAATACTTTTAAGGAAGAGGTTATAATAAAATAAGCTAATTAATTAAATAATTTAAATAAAAGAAAGGTTAAACGGGTTTTAACACTTATTAATTTGGCATCGCTATTAACATGGATGGTTACAAGCAACCCCTGCATATAAACAGTAGTGTTTCTTTGCTTGTGTAACGTGGGCTTGTAGAGGTAGCATTTGTTTTTTTGACAAAATTGTTTTGTTCACTCTTCAAGATCCTAGAGGAATATACAATTCAAACGAATCATGTACTGCTACTAATACTTAAAAATTCTAGAGAATGCTCTGTTGCTTCAACATTGTTGACCCTACGAAGTAACATCTCTATCCCATCAACCCATTTTTGCTTATGCAGTTTGTTCTGGCACTTAAATTCTACAAGACCTTGTGCAGTTTTTAGCCCGAAATATAGCTCTTCCGATGCTTCCCTTTCTTTTCTATATGGCCATGCATTATCTTTATCACACACTCCATACACCACACCTGCTACAACATATATGTTACCCGAAATTAGAGAATAACTATCAGCAATACGAGTCAAAACATAAGAAAATATTTTGTGAAAGTTTAACTTCAAACATATTTTGAATCAAATTTCTTCCACTGTCAACTAATTAAACGTAGTTTATCAAAATAATTCATAGCAATTCGTAATTAGATGACACATTTGCAGCATATTGTTCTTGTTATAGTTGAAATAAATAACTGCAAAAGAATAGGTAAGTGGTTGTTAAGAGCTTTTAATGTTAGAAGGGCTTACATTTATTCTTTTTGGAGAAGGCTCCTCCAACGTGCTTACTTTTGATCTTAATTTTGACCTGAAAACAAGATATATCAGATTGTTGTCTGTAATCTATAAGAAAGAACTTGCCACCCCAAGAAAAAAATATGCTTGTAGGTCAGTGTTTAATACTGTACCTGGCATTTCTTGATATAAACATGGACATGTCTCCATCGTAAAGTCCCTGAAGAAAAGTACACTTATCAAACCAGGCCTCTGTCAGGAGTTCAATTCTTGAAGACAAAGCATTGATTATTGATTATTGGAGAGGGATGGAAGTAGCTATCAGGTATAACGAATGCTTGTCTTTTATTAATGCGAGAACTAAGCTAAGATTTTACTAGTTCTAATTCCAAATTAACCAATGTTCATAATCTGAGAAACAGGTTTCACATACAGTAAAAATTTCCAATGCTATGAACTGATATTAACCAAGAATTTACCTTTTTCTGTGAGCTGCAACAAATCCCCCAGACATGGTGGATGACGTTCCAACATCTGACCGTCAAACGCACGAAGCCAATGCGTTTCGGCCATCACTTTATCATACGGACTTATTGACGCATTCTTCTTTGCTTCTTTTGGCAATCTAGCTGTAAGAGCTGCTTCTCCTCGCAAAGCTGACCAATCATCAATATTTCAATATACTGTTGCATATTTCACACTATATCTCACATTTCCACAAACAGTTTTCAAGCATAGAGATAGAACAATCAGTAATAATCAATTACCTGTTGCAGCTGCGGCCGTGAGAGTCATTAAATCACCGGGAGTCTGAATATCGACGGCGGACCTCACGGTGGCGGCCACGCGCTCCCGATCCGCGCCGGCTAACTCCGCCATCTCAACGCAATACGACGCCAAGAGTTGCGTGGCGGAAGCGAGAGCAACGTCCATTTTAGAACGACAGCCGCCGCGAGGGTCCTCTGTGGCGGCCACCGCCGCCACCGCAGAGGCCAACCCCGCAATGGACAGCGCCGAATGCACACGCGCGTTCTCCGCACGCGCCCGATCTTTCTTCTTAACTGAAACGTTCGCGCTCCCATGCTGCTTCTGATGTAACCACTTCCCAATCGCACCCATCCTTCGACAATTTCCAGAAACCACTGTTTTCCCTCCCTGCCACAGAACCAAAAACACTTAGAACTACTTTCACAAATTCGCAATACCATTTTACTTTGTACATTTATCAAAAGTAATTTTGATTGAATCATAGACAGAAATTTGATTGAATTTGATAGAATAACAACAAAGTGATGTATTATCAAAACTCAAACTACGTAAATTGAAACAAACTTGTATCAGTTGATTCATACATACATTCCATGATATATATCATATAAAATAATGTTACTATCTTGGAGTTTAATCAAATTTGATTAGTATTTTATTGAAACTATGAGACTTACTGCTAATTGAGGTGCGGAAATAGGTTCTGGGAATGTGTCGGAGCTGGTATCGAGAAAAGTTTGCTTTTGTTTCTCTGAGAGAGCCTTTGAGATTTCTGATGCAGAGAGACTCCATGACCTGGACAAGAACTCCATGGGCTCACGCGGTGTCGGTGGCTCAGCCAGCGGCGGCAAGGACGACACCAGTTTGAATTGCTCACTCTCCGGCACATCCTCTGAAGCTAGCTCCAGCCACGACCCGTTTTTCCAAGGTGGAAAAAAACCACCTTCCATGTTTCTTTTCTAAAACCTTTGACAATCTAAAACAACAAAAGACGAACTTAACCCAGTTAACCTCAAGAAAAGACCAACTTGAAACAAAGATAATTTGATAAACCAATTTGTATTTTCCAATATCCCAAATGAAAGATAGTAACATGACCTCCTTGAGCTCTGAACCACCACAGATTCAGGTGGGAGTGAGATTTTACTACAACTTTCAAAAAACCAGGTTTGGTGTAAATGTTACGAAGACATAACCCTGAAGAAGCGGGTACTGGTTCGTGGAGAGACACTGTTGTCGATAACGGAAAAAGTGTTGATAATTTAGGAAAGAAGTAGGGCGATAGAGTTAGAAGAATTAAAGGTGAAGAACACATTACATGATATAGATATAGATAGATAGATACGAGTGATGTGTCGTTTTACAACGTGGATTTAATTAACGCGCAACGTAAGTACTTTTGGTTGTTGGAGATTGGAATGAAATGAGTGTAGTGCAAGACTATAACTAGTCAATGACGGTGGAGGTCGGTGTTGTCATATATATTCTTAATTTCTCTCTCTCTCTAATCCTCATCACCATACACAATGTTTATGATCACGAGAGGGGCAAAATCACAAGGTTATGTTCTCTAATTCCTTGTACGTCTTCATTTAATTGTAATGCGCCAAAAACAAATATTATAAGCCTTTCGCCAAACACCATTGAGATTTAGGTTTCAAGGTTACAACGCATGTTTGGTATTTTGGCATATGCATTGGTTAGGAGGCCATGCAAACCCCAACAATTTGAAGTTTTGAACTATCGATATTGGATTGGGATAAGACTCCAATCCAATGAAGTACTGATAAGGATTTCAAATGCAAACATGAATAACTAAACCCAAGTGTCTCCGAGTGTACAATCAAATACTAACAACATTTTATACGTTTTCATTTGGATGAAAACGGATTTTTTATTATTTTAAGCACAGTGAAAAAGAAACAACGTTTGTTTTGGTTTTCTTCGATCTGTTGCTGTCATTCATCTGAGTAATAATATAGTATTTGAAACCATGGACTAATACACAGATCTAACGTAAGCAGAAACAAAAGCGACCATGCAGAAGTGTAGTTGTATTTTGCATGTCTCCAGAATAGCAGAGAGGAACTATATGATTATACTAGTAGAGCTGTCCAATTTCCATTGCTTACACGTGATGTCCATGTTGAATAACAGTAGAGATACTTTCACACTACTGTTCAAAAAATAATTCTGTTTTTTCTTTTAATAAAATGTTATATTATAATAAAGTAATTTACTTGGTTGGGAAGTGAGGAAGACTAAAACAGTGTCAAAGTATCATCGTTCTGTGAATACACTTGGATTTCTGTGACAGTCAAATGCAGTGTGCCAATTAGTCAACCTACTGATTATAATGCTATTAATTAATCATAGGAGTTTAGATGAAAAATATGTGTAACATTTTCCCATGACTAATATAAATTTATAGACAAATGCTTTGGAGTTACAACAAATAGCCGTGTGTCTGTAAGTGTATAAATAATATTTTTTTTCTTGACTATCGGAATTTTTTTTATTTATATTAACTGTTATTTTCAAATTTTAATACTCCTTTTTTCCTAAGTTTTAGATTTTGTTGCTACTGATTTTTCATTTATAAATCACATTAATTATTAAATAATAAATTGTATAATTATTTCTTACGATAATAAAAAAATAATGTATTTCTTTATATAAATCAATCTTATAATATTTTATTAAAATAAATAAAAAAATTATTGTACTTTTAATTTTTTAGAATAATATTAACTGACACTTGGAAACAAATGGAGAAAGTTATACTAATTGAAGTACTACTTAAGCCGCAAAATGATTTTTGTAGATATGAGGAAAGATAAAGATATTAAAACTGATATGTGATAAACACTTCATATACTTATAGTATAATGAGAGAGAAAAAGAAACATATATATGATAAATAATTTGTACTATAATTTCTCAAACAAGAACAATAAATATAAATTTGGAGATCTTACACACACACACATATATATATATATATTAACATAGGCAAGTATATAATAACACAGGCAAGTTAGTTGTCTTTGATGATACTCATGATATTTGATGTTCAGCCGAATACATATAAAAATTGCCACAAGAAAGCATACTATTTTATTTGATTGAGTAACTATATATGTCTTAATAAATCTTACCTAAACTGTACTATTAATTTTGTAGTGTATAGTGATACTCTCCATCGATCTTATCCAAACATCACTACAAGGTGAAAAGATTCTTGAACCCTTTTTTTTTCTGTGTTATAAGGTATATATTGCTTGAATATATATATAAACTATGCGTCTTTTCATTTTGCCTTTGATAAAGCAAAAGTATATGCAAAGGTCACTTTGAATGAAGTGTTTTGGTGGCAACAGCAGGCACTCGCTTTCAATGGGCCACTGTGAAGGGTGAGTGATCACAGGCTGGTGTTGAGCCAAATGGTAGAACAAGAATGTGTGATGTTATTAGAGAGGTTCTATCGTGCAAGTTAGGCACACAAATACACATTCATGTGACAATGTCTTCAACCACGTACTACTTACATCTTCAACCCATATAACTGAAAGGTACATCTTACCTACTCACTCATCAACAATTTTCGAATATGTACAACACAATGTTATACTCAGCAATTAAAACCAAGACGCGTCTCAGTTTGAATTTGAAAAAAATTCCATCATGCCACTAAAATTTTAGGTAAAAATAATGAAAAAGATTTATTTTTCACTACATCCAATATATTATCGTATCATTTAGGGACTGAGACCAATATTCGTTTAAATATATATTTTTTTCTTAATTCTCTGATTCCCACATTAGTCATTGATTGAAGAACTTGTTATAGTATATCCAATAATCTTATATGGAGTCACTAATATATATATTTAAATAGCCATTTTTAATACCATTACACCTTAATAAATAAAAATAGATGTATATGTACCAGACACTGTTCAATTTTTTGTATACGTTATACATGTCACAAATATTCAAATATTTGTTTATTTAATTTTGAGCTCGATATATAGAAGTTTTATGAATGACAAAGTTATTCTTTAAATATTTAAATATACATTTTAGTAATGAAAAACTGAATTTGATTGTTAGTGATGGATTCTATATGAAAAATGTAGTGTGATAGTAGATGGGTACGTAAGAGAATAATTGAATTTGGTGGAGGAGATGTAAGGTGATATATGTGTGTTGTTGAATGTGGTTGGAACATAGTGGAGTAATGAATGTATTGACATTGATGAAATCCAAGAAAAAAAAAAGGGTTTTGAGAAGTTAAAAATATGAATGATTTTATAGAGATGAGACGGGTGAGGTGGGAAGAAATTGTGATGATTTGGAAAGAAATATGATTGTGTTAACACACAATCCACAAGTTTCATTCTAGATCCTAAGAGCATCTCTATAACTTTTTCTAAACAACACAGCAAAGTTTTTATTTCATTTTATAAGATTTATTATGTCACATTATTTTTTAAGTAATTCATATTAAAAATTTATAACTTTTATCTCAATAGGCTGTTTTTACAATTCAATTATTTTTTCTTATGCAGGATCTTTTTTTGTAGAAGCTAAAATTTCAAAACTATTTTTATATACTGTAGTTTCTTATAAGACACACCTGCATTTTTTTTTGTTATGCAACGGAAGTTTTCTACCATAAACATATTATCAGCTATTCTTTTACATTTTAATTATATTATTTAATATATATATTATATTAAAGTTATATTATAATAAAAAAAACTAGTTATACAATATTAAACATTTTAAATATTTAGAGTTCTACACAAAATGTAAAAATGTTGATCAATACTTTCTGCTTAACATATGGGAAAGTTTTTGTTTGTTACTTCTTTTATATATTTCACTATATATTTTTTTTTAACTTTTTATATCAGTGCCATTTATTATCTACTACGCACACACACATTTAAATAAAAAATTAAATAAACTTTACTAGCGAATTTATATCTTTCATTATTATTTTCAATTGAATATGAAATTTTATTTTATGATTTTTTAGTGTAATTTATAACAAGAAGTTGATAACATTAGAAAAAAAATCACGGGTTCATATTTAGACTTTAAACCTTTTTTTATCTTTTATAAATTAAAATTCTTTGTTTTTATTCTCGCAACTTTTATTTCTCCGCAGTAAGAAGATCAAAATTAGAATAACCTTGTATCAGGAAACTAAAATGTTGTTTAAACTTGAAAAAAATTATAAAAATTAAACTCTCAAGCACAGTGGAAGCACTGACGGCGTCAGAGTAAATAGTAGTAAGAGATCAGTTCATGAGAAAACACTGTACCATGTTATACTTTGTTTAAAAAAAACTTATTAGGATAGTGTCATTAATAACTAAATATTAAGTAAACCCTTGTAATAATATTTATGTTTTTAATTTATTAAGTAAAATAATATGAAATATATGTACCTTTATAAATACCGATATGAATCTGTCGAAATAAACATCATACGAAAATAAAGTTCATAATACTTTACATGAAAGTTCCACGATATTATTCCATTTCAACTACACGACAAATTGGCATGTCAACACAAACATATTAGAAAAGAAAATTCCAATAAAAAGTATAAAGTAAATCATAGAGAATAAATTCAAATTTTTATGATTTTGGCAAGAGGAAATGGATGCAAAAGTCGTGTCTTCTTCCTGGGAGTTGCTATGGTTCAATTTTTTAATTAACATTTTAAGTACAATATTAGAATAATAATAACTTGGATATTATTCTTTAGATATTTTTAGTGTTATTTAGCAGTTAAAGTTATAATTTTATCTGCATAATTCATATGATAAATATTTATCCTATCCGTTCTCTGTTTCCTTCTCAGCTTATACATGTTGGATAATGCGTCCAAGTTCTTTTTCGCAGTGTAGTCTGAATCACCTGTTAACAAAGTGGATCGAATAAAGATAAAATTATGTTGTGTTTTGAATTCATCACCACCAATTTTGCTGTGATCAATTTTGAAGTTATGAGATTAGGACGTTCATAAATGTGGGTCCATCAAGCCCACTAAGATTCTTAGTCCAAGCCACCATAATGATGATCGGAATCGTAATCCCCGTCATCTTCAGAACAAGATTAATCGTCGTCTCTTTTTTTATTTCCTCGTTGGATTTCAGAGACAATACCTCCAAAATTAGGAATCTTTAATTGGAAGATATTGAAGGATGGAACGTGTGGCCCAGGGACTCATCTTCATACTGTGTTGCTGTTCCTGAAACAAGTTTTGATATTATTATAAACGTCGCTGTGAGAAAAATAGGCTCGGGATTTTTGGATTTGGAATTATTGAAACTTCTGTTCAGTTTATGTTAATGCTAATCGCTGCACTAGGAATGATGCTTAAGAGATCATGTTTCTCTTATAATATTGAAATATGTAAAAGTGTTCTAATTTTTTTAAGCCTTAAAAATATTTCTATTCTCTGACTAAATTTTAATTGTAGTCCTCTAAAAGAATTTCTTTACTTTTTAGCCCTAAAAAATTTCATTATTGTTTATCCTTAACTTTATATAAATTAATAACTTATATTCTTTTTAAAAAAAATAAGTAACGAAGTGGTACATACTAGTGTTGTCATACAATGTTAATGTTCTAAGAAGTAAAAAAATTATCTACTTTTTTTAAATCAATATAAAAAATTAAAAATATTTTCTTAAACCTTTAGAATTTTTACATAGACTAAAACTAAAATAATCAGACTTTATTAGAAATAAACAATTATTTCAAAAATTTACAAACGATTTTTTTTATGTAAGAATCAAAATCAAATTTCATTTTTAAATGAATGAACTCAATATATGTAAACCTCTTTTTAATATATTCCTACATTCTTTTAATAAAAATGTTTCTTTTTAATCCTGTCAAAGAAATTAAAAATTTGTCGTGTAAATTCTTTAAAATTGGTAAACGATATCCATCTAAAATTACTCCAGTCCGTTAAACGGATCATTGAAAGCTTATCTCCCGTTGTGTGTTTCACTTTATTTGAAAAAGAAAGATTTTGTTCACTATAATGTTGATTAATAACTAAAATAAAAAATATATAAGCAATACCTTTTATAAATTATTTTTTTATACTAACTTAAATTTATTAAGAAATCACTTTTTTAGTATCATTTAATAAATAACAAATTTACTTTAAATATTGAGAGATTCATAGAAATAACTTCTGAACAAGCATCATTTTATTATAACATAACAATGGCGCTATTAGGATACTTTTCAGCATTGTTTAGATCCAGACATGACACCAGCATTCCTTGTAGCAATTATATATGGAGTATACTCAAAGTGCTACTTTAACATCCTTAAACTTCAATCATTCCAATTTTTGAAGCATAATTGTCTTCTTTTTTTTATTGGTAGAGTTTCCAAGCATAATGGTTTAAATTCTACGTTACTAGACGTGTTTACCATAATAAATCAGACGGTCGACAACTAATATCCATGTTACCACTTCTATAAATTAAACACCAAATCACAGTACCCAGAAAGGGGAACCAATGATTCTCCTTCAGATTACCGAAAATGCTTTGAAGTTTCAATACCAAATAGTCTGAGGCAGCGTACATTCACAAATATATGCACAGAAAATTAACTTTGTCACGAACTATGCCACCTCCCTAGAGCCTCACCAACACGGATTCTATCCCCTCTTTGGACACAAAACCTGAACTCTTGACTTGAATCGTCCTCGTTGAGTTTTGAAATCGGAGCTTGGAAAACAAGTACAACTGTTGATCCCATGTTGAAAGCACCTAACTGGGATTAACAAAATAAAAAAGGAACTACGTCATGCAAAATGTATTGTCAGCTCTTAACTTTTAACTACAATAAACAAAAGGAACCCGAATTCAACAGCACCTCGACAATATACTTGATCTTAAAAGAAAGGAGAACACATATTCGTAAGTATACTGATTCAAATATTCAATCATATGATCCTCATAGATAGTTGTATATATTTTGTACTCAGTGAATCAAGCACAGGAGTTCCAAGAGGCAAAAACACTTTTAAGTTCTAACCTCATCCCCTTTCGTGAGCACTTTGCCTACACCTTCACATTCATAAACCCGTTCTTCAGGAGGCTCTGAATGTAGAAACTTCTTCATTGGCCTGTTTGTATGAAGTTCAGGCTCAATGAACAGCTGTCATGTTAAAATTTAAACTGAAGACATTAATGAATTATTCGGGCAATGACATTGACAGGATATGGCAACTGTAAATACAAGTCATCCCAAGCCCATCGGTTATCTTTAGATATTGGATCAGATGGCTTCTATCATTTAATTCTGGTATCCTTATCCTTAAAAAGAAAAGTTGCTGCTGATTCATGAAAAGTGACTTACTGGGAAAGAAAAGTAAGAATTTAAAATTAACAGATACTTTAGTCTTCTCCCAGAGTTGTTAACAATAAAATATAACCCTTGTTTTTTTCAATGGACATAAAAGTACAATAGTTACATCCTTAAGGAAGGATGAACAAACCTCAATTGACCCAATATTTGTCGCACCAATTGCAGCAAGTGCCATAAATCCTTCCTGCCACAGACCTTCAAGAATGACCTGAAGAATTTAGAGTCAATAGTCAGTAGCTAAGCATATTTTAAGAGTGAAAGAATTAATCGGAGTATCATAAATAAAATCAATTAAGAATTGAAAGAGTAAATAACATCAAAGGCAAAAATAAAGGTTATAATTTAAAAAGACCAGTGTGATGAAATTACTTATGAAGAAGGAATCGTTAACTACTTGAGCTGATTGGCAAATGATAATGATCATATGACAGTATTCATTACTAGGTTAATGAATTCTTCATGAACGAGTTCATAAACAAACAATGATTCTCATCGTAATAAAAGCAAGACGATGGTAAATGAGAGGATTAGAGAAGTTCTTCAGAGTTCATATGGAGTATTAACTAGATAGAATGCCGCTCCTACCAAGAACTAAAACTCATAACTTAATTATTTCCCAAGAAAAATTTTCAAATCAGAAAAATAGGTAAATTCAGAAAGGGCCCCCTTGCACTTAGAACATTAGTGTAACAGCATCTAGTTTTTCTAAGAAATAGATTTATTTTCAATATTAAATTAGATCAATGTGCCACTTAGCCTAACTCAAGCAGTGAAAGTTGGGTCGGATTAATTAAGGTAGAGAAGTCTTCAACTTCAATTTTTAATTAAATCGCCAAAATAAATACATAAATAGAAACATGAGGAGAGGACGTTGAAAGGAAAGCTAACAGAAAGGCACAACACACTGACATTGACCATGACAATCAGATATGAATTACCCTCTCGTTCTCAATATAGAGATTTCTAATTGTTCTTGTAGCACGTTCATTCAGGGGATAAAGACGGCCTGCAACATAAACAATAAACCAAACATATAATAAGAATACAGTAAACTAATTAGAAATTAATTAATGCGCTCACTGTGCTGTATGATATACAAAATATGCAAAACTTGAAAATCTGCAGATCTACTTCAATATTTTCTCCCACCCAGTTCAAATAACTATTTTCATGATATAACGGGGAAGAAATATATTTGCAGAGCTTTATAAAACAGTCATTCACCATAAAGCTAAAACTGCACCTGTACCCATCACCAATGAAATTTAAAAGTTACGCTAGAGGAAAATAAAAAGAAAGCATGTAAAAACAATTCGACATGAAGAAGGCCCGTAATCATGTTATGATGAATCTTTTCTTTGTTATCTTGCATGGTATAATTTTTATGATCACGGTTAGAAATTACTTGGCCATTTTGGATAAACAGAAGATTAACAAGTGTTGTTGCCAATTTCTTAGACTGTTAAGGCTTACAAGAGATGGTTTACCAGAAAAATGCCTGCGCACAAGAATGTTCCAATCAGCTGGGGAGTGTATTCGATGGTAATCTCCAGGCTTCAAGTAAACCACACAGTAAAAAAGTCCTCTCTTTGGGCTGAAATGGAAAATTTAATGACATATGAATCATGCCACACATTCAGTCTCCTTGACAATAAAACTATAGCAGATACATTGCTTTCGGTGGGCCAGAGTTCAATGCAAAAAACAACAACAATCATTTGCAAGAAGAAGAAGAAGGAGAACCATACTGAGAGAGAAGCAGGGATCGTTTCATGAAAAGTTGACAAAAAAATTGAAATTTTTAGTTAAAAAAGAAATAAAAAATCTCACTGCATGGATTTTACATAAACCTAAGACTCCTCCAATTAAGTAAAACACTTTGATTTCAATTGCAGCTGCAGCAAGCTTGCTAAATCATAAATTCTCTATCAATTGAAGTCAATAAGCCACTTTACGATAGAAACTCAAATAACTTTGGAACCTACCTGAAGTACTCAAATGATGATTTCCAATATTATTGATAATATGCATCATGATAAAATAATATTAAGAGTAGATGCATGATGAAAATTTAGGAGTTAATTTGAGAGGATGAACAGATAAATATATCCATGTGTGATTTTCTTCATAAACAGGTCCTTCATTAAGTGCATATGCTTACAACCAGACGCAGAATGATATCGGTAGCAGAAGGCAATTAGAAATACTTCATCACATTACCATGGTGATTTTGGGTCCCAAACTTTTGGTGAAGCCAATGAAACTCTCCACCACGACTTCTTGCTCTTCTCACTATTTGTTGTTGATTCATTATGCTCCTCTTGCACATCACCATCGGCTGTTGTTGGAAGGAAAGGGCTTGCACCAAGAAGAGAAAAAACTGAATATGAAAACCCTTTGACTTGTTCAATCATTGCCCCTGCTCCCTTTAACTCCCCAAATCTTAAAACTGTACCGTCCACAGGACTAACCTGCAGAAAATAAGTATGGTTAAACAGGTTATGTAACAACTGGAAATGGCACAAAGGCATTAGACATTTTCAAATAGCTGTTACCAGTTACCAGACACTGCGGATCAACATCAATAGGCCTCGAACCTTCTTTCAGACTGCGAACAAAAAAATCCCTTATAGTGGCATACTTGTCTAGAGGTAAACCAGCTTCATCTAAATCTGAGGTGTCAACAATATTACAACAATTAGGAGTATTGTTACACGAATTATAGATCATAGTTTATCATGAGCAAGTTCTGCCAGTTTCACGAGATGATGGTTATAGGAGCAAATTACAAGAAAATGATTAAAAGATACATATATATCATACTTGAATGGAATGCCCGAGCCCAAGCTTTATAGATAACGGGTCTTAGCCAAACTGGTATTTCCTGAATAAGTAAAATCATATAAATTATATAACATGCAGAATCATTTTCAAATTATAGAGTTAGCTTTGAATTGATAAAAGGAGAGAGATGTATACTATAGAAAAATATACTTTAAAATATGCCGCGCTATTTTTATCATATCCTCTTTTTTTTTTTTTTTTTTATTACGAGTGCTGCTCTACGTTTTCTCCTTTATTATTTACTTTCCCTTCTTTCCTTCTAATAATATTGCTGTTTTTCACATACTAAAAGTGATCTTTATTTCTTCATCAGGTCTCTTAAGTTTAAATTACTCATAAATTCTGAATATTGTTTCTCTTTCCAAATTATTACTACCAGTAGCAACAGAAGTGGAATAAAATTGCAAACATAAAAAAATACAGCTTCACTAATTAATATATTTAAATATATATTAAAAAAGGATTCAAATATTCCATCGACTTCTTACCATGTTTGTGAAGTATCCCCAGCATCTAGAAATTGAACGCAGAGGCAGTAATCTCAAAAATGTAGCCTAGGGTTGACAAAGCCATGGCACGTCTCAGAATCAAAACAAACATGTACTGATACACACACACACAAGAACTCAAATGTTTCTTTTTTGTACTGATGTAAAAGTTTTACCTTTATATCAGGCTGGAATTCCACTTCAATTCCTTTCTCCTTCATCCCTTCATTCTGCCACAAGGGTGATCAAAGTTATTATGTAGAGACTATGTAAACTACAAACCATTTAATTCCAATTGAGCAAACAGAACCTAAAAAGTATCCTACTAAAAAAATGCGAACAAATTTCCAGCATCATGGCTGAAAACAGTGTAGAAAAAACAGAAGGCCTCACACTGTCACCAGTGGCAATCTCTACCAAAAAATAAGATTCAACTTCTCACTTGTCTAGAATGTTGAAAATATGTTTTTATTTTTCTTTATTTGTTTTACTTTTGCAGTGACCCAAAATAACAACGGACTTATAAAAGGACAACGAATGACACTGATCAATCACTGACAGACACAGTGCCTGACGTATCATCTTTTCTCCAACATGTTTTGTGGAAGGAAAAAAAGATCACGTTCATTCGATCGGGTTTCTGTGTGTGCTACCAAGGTTGATATTAATGCAACCATGGTTTGGCATAAACCAAGTAGGCTCGTAGACAATGCAATTAGACTCTACCAGTTGATAAACCAGCAAACATACCCTAAGCATGTGAACCCTGGTTAGGGATACTTGAGGGAAGCTTCAGGTCCATAAGAGCCAATGTAGGCAAGTGGACAGAGAAAAATTCGGCCACTAATGTTGCTAGAAGAATCAGTGTTACGACCAAAAATTGCCCTTGCCAATTAGTCTAACACAATATAAAAATCGAATGTACCTTCTTGTCATCATATAGTCTGCGGGCATGGAGAACACCAAGCATAAGTAGGGTAGCAACTGTCGCGCCAGGTACAAGAAAAGAATCCCCTGCACACTCTCATAGCAAATAAGCTCACCGCTTCAGAGCATGAACAATACATAATCAATCACAACATATTCAAAACCCCGTTCAATTTGGAAATCCACGATAATTCCTATACTAGTTTCTTTGCGATGATTATGACCATCAGAAATTCACAGCAAAACACTCCCTTGAAAATAAATAAATAAATAAACTACTTATGTATGTTATCGTAGGTCAACATTCAGCTTCCATCAACGAACCGTTTAACAAAACGTAAATGTATTCATCGTGTTTAAAAGTCATGCCAGTATAACTTGTGTGCGGATTTAAGTGGAGAAGCAACTGTACTGACCTTGAGAATTTCCACTTCCGCCATTGACAGAAGCACGAGGTGGACGAGTTCGAAACTTTTTGGCTAAGGAAGTGATGTAACGAGCGCTGTTAAAGGGATGAGTGTGGTGAGGGAGCACTGGGAGCTTGTGTGAAACCCTATATTTCATTTTCGCAAACCGTGAAGAGGCGTAGAGTAGAGTAGTGTTTTTTGGAATAAGGAAGAAGAAAGCGCCACGTTGCAAATTGTAATTCTCGGTTTTTATTTAACACGCAGGAAGAGAACACCTGTGAATACGATGCGGCGCTCAAATTAATCTCACAAAATGGTTCTTATTTTCTGAACCAGAATCACGGAATTTTTTTTAGATTAGCACAAAAATAATTTAATTATTATCAAAGTTGCAAATAAAAAAATAAATATATATATATATATATATATAAAGTTGCAAATATATAACATTTCTTTAAATATGTTATTTAAAATTTCAATATATTCCGTTAGTAATTAAAGCATTTAAATCAAATATTCTTAAAAAAAGCTAAGAAAATAAAATATATCAAGTTTTACAAATATATAATGGCATTAAAACAAATTATACAATTAGAATTTCAATTCATGTGCCTAACTTTATATAAGGATCAGATAATATTTGAAAAAAAGAGTAACTTGTTGTATTATATTTGAGTCTGGTTAGTATATTCTACAACTTTATAAACCAATAACGTTAGATCAATACACGGGATAGCCTCTTAAAAATTGAAATTATTTGAGTTAAAGCATAGTATGAACTCACATTTATGAAGTCAAAACAATATCTGAACTAGTATTGTTTATAAAGTACTGTGTAAATGTCTCAAGGTATTTATTAGTGACACATCTAAATCCTAACTCGAGTACAAGAGTGTATTTGTATATTCACCATTCACCACAAATTCCAGACCAAAATCAAAATTGTTTAAGAAAGAGAAACTAATTAAAATAAAATATAAAGTAAAATATTACAAAAACAAATTTTAATCGAAGTTTATTATCACTTATTAAAGTTATAATATTCGTCTCTTAAATAACATGTTAGCCCTTCGATGAGACTCAACAGTGTGTAACTTTTTTTTTTTCTTTTAATATCTAGAAAGAACAAATTTTAATAAAATTTTACTATTACTTATTAAGTTACGATATCATGTTAACACTCGGATTGGACTGATAATATGTGTGCTTTTTTTTTTCTTTAAATACGGAGCACCAATTTTTAATAAAAAAATTATTATCACTTATCAAGTTATAATATTTGTCTCTTAAATGATATGTTAACACTTGGATGATACTGAAAATGTATAATTTTTTTAATATGTAGCAAGATCAAATTTCAATAAAAAAGCTTATGATCGCTTATTAAGTTATAGTATTTGTCTCTTAAACTATGTGTGTTAGCACTTGGATGGAATTCACAATGTGTAATTTTTTTCTTTTAATGTGTAATAAATTTGTTTCTGTTCATTTTCCGAATTTAATACGTGTCATTTGTTTATATTCTTTAAACCGTTAATTATTTGTTAATTGAGGATGTCAGTAACTAAATATGATGACACCTAATGTTTTAAAATTTATTTTGTTTACAGAACAAAGAAAAAAAAAATGATGGAAACAACACCATTTCCCTTTTATTGGTCCGTGCACTGTTATCTTTTTCAATCCTTTCAATTCAAATGTAGAGCCCATAGACATGAAAATGATTGTGTATAGACTGCTTCTTCCTGCACCTCCATATCATCTTCCTGCACCTCCATACTCTAGGCAAATTTACCATTTAACCCTTTTTAAAATATTTCATATCCCA
>Ga0209700_100205_pt1 | contig 97882 bp, 104 predicted proteins | sample SiratroredBW_FD_187528 | JGI IMG/M metagenome (GOLD analysis project Ga0209700, IMG submission 187528) | Root nodule microbial communities of legume samples collected from California, USA - Siratro red BW (SPAdes) (version 2) | ecosystem: Host-associated > Plants > Roots > Nodule | place: USA...
GATATCTTCGCCTTCATCGAGGGCTTCTACAACCGCACCCGGCTCCATTCCGCGATCGGATATATCGCCCCGATCGAGATGGAGCTAAAAGCCGCTTAAACCCGTCCACTTTTTCGGGGGAAGATCACAGCTCTTCGCCGTTCACGCGGACGAGTTGACATCGCCGATAGGCGAGCCCGGTAGACGAAAGCAGAAGAAAGAATTCGCTCAGTGTGAGGCCTTCAATCGACGTTGAATTTGGAGTCTCGCACCGCGCTGTGAAACATCTTTAAGGCTACCTGCGGCGCTAGGTGCCGTCGATAGCCATCATGTGTACCGGTAGCGGGTGCTCGAAAACGACCCGTCGGCCTTGTTGTTCTTTTTCTCCAGCCATGGATGGTCCGAAACAGATCTTCTCTGTACTTCACCCGATTTCCGCGCGTTCGCTATTCATCGTCATCATCACTCGACCGCGCGATCGCGCGCTGCATCAACCGTGGCGCTTGATCCCGCGCAATACGAGATAGCGCTCGTTCGGAACGATCGCGCCCGATCCTTGACTGCAGTTCCCTTATATCGCAAAAGACGTCGGCCTGCCGTCGCAACTCATCGGCGATCATTGACGGTTGAGTAGCGAGGCTGGATACGACGGTAACACGGACGCCGTGACGCTGCACCGCCTCTACCAGCGGACGAAAGTCACCGTTTCCCGAGCATAACACCATTTCGTCGATGCGATCTGCGAGCTCCATCGCGTCAACCGCAATTTCAAGGTCGATGTTGCTTTTGACCTTGCGACGGCCGCTCGCGTCTACGAATTCCTTCGTGGCCTTCGTCACCACGGTAAATCCGTTGTAGTTCAGCCAGTCGAGCAGCGGGCGCACCGAGGAATATTCCTGGCTCTCAATGATCGCGGTGTAATAGCACACGCGCACAAGCGTCCCCCAGCGTTCGAATTCCTTAAGCAGGCACTTGTAATCGATATCGAAGCCAAGCGCTTTTGCGGTTGAGTGAAGATTGGAACCGTCAATGAACACCGCGATCTTGCTGGAGCTGGAAGGCATTAAGATGTGACCTGCGTTCATTCATGCGAGGCTGGAAGATGCCCGCGGTTGAAGCGGGACGAAACACCGAGTCAGTTGATCTAACATCATCAGGAGAAAGTTGTCCTCGGGCGGTGAATCCAATGCGAAAACCTCTCTCATCTTTTTTTTGTACGAAAACGTACACTTGGGTGTCCGATTATTCGGAAGGTATCGGGACGTCCAATCTGATGTATGAGGTCCGCAACAGATTACTGCGTCTGCTTCCACCTGATGAACTCAAGAGCGTCCTTTTGCTCGCTGAGGAGGTGCCGCTGGGGAAACGCCAAGTTCTTCATCGCTACGGCGTTCGCATGCGGCACGTCTATTTGATAGAGACTAGCCCAGTGTCGGTCGGTGCGAAGGTGGGGCCGCAAGAGTTCGTCGAGGTGTGGTTGATCGGCTCGGAAGGGCTCGCCGGAATACATTGAGTGGGTGGGAGAGGTTTCGGATCACCCAGGCCGGAATTACCGCTGCGGCGGTGGTGTGAGTTGAACCACAGGGTAAACAACGAACTCACCAGCGCTATCTGTATGGTTTCGGGAGTGGTGGGGCGGATGATAGGCAGTCCGCGCTCCGTCAAATGGATGAAGCGTGCGGCCGACATGCTCGCCGTGAGAATATTTTCAGCGCCGTCGATTATGGGAGCTGCAGCAGCTTTTTCCGCCTTTCGTCAAGTGCATGGACAGGTCGCGGGAGAATCTGAGCGTGATGGACAGAACTCTGATTGAAGATGCGCGAGGTGGCAACAGCAGCCGCAGCAGGCAAAACCGCCGCGATGCGATCACATCTGAATTGAGATCGATGATAAATGGTTATCGGATAGATAATCACAGGGCATTTCCCTTTATCCGGCGGCGGCGACACCCTCAAACTTGTTCGCAGAGTGCGCGCCATTGCTTACGCCGCCACTCCGACTCGAAGAAGGTCCACAATCAGGAGGCCATAAATGCCAGTAAAGCAGCCGGTTCTCACGCCGCCCGGGAGCGGCAAGACGGTGAAGTTCAGTGCGGGTTCGAGCATCGAGCTGAAAGTGGAGAGCAGCCAGTCCGGAGGCGAATATGGCACTGTCCTGTGGACGCTGCGGGCCGGTGAGGAGCCGCCGCTGCACACCCACACGCGCGAGGACGAGCTGCTCTACGTGGTGCAGGGGAAGCTAATCGCGCGGGTCGGCGATGCCCGCGTCGAGGTGGGGCCGGGCGCCTACGCGGCTCTTCCCCGCGATGTGCCGCATACGGTCGAGGTGGTCGGCGATCAGGCGATCCTGCTGGTCAGCTTCGTGCCGGGTGGGCTGGAGCGCTTCTTGGTCCCCCGGGACGGCGAGAAGCCGGATCCGGCCGCTTTCGGCCTGGCGTTCCCCTAGGGGCGTGGACCGGGACGCGCGGCGTTCGCGATCGAGCGCCTGCGCGGGCCCGGACGCCGGCCGCTCCCGACCGCGCCAGATGATTGATTGCACGCGCTCGCCGATCGGCGGCATCGCACCGCCGTACAGCGGCGTGTCGCGTGATCTGCGGCTAATTTCACGTGGCAGCACCGGCATGAACTGGAGGTGGAGGTCCAGACGATGCTGTCCTGGGAGCCCGAGCGCATTATCTTCGCGCACGCCCGTTGGCACGACGCAAACGGCGCCGCTGAGCTGCGCAACGCATTTAGGTGGCTTTTGAAGGAGCCACAGTGAACGCATACGCCACGTGCTCTCGTCGGATGCTGGGCGCATTCCACGATTTCACGCTATGCGAACGACGACAGGCCGACGCACGGCGGGACTCACGGATTGGTCTTGAGGCTCTTCGCAAAATGTTCAACGAACGCGCGCGCCGCGAGTTTCGCTCCGCGTCCGGCCGGGAATATGGCGTTTACGTCGGCGGCGCCCATGTTCCAATCCTTGAGGATCTGCACTAACGCACCCGACTTGAGTTCGGCGCGACAGCCCCAGAGACTGCAGGCCACGATCCCGATTCCGGCGACGCCGCCAGCCACGGCCGCTTCGTTGATGTTCCCCGACAGAGGAGCCTCCACCTTTATGGAAACGGTTCTTCCGTTCTTCTCGAAGCAACAGATGCCATTCGAGCCCGGGGCACCAATCAACACGGGATGTCCGGACAGATCGTTCGGCGTTTTCGGGTAGCCAGCCCGTTTCAGGTAGGCCGGCGAGGCGGCGATGAGCAGAGGATTTGATCCTACCCGTCTTAGAGTCGCGGAGGAATCCTCCAACTTTCCGGACCGGATCGCGACGTCGATCGCGCTCCTGATAAGGTCTTGGCGACCGTCGTCCATCGCCAAATCGATCCGCAGCGCAGGATGCTTCGAAATGAAGGCGGGAAGTCGCGGTATGACCTCCCGGGTCGCCATGCTAGGCGACAACCCTATCCGGAGCACGCCGCGAAGCACGCCCTTGCCGTGAATGGCTTGGGTTGCTTCTTCCAGAATGGCGAGCGCGGGCTCGACCTTCGCGAGGTAGTCCGCCCCGGCTTCGGTGAGCACAACGGCCCTTGTCGATCTCGCGAAGAGGGCCGCGCCTACCTCGCGTTCGAGCGACGCGATGTGTCGGGACGCCGAAGGTTGCGAAAGTCCGAGATCCTTGCCGGCACGCGAGAAGCTACCGGTATGTGCGACACGGACGAAGAGCGTTAGAGTAAGGAGGCGATCAGTCATCTCGTCTTTGCGCAGAGATTGGTCATGTTCGAGCTTAGTCCCGGATCCAACTTATGCGAAAACCGAATGAGTGGCGAGCCTCACAAGGCGGTGAGCTTCACGCCTCCCACTGTTTAGCCCGACGAGGGCGGTCAGGACTAGGGCGGCCGAAACGTACGGCGTGCGGCATACGGCGCACGGTGGGCGAAACGGCTGAAGCCGCCCCAATCCTTGGAGCGGAAAAGACCCCAGCTCTCTCCGGGCGCGGGGTTAAGAGCTAGCCGACGCGTCAGTAGCCGCTGGTCATGGCGCGCTATTCCGAACCGGTCGCTGCTTGCTTTGAACCTTTGAGAGCAGCGAAGAATTTGCCGATGAGTGGTAGTCGGAGTTCAAGCCTATTGAAAGAGCACGATGGCGACTAATGACAACAGCACCACCGATTCCGAAGTTAATAGTCTGGCCCTCACCTTACGGAATGTCGGGCTGTACCATTGCCGCGATCCCGCGTTCTATCTCGGGCGCAAGTGTGGCCTGTGCGGCGTCAACTTGGAGATCTGCCCAGCGCATGTTTTTATAGTTGAAGCCGGCGGGTAGAGTGGGCTTCACCACCATGAAGTAGGGCGATAGATCGAAGTCGCGCGGCGCATATAGAGACGAATGACGGATCTCGGCGATGTCGCACCGCCCGGACTTGTTCTCCATGTGCGTGATGTTGGGCAGGATCGGGTAACGCACGGCGTCGAATGCCTGCGCAATCAGAGACGAACAGATGATCCGACGCGAATCGCCGGAGCCGAGCGCGATGGTTCGTCGACGCCAACGTTGCGTGAATGGACAAGGGAATAGATAGCGCATGAGGTCGATGACGTTTTTGAAATCGTAGCCGAGACCTATCCGTTCGAATGCGTAGCGGCAGACCTGTTCGCGGTCCGCATCGCTCAGGCCGACTGGCCGGCATATGCGGGTTTGGCAATGCAAATACTTCGACAGAGGGGCCGACACGACCCCTTCGTCGATATTGGCTTCAATCAGGACGTGCGGCTCGCCGCCATTTGTGGCGCCCGATATCGGTCCGACGTACAACGCCGAATGCGACCATGTCGACTGAGTGATATATTTGATGCTGCTGGAAATACGACCTTTGCCCTCGACCAGCAGGACGTCACCGGGTTGAAGAGTGTGGCGTAGGGCGGTCGTTGCATCGTCCGAGGTGAGGGGCTCACACCGATTGGCCGGCTTCTGCAGCCGGGCGATCAAACGTTCGACGTTGTCGAACATCCAGCCCATCACTCTTTCCTTTCTTTTTGGCCGTTCCCGTATGGCAGTTCCGGACGACTGTTCCCTCTTAGCCAAGCCTATTCAGGAAAGACGGACCGGACCATTGCACTGAGGTCCATCTGCGCAATGCATTTGTCTGAAACGACCATACCAAAGGATACGATTGACCACCCGGGCCGTTCCCAGTGTTGGGAAAGCCGCACTTGGTCCGGCGGCTGCTATCGACGCTGCTCTTCATCGGGCGCACGTGCGAGATCGCGGGGTGGAGCGAGGTGACCAATGAGGACACTCGACACCTCTATCGAATTTGCACTGGGGCTAATTTCGAGTTTTGACCTTCGCGTCGTTTCACCTACGTGCAAGGGTCATGTTCTTCAGCCGATAACAATTGACAGGCGGGACCGCCTGGCTCCGTCGAGAATGACTCAAGAACCAGTGCGCATGACCGCGGAAGGCTAAAACCGTTCGCCCTCCCTCAAACTGGAAGCATGTTGATCACTGTACCAAGAACAAAGCACAGCGACCCAATAAGATAAAGCCAGTTCGCTAAATTGCCCATGCGACATCCCGTCGATTGGCCGGCTGGGGTTCTGCAGCCTTGTTCATTTCAGCATCTCTCCTCAGGAGAACGCAGGGGAAGTTTATCCATACGGCGGACACGTCGGCGTATCGGTCCAGGACGCCGTCGCAAAAGCGCCGAGGTGTGGTGTGGAAGCTTGACGTGTAATATCGGTAGCAGTCCGCTCCTTGATATGAATCATACGTTGGATTGGCCAACTCGAACTATCGGCGAGATAGCATCAGTAGGAAGCATCGGGATGACACCGCTGCGCCCAATAGCGCACGTCCGTTGTCACGGCCGGTACCGCCACCTTGATCGAACTGGTATTAATCGGTGCAGCAGACGATTTAGCGGGGTTCTGCGGCAGTGCGAGAGGAATAGCAATTGCCACGCTTCCCACTTGAATCTTCATGGCGGCCCCTATTCGTGTTGATACTGACTGTCCACCACCGACGAGAATGACCTTCTAGCGCTGCCGAGGGAAATCACGTCCCGCTATAGAGTCGATAAACGATCGTTATTGCCGCCGCGATCCGCAGGTGCCATAGCCAGGAACTCAACTGGCGCCAACTGCAGAGACTCCGTTGCCGCCGTGGACCAATCGATGTTGCGCGTGCCGCTGCATTGACCTAGACCATCTTGATCATGACGCAGCTGCTACGGTCGACTTGTCGTGCATCATCCTCGCACATTCAGGTCTGATGGCGGCACGGATCCAAGTCCCGGCCCGTCACTAAATCCGAGCTGACTTGCGAGCGCGTTACGTCGCTTTCCGTCTCATTTTCTTGGTACGAAAACGTACAGTTGGATAGCTCGGTTGCTCAGAAAGTATTAGGACGTTGAATCTGATGTATGAAGTGTGCAACAGATTACTACGTCTGCTCCCACCTGATGAACTCGAGCACGTTCTGTTGCTCTCGGAAGAGGTGCCGCTTACGAAGCGACAAGTTCTTCATCGCTACGGCGTTCGCATGCAACACGTCTATTTCATTGAGAGTGGTCTTGTGTCGGTCGGTGCCAAGGTGGGGCCGCAAGAGTTCGTTGAGGTGTGGCTGATCGGTTCAGAAGGGCTTGCGGGAATACATCACGCGTTGACGGCAAAAACGCAGCCGATGCACCGTCGAATTGTGCAGGTGGCCGGCGCGGCTAATCGACTCACGGTGGATCGCTTTCAGGAGGCGATTGCTCGTCTGCCGACTTTCCGCAGCGTGGTGCATGCCTATATCGCTTCCGTGCTTATTCAGACCGCTCAATCAGGGGCGTGTAATACGTCCCATCAACTACAGCAGCGCCTTGCGCGATGGCTCCTGATCGCTCGCAATGCCTTGGGATCTGACGAGATCCCTCTCACGCACCAAGTGCTTGCTCAGCTTCTCGGAGTGCGTCGCGCAGGCGTTACGGACTGCCTTCTACAACTCAGGGAGGATGGGCTTATCGAAATGATGCGTGGCTGCCTCGTCGTCCGCGACGCTTTTCGGCTGGCGCAGATCTCCTGCCATTGCTGGAGCTTGATCGAGCGCGAGAACCAGCGACAACTGCTGAATATTGGCACTCCAAACAGCGAATCGTTGGTGCATGGGAACCGATAATTATCTGCGATGCCAAGCCAAAAATGGCTGGTTGCCAAGGTTTGTTGCTGTTGGCCCCTCGGCTCTTCGATTTGCTCGTTCAAGCGAATCCGTCACGATTGGCCTCGAGGACCCGTCTTCACTTCGCATGCGGAGACGAGACGAGTTAGGCATCCTTCAGTTTCTCCAACATTCGGCAGGGCTGGTAGACGAGAGGTGCATTTGTGTCCCCTTTTGCAGGACTACGCCGTCCGAAGTGGCAAGGCAGGCACGACCCGGCGGTACCTGACCGCGGGGGAACTAGGAGCACAGAAATGGAAGAACAAGAAGCTTTGCGTGTGATGCGGGTTCTCATCGACCATGGGTGCGGACCGGATATCGATATCGCAGACGCTATGGCACAGTCGTGGCTTACAGAGGCAGGTCTCAACGATTACGAATCTGAGCGCGGAATTGGGTTTGCCGGCGATCACAGATGGATAGTTCTGAGTGGGTGGGGGAGATTTCGGATCACCCGGGCCGGACTTATCGCTGTTATGGGACCCATGATTGGTCCGAAGTCAAGTCCGAAGTCGATCTAATGTGTCTAATCAGGGCAGCTTGTGCGTGTCTCCCAATCTGCGTAGTGCACCCGCGAAGCAACATCTCGATGAACTGGTCGTGGAATGCTGCCAAAGTCTACGGCTGAAGGCTGCCAGCGAAGCTGCGCCTCAGAAGAAGGGGTCAATAATCCGAAACGGATTAACCGACATCTGTCGGCCAGCGCATGGTAGCTGCCCAATCTCGCAGACCTGTGCAGCATGTCGCGCGCCACAGTCGCGCGCAATTCAAGTGAAATCATGGAGGCTCGTTGAACGCTTTATTGACAGAGATCCGGGCACCCGCCGCAATCGGATGGGCGGAGGGATAGCGTTGCGTGCTGCTCTATCTAGGAACCCCACGAGAGCCTTTGGTCTTCAGAAGTATACCATCGCTCGTCAGCAACTAATGCGCTACAACAAGCTCCGGCCGCGTCATTGACCTCCGATGAGGTAGCTACTCTTAAACGTTGCCACAAAACGAACTGGGGCGGATCCTGTATTTTTGGGGTACTGACCCATTGCGACGGAGATGCCGCTATCACCCCTCGACTTTGATGGGGAGTTCAATTGCTGTGCCGCCGATACAATCCCGAAGGCGTCACAACTGGCTCCTCAGGCGCGTTAAAAACTGAAGTCGTGAGCAGGATAGCGGCGGCGAGGAGCCAGTAGTACTGGGCATCTAGCTGAGCGAATTTAAAGGCAAACGGCACGATAGCAAATACAACGCCAACTGCACGATCGACCCAAAGGTGCAGCCAATAAGGAATGATGCGGACCAACCCGGTGGGATGGTCGGTCATGGCGGCCAAGAGCAGCGCGGCGACGCCGACAACAACCGAAAGCCACATTGCGAACGGTCCGCTCTGGCCGAGCTTCAGCACGAACGGCGCCGCGATTAGGACGAACGCGATGGGATAATATATCAGATAGGCGTGGAAAGACTTGGTGATGAAGCGAAATGACATCGGTGACTCCTGCGCGATTGCTGGGGCCGGTCCTTGCGACGAGGAGATTGCCCCCATGCAAGAGGACGATGGGGCATCCCCACGGCGGCGGGCACTGTGCACAACGGTCGCGAGTCCGGTTAGACGCACCGAAAGGTATGCCGGAACGTCAAACATTAGAAATGACGGATCGTTATCGTTTCCATTCCACTCGCGCCTCGCCATGGGCTAGGGAAATGGCGATTGGTCTTGCTCGCCCTTGCTCGTGTCGACCAACTGATGCGCTTATCCGGTCCTCCAGGAGCGGACTACCTTGGCAGGATCGAGTGTCGGGTTGAATAGAAGGGAATTATCGTACCTGGATCGGAGATTTCAGATGTTCGCACGTAAGCGAGCGAGCCGGCTCGACGAGTGGCTGGTTTGGGCAAGCGGCACAAACCCGCGGCGCTCTCGACGCTATGGAGCCGGCCCGACCTTATCGATTGTTTCGCGGTCGCTCTAAGCTTTTAGCATTTAGGAAGCTCAACGTTCCGTGGCGCTCCGAGCGGGTCCTTCCGAGCCAGCTGCGGCTGAATCAAACAGCGGCGCTTGAGACGAGTGGTGCGGCGGCGTCGCGCCGATCGTAACGCACGGTCGGCGTACGCATTCCGACGATCTCCTCGCCAACTGTTGGATGCACCGTCATGACCGACATGAGGTCTTTCATGGTTGCTCCGCTGCCTATGGCGATCGCGAGCACCTGGATCAACTCGCTGGCCTCGTGAGCGAAGATATGGATCCCGAGGATCCGGTCAGACTCGCTATCCACGACGACCTTCAGAAGAGAGGCCTCGCAATCCCCCGTTACGGCCGCCTTCAGCGGGCGGAAGCGGACCTTGTAGACGTCGACTGCGAGGTACTGAGCTCTGGCTTCCAGCTCCGTCAGACCAACAGTGCCGATCTCCGGGCTGGAGAAGACCGCGGTTGGTATATTGGAGTAGTCGACCTGCCAAGCCTTTTTGCCGAACACCGTGTCGGCGAACGCTTGGCCTTCGCGGATAGCGACGGGCGTTAAGTTGAATTGGTTCGACACATCGCCCACAGCGTAAATATTGCCGATGTTCGTGCGCGAGTTAGCGTCTACGATGATTCCGCCCTCTGCCGCAGTCTTGACCCCGGCGCGGTCGAGTCCGAGCGAACTCGTGTTCGGAGCGCGCCCGAAGGCGAGCAGTACCTGGTCGGCCACCAGCCTCCCGCCCTGTTCGGTCGTAACGTCAATCCTTCCTGCGTCGTCGCCACCGCCGACGTCCCCGTCACGTCTCTTGAGGCGGCAGATGCTGTCGCAAAACATCAGCTTAATGCCACGATTCGTGTAGGACCCGGCCATCGCTTGGCGCACATCCTCGTCAAAGCCGCGGAGGACATTGCTTCCGCGGCAGACGACGGTGACGTCGCTTCCCAACGCGGCGAACAGACCGGCGAACTCCATTGCAATGTATCCGGCGCCCCCAATTACAAGCTTCCTGGGGAATGTCTTCATGTCGAAGACGTCATCCGAGGTGATACCGAGCTCAATACCCTCGAAGGGAGGCAGTGCGGGGCGTGCGCCTGTTGCGATCAAAATCGTGCGCGCCCGCACGCGACGGCCGTCCTGGAGGAGGCGCACCGTATGCGCGTCGTCGAGCACAGCGCGAGACCTCACGACCTCGACGCCTGCACGTTCTTGGCCGGCGCCATACAGCCCTTCCAGACGTGCAATCTCGCGGTCCTTCGCCGCCACGAGCGACGGCCAGTCGAAGCGAGGAACCGGTAAGTGCCAACCGAATTCTGTAGCCTCGTCGAATGTGCCGCGGAAGCGGCCCGCGTAGACAAACAGCTTCTTCGGCACGCAGCCGCGGATAACGCACGTCCCTCCCAGCCGGTACTCCTCGGCGAGCATCACCTTCGCGCCATACCCGGCTGCAACGCGCGCGGCCCGTACGCCTCCTGAACCGCCGCCGATGACGAACAGGTCGACGTCGAATTCCAGGTCGCGGGGAGGCTCTGAAGCGTCGGCCGCCGGCCTCGACCCGCCTCGCGGACCCTGCAATCCATTTGTATTACTCAAGTCAGGTATCCAGTCCATTCTGTGAGGCCGAGTCGAGATGCGTGCGCTGATCGCACGCGCGTTAGCAAATGTCCTGTTAGACGGCAGCTACTCTGGAGCCGAATGGCCCTGAGTTCTACCGCACGCGCTGTTACTTCGGACTCGCGGCGTCGCATTTTGGATTCAGTATCGGCGTCGAGCAGAGCTTACGCCACCCGATCTGGCAGACCGAGGCCCGGCAAGCGCGGTCCGACGGCTAACGTGTATGGCCACAGGGCTTCTGCTTTGTCCAGCCGATCCGGTCACCCGAATTTCGCGAGCTGGCGTTGCTCTCAAGCCCTTCTAGTCACCTCGAACAGGAACCATGTACGACGTTCCGCCTCGTCGATCCAGTTCTCGATCAGGCTAGCTGAAGCTGCATCGCCATGTTCGTCGCAGATATTACGTGTCTGCCGCAGGCGCTGGCTGAGCGCGAGGTTGTCTTCTTTCAGCTCGGCTAGCATGCCGTCAGGTGTGACGAAATCGGCGTCATTGTCCTTGATATGTTTCACTCTGGCGATGTGGCCGATCGAGCGAATTGTTGTGCCCCCGATCTTGCGGGCGCGTTCTGCGATGTCGTCCGTCATCGCGAAAATCTGCGCCGCCTGCTCATCAAGAAGAAGGTGGTAGTCCCTGAAGTGCGGACCTGAAATGTGCCAATGGAAGTTCTTGGTCTTGACGTAAAGCGCGAACACATCTGCCAGAAGCACGGAGAGGGCGGCAGAAATATCTGTGGTGGCATTGGAGCCGAGATTGCTCGGAGTGTGGAGTGGTGCCTCACGGCGCTTTCTCGTGTCCTCTAAACTCATTGTGGTCTCTCCTTCAAGGTGCTGCTGTGTTGTTGTTCGTCGGGGATGGCTCTGAATAAGAAAGCTTCGCGAGTAGAGACTGCCCAGTTGCAGACGGGCGCTTTGACGTTGGCCCGATGTGGTCGGTTCCGCCCCAATGACTATCTGCGTCTGCCTGCGTCGGCCTGCGCCGGAGCTGCTCAAGACTGTTTGAGATCCTCGACCAGCATCGCCGCGGCATGGCGCGCGAGTGCCTGGGTTGGGGCGTTGGTATTGCCGCTAGTGATGTTCGGCATGATCGAGGCGTCGATTACCCGGAGGCCGTCGACCCCTCGGACCCTGAGCCTCGCGTCAACCACTGCTCGCGCATCCTGCCCCATCCGGCACGTGCCAACCGGGTGAAACATCGTCGTCACTGCACCCTTCACCCATTCGCCGATCTCCGCATCGGACTGGATATGCGGGCCGGGATCGATCTCCTCCTCGATCACCGGCGCCAACGACTCCTGCGCCATAACCTCGCGGATCGCGCGTACCGATTCCACTGCGGCCCTCAGGTCTTCCTCCTCGCCCATGAAGTTCGGATTGATGAGGGGCATCGACGTCGGGTGGCTGTCGGCCAACCGCACCCAGCCACGGCTCTTGGGCTGAAGCACCACGAGTTCGAAAGTGATGCCGGAACGGTCCCCCGTCGGGCTGACCCCGCCAGTTGCGACGATGGGCACGTGATAGCATTGGATCGTGGGTTCGGCGGTAAAGTCCGACGGATTCCAGTGGGAAACCGTCTCGATGCCATTGCCCGCCGCCGGGCCATCCTTGGTGACGAAATAGCGCAGGCCCGCCTTCACGCTGCCGAGGCCATGTGCGGCCGCTTGGTAACCCAGATCGCCCTTTACATAGGCGCGGACCGGCACGATCGCATGGTCCTGGAGATTTTCGCCCACCTCCGGAGAATCGACGATAACGGCGACGCCGTGCTGGCGAAGCTGCTCGGATGGCCCGATGCCCGAGTGCATGAGGATCTTCGGGCTATGGACCGAACCGGCCGACAGCACAACCTCGCCGGCCATGATCATCTCGTCATCCATGAGCTCGACGCCGACGACTCGATTGTTCTCGACGAGGACGCGAACAACGGTCTTCCCGGTCAGAAGAGTGACGCGGCCCGAAGCGAGGTGCCGACGGAGATAAGCGTCGACTGCGCTGCACCGCCGCTGGTGCCCGACCGTTGACTGCACCGGCGAGACGCCGATCTGGCTCTCGCCGTTATAGTCGGGGTTATAGGGAAGCCCATATTCCTGGAAGGCTTTGAGGCAGTATTGGTTCAGCTCGTTAATGCCCTTGGGCTGCTGTATCGACAGACCACCATTGATGCCGTGATATTCGTCGTGGAAGCTGTCGTTGTGTTCCTGCGCCATGAAGACGGGAAGCAGATCTTCGTACGACCATTTGCCGGTATCGCCGACCGCGGCCTGCCACGCGGCGAAGTCGCGCTTCTGGCCTCGGACATAGGCCATCGCGTTGATCGAGGAACCACCGCCGAGCACCTTGCCTGAGCGATATGCTCGCTTGGTGCCGTGCTGGGGCACTGTCTCGTATTTCCAGACATGCCGATCTTGGGCCAATATTTTGGCAAAGCCGGCAGGAATATGGATGAACGGATCGCGGTCCGTGTCGCCTGCTTCGATCAGCGCGATCGAAACATCGGTGCGTTCGGCAAGATAACTCGCGACCACACATCCGGCCGCCCCTGCACCAACAACGACGATATCGAAGGCTTCTTGAGACATCAACGTCTTCTCTCTCTCTCTCTCTCTCTCTCTCTCTCTCTCTCTCTCTCTCTCTCTCTCTCTCTCTCTCTCTCTCTCTCTGCGCCAATCTGTATCGTTCAAGCCGGCGGCGCGCCATCGTAGTGCCTGATCCGGAGATTGATGGGATCTTGCGAGTCCGACAGTGACCTTGCATTGTGGGCGAGGGAAATCACCTCTCGCCATGAAGTCGATAGACGATCGTTATTGCCGCGCGCCGCATACATGATGCCGTAGCCAGGAAAGATGCGAGCCTTATCGGACGTAAGACCGACGCTTCTATTCTGCAGCGAGTTATAAGCCGCCTTCAGTTGGCAAACCCGCCTTGAATGGCGTCGCGGCATGCTCGACTGAAGCTGCGAGTTCGTGCGGTCAGCCCCGAGAGATGTTCACAGATGATGCACGAGAACGGCAAGGAGCGCGTGACACTTTGGACATCATGATGCGCGTGTACCTCCCCGCATTCGCACGATCTAACGAAGTCTTAGACACGCCGACGCATTCGAAGATCACTTGGGGACGAGCAAACTTTTGAGCGAGAAACTCCCGCTCACTGCTTTTGGCACTGAACGGAGCATTCACCAACTCGAGGACCCGCGATCTCATCAAGAAGAGGTGGGTACCGAGCTGCGTTCACAGATGAACGACCAACTTACAGCGCGAAGCTGTTCGCTAGCGCAGCTCGCGTGGGGAGCTTTTCGGGGGCAGGTCGTGAACTCGATTTCTCTCAGCCCTCCGCATCACGCCTTATTGCCGCCTTGGAGGTCGAAGTCGGGGCGACTCTCTTTAGCCGAACACCCGAGCGATCACGCTGGCCGACGCTGGAGCAATCTACTTAATGCGTGTAGAGGCGATCCGGGCCGAGCTTGAGGAGGCCGACCACGAGGCTCGCGGCACCGGAGAACTGCGAGGAGTGTTTCGCATCGGAACCTCGTCGAGTTAGGTCACTCCTAGGTTGTCGAAGCGAAGGCCGGGCTGGGGATCGTCGCCTCAAGCCTCATCGGTGCGGAGGCCGAGTTGGAAAGTGGGGCGCTCGTTCGTATTCTCGGCGAGGGCTGCCTCCGCATTTGACGAATGATATCGGTCTGAGGAAATCAACACTCCTATGCACTAAGAGTCGCCTTCATCATGAGAAGCGGACGTTATTGACATTTGTTGATCCTTGCACGCCGCGTCGATGGCATCAAATCCATAACCAAAGGTCATTGGTTCATCGAGTTTCGTCGCAATAGCTTGGTTCGTATGCAAAGGAATGCGGAAGATGACGGCCCCACCGCACACGAGTGCGTGGAGGATAAAGACAATCGTTCCGACGTGCCAGGCGGGGGAACGGCGGGCCGGCGACAACCAGATCCGCCGGCCGCGTCCTATCAGAGCCGCCGGGGGGCAAGTTGGGAAACTCACATTGCCCCCGAATGAGATGTCGAACGGCCTCATCGCCGCAACATTTCCAGCACGCATAGGAATCACCATGACCGGAACGACTATGACCAATGGAATGCCAATGACTAACGCCGTCATCGAATGTATCATGAGCCGGAGCGCGGCCAAGTATTACGACCCCGCCGCCTCTTTGAGCGACGAAGAAATCCGTGAGCTGGTGCGGATCGGCACCACTGCGCCGACATCCTTCCATTTGCAGAATTGGCGCTTCATCGCTGTGCGCACGCCGGAAGCCAAAGCGCGACTGAGTCCGATCGCTTGGAGTCAACCGGCGATCACCGAGGCGGCCGTTACCTTCATCGTCTGCGGCCAACTCGCCGACTCCGGCGTAATACCTGATCGTCTGGCACCTCTGGTGAAAGCCGGCATCATGCCTGCAGATATGGTGCCAGAATGGGAGATCCCCGCGCGCGATCTGTACATGGAGTACCCGCAGCGCCAGCGCGACGAAGCAGTACGCACCGGCACCTTCGGCGCGGCGGCGATGATCTATGCGGCCCGTTCGCTGGGGCTGGGTTCGACACCGATGATCGGTTTCGACGCTGAGGCAGTGCACCGCGAGTTCGGGCTGAGCAAGGACGAAGTACCGGTCATGCTATTGTCCGTCGGGCCGGAGCGCCCGGGAAATTGGCCGCAGAAGCCGCGCCGCCCGGTTAGCGATGTGCTGGAACTCGTGTGATATGAATTTCGGAGACTAAGATGCCAAGAACCGCAGCTCCAAAGTCGGAACAGGTAGCTGCCGATTGCAAACAGACACTCGACGCGTTTGCCAAAACCATCGGGTTCACCCCAAATATGATGGCGACCTTCGCGCAAAGCCCGATCGCGTTCAACGCCTGGGCCACCCTGCTCGGAGCCTTGAGCAAGGCGCTCGACGTGAAGACGCGAGACAGCATCGGCCTCGCTGTCTCTGAAGTGAACGGCTGCAACTACTGCCTAGCCGTTCATAGCTTTACGGCCGAGCATATGGCCAAGCTGCGGGGCGATGAAATAGTTCTCGCTCGGAAGGGGCGCGCCATTGATCCGAGGCGGGACGCTGCCGTCCAGTTTGCGCGCAAGGTCATTGAGACACGAGGCCATGTCAGCGATGCCGATCTGAAAGCGGTCCGCGACGCCGGCTATACGGACGCGAACGTCATAGAGATTGTCGCGCTCGTAGCGATGTACTCTCTGACGAACTTTTTCAATAACGTGTTCGACCCTGAGAAGGACTTTCCCGCCGTTACGCCGGCCGGCTCGCTCTGAACGCGATCCGGTCCCGTTTACCATCTCGCGAGGCGGTTGGGGCTGGATGTGATCCAAGCAGGCTGGTCTCAAGCCGCGAGAAGCAAACGAGTTTGCAACGGGCTGTGGCTTCGACACGTTGGAGCTGAGCCGTCATTTGAGACCAAGTCGTCTTCCGGTATGAATCGCAACGCGCTCACGTCTCTCACTTTGACACGCCTATATTTCAGTCGAAGGTGTCGTTCGCTACAATCTTTATGGACCGAATGATGGGAAGGTGTTTCGGTTGCAAGCCACCGACTAAAATGATCGCAGGGCCAGCGTTGGGTATTAGATGGCTCTGTACGCACTTGAGGCCTCGTCAGCTGTGTCCAGGCGGGTAGAGGCTCCTAAGGAACAACGCCGGGTGAAGCCAACGCCCCCTTCAGAACCTGGTTGGCAATAAGTCGTCGGAGGTCAACAAAAGCGGGGTAAGCGTCGGGAGGCATGTCGAAGCCTAATCCACAATCCACTCTGCTCGGGCTCTGGGACGGAGCAATGTCAGGGGCGGATGGTCTCGCCGCTCTTGGCCTCTGAGAAATACTGAGGCGCCTCACGACGGTCGTACTTCCCGTAGTCGCGCACAATCCGTACTCTCCGAACCCTTGCGCTGTCATCCAGCACGGAAGTGTCCTCGTACGCCTGCGCTGCAGCCGCGTTCTTCCAAGACATGAGTAGAATCAGATCGCCGGGCGTGAAAGCCTCGAAGATGTCCCAGGACGTGCTTTCGGCGGCCCATGGATTCAGGCCGAGCCACTCGGCGCATTCGTAGGCATTGTCGGTTTGCCCCCATTCCGCGGGGCGAGTCGCGTTAATCAGAGTGACCGTCGTTCCCTCGCCGACTTCGGTCTCATCGAGCCTTTGCTCGGGGAGGGCGTACCCCGGCGGCACTTGATTGTCAGCAGTGATCTGGCCGATGCGCAGATGGTAGTCAGCAAGGATTTCGTCGCGGCCCTTCTGCTGAACCTCATGATGGGGCCTGCGGGTGCGCCAGCGCACGACCGACTTCTCATCCCGCCAGTTCGAGAGTGAAAGGATCCAGCCCTCGCGGGTCAGGCGACGGTAGCGGACGTTGTCGACGAAGCCATCAACCTGCTCAAGCTCGGGACGCAGTATCTTAGCGTTGTGGAGATAGTCATCCCAGTTGTCTCTATCGGGCAGCGTCTCGAAAATTACGGAAAACATCTCGTATCTCGCTCCTCAAGTGCCGCCGCGTAATTGATCTCGATGTCGAGTGCCCCGGCCATGAGCGCACTGCAATCTAGCTGTCCTAAGCTATACGCTCCCGACCACACGCGCCCATCGCGATCGCGTTATTGATGAAGAAACCACCGCAAAGCGATGTTTCGATACTCGCGTCAACCTTTTGGCGATCGTCGAGAGTTCCGCTCGGGCTCTCGTCGAGAAGGAAGAGCTGCTCCGACATGGTCCTCGACACCAGCGCCGCCGCACGTCTTGCGGACGATCTATGGCAGACGTCAACTACGTCCCTCCGGCTTCCGCAGCGAGCTTGCCTATGGCTGAAGACGCCAATGCCGACGGGAAATCATCTTCCCACCCATTCACAATTGCACTTCGTCGCAAGAAGCAGATGTTTCTACTCGTACCACACCTTTGACTTTTCGCGCGCTGCATCGATGGCATCGATTCCATAGCTACAGGTCATTGGACCACCGAGTTTCACATCGTATTTTCGATCCTCTGCGAGAATATTCGATCATGATGACATACCACACTCGAAGAGGTGGACGATGAAAGCGGTTATGGTGACCGATCAGGCCGCGGGAACGGCCGGAATGAAGCTGGGAGAGCGGTCCGAGCCGCAGGTCGCGATAAACGACGTTGTTGTTGAGGTTCATGCGTCAGGATTCGTTGGGACCGAGCTGGCGTGGCCCTCGACCTGGACTGATCGCCGCGACCGCGACCGGACGCCGTCGATCCCTGGGCACGAGTTGGCCGGAGTGGTCACCGCCGTCGGCTATGGCACGACAGGGCTGTCGCTCGGGCAGCGAGTGTTCGGCCTCGCCGATTGGTATCGCGATGGTACCTTGGCGGAGTACGTGGCGGTCGAGGCACGCAATCTCGCGCCGCTGCCGGGCGACGTGGACTTCACTGTTAGCGCGAGCTTGCCGATCTCGGGCCTGACTGCATGGCAGGGACTATTCGATCACGGCCGACTCAGGGCGGGCCAGAGCGTCCTCGCGCACGGCGCCGCCGGCGCAGTCGGTTCGATGGTGACCCAGCTCGCACGCGAGGCCGGCGCCTACGTTATCGGAACCGGACGCGCCGCGGATCGTCAGAAAGCGCTCGACTTCGGCGCGCAAGAGTTCGTCGATCTCGAGAACGACGCCTTGGAAGACGTCGGCGACGTCGATCTGGTATTCGACCTTATTGGCGGCGACATCGGAAAGCGGTCCGCGCGCCTGGTTAGAGCCGGAGGGACGCTGGTGTCCATTGTCGGACCGAGCGAGACACGGCCCGCCGACGTCTTGACAATCGACTTTGTTGTCGAGTCCGATCGCGCCCAACTAGGTGAGATCGTCCAGCGGGTGCGAGACGGGCGGCTGCGGACGAACATCGGTATCGTCTCGCCGCTCCACGACGCTGTGGCCGCCCTTAACCAGACCAAGCGGATCAGCGGGAAGAAGATCATCCGCGTTCGTCCGTGAAAGCGCACGCGCCTATCGATGCACGTGGCCGACCGGCATTGCCCAGTTCAGGCTGCCTCCTTCGATGAAGAGAAAGCACGTGGGCCGTTCGACCGCGCTGCGAGGATTGGCCTTTTTTGCGTCGGCCGAACGGATCGGGCCGAGATCGCATGCCCTTGAGCTTATAGTACCGAAGGAATGAGAAACGACATCGCGAACCGGAACGGGACGTTGATAGTGGGAGTCGGAAGATCGTCTCGTCGGAAACGACCAATAGTTTCCGCGCGAGTCGATCAATGCGCAATGTCTTCAGGGTAAATTCGACCAGACAATGCCATGACAGGCTCTCGCGGATTACTGTGCGCTCATTGTCGATCGCGGAACTAAAATGTGGTATGGTGTTACGTCAAGCCGTCCGGGATGCAGCTGCGGCCCTTAGTGGCTGCGCCGCGATCTGGAAAGGAGCGATTGTAGAGCTGAAAATCCGTCCTCACTTCCCTGGAGTCTACCGCGGCCAATCGGGGATCCAAGAACATGCTCCGACTTACATACTGTCGGTAACCACCGACATTAGTCTTGATGGGATGCCGCCCAGTCAAATGGCGGTCCTCCAGCCGTTCTGAACGGAATTCACCGCTTGATCAGTCCGGTAGTCCAGAATGTCGCTATCGACAACTACTTGATCATCAGCCAACCGCCAACTGCGTAAGCGTTGTAAGCAACGTCCCGATGAAGCGAACAGCTCGGTGTCGGGCAAGGCGCCGCCGCGCAGGATGTAGGCGCTAGCCATCTCGGCCGACCCACGCCGCCTCTCTTCTTTGATTGAGGACATATAAACCGTATCGATTGTAGTCTCGGCGCCTACGATCTATTCAGCCACGATCGGCGTGACGTACCTATTTTGGGCAAATCTGCAAGGGGATGCCGCGTTAGAATCGAATCGGTCGACACCTGATAGTCCGCGTGTCGAGGTCGGCCACCAATACAGTGCCGACTTCGACCGCGCGGAGAACTGAGGTCGTCAGCAAGACCGCAATCGCGAGAATCCAGCAACACCAGATGTAAGGCCCACCAAAATGGGCGGTAGACGGGGCAGTGATGGAAATCGCGTCCAATGCGCTATCCACCCACAGATGCAGCCAGGAACGAATGATCCGGACGATCCCCGTCGCGTAGTCCACGAAAGCCGGCGGCAGCAGCGCCGTGGCGCGGGTCACCGCGGAAAACCAGAGCGCGACAGGACTGTTCTTGCCAAAGTTTATCCGGAACGGCGCGACCATCAAGACGATGGCTACAGGATAGTCGATTAGGTAGGTGTAGATGGACTTTGTGATGTTGCAAAAGGGCATAACGCAACTCCTGCATGCTGGGCTGCTCGATCGAGTTATTGGGACATCGAGAGTAGAGGCGGCGCCCCCAGACCAGCCGTTGTGATTGGGCGACCCGTGCTGCCACCAAGTATCGATGAGGTGCATGAGGACAGTATTCTTGTCCGCGCGCCGCTAGAAATGCAGTATCGTTATCGTTTTCATTCTCTCCGGCGGTGGTGCGTCTACAGCTTTCAGACGCAAACGGTCTGCGGGCACTGGCAGATGGACGGCCGCGGCGATCTCCATTGCGTCGCGCGTACGGCACCGGCGCCGTACAGACATGCGCTGCGGCATGAACTCGCTGGCCTTACTGGTGCAGGAAGCCTTCAGGCGAGACCCGCACGGCGGCGATCTCTATGTGTTCCGAGGTAAGAGCGGCAAGCTGGTCAAGATCCTCCGGTACGGAGGGGACACACTAGCCCAGCTAGCTCGTTTCTCGCGAGTAGTCACCGCCGCTCGACTGAGTGAGGTTGCGGGACTTTCCGTGCTTCCCGATCTTCGCTCCGAATTATCCGAGGATCTCGTGAGCGATCGGCTCGGAGCCGTGACTCAAACAGGGAGCTTGCGGCTTGTGCGTCGGGCTTGCGAATGTTGTCGTTGTTCGAGGCAGGTGCAGATGCGTTGCGGATTGTGTCCAGCACACCCGTCCAATCGCGAGCACGGGCAATTTTGATGAAGGCGTCAAGCGCTGGCGAATACCGCCTCCCCGCCACGGCCAAGAGCTGCACCTCGCACCGGACGGGATCGCCCTCAATCGGAATAGCGGCGAGCGATGGCAGCCTGGGAGCGTGCTCTGGGGCTAGGATGGCTCCAAAACCGGCGGATGCCATTTGCTGAAGATGCTTTTCCTGATCGCTGCTGTGCACAAGTTTTGGACCTTGATGGTCGACAAGACAAGCTTGCACGAATCTACTTGCGACATCGCATCCTACCCTTTCGAGAAAAATCAACTCGTGCAAGTCGTGTAGCGGGATGACGGATTTCCTCGCCATTACATGTTCCCGAGGGAGAACGAGCATGTACCGCTCTTCGAACAGCGGCCAGCGATCGATACGCTCAGGCAGCTCCACAGCGTCGCCGACGAGTGCCGCATTGATTTCGCCATCCAAGAGCATCGTAACGAGCTCGTTGGCATCAGCTTCGCGCAGATCGAAACGTAGGTCAGGGATGTTCGTGGTGAGCTCCCAGAGCAATTCCGTAATGAGTGCGGCCGAGATTGATGGCGACAGTCCTATTTTGAGCCTGGCGATTGTCTTTTTTTGATAGCTTCGCGCCTGAAGCCGTACCGCCTCCGCGGCGGCAAATACTTGCTCGAGCGTGGGCAAAACCATCTTGCCCAACTCGGTGAGTTGGGTGAAACGACGTTCACGGTGAATCAACGCTCCGCCGAGCTCTTCCTCCAGCTTGTGAACCGCCTTTGTCAGTGCCGGCTGAGTCACATTGCATTGCTTTGCCGCTTGCGTAAAATTGAGCGTCCTTGCGAGGGCCAAGAAGTATCGCACCTGATGAAACTGCAGATGCATGCTCACACCCGAGAGATTTGCAATGGTCCGGACCATTTCAGCTCGTTGCCATGGGAAGCAGGGGCGATGGCAAAAGGATTGGTCGTGGAGTTTCTGACGAAATGGGAATTATGCATCGGCCCGGAGTTCTCGATATCCGCCTTGCGAAAGGTTCTCTCGCCAACGCTCTTTCCCGCTAACGCCGCGGACGTTGACATCAGCTCAATTCGAGGATCCGGCAAAAACCTTGGATCATGAACCTTGCATTGCCTCGATCCGATCTCGATGTGCTGATGGCGACCTTGGATGTCGACGTCATGGGCACAGCGTTTAGTACCCCTCACGGTCACATCGGCCCCGGTGGGCAATGCAGTTGGCGCAGGGAATATGGTTCGCATCCTGGTTATCCGTGACGCTGCTGTCTTGATGTCTCGCCAGAGATAGAGCAGATTGAGCGCGACGGTAAGCTCAGTTCTTGTTACGGCGTTATCATTCTTGCGGGTTTATTGAGTGAGTAGTTCTGCTTCGTCTCTGGCGTGCCCGACAGCTCCGTGGTCTCGATCACCTGTCGATCTAAGTTGGCTTAAGGGTCAGCCGTGTCCTAGAAGTCAGAATTAATTGCACAAGTCGCCTTTGGTTGGTTGATTGGTAGCTGCCTTTTTGGATTAGCAACTAAAGCGCGCTTGCCATCTCGGGGTCGCTATCTGTCATTGCATCAAGGCGACTCAACGGGCGAACTCAATAATTGGTGCAGCTCCGTCACGTAGGCGACGGGCACGCTTGAAATCGCAAAAGCCGAAAAACACCAAGATTCTTGCGGTCGATAGATATTCGCTCTGCTGTTGGCTCGCTGCAGGATATTCGATTCACGCGGCTCGATTTGACTGTGTGGGCAACGTGAATCGAAAAGTTGCTCCCCGAGGTTCGGCGGCCGTGGCCCACAGTCGTCCCCCGTGCGCTTCGATGATGGTGCGGCAGATCGACAGACCCATCCCCAAGCCGCCGGGCTTTGTCGTATTGAAGGCGTCAAAGACGCGCTCAAGATCCGCTGAGCTCAGGCCTGGACCTGAATCCCGCACCTCGACAAGAACGCCATCCGGCTCGCTCTTATCGGTGGTGATCACCAATTCTCGCGTCCCCTCACAGATCGAGCTCAAGGCTTCGATCGCATTGATGATCAGGTTCATAATCACTTGTTGCACCTGGACCCGATCTCCTTGAATGAGCGGCAAGCCGTCCACGAGGTGTGACTGCACCACAATGCTATTCTTCTCGACTTCGCCACGGGTCAGGGCGATGACCTCGAGGATTGCTCCGTTGATGTCCACCTCTTCTTTCCGGAGAGGTGCTTTTTTGAAAAGCGCGCGCATCCGGCCGACGACCTCGCTGACGCGATTGCCGTTTGCAAAGATCCGGTTGAGAGCTTGACGAGCTCTCTCCAGATCTGCCGGTTCTTTGCTTAGCCAGTGCAACGCCGCTGAGGCATTGTTGAGCGTCGCGCCGATCGGCTGGTTGACTTCATGGGCAATCGAAGCAGAGAGCTGCCCCATTGTTGCGACTCGATTCGCGTGCACGAGCTCCATCTGCACCTCGCTGTAGCGCCGCTCGCTTTCGCGAATTTCCTCCTCTGCCCGCTTGCGCTGCGTTAAGTCTACCACGAAGGCAACGCCCTGGTCGTGTCGCCCGCCGAACGTCGCTGCCCCGACCAGCACTGGCACGCGGCTGCCGTTTTTCAGGAAGTACTCCTTCTCATAGGGTTGCACGGTTCCGGTCGCCTCCAGCTCGGCCACGCGTCGGTCGTCGGCATCGCGCCATTCGGTGGGCGTCAGATCCCGCCAGCGCAGTCGACCGGAGACGAGATCGTCGCGGTCGTATCCGACGATGCGGAGAAAAGCTTCGTTGGCATCGATGATCCGATCGTCACGATCCCAGACGAAGATGCCGATGATGTTGGCATCCACTAGCCGTCGGATCCTGGCCTCCCGCTCGGCTAGCTCGCGGTACAGGCTGGCATTCTCTATTGAGATAGCCGCCTGGGAAGCGAGCAGTGTGAGGACCACCATTCGTGCAGGAGTAAACACGTCAGTCGCAAAGTTGTTCTCCAAGTACAGCATTCCAATCAACCTGGTCTGCTTAAGTATCGGGAGGCAGAGCACTGACCGCGAGCGATGGTCGCGAATATAGGCATCCGCTGAAAACGAGCTCTGACTGGACGCATCGTGCAGGAGAACGCTTTCTTTTGCCCGAAGGACGTAGTGAAACACAGACTCCGGTAGATCAGCGGCCGTGACGCGTGCCTGTTTCAGGACCACGCTCACGTTGTCACCGCTGGTTGTGGCTTCTGCTTCAATTTGATATTTGTCGTCTCGCGAAAGTATCAAGAGACCTCGATCGGCGCCCGCGTGTTCGATTGCCGAACTCATGAGCGTGTTGATTAACTTCTCAAAGACGATCTCGCCTGACACTGCTTCCGACACTCTGAGTACGGTAGTCAAGTCGAGCTGCTCGATGGGTGTCACTATTGTCGCCGCGGAATCTGGGATCGACTTGTCCACGTTGAGGTGGGGATAAAGCTCCTCAAGTTGGCGGACCTTTCCGTCGGCTCCCCAGCGCAGGTAGCAGGCCCGCGCGGCCCGCAAATAGGTCGCGGCGATCTTCTCGTAACCGCGCTCTGCGTAGAAGCGCCCGGCTATCTCGTTGGCAATTGCCTGGTTGTGCACGAATCCGTGTTTGTGAGCCTCGTGGATGGCCTTGTCGTACAGCTCCTGAGCGTTTTGCACCCGGCCCTCAAGGCGGGCGATCTCGGCGCCGACCAACGTGGCGCGATCTTCGAAGGTTTCGGGGTTGGCCTCCGTCCACATTTGGAGCTCCCGGTAGTGGTCCAGCACAGAATCGAAATGCCTCGGTCTCTCCTCCGGTGTGGCGTGATCACAGACCGCCGCATGCGCCAGCGCGCCATAGAGTCGATACTCCGCTGACTCGAACATTGCCGCCGACGTCCAAAGCAGCGGTTCGGCGTGTAGCGAGGCGTCAACCGCCGACGCAAGGTCTCCGGCGAAAAAGTGCGCCTGCAGCTTTCGCGTCCAGTAATAGAACTCGGCGAGCACCAAGTCGGGGCTCTTGGCTAAGCGGCGTTCGGTATCGATTTCACTGTATCCCTCGTGATCCAGGCATCCGAAAGTTGCAGTCAGCCCGCGCAAGGTGAGGATCAAACCGAGTTGTGCTTCGCAGCGCTCGATGGCCAGGCCGAAACGCGCCCGCCTAGCGGATGCCAGGCCGTTCTCGCATTCCTTTTGCACTTCGGCGAGTGGATCCCCGGCGGCGAGGCAAACCGTGACAGTGAGCAACTCGCACTCGGCTGTCAGATACTCGATCGAGACGATGAGCTGGTGATTACGTTTCCAAGTCTCTTCTTCAAGAAGGGCTCTGCCGGCTCTGAGATACTTGAGCGCCGAATCGTATGCTGTCGAGAGCTTCGCGCGCCGGCCGGCGATCAGATTAAGTTCCGCGACGCGCTCGCGATCCTCGACTAAGGTGATGAGATGGGAGCCCCGGTTGAGTTGATTGACGATCTCAAATATCGCCTCCTCACGTTTTTCAGCGGGCGTGTGCTCGGCGAGGAGCATCCCGATGCGCAGGTGAGCCTCGGCACGCAGCTCCTTCGGAATCAGCGAGTAGGCGGCTTCCTGCACGCGGTCGTGCAGGAAACGGTAGGAATTGTCCGCACGGAAGATGAGGCCCGATCGCACGGCTTCCCAGAGATGGTCGTGGATGTCCTCGACCGAGCCCTGATACCCAATCCGCAGCATCTCGAACTCTGCACTGTTGCCCATGCAGGCGAACTGCTGGAGTACCTTCTGGGTTTCTGGCGGAAGGCGCTTCAACTTCTCGACCATCAGCTCTACAACATTGTCCGTGAAGCCTTTGTCACGAATGCGGAGCAGGTCCCATACCCAACGGCGCTCGCGATAATCGAATTTCAGTAGGCGATCGTCCGACAGAGTAGAAATGAACTGGATTGCGAAGAACGGGTTGCCCGAGGTCTTTTCGTGGATCAAGTCTGCCAGTGGGGCGCCGCGCTCCAGTTGGCAGTGAAGGGAGTCCACAATCAGTTTGCCTAGATCGTCGCGACTGAGTGGTGTGAGAACGATGTCCTGCACTGCCGCTCCGGCCTGACGGATCGCTTCCAGCTTACGCACGAGCGGGTGGGTGGCATTGACCTCGTTGTCCCGGTACGCACCAATGAGCAGCAAGTGCTGCAAATCGTTGCGGGTCAACAGGTCTTCGAGGAGGTCGAGTGTGGCGACATCTAGCCATTGCATGTCATCGAGGAAGAGCGCGAGCGGGTGTTCGGGTCGCGCAAATACGCCGATGAACCGTCGAAATACGATCTGAAAACGTCTCTGCGCTTCCTGCGGCGGCAATTCGGGCACTGGCGGCTGTTCGCCAATGACATGCCTCAATTCCGGGACCAGATCGACGAGGAGCAGTCCGTTGGGACCCAGCGCCTCACGAAGTGCGTCCTGCCATTTGCGCAGGTCTTCCTCGTTCTGGCTGAGGAGCCGCCGGACGAGGCTCTGAAACGCCTGGGCCAACGAGGCATGCGGAATGTCGCGCTTGTACTGGTCGGACTTGCCTGATGCAAACAAGCCGCGTGGCGGCACGAGTGGTTTGTGTAGCTCATTGACGACTGCGGATTTGCCGATGCCGGAATATCCGGAGACCAGCACCAGTTCTACAGGGCCACCGCCTACGATGCGGTCGAAGGCGGTCAGCAGAGCGTCAACCTCGCGGTCCCTCCCGTACAGCTTCTCGGGGATCATAAGGCGATCTGGGGTGTCGTGAGCGCCAGGAGTGAAGTCATCGATCCACCCCTGGGACTCCCATTGGGACAGGCAGCGCCGAAGATCGCACTCAACTCCCGCCGCTGTCTGATACCTCTCCTCTGCCGTCTTGGAGAGCAACTTCATCGTGATCGCGGACACCGAGGCCGGTACGGTTCCTACGCGCTCGCTGGGTGCGGCTGGTTGTTTCGCGATGTGACAGTGCACCCATTCCATCGGGTCGGAGGCCGTGAATGGAAGACTCCCGGTCAGCATCTCGTAAAAGGTCACCCCAAGCGAGTAAAGGTCGCTCCGAGAATCGACCGAACGGTTCATTCGTCCCGTCTGCTCGGGCGCCATGTAGGCGAGCGTTCCCGCGATGAACTCTGGAGGTTCGGGCGACTGGCGCTCGCGCGTAAGTTTGGAGGCGATCCCGAATCCCGTGAGCCACGCGTTGCCGGTGTCGTCGACGAGGACATTCGCAGGCTTGATATCCTTATGTATGAAGCCCTGCTGATGGACTTGACCGAGTGTTCTTGCCAACCCAATAGCGGTGCGAAGGAAACGAGTCAGGTCGAGCGGTTGCCCCTGGTCACGCTCAAGAATCCGATCTAGCGGCTGACCGCCAGGGTCCTTGAGTAAGAGGATCATCCGCCCTTCGTGACGAGCAATGGCCAGAGGCTTGGCAGCCCACGCGGGATCGAGTTCGGCTCCGAGCGAGTATTCGTGCATGAGCCGCCTGATGCTCTGAGGCGACGGCTGTTCGAAGAGTGCGATCGCTAGGACCGGCGAGGGGGCGTCGTGCTTTCGGCCGCGGTAAAGGGTAAAGTCCGCGCTTTCCCGCAGGGGCGCCAGCACGTACCCCGAGAGCCCCGGGATAGGTGACATTCTTGTTGCCACAGCATCACCACTTCAGCAAGCTGCCTAACGTTCACGCAGCGCTATCATAGCGCTACCCGGCTCTCGCGCGCATGCGTCAATCAGGCGGTCTTCGTCGTATGCATACGATGCGCAATAGCCGGATCAACAGATATCGCTGACCGATCCGGATGCCCGTTCGATGGCCACCAGCGGACGCGGATCGGGTGTCGTCGGCTATAATGTCCAGGTCGCGGTGGACACCGCGACACCATCTGATTGTTACGCACGAGGTCATAAACGTCGGCCGACAACGGCCGCGCGCCGATCCTATCCGTTTGCACACAACCAAAACCCGGAACGGACATATCGGGATCACCGCTTCCAGAGAGGAAAAAAGGCGCTTAGTGCCAGGCGGGAGATCGTAAATCAGACGCCGGCCGCCGCCTTCATTTCACCCGCGAGTTCATCGTAGCAGACCGTCCACGCCTCACGAACGGCGGGCGTGAGATCCTCTCCAAGCGCCTGTTCGAGGGTCCAGAGCAACGCTTCCCGCATCGCGTCGTAGTCCGCGAGCTTAACCCCGTACTCGACATGGCGGACGGCAAGGTCATGGATCGCGGGCGAAAGTTGATCCGGCGCGGGTAGATTGTAGACGACCATAGCGAGCATGGTCATTAGCTTGACGCCCTGAATACGCATGTTGTTTCTGAATAGCGGCCGGAAATTCGGATTGGTGGCGAATAGCCGCTCGTAGAACAACGCCCCGGTGACCTCAGGCATAACCGCCAGCCGGGCGAAGGTGGTCTGAACAAGCTCCTGCTGCACAGCATCCACGATGTCATTTCCTTTGCGTGCGGGCGCGGCTCACTCGGCTGCGCGCGACACATGATAGCAATCGGATGCGACACCTCAGGCGCATAGAAGCGTCGTGCAATCTGACGCATCTCATTGGCGCGCGATTTCCGTAGGTCATTCACACGGAAGCAGTTGCGAGGTCGTCTCATTTAGCGCCAAGCAACGTCTCATTTAGCGCCAAGCGGGAGATCGCCCCGAGCATTCACGATGTGTCCTTTCCTGTCGTGCGCTGGCCATTCACTCGTCCTTGCGATGCCGCACGCAGCATGGTGGGCGGGCTACCGAACTCGCTTGCGAACGCGCGATAAAACGTCGCCATACTGTTGAACCCCCAGCCAAAAGCTATATCGATCACCGATCGGCCGGTTCCCGTCGCGTCGGCGACGGCGTCGCGGCACCGGAGCAGTCGCTCGCGCGAAACGTATCGGGCGAAACTGATATTGTTTGCCTCGAACAGGCGATGCAACTGGCGCGCCGAGATGCCGAGTGCGGCCGCGGCGCTGGCGGCGGTCAGGGAAGGATCGGCGAGATGCAGGTCGACGTAACGCTTGGCGGCCGCGAGCCGCGCCGATTGTAGCGAATCCCGCCCCCGATTGATGCCTTCGTTGGAGATGTTACAGCTCAGTGCCACGAGACCGCAGAGATTGCGCAGCACGGCTTCACCGTGTTCGTTGGAGAGCAGCGGGGCTTGCGCCTTCACCGCATCAATGGCTGCGCCGAGCAGCGAGCCGAGCGGCGAGGCACCGGCCAACCGAAACGGGCGTTCCAGTCGGCCCCCGGTTATAATCGGCGAGAGTGCAGCCCACGGGATGATCAGCATGTCGAACGACTCTGGGCCTTTCCATTCCGCGTTGAATTGCCATTCGGTCGAGCTTATGCAGAAATCACCGGGCTCATGAATCAGGTCGACTGGCGTGCTGCGTGCCGCGGCCCTCCAGATGACCGGCGCGTGAAATCGGCGGACGAAGAACGCTTCGATCTTGTCCCTGGCAACGTCGGCCGCCGTCCGTTGGACCCTCTCAAGTCCCGAACTTATCTCCAGCAGCGCAAATTCACCTGCAATCGATCCACTCGCTTCCGCGCGAAAGGCAGCAGGATCCGTAATCTCGCCCGGCGTGATGCTATGGGCCTGCTTCGCGAAATAGTCGCACCAGAACCTCACGCGGTCGCGCGGCGCAATATGGTCCGTGGAAAAATGGACTTGCATGACCATCCCGTGGGCCGACCAAATGCCTTGGAACCTAACCTTAGACCGGTTACATGGGCAAAGCGAGAGTGCCAGACTTTGGGGCTGCCACTTTTTAAGCCGGATGTGAAGAGTTCCCTTGCGTCTCGATTCCAGCGGGCGAGCTGATCACCGCACCCGCCTCTCCGCGGCCTTAACCGAACAACAACCGAATGGCGATCGGCGCAAAATGAGACATCGTGCGGCGCACGGTGAGACGACGGTAGTGACTTGCGAGACTATGCTTAGTCAAATTCGAGTGTAAGGCCGAATAGGTCCTATGAACAATGTGGGTACGCAAAGGAGGTTGAAAATGGCAACCAACGCAACAAGCACGATGATTTTGGATGGTGACTTCGACAAAATCGACTTCCGAGGAGAAGTCGTCGACGGGCACCTCGTCACAAAAGGAATTCTTGCAGACCAAGCGGCAATGGATTCTATCCCAGTAGGGATATACGTTCTCGAAAAGGATGCCACTGTCGTCAAGTGCAACAAAGCTGCAATCGCGGGTTGGGGACGCACGCCGTCTCTGGGAGCCTCGGAGAAGTATTGCGGGTCACACCTTCTGCGTTACCCTTCAGGAGAAGTGATGCCGCACGAACTTGCACCACCATCCGTGGTGATCAACAACGGCGCCACCGTTCGCAACGCCGATGTGATTTGCGAGCATCCCAACGGCAATCGTCTCCTGGCGCTCGTTAATGTCTTTCCGATTCGTGACAACGACGACGAAGTGATCGGAGCCGTCAACATTTTCCGTCACAATACCAGCAAGACTGTCCCTGGCTTACTCTCCGAGTCTGCAAATAATTCCGATTCCGAGATCGGTGAGGGGGAGGAGCAGTGAGGCTCCCTTCGCCGCTTCGGGTTCCGTATTTCTTCATAGGGACCTTCTCGGCATGTGGCGTACCAGAAGCTCAATGTTTGTCCGCCGCACCCGGCTGACCGCGTTTTCGGGCCCTGGAAATTACAAGTCACGCTAACTAGGGCGCGCGGTGCTTTTGCGCGCGCCATGCTTTTGCGATGGAGGTAGCTGTGCGATCGAACGAACGACGTGAACGAGAGCGTGAGTTGCGTGCCGCTGGGCGGCTGCCCCCAGGACAGTCGCTTACGCTCGAGTGGCCGGTGAAGCATGTGGGCCCGGTGCCGGTCTTTCGTCCCAAGACGTGGGATTTTCGAGTGTTCGGCCTGGTAGAGGAGCAACTGCGGCTTTCGTGGGAAGAACTTTCCGATCTGCCGCAGAGCGAAGTATTTGCGGACATGCACTGCGTCGTGCACTGGAGTCGGTTCGACAACCATTGGGAAGGATTGCTCGCCACAGAATTAATGAAGCGAGTGAAGCTGCGGCCAGAGGCGCGGCATGTGATGGTCCATGGCGAGAATAACCACACGGCAAACCTGCCAATCTCGGATTTTCTGCGCCCGACGACGATCTTCGCCCTGCGGCATAACGGCGAACTCCTTACGGCCGAGCATGGCTATCCGTTGCGCCTCGTGGTGCCAAACCTCTATGCGTATAAGAGCGTGAAGTGGGTACGGGGGATCGAGTTTTTGGATCGCGAATCGCCGGGCTTATGGGAATTTAACGGATATCACATCCACGGCGACCCATTCAAAGAGCAACGATCCTCGAGCTGAAACTTGGGACCGAACCTGGCCGAGCGCCGGCAGCTGATTTCGCGGTCATGATGGGTTTTCATCCGATTTTGCGCGCTGCAGAGCCGATTGGACGCATCCGAGCAGAACCTCTTCGTCGATGGGCTTGGTCAGATAGCCAACGACGCCCTGACCCAGAACTCGAGTTCGCGCGCTGTCATCAGGGTAAGCCGTGATCAGAATTGTTGGTATGTCATAGCCAGATCCTACCAAGCGGCTATGCAATTCAGGCCCAGTCATGCGCGGCATATGGACATCAGCGATCAAACAGGAGGTATCGCGGACGTTAGGAGACGCCAAGAAATCCATTGCGGATGCAAAGATCTTAGTCGTGAAGCCCACTGCCTGCATGAGACCCGCTAACGCCTCGCGAGATTGCTCATCATCATCGATGATCGAAATCTGAATCTCGCTAGACATATCCCCGCCTTCTATGCTGGGGACGCGGACCGCCGCATTTCGCGTTCCGTATCTCAAGAAGCGCACCGCGCGGCTATCCAATCATCGTACTATAACGACAAGCGTTTGGACCGGCGATTATATTGTGGACGGGCGATGCCAGACCTCGGAATAATCGATGCTATACTTTGGAATAATTGATCCAGAACTTCTGAATAGGTCAACCCGATTTGGGCCACTTCCGAACGCGTGCGCTGATGCCAGGTCATTGCGGGCTCGACGCGGCAGCGGGGCGCTTCCGGCACCGTCAAAAGCATCAGTTGGTTTGTGCCTAAGCAATTTTCGCTGATGGAGCCACCACGAAGCGATTAGGACCGTGGCGACTTTATACCGAGCGTCTCCGCTATTCTGACAAGCTCGGCTAGAGATTGCGCACCCATCTTCTGCATCACATGGCCGCGGTGCGCCTTCACAGTGATCTCAGCTACGCTTAGCTGGAAAGCGATCTGCTTGTTCTTTAAGCCAGAGGTCACGAGAGCCAGCACCTCTCGCTCGCGCGGGCTTAAACGTTCGAGACGCGATTTCAGGTCCGTAAGCCGCTGCTCGACCTTCCGCCGCGTCCGATCGCGCTCCAGCGCGATCGTCACCGCATCCAGCATGTCCTGATCGCGGAACGGCTTCGTCAGAAAATCGACAGCGCCTGCCTTCATTGCCTTAACCGACATCGGAATGTCGCCGTGGCCGGTCATGAAGATGATGGGAATGGAAGCGTTCATTTTCGACAGCTCGGTTTGGAAGTCGAGACCGCCCAAGCCCGGCAATCTAACGTCAAGTACAAGGCAGCTCACCACGTCGGGTAATAATTCGCCTTCGAGCAGCTCCGCGGCCGACCCAAACAACTTGACCTTGAAGCCGACCGAGTTGAACAGATCTCCGAGTGAGTCGCGGAAGTCCCTGTCATCGTCAACGACGGCTATAGTTGGCTCCTCGGCTACTGCACGCTTTTGAATAGAATGCTGCGCCACGAGATACTCTCCCAACTTCGTGTAAAAATATCACCGCCACGAAGGCCGTTCAACACATGAGAGGGGTTCCAGCGTGGAACGCCATGGTTCGTGGGCCACGAGAAGTTCGCCAGTTTGATGTCCTCACCTCCATGCTGTCGGCCGCCCGATGAAATGTCAGCTCACCTTCACGCTCCATTAGCAGCGACAGATTTACGGAACCCGGGATCACTCTGTGGCGTTTGGGCGGGGCCGTCCCCTTTGCGCCGCTTCAGCTTTCGGTCGCTTTGCTGAGCTCCCACGGCGGGATTTCTGCGTTCTGTTCGCCACGAGTCTTCCGGCTCTTAGCCGGTTGCTGGTGGGCTATGGGGGAGCATTGAGTACGGCAGGTCTCCGATTTGCGGCGTGTTAAGCGGTTCGGCGGATTAAGACCGAAATGATCCGTTTAGGTGCGGTACCGTGCTCACCGTTACGTCGCGCGAACGGATGCTGCTAGGCCATCACTCGTAGATGCAGGTCTTCTTCCGGCTCATGAGCTGCGTTCCTAAGGCGCCGAAAGCCCGACCGCCTCAACGCAATGAGAGGCCGAGATGCCTCCACTTTCCGAATAGCGAACCTGGTCGCGACGTCGCAGGTCATTCATATGTCAAAGGAGGAGCCACGCTTCGGCGGTAATCCGCGGGGGCAATTCCCGTCGCCTTCCGGAACGCAGTGGCAAACGCGCTACGACTGCGGAAGCCTACTGCCCGACCGATTTCCGTCATCGAGCCCGCTCGTTTTGAGAGCAGCAACTTGGCGTGCTCAACACGATGCATAGTTTGGTACCGATGTGGCGGCATTCCGACAGATCGCTTGAATACCCTGCAGAAATGATATGGGCTGAGACGAACGAGCTGCGCCAACGTGCCAATCGGTATCCGCTCATTGAGATGTTTCTGGATATAGGCGCTGACGAGTCGTTGCTGCCACGGTGCAAGGCCGCCTTGGAGTTGAGGTTGAATGCTGGGCATCCCGCAAGTGAAACGCACGATTTCATGTATGAGCAGAGTACCGAGACTCCCGAAGTACATCGGGTCTCCTGCACGGCTCTCGACGAACGTCTTCAGCTTGAGCGCGGTGTGCCAGAGCGTTTCGTCTTCAAATAGTATACGTGGAGCGTTCGGTAGGTCGGTGATGCCACGCTTAGAAAGAGCCTTCAGGTTCTCAGGTTCGAAGTAGAAGTACATGAGCCGCATCTGCGACCCGCGCAGCTCGTGCCAATCGTGAAATTCGCGGCCAGCCGGCACGAATGTCAGTTTCCGCTCGAGGTTTCGGAGCGCAGATCGCGGCAGACCTTCCACGAATGTCTCTCCTTCACTGCGCTGTCCCTTCTCGTACATCACGAGCATATGGACTGGAGCCCGAAAATGATTCTGGATTCTACCTCGTCCGGTGAATCGCAAGGATTCGGCCGTCATGCCATGCCCATTTACCTTGAAGCGTGCCACAGTGTCGGAAGGAGAGATTTCAACGACAGGATGGATCACGTCCGCCACGAGGTGACCATCTGATTGGCGAATTGTATCAAAAATGGAGCAGTCATGGTCGCCTTTAAAGTTTCGGGACGGGGTTATCGGGAGCAACGCTTGCGATCTTGAAAGCTGTTGCAGATCGTCAGGGCCACGCGGCGAACGGCGTAGCGTCGTCGAATTCCTCCGTAAACGGACTTGGTGGAGTTCGGCTCCCAGTTTGGAGGTCGGAAGTAGTAGGGGGCCTTCTGGCATGGCTTCTCCTCTTCGCTCAAAGTGGGGTCGTGCTGTCAACTGACCGTCATTTGCTAGACACATGGGGTCGACCTCCGGGTGCCCATTCAGGACTCTTTCATCCATTCCATTGTCGCGGTGTTTCTGCGTGGGCACTAGGCCGAGCGCCGGCTTTCTTCGCCCGAATCCGCGACGAACGGGTCGAGGTGAGCATGCCGTGTGATACCTTGGTCCTCAATTGCACTCGCATTTGCGCGTCTGACAGGAAGGGCCAAACGGGGATAGACTTTCGCGGAGCCGAGCTGCGACTTTCGTATATCCAGGCTTCGACTTAATTCACGCGGAGCTTCAGATGGCCAACTCGGAGTCCGCGCGCCTCCGAGTTGGTTGGATGTCCCTCAGGATCGCGCGCATGCTACGGAGAAACGCAAGACCAGAAATACCGGGCGGCGGGTCCTAACCTGGAACGACTGTTCTTCAAGCGACTATTGTTTGGCCTGGACCCAGTTTTGGTGCAGCTCTAGTTTGCCGCGCCGGCTAGTCGGGCCTGTAGCAAATCAATAATTCCGTACGCCCGCGCTTATCGTGATTGGTGCGAGATAGTTCTCACGAGTTCGGTTACGGGTTTGATTTTGAAGATGCGTGGCCGATTCTCGAAGGATGCACTGGTACCGCGATGGCCGTTTAGAAAAGTACCCTTGATAGCGGTCCCGTGGCCCGCATTTTCTATCCCGGCCCCTGAGACCCGCGAAACCGATTGCTACGCGGACACCTCTAACTCCCTCCGTACTGGTCTTGATCGTAGGCCAGCAAGATGCGGACAAAATCGGCCATGCTGGATTGGTCTCGATTTTCGGCCGTAGCCCCAAGTTGTGTGTTGGGCGCGGGCGGGCTCCCTCGCCAAAACCAGATTAGGAGATCCACGATGTTTTTCATGGCCGGCTCTCCGCAGCGAACCGTCGAACTAGAGACACTTGCGGGATCGGCGACGCACGTTTCAATCAGGGGAAAGGTCGGTCGGGCGCTACGCCGCCGACCTTATGCTGCAACTGCCTGCTCGCGGGCCGGTTCCGTTGCTTTTCATTCCGTATCAACAGTGACAGTACAGAGGTATTGGTTGAATCAACGCCGGTCTAATTCCGAATGGGCGTAGACAAAAGAAGGCCGCCTGCGTTGCCGCAAGCGGCCCAAGTCTAGGGAGGCGCCCAAGGTGGGCAGCGAGGGCGAGGGGAGAGGACCATCGCAGCCTCATACATACGATGATCGCGATCGCCGGCTCAATTGAACGCCGGTACAGGTCAGCTATCCAAATGCAGCAAGGGTCCTATACGAAAGGTCAAGACGCTCGCCGCTCGGCGAACCGCTTCTACTGACCTAAGCCGTTAGCTTACCGCACTCCACCATCGACATGGTGATAAGGGCCGCCTCCGGATCAAGCGGCGAGCCAGGAGCACCGATAGCCTTTGAGTGCTTCGACCGTTACCACGACAGGCATGCGTCAGACGCGAGGCCGCTTATCCAAGTGATCGCGCATCCCCAGACGCTTTCCACATCCTCAATGCCAACTACGTGACTGCACAACACCGAGCCTCAAAGCGTAGCCAAATTTTTTTCGTGCAAAATCAGCGTCAAGGATCAAACCTCATCGGGCGGACGTCTCGATAGATATGTCTAGACTCTGACCTTCGGGCATCGAAATGATAACTGAGGGTAATTTGCGAACCCGTGTCTCCTGTGATGCAATACTCATCTGCTTGCAGGCGACCCGAGAGCAGAGTCCTTTCGCGAGCCGCGTTCGGAAGCGAGCGAATTCCCCCCGCCTGCAGGTTGGCTTCGAGGAGAGCGAAATTTGAAGCTCAGCTTTAGCGTCTATAGCAATCCGGGCAACTTCGTGCGCATTACCGCAAAGCTGCTGCCGTTGCTTTGGGGTTCGACAGCCGTCGCGTTCGCGCTTGGTCTATTTGGAACGTTCGACGCGCCCCCCGACTATCAGCAAGGTGAGACGGCGCGAATAATGTACATCCACGTCCCCGCCGCCTGGACAGCGATGCTCGCCTACACGTTGATGGTGGTGTCTGCGCTTGGATCGTTGGTCTGGCGTCATCCACTCGCCGATGCGGCTCAAAGAGCGGCCGCACCCCTAGGCGCAGCTTTCACTTTCATCTGCCTGGTCACGGGCTCGTTGTGGGGCAAACCAATGTGGGGCACATATTGGGTCTGGGACGCACGGCTCACTTCCATGCTGGTTCTGCTTCTCATTTATCTCGGTCTCATCGCGCTCTGGCAGACAATCGAGGACCCGAGTAGAGCGGCACGAGCAGTTTCGATTATGACCCTGGTGGGTTTTATCGATATTCCGATTGTGAAGTTCTCGGTTGATTGGTGGAACACGCTCCACCAACCGGCGTCGGTGTTCCGGATGGAGGGCTCGGCGATTGCTGGCTCGATGCTATGGCCGCTGATCGTTATGGCGCTCGCATACACACTTTTGTTCGTGACTCTCCACGTTATGGCGGTTCGCAACGAGATCATGCGCCGCCGAGCCCGGCGGCTTGCGATTACGCTGGCGGTAAATGGCGAGGCGGCGATGACTCGTATGCTGTCTGCCGAAATAGCTTCCTGAGCAGACCATGTTGCGGCATTACGGATTCATCATGGCGGCGTTTCTGGTGACGGGCACTGTTCTAGCTGGAATGATTGTAGCAGTGCTTATCGACTATCGCTTTCAGCGCCGTACCTTGTCTCGTCTTATTGATCACTCGGATCGGCGCGGTCGCGCATGAGCAATATCCCGGCCTCAATTCACCTATCATCGAGTGCCACGCCGCCTCGACGCCGAGTGGCCCGCTTGTGGGTGGTTATCCCTTTATTGGTCTTCTGCGGAATTGCGGCACTACTTCTAGTGCGGCTCGGGGCCGGAGACCCCTCACTCGTGCCCTCTGCTCTAATAGGCAGGTCAGTACCGCAATTTGCGCTGAAGCCGCTCGAAGGGCTTTCAACATCCGGTCCACCCGGCTTGTCGAGCGCAGATTTGCGGAGAGGGCACGTGACAATCTTGAACGTGTTTGCATCATGGTGTGTTGAGTGTCGGGAAGAAGAAGGGGCCCTAATGGCGTTGGCGAGCGACCCGACGCTGCAGCGACGGGGCGTGAAACTCACCGGCATTGTGTACAAGGACGATCCCAAAAATGCGTTGGCCTATCTCATCGCTCACGGCAACCCGTTCGCGCAGGTCGGCACTGACCGCTCGGGCCGAACGGGAATCGATTTCGGTGTCTATGGCGTTCCCGAGACCTACGTGATCAAGGGCGATGGCACAATCGCTTACAAGCTGGTTGGTGGCATCTCGGACGCAAGTCGGCCTGGTTTGATGGCGGCGATTGCCGAGGCGGCGCGTCCATGACGACTCCATTGCACTCCGCGATGGCTGCAAGAAGGATCGTTTCTTGTCTCGGCGTCGTAGGGCTCCGTCCGCTTACATTGTTCGCAAAGTCCGACCGGACAATGAAAACGGCACAGTCGGTTAGCCCGAGCTTCAACGGCGGCAAATGCCGGCGGGTGGTGCGATATGCGGTGGCGAGGACAAACGGAGGTCTTGAAACGTGCTGTGGGCCATTTTTGCAATGATGACGTCTTCAGTCGCGCTGGCGCTGGCGCGGTCGCTTTCCGAGCGGCGCGAGGTCGTTCGCGCTCACGATCCGAATGTGACGTTCTATCGCGATCTTCTGACTGAAGCGGATGAAGACGTGCGCTGCGGACTGCTAGCATCTGAAGATGCCGTGACGACTCGCGCCGAGATCGAGCGCCGGCTGCTCGCGTCACTCAACTCGGCATGCGAGGGCGGGCCGCATGCGTCCCGTCGTGGAGGTGAGCGACGCGGCGCGGCGGCTTTGGCGATGATCTTAATTCTGCCGCTCGTCGCGCTCGCGTCGTACCTCAAGGTCGGCGCTCCCAGCCAACCTGACATGCCGATCGCATCGAGGCTGTCCAATGGAGATTTTAGCCTCGCTGCCGCGGTTCCTGACATCCACGCCGGGCAAGCCGGAGCTAACATTGCAGGGCTTCCTCCAGAGCAACGGAGCAATGCGATCCGGGGGATGGTAGCGGAGCTCGCCGAGAAACTCTCGAAGGACGGCCATCACCTTCAAGGATGGCTACAACTTATTAGGTCTTACGCGGCGTTGGGTGAGCGCAAGAAGGCCGAGGCGGCTGTCGCAAGCGCACGTGCTCAGCTAGCAGGCGATGAGCAAGCGTCGGTCAGCGTGGATGAACTCGTCCGACGGCTTCGTCTAAAGGAGTAGATCTTGACGCGAAAGGGCAGGCGCCTCGTTATCATCAGCGCAGCTGGCTTCACTTTGGCGATCGCGATAGGGCTCATCCTGTTTGCGTTGCGTGACAGTATCGTCTTCTTTTACGGGCCGAGCGAAATGGCCGCAAAGGCGCCGCCGCTAGGGACACGGCTGCGCATCGGCGGCCTAGTGAAACGTGGCTCACTTACTCATCAGGGATCGTCGACTGTCGTCTTCGCGGTGACAGACCTAAAGCACGACATCAAGGTCAGCTTCACCGGATTGTTGCCGGATCTCTTCCGTGAAGGACAGGGCGTCGTCGCCGAGGGCACCGTGGAAGGACCGAGCCGTTTTCATGCCGACACCGTGCTAGCAAAACACGACGAGCGATATATGCCCAAGGACCTGGCTGACAAGCTCAAGCAAGAAGGCACTTGGCGCAACGAAAGATCTGCGCGAGCGCAATAGCGCCGCGCGCGATGAAACATCCCAGCTGATGGGACCGACAAGATGATCGTCGAAACCGGACATTACGCGCTCGCTTTGGCTCTCGCCGTCGCGCTGCTTCAATCAATTCTGCCGCTCTGGGGAACCCGTACTGGCGATTCGGCACTTACTTCAATCGCGGTCCCTGCCGCAATCACCCAGTTCCTGCTCTTGGGTTATGCCTTCGCAGCACTGACTTACGCTCACGTGGTGTCCGATTTCAGTCTCGTGACGGTCGCCGAGAACTCACTCACCACCAAACCACTTATATACAAAATCGCAGGGGTCTGGGGCAATCACGAAGGATCGATGCTGCTTTGGGTTCTGATTCTCGCGGTTTTTGGAGCGGCGGTGGCGATTTTCGAGCGCGGCATGGCGAACGAATTGCGCGCGAATACGCTAGCGGTCCAGGGCTGCATCTCCCTTGCCTTCCTCTGTTTCATTCTGTTCACCTCCGATCCCTTCTTGCGACGATTTCCTGCGCCGTTTGAGGGCCAGGACCTTAATCCGCTGCTTCAAGACCCGGGCCTTGCCATACACCCGCCGCTCCTTTACGTCGGCTATGTCGGTTCTTCGATCGTGTTCTCCTTCGCGGTAGCCGCGCTGATCAGTGGCCGACTAGACGCCGCTTGGGCCCGCTACGTTCGGCCTTGGATACTGATCGCCTGGATCTTTTTGACGCTTGGCATCGCCATGGGGTCGTACTGGGCTTATTACACCCTTGGCTGGGGCGGATTCTGGTTCTGGGATCCGGTCGAAAACGCGTCATTGATGCCCTGGCTTGCGGGCACGGCGCTCCTCCATTCGGCTGCTGTCATGGAGAAACGTGAAGCCCTCAAGATTTGGACACTGTTCCTGGCGATACTTACGTTTTCGCTGTCGCTGCTGGGTACGTTCCTCGTGCGCTCGGGAGTACTGACCTCCGTCCATTCCTTCGCCAGCGACCCGGCTCGCGGCGTCTTCATCTTGGTAATACTGTCCGTATTCATCGGCGGACCACTCGCACTCTACGCATGGCGCGCACCTTCCCTGAGCCAGCGTAGCGTGTTCGCACCCTTCTCACGCGAGAGCACGCTGGCAGTCAATAACGTGCTGCTGACCACCTGCTGCGCTACGGTTCTGACCGGCACGCTCTATCCGCTCGCGCTTGAGGCTCTGACGGGGGACAAGATCTCAGTCGGCGCGCCGTTTTTCAATTTAACGCTCGGCCCGCTCGTAGTGCCTATCGTTCTGCTGATGCCGCTCGGTCAGTCGATCGCCTGGAAGCGCGGTGACCTGCTCGGCGCAGCGCAACGGGTGACGGTCGCAGCGTTGGGGGGTCTTGTAGTCTCCATTTTGCTCGTTGCCACCGTCCGCGGTGGCTCCGTCTTCGCTGCAGCCGGTCTCGGCCTTGCCGTCTACCTCATCGTTGGTGCGTTCACCGATGTGGCGTCGCGTATCTGGGCACGTGGGCAAGGCGGCCGGGTGATGCTAGCCCGCGCCGTCGGGTTGCCGCGTTCCGCCTGGGGTGCGGCGATCGCTCACGCGGGCCTCGGCTTGACACTCATGGGCTTGGCGGCGACGGGTTGGGGTGTGGAACGTATCGCGACCGTCAAGTTAGGCCAGAGGATCGATCTCGGTCCTTATCAAGCCACCATCGAGAATTTTCGATCGCGGCAGGGCCCGAACTATTCTGAACTCGTCGGCCATACGGTCATCAGCCAGGGCGGCGCATACGTGACCGCCGTCGATCCAGGCAAGCGCAGCTTTCCCACGCGACAGACAACCGTCACCGAGGCTGGCATCGTAACGCTGAGTTTTGGGCAGATCTACATTTCGCTTGGGGACCGCCACGCGGATGGTTCGATCGATGCGCGCCTGTTCTGGAAGCCGCTCGTGACGAGCATCTGGATCGGTGCGGTCATTATGGCGTTCGGTGGGATTGTGTCGTTGTCCGATAGACGCCTCCGAATTGGCTTCGCGCGCCGCGCGGCTCGCCTCCGCGTCGCCGACAGCGGCGCAGCGCCGGAGCCCGCCGAATGACGTGGCTTCGTCGCATTCTTCTGCTTTCGATCGTGCTCGCAAGCGTCGCTCCCAGCTTGGCAAGGGCGGTTCAGCCGGATGAAATCCTGACTAATCCGAAACTTGAGGCACGCGCGCGCGCTATTTCCGCCGGACTGCGCTGTCTGGTCTGTCAAAACCAGTCGATCGACGATTCCAAAGCAGAGCTCGCGCGGGACCTTCGCCTGCTGGTGCGCGAGCGCCTTAAGCTCGGAGAGAGTGACGAGCAGGTCCGCGATTTTCTGGTGAAGCGTTACGGAAACTTTATCCTGCTGAAACCGCCACTCGACTTGGAAACCGCTCTCCTTTGGGGAATGCCGGCTTTCGTGCTCGCGGCGGGCGCGATCGCTCTCCTGTTCGGATTGCGCCGCGAACAATCCACGCCAGCGGCACCATTGAGCCAAGCCGAGCGGGATCGGCTTGCCGCTGTGTTTGACTCCGACACTCCGCTATAGGCTCGTCCCGAGGTCAAGCGGCCTTAGCTTCGGGTAAGGCCGAAGTCGTTCCACATAGGTGGCGCCCGAAAGAAAACTCTGTCGTCGCACGCGCTCATTACTCTCCCGCGCTACGAAGTGCTGCGGCCGCAGCTATCGGAGCGAGCGCGATGGACGCGAGTCCGAGCGCGCAGAGGACCAAGAACGGTGTCAAAAAGGGCGTTGTGGCACTTTGCGCCGCGGAGACACCGAAGATCAGCACCGGCACGGCTAGTGGTACGACGAGGATCGATAGCAACAGACCGCCGCGCCGCAGGGTGACAGTAAGAGACGCCCCGATCGCCCCCAGAAAGGTGAAGGCCGGCGTACCAACCAACAACGTTGCTGCAACCGATCGGAGGGCGGAACCATCCAAATCCAACATCAGGCCAAACAGAGGCGAGAGTATAACGAGCGGTAGCCCCGTCACAAACCAGTGGGCGATGCACTTCACAAGAACAATGAGTTCTAGGGGCGCCGGCGATAGGAACATCTGGTCCAGCGAACCGTCCTCTTGATCCGCCTGAAATAGACGGTCGAGGCCTAATAGACTCGCGAGAAGTGCTGCTATCCATAGAATTGCTGGGCCGATCCGCGACAGCAAGCGTAGGTCAGGCCCGATCGCGAAAGGTACGACCGTCACAAGGCTGAGGAAAAAGACCAGACCGAGAATCCCACCTCCACCGATGCGGCGGGCTAGCATGAGGTCGCGAAGAAAAACGACGAGGAGAATACGGGTCATGGTGCTCATCCGGCATCGCCATTGCGTCGAGACCGCTCCGCTGAAATCGGAAAAGCAGCGTGATCTCTTCTCTCCCGACCTCGAGATAGACCGCTATGTGGGGTGCGACCGCACTTCAGCGAAATGGCCATCAACTGGTTCCAAGTCTGACTTGGACTGTCCCTCGCAGACCAAGAGGTTCGTGGGTCGCGGCCAGTGTCAATCCTCCGCCTTCGAGATGGCTGGCGACGATAGTCTTCAGCAAGGCGCGCGCGTGCCGGTCGAGCGCTGTTAGCGGTTCGTCGAGTAACCATAGAGGGCGATCGACGATTAAAAGCCGGGCCAATGCGACACGGCGACGCTGCCCCGCGGAAAGATAGCCGACAGGCAGATCGATAACGTGGGCCAACTCCATGCGGTCCAGCGCCTCTAACGGGGTTCGGCGGTCTCGCCCCAAAAATCCCAGGCCGATGTCGAGGTTCTCGCGGACGGTCAACGACGATTTCAACCCGTCGAGATGGCCCACGTAGTGGAGGCGTTCTGCCAGTGGCGCCGGATCCGTGGCTTCCGACTCCACCCATGACATGCGGCCGGATCCTAGTGGAAAAAAGCCGGCGATCGCCCGCAAGAGTGTAGATTTGCCCACTCCGTTGGGACCGGTCACTTCGGCGATTTGGCCCGCGCTTAGTCGCAAAGATATCCCGTCGAGCAGGATGCGCTCGCCGCGCGCCACGAACAGATCTTCGATCAGCAGATGGGATCGCTGCCTAATATCCATGTTCAGTCCTCGTTGTCCGTTGTTTCGTTGTGATCGTTTTCAACGAACACTCATTTGGAGGGCTTATCGAAATGAACGACGGTTCGGGACAAACGTGTTCGAGCGGCGACGGAGAACAGCCCAGGAGGCCGAGGAGGTTCGCTCTTCGGGGCTGCCCATTAAACGGATGCGAGCCAGATCTTGAACCCTGAGGGCAGGATGGGCCACGCGATCGCCCCTACAAACGTGAAAGCGATGTTGCATTGCCCAGCTTGCTGCCTCGGCTGCACCACCGGGAACGCCCGACGCCCTTCCCTTGTACGCTGCGCCGTCGGTTAGCCGACGCCCTGCCGACGAAGCCGCAGGCGGTCGCGGGAGTGTTCCCAATCACGGCTCTCAGTAAAGAGAAAGGGCCTCCCAGGTCTCAGCGAGCGCAGCTGCGAGTTCAGCTATATGGGTATCCGCGTGGTATGGCGACGGCGTGATGCGCAGCCGCTCTGTCCCACGCGGGACCGTCGGATAGTTGATCGGCTGGATATAGATGGCGTGGCGCTGTAGAAGGCGATCGGCTGCCGCCTTGCACAATTCCGCATCGCCGACGATCACAGGCACGATGTGGGTTCCGGTCCGGAGAACCGGAAGCCCGGCGGCTTGGAGCGCCTCTTTTGTTGCAGCGGCCTGTCGTTGGTGTGCTTCGCGCTCGGCAGACGAGTGTTTCAGATAGCGAACAGATGCACGCGCTGCGGCGGCAATCGGTGGAGGGAGGGCGGTCGTGAAGATGAATCCGGGCGCGAAGCTGCGCACCGCATCGCAAATAGATCGCGACGCCGAGATATAGCCGCCAATGCAGCCAAATCCCTTGGCGAGAGTACCCTCGATCACCGTCAAGCGGTGCATCACACCCTCGCGCTCGCTAATTCCGCCGCCGCGAGCGCCGTAGAGGCCGACGGCGTGAACCTCATCAAGGTAGGTCATCGCCCCATACCGCTCGGCAAGGTCGCAGATTGCGCCGATCGGCGCCACATCGCCGTCCATTGAGTAGACCGATTCGAACACCACGAGCTTGGGGCGGCTTCCCGCCTCGCGAAGCAAGGCCTCAAGGTGACCAAGATCGTTGTGGCGGAAAATTCGCTTTTCGCAACCTGATTGACGGATGCCTTCGATAATCGAATTGTGGTTGAATTCATCAGAAAAGATTACGCACTCCGGGATCAGCTTACCGATCGTGGAGATGCTGGCCTGGTTCGATACGTAGCCGGAGGTGAAGACGAGACTGGCCTCCTTGCCGTGCAGATCAGCAAGTTCGCCCTCTAAATCAACCAAGGGCGAACTATTTCCCGCGATGTTGCGAGTTCCACCTGCTCCTGCACCGCAGCGTTGTGCCGTCGCGGTCAGCGCGCTCACGACCTCCGGATGTTGTCCCATGCCCAGATAATCATTCGAGCACCAAACCGTGATTTCAGTAACGGATCCGTCGAGGCGGCGCCATTTGGCCGTAGGGAAGCGACCGCAGACGCGTTCGATGTTAGCGAAGACGCGATAACGTTGTTCTTCGCGCAGGCGCTCAAGAGAGCCACGAAAATGGTGTTCGTATGTTTCGGCCGCACAATTGACGGCGCCCCTAACGAAGGTTGCGGTGGACGTCGTCAACGCTCGTTTCATGCACAACATGTCCGCACACGAATGTGTGTTCGCACACGAATGTCCATTACCGGAGCTTCCGTGCGCTGGATGCTTCGCTTGACGCTCAGCCGATATGTCGAGATCTTCCATGTCAACCGTCCCTATCCGTCGCTCGAGCATAGGCCGACCATAGCCCATCACGCAGAGCACTTCGCACTCGTCTCAGTTATGATTTTGAAATCCTCCGGTTATGATCGAGCGCCGCTGCCTGAGGCAGCTCAGACCTAGGCTAGCCTCCTGTCCTTTTTTCATGGTGCGCACGCCGCCCGGACGCAAAATCCCCCTGGTCGCGACTTGGTACCGGACGCTAAGTCAACTGTACGACCAGATCAGCGAGATGGTTCGTCGCTCACCGCATTCTAAGATGCCGCCCAGATCATAGTCCAAGCCGCTCGATGGCTGTTCACCAGCGAAGAGCTGGGCGATCCGGATCGGCAGCCGGGTCGAAGTGAACAAAGAGCGCCTGCCGACTGGTAGTGTCATGCACCCATTGTTTGATGTAGGAGGCCTCTTCAGCGCTGGCGCGGTGAGGTGTCGCCAGTCGAGACACTATGCCTTCTCGCGAAGTGCCTCCACCGACACGCTGGACATTAGCTCGTAAGCTGCGGTGACGCGACAATCGCCCGGAGTAGGCAGAGGCAAGCCGCGAGCGAGTGGACGACGCTAAAAGGGATTGGGTGATCGGGGCTCGGTATCGGCCGAGAAACTGCACTGGCCCCTTCCGTGGGATCGCGTGCGACATTTGGAACAGCAAGAATTGGACACTCAATGGCCCAATCTGCAGATGAGCAAAGAGTCTAGCTCATCAGCAAGGACTGGACATGGCCATTAGTCGCAACTCACTGCGCCGGGTTGCGAGGGAACAGAAAGATCCGATGATCAAACAGCAATAGTTCGAGAGTGCGTCATTTCCATCGGGCATCGATTTCATGCCCCCTTGTTGCTTTCGCACTTGGGCATCCACGCCTAGTCTGATCTGCGCGCAGTTAATGAGACCACCTGCGCAAGAATGCAGTCATTGCCTCATCGGCAATATCGAGCTGTCATAGGAGAGAGATCATGAGACGCACCGTACTGGCACTTTCCGCGGTCCTTGGCGTTGGCGCTCTAGCAACCGCAGCCTTCGCGCAGCAACCACAGCTTCCGCCACCCGACGATTGGCACGCCACCGGCCGCTATCTTCCTGAATACACGAAAGACGGGGACCTTATTCTGCCAAAAAACTTTCACGAATGGGTTTACGTTGGATCGCCACTGACGCCCAACTTTTTGAACCCGCCTCAAGCAAATTTCCCGGAATTTCACAACGTGTATATCGAGCCCGGTTCTTACGATATTTACAAGAAAACGGGCGTCTTCCCTGAAGGAACGATCTTCGTGAAGGAATTGCAGCTTATGCAGCCTGCCACCAATCCGGACGGTTCGAGTACCGCGCCATCGGGAAAAGGATTTTTCCCGGGGGCGTTCAACGGAGCGGATGTGACCGTCAAGGACACCGAGAGATATAAGGCAAGCGACGGTTGGGGTTATTTCAACTTCAATCACCACGAACCGAAAGCGGCCACTGCCAAAGTCCGGTCGGTCGAGGAATGCGGCTACTGCCACATCGCAAGCGCGAAACGGGATGACGTATGGACGCAGTTCTACGCGCTGCTCGACCAGGTGCCGCTACCGCCCGGCCAGAGTGGCTCCAAGAAAATGCCGCCCAGCGAGAATCCGTCTATCAAAAAGTAGGGACAACCGTGATGAAAATTCTCAGAAGTGCGGCCATAGCGTCCGCATCGTTCATCGCTGTGAGCGTCGGCTGCCTAGTATCACAGGTCGTACCTAGCCAGGCCGCCTCTGCGCAAGAACAACTCGTCGACGGGGCAGGCAACATGCATGTCCCGAAAGAGTACCGAACGACCTACGAATTCCTTGGGAGCTGGTCTGTTGCAGGTGACAAAGGTGCTAAGGAGATGCACGTGGTCTATGGGTCGCCCGGAACTGCGGCAGCTTATCAGACGACTGGCGAATTTCCCGAGGGTTCGATCCTGGTGAAAGAAGTGTACGCCGCGGCGACTTCGGAAATGACGACTGGGACCGTCAGCCATCAACAAAGCCTCAAAGGATGGTTCATGATGGTGAAGGACGGCAAAAACAGTCACCCCGATAATAAATTGTGGGGCAACGGTTGGGGCTGGTCCTGGTTTGACGCGGGTGACCCGGTGAAAACGACCTCAACCGACTTCCGCTCAGATTGTCTAGGTTGCCACATCCCTGCCAAAGCGACTGACTGGATTTATGTTCAAGGCTATCCCGGACTCAAAAAGTGACAGGCCCTCGGCGAACTAGTTTTAATGTCACGTGTGCAAAACCAGACTGGATGCAAAGAAGGTAGCGTCATGAAGCCCAGCGGGAAGCTCGTCAGATGCGTTTGCGGATCGATGGTGATGTTTGTGGTGTCGTTTTCGACAGCTCATGTAAGTCTAGCGGCCGATCCAGCTGCTGGCAAAAAGATCACGAAGCAATTTCTTACCTCGGGCCAGGTGGACCTAGAACGAGAGGTGGTGACGCTACCGCTCCATCGCGGCCGTCTTGCCTCGGGAGAGACCGTTTGGTTCGTTCTCACCGACGTAAGCGATTACGATACTTCGCAAAAGATGGGACTTACGTGGGCGCCGAGTCTCACTGATGCCAAGAACCTGAAGAGCACACGGGTTGCGGAAATGGACGACTCGGGTAACTTCACCTTTAAATCAGGGCGGGTCGATTTCTCACCTTCGCAGAAGTTGGTCGGAGGGGACGCGCCCAGTTTCTTTCCTCCTAAGACAGCCCGAGCCGGATCTATTGGGGATGCGCACTACAGCCCACTGGTGCGGGTGTCCAATAGTATGAATATCGTTTTCAATGCGCCGATCATCGCGTTCGATGTCGGGCCGGACAAAATTTCATTCTGCAACGGCAGCCCTGACTATTCCGTGGTGACGGACTCCGTAGCAAGCATCTGTCCTGATAAGGGCACTGTCGACTTGAAACTCCGGTCTGGATTCGCGAACGGAAGACACCTGCGTTATCTTAGCTTTGACGCAAATTCCGAGGAGTCGGCGACCCTTGAGGCGTCCACCTTTGCGCCTGCGGAAAGCGACATTCTTCAGAGCGGCGCGATCGAGGTGATCTATACGATTGTGAATGGCAACATGGGGGCGAACGATCCGAATCGCCAGGGACTCAACAGTGCTATCAAGGGAGAGGGGCCTTCGCTCGACATCCTCGCGCACTTCACTGAGATCAGCGCCGGATACTCCCCGATGTGGGACGTACGACTAGCCGAGTGGACCAAGGAAGCTATCGTGAAGGATCAAAGGAAACTGATCACTGACGGCGACGATCTTGAATCCAAAAGTGCGGCGGGCTTACTGGTGAGCCCTGCGGGAGGGCCGGTGAAGACGACGGGGAATCTAGTGAATTGTCCGGTTGTAGGCTTCACCAATGAATAATCTCCTGGCCACATAGCTGCGCTTCCCTCGTTCGGGAAGCGCAATCGGTCTCTTAACCACCGACGCTTCCCTCTCACGTCGATGCGAATTTGATGAGCACGCGCTAGGACCCGACGCCACTGTTTGTAGGCCTTGATAATCTGCCGGGCTATCGCGACCGATGCTGCGGCGTTGGAAGGATAGGTTGCCGTCCACTTCAGTGGCGTGGCGCGATCGGCCTAGGTTTCGAGCCAGTCCAGTGGCGACCACGGGCATCGAATAATCATTTGCGGTTCGCAGCAGGAGAATCCCATATTGCCATTCTGAAGCGCGAGGACGCTCCTGCGGGCTCCAAGCCGATTCTCGACAACGTTGATTAGATGCTTGGTACTCCTACGGACCGGGGTTTCCGCAGATCACTAACAAGGTCTTAGCAAGCCTATCGGAAACTGGCGGCCGCTAGCTGAAGATCGACTTGATATTGTCGGCATCTGCGGTCGGCCTTCGATGGCGTCGGCTGCGTGGCGCTGACGGGATCGGAGGCGGGGAAGCTATCCTCCAACCCGGTGTCGAGCTTGGCGTGGCGATCGGCCGCGAGCGCTTCGCCTAAGTCCTCGGCGTGCTTGTCGTGCGGCGCGGGATTGAAGGTCTGAGCCATGGATTTCTCCTTCATTGACTGAGCCAACGCGGCGCATTTGAGCAGGTTGCCATGCTCCGCGTCTGCGCGCGGCGGTGTATCAAGAACCTCAACTCTGCATCAGGACCATTCGTGCCCCAGTCTGCGACAAAGCCCTTCATCGATGTCCTCTCCGGCCAGCGCCAGACCGTCCCGCCCATGTGGATGATGCGCCAGGCCGGGCGCTATCTGCCGGAATATCGCGAGGTGCGCGCCAAGGCGGGCGGCTTCCTCGATCTCTGCTTCAACCCGGAGCTCGCCGCCGAGGTGACGCTGCAGCCGATCCGAAGGTTCGGCTTCGACGCGGCGATCATCTTCTCGGACATTCTGGTGATCCCCTATGCGCTCGGACGTGAGGTGCGGTTCGAGGTCGGCGAGGGCCCGCGGCTCGAGCCGCTGGACGATCCGGCCAAGGTGGCGACGCTGGCGCCGCGCGCAGATTTCGGCAAGCTCGAGCCGGTGTTCGAGGCGCTGAAGATCGTGCGCGGCGCGCTCGATCCGAAGGTCGCGCTGATCGGCTTCTGCGGCGCGCCCTGGACGGTGGCGACCTACATGGTCGCGGGCCACGGCACGCCGGACCAGGCGCCGGCCCGGATGATGGCCTACCGGCATCCTGAAGTTTTCTCTGACATCATCGACGTGCTGGTCGAGAACTCGGTTCAGTATCTGTTGGCGCAGCTCGCCGCCGGCGCCAATGCGCTGCGGATTTTCGACACCTGGGCCGGCGTGCTGGCTCCCGCCGAATTCGCGCGCTGGTCAACCGAGCCGACACGACGCATCGTCGAAGGCGTGCGCGCCAAAGTGCCTGACGCGAAGATCATCGGCTTCCCGCGCGGCGCCGGCGCGCTGCTGCCGGCCTATGTCGAGGCGACCGGCATCGATGCGGTCAGCATCGACTGGACCACCGAGCCCGCCTTCATCCGCGAGCGCGTGCAGAGCAAGGTCGCCGTACAGGGCAATCTCGATCCGCTGGTGCTGATCGCGGGCGGTGCGGCACTCGACCGCGCCATCGACAACACCTTGGCGAATTTTTCGCAAGGGCGCTTCATCTTCAATCTCGGTCACGGCATCCAGCCGGAGACGCCGATCGCCCATGTCGAACAGATGATCAAACGCGTACGTGGCTAACGAGCGATCCTCCGACAGGCCCAACATCGGTGAAGCGGGTCGGCGTACTTCATCTTTCTCGATCGACTCCCTACGCCAAGCCTTGGCCATTTCCAGCAGGCCCCAGTTGTCCAAGAACCGGTAGCGCAGCCAGTATTGGTTGATGGCGGTGAGCTCGTGACGCAGTCCCTTGTTAAGATACTCGATGACTCTGGGGTCGCCCTGCATGATGAACTTCTTTGCCTTTCTTAGTTTTAGAACGCTTCTGAGGAAAAACAAGCAAGCATCCCCGAGACGAAACCGAGAGGCGCCTACCGAGAAAAACCAAGGAAGTCGGTCGCTGCGGGTCCAACTCCGGGCTCATACTGCGCGTCATCCCTGATCCGGCGATGCGGACAGTCGGCCTGACAGGCTAGCGCACATTCCCTATACGCCTCGTCGATGATCGTCTTGATGGTGCGCGCGCAGCGGCCGCACTCAGCGCTGCAGCCGAGACAGTCATAGATCTGTTTGGCATTGCGCAGCGCATCCTCGGCCGTATTCAGGGCGTGGCGAACATCGCGGTCGGTGAGGACATTGCAGGAGCAAACGATCATGAAACCCTAAAAGGACATTTCAGCAACGCGGTTGAGATCGACATGGGATGGCGGCGGTCGGGCGCGTAGAACGTTCCAAAGAACACGGAGATGATTGAGCGGGGACCCGCCCCTGGAAGTCTTCCCTGACCTTTGTTCCTTGCAGATCAGCAGAACTTTGTATGTTCACTCGCTGCGACCGCTAGCCGCAGATCCGACAGAGGACACGGGAACGCCGCTCCGTTCCGCCAAAAGATCGACACTCTCGGTTAGCGTAGATGACACAACTGGAGTCTGCTGGCCCTGAGTTGCAGTCACCACTGCATTTTGGGTATTGTTGAAGACCTCCTCTATCCCCTTCGAAGAATCCATCTGCGTAAGAAGAGCGGTCATCAGCCGGCTATGTAGTTCATCAGGGTCTTCGACGATTACACCAGGCGCGGCTGAGCTCAGGATCAGCGCATTCTCACCTCCTTGAATGGGTGCAAGCCCATGTGAATAAGTCCTGAAGCGTCGCTCGTAAGGGTTGCGGCGCGAAGCCTCAATAACGAGGAGCCTGACGCGTGCTCTGGAAGTCTGGAGTTGCGAGAGGAGATGGTCAATGCTTAACCCTTGTAGACGGATATCTTCTTCACTCCAAATCTTCGCATCGACTGGGATTAGATAATTGTGTCCGTCAGACTGGATCCCGTAACCTCCGAAATAAACTAACACAGTCGAGTTCGAATGTACTCTTGCCCTTAGATGATCGATTGCGTGTGTCATGTCCGAGCCCGTGGCATTTTCAATGGCATCGACCAGAAAGCCGTGCTCGCGAAGAGCTTTTGTCAGGCCTTCAGCGTCGCGTGTCATTATGGGAAGAGGAGAGTCAGCATCGGGATAGGCCGAATTGCCAATCACCAGCGCCAGTCGACTAGTATCGAGGGGCGCGGATTTGCCTGACCAGATGGGATCGCTGATGGGCCGAGGCGTCTCCCGTTGCCTTGTCCCGTCGAGACTGGTTAAGAGCAAGCTGAGCGAGACTGCGACGCCGACTAGTCTGGGAGATCTCATTCCATTATGGTCTCCGACGAAACGCGCGTTTCCGTTTGCTCGTCAATTCCGTCGCGCCGTCCAGTAGCCTGAACAGCGCGCTGATCCTGAGTGGCCGCTCCAGGTCCCCCGACCGGACGTCGCAAACAGTTTGCCCGCGCCCGCGGCATATTTGTCTTGGACCGTCACGGAAGCGCGAACCGCGCCCGTTTTTGCAACGTCTCCTCGAAACTTCACGAGATTGGGATGCGTGACAATTCCGTTGGTCACATCGACAGTGAAGCTGTAAGTGGAATCGCAGGTTCCTCTTTGCGTCACGAAGACGAGGTCCCAGGAGCCGTCGTAGGACGATGAACCGTATGCTGCCGGTGCAGAGTGGTGACTCCGCCGCGCCAATATGTGCACGTCTGTCGTCAAATCTGGTATCGTCGCCCTGATCGACGTGCCATTGATCGGCGAGGCTGACGATTTGGCCGTGGCGGCGATCGCGATAGGAACAGCAATTGCGAGCGCACTCGCGAGCTTGCAGACCTGAATCCTCATGGAAGCTCCTGTTCGCTTTAAACCACGCAACGAGAATGACCTTGCAACTCGGTCGAGGGAAATCACCTCTCGCCATGGAGTCGATAGACGACCATTATTGCCGCTTTTCTGGGCGAAACTACAGTGAGGAGGCCCATCATCGGGTAGTTCAAGGGCGAACGAGTTAGGAGCCTCTGCGGACGTGGCGAGCAGACAATCATGTAACCACCCATGGCGCGGCGAACTCATGGGCTAGAGCGTGACGACACCAACTTCGAGTGATACGCATTCGAAGAACCAAAGTTTCGTCGTGGTAAAGGACGCCAGTGGACGACGGGCTCTTGTGGGCGAAGGGACCCCGGCGCATCGCGACGCTGGTTTTGCGCGGATTGACGGTTGGTACCCTCGAACCCGGTCGGGACGGCCGCGCCCCCGACGTCCTCGGTGCGCGGAGCTTGCTTAAACCGACGCCTCGAGTGTTAGAAATCCGTGCGAGTGGCGGACACCGCACCAGGGTGGAAAGCGCAAAGCCATGTCGGGCCGTGTGCCTTCAGAGCGACAGGCGGTTCTTCTCTCCGCATCGATGCGGTGGGAGACGGCGAGGTGAGGGGCCGGTCTTTCTGCAATGCTCTGGGTCACAGTTTACTCGCAGCTCCGATTGCGGCGGGGTGTACGGGCGCTTGGGCTTTACGACCGCGCTCGCAGCACTAGCGCTTTTGCCGAGAGATCAGCTGAGCCGCGCATAATAATCCTTCCGCCGAAAGTATGACCGCGTGAGCACCTCTTCGCGCCAGCCGAGAGTTCCGCTCCGGCCCGCAGCACGTGACGCACTACTTTTGAGCTGTTCCGATAACGGCTGGCTATCGACTTCATGGCGAGAGGTGATTTTCTTTTCCACCGTCGCTGACCCAATCTTAATCCGTCATCGCCCGCCCGCGGCTGCGGCCGAAGTCGGCCTTCCGTTGGACGATCATCAGAGGTCCGACATGCACATCGAAGAGACCGCTCGCATTTCCTTGCTCCGCTCTGTCGAACGTCCGCCGTTGGAGAATGTTGTCGCGCTCGTGGAGGGCGCGGGTGTTGCGAACGGAGTGGAGCGTGCGTTCAGCACAAGTGTGAGTTGCGTGCGCGATGACGACATCGGCCGCATCGCGTCGAGATGTATGGAGATCCCAGTCGTCGGGTCCCACGGCGAGGTGTCTGGCGTCTTGTGCCATACCAATCCGTTCGATGCGCGAGCCGCGGTCGCTGCTGGCGAGCGGCACCCGGTGAGAACGGCGCGCGAACACTTGGGCTCCGTTCAGCGATGAAGCTTATGATCCCGCCCGGCCGCCTCGATCGTGCGGTCGATCACAAGACGGAGCACGTGCTCGGCCCCGCCGATGCCGAAATCTCGCTGGTTGAGTACGGCAGCTACGCCTGTCCGCACTGCAGGGCTGCCAACGAGCGCATCGCGCAGGCGCGCGATCAACTTGGCGACCGCGTTTGCTATGCCTTCCGCCACAGGCCGCTCACGGACAACAGTCTTTCCTTCCGTGCTGCGGAGCTCGCTGAGCTTGCTCGGACACCAGAGACGTTCTGGTCCGTGCACATCAAGCTGATGACGAGGTCGATGCAGCTCACAGAGGACGACCTTTTGGCGGTGGCCGCTGACCTAGGTGTGCATGCCAACCCCACGCTTCGCGATAGCGACGCGGTTCGCCGCGCGAAGGCGAGGGTGGAGTCGGACATCGCGAGTGCACGCGCGAGCGGCGTGAGATTCACGCCGACATTTTACATCAACCGCCGGCGCTACGACGGACCCTGGGACGAGAGTTCTCTCGTTGATGCAATGCTTGGCACGCTTGGCCACCGGGTCCGTACGGCTGCCCTGGACTTCGCGAGCTGGGGCCCGTCCGCCGGCATTTTGCTCGTCGTCGCGACTGTGGCGGCGATTGTCTTGACGAACTCGCCGATCGGGCCGGCGTTCGAAGCGCTCTGGCGCTGGGAGTTCGGCGTGAGCTTGGGCAGCGCAGCCTTTCGGGTGTCCATCCTCCATTGGGTCAACGACGGGCTGTTGACGCTGTTCTTCCTCGTTGTGGGATTGGAAGTGAAGCGCGAGATGACAGTCGGACACCTCGCAAGCCGTCGCTCCGCGGCGCTTCCGATCGCGGCCGCGCTCGGCGGCATGGTTGTGCCGGCGTGTCTGTATTCGCTGGTTCTCCCCGCGGGGCCGTGGTCGCACGGGTGGGGTGTTCCGATGGCGACCGACACCGCGTTCGCGATTGCCTTGATTGCAGTGATGGGCTCCCGCGTCCCGGTCGAGCTGCGTATCTTCCTCACGGCGGCGGCCATCGTTGACGACATCGGTGCGATCGTAGTCGTCGCCGTGTTTTACTCCGGCGAAATCCATCTGGCCTACCTTGCTGCGGCGGCGATGGTTGCAGTTGCGCTAGTGCTGCTGAGCCGATCTGGGGTGTACCATCTCTCGCCCTACATACTGATGGGCGCTGCGCTGTGGGCCCTCGTATACGCGGGCGGTCTCCACGCTACATTGGCCGGCGTGTTACTTGCCTTGTTCATTCCGACGCGACCGCCCGCCAATCTGGCCGCCCTGATGACGCAGGCGAGCACCATCATCGCGTCCGAAGCTCGGCATGAGGGCGAAGTTCTCAGGCGCGGCCCCTCCACTCCAGCCCTGCAGGCGCTCGACGCAATCTACGATAGAATTGAATCGCCCGCCGATCGACTGCTACGACACGCCGGCGCGCGATCGAGCTACGCTGTCCTCCCAATCTTCGCATTGGCGAATGCCGGAGTGACGATCAACCCGAGCGTCCTCGCTGGCCATGGCCGTCTCACGGCTGCGATCGTCGCTAGTCTCGTTATAGGAAAACCGCTCGGCGTCTTCCTCGCGGCCGCAGCGGCAGTGCGCACAGGCATAGCTGTCAAGCCGGCCGAATACACGTGGCGGCAGCTGGGCGGGGCAGGAGCCCTCGCTGGCATTGGCTTCACGATGTCGCTCTTCATCGCCGGACAGGCATTTTCAAGCGCCACCGACCTCTCGGCCGCAAAAATCGCTGTGTTCGCCGCCTCGAGTCTTTCTGCCGTCGTCGGGACTGGCCTGCTCTGGGGAGCTCCGCATCAGGAGCTTATCGGAGATGCGCCGCAGAGCGCCGGCATGAAATCATCATAGCTTGCCGCCGCTTATGCCTAACCGCGAAAAGGAGATGATTCCACCTGCGACGCGGCGGTCCGCCTGTTCCACATCGCAGGCGTGAAACTTAGGGGCACTTGGTCGAGATCTCCTGGTTCCCGCTGTCGAGGACACCAGCAACGCAGAGTTATCGTGGCGAACCGTCGCATTTGAAGGAGTCGAAATGACGCACGTATATTTCCACTGCGCGAACACCAAGAAGGTTTTCGTCGATCGCCGCGGCGCCGTCGTGGATGATCTTGCTGAAGCGCGGGATCATGCGAACCGCATCGTGCAGTCCCTCACCAAAGAGCGCAGCCTCGAGGATTGGCGTGACTGGGTTCTGCATGTCAGCAATGATCAGGGTGATGAGCTCTTCGTTGTGCCCTTCACTTTCGTGCTCGGGGAGCCGAATTGAGGTCGCCGTGTTCCAAGCGATGCTTTGGACCAACGCGCTTATGTCCCACTTGAAAAGCAGGCCGCTAGTGCCCTACGAAGACTATCTTCAGCGTCAGCGCCGCAAGGTCAAGATCGACTTGATGCGCCGACACGAATTGCGGAGGAGTGCTCGCGCGCGCTGGGCAGCAAAACGCCACCGCCAGCCTTGCGTTTCGGTGGTGGGCCAGGTTTCAGGCTTTGCAACTGGTCGCGCCGAAATCGCATGCGGTGTCCAAAGACCCGAAGTCCTTCGTCACGCCAGGTATCGAATTCAGATTGGCCTTTGCTCTTCCATGATGCTAGGCACAGCCTTCAATATCTCCTCCGCACCTCGCTGAAGAAGTTTGTCTCCGAGACGTGTGCCTATTGCGTCGGCTTGATCGGCCGTCCCAACGCATTCATCAGCAATCTTCGTGTGGCCATCTGGATGAGTCACCTGTCCTCGAAGCGTTAATGTCCCGGCGACCCATCTGACAGAAACCCCGAGCGGTAAGCTGCAACCCGCATCGAGACTTCTCATCAATGCGCGCTCTGCGTCTACTTCGGTGCGCGATTTCCGATCTTCAATCTTTTGAAGCAGTGCTATGAGTGCGGTATCTTCTTCGCGAGCTTCGACCGCGAGGGCGCCTTGGCCGACTGCATACGGGAAAACATTCGAGTCTAGTATCTGTGAGGCCTCATGTAGCAATCCTAGCCGTGACAACCCCGCCGCTGCCAATAGAGTAGCGTCTATTCCCTCTCGGTTCTTTGCCTTACAAAGCCTTGGAAAAACGTTTCCACGGATGGGTCGAACATCCAGACCAGTGCAAAGAGCGAGAAGTTGCGCTTTGCGGCGAATTGATCCAGTGCCGACGCGCAGCCCTGGTCGTAGCTGATCTAATGTAGCGCCACAAATTGTGTCACGAGGATCCGCTCTTTTGGGAACGGCCGCCAATACCAAACCGGGCTGCAATCTGGTCGGAAGATCCTTGAGAGAGTGAACGACCAAGTCAACTTCTTTGTGCGTAAGCGCGTCTTCGCTCTCCTTCGTGAATGCTCCGATGCCGCCAAACTGTTGAAAGGACGACCGTCGATCTCTATCGCCAACCGAACTTGTGAAAACGAGTCTTACCTCAGCGGCCGGCTCGACGCCATGAATAAGAGCGGCGACGTGACTGGCTTGCCAGCGGGCCAAATCACTTCGCCTGGTGCCGAGGCGAATTTCCATGATCAAGGCTCTGATTGTTGTGTAGCGCCGACTTCTAGCGCTGCGAAGGGATCGACCTGGAGGGCTTCATGTGGGCTGCCGTCACTTGTGTTCATAACGAAGCGATAAAGGTAGGACGGTGATCGAAAAAACCTGTGGCCATAATGCCAAGCCAAGGGAGAGCCTCCATGATCAAGAGCCGATGCCGCTCGATTGGATCGCGTCGCTTTCTAGTCACCTCCACGCACTGTGTCGTGAACGCGCATATTCGCTCGGAGTCGCGGAAACCCGGATGGGCCAGTGGCGCCAGGGTGGTCACTTCGGGCAGGATGCTCACCGGTAATCCTTCGGCGATAGGGGCGATGACTTTTCAGCCCTCATTCGCTGATATTCCGCAGCGGCCTCCTCGGCCGTCGCGAAGTTCTTGCTATAGATGAAGTTTTCGCAACCATTGCTGATGCGGGCGTAGTAGGGTTTTCGCCGCCTAGCACAGTCCGACCGCTTCCTGACGCCGGGGAAGCCGTGCTTGTTGACTATGGTGCGTGGCATGTGCGCTTGATTCCTGATGCTGGGGCGAAGCCCCTCATTGTTAAGCTCGCTTTTCTAGCGGCGCGCTATTTGAATGGATTCATTGACGCGGAATAGGTCGGGGTTTTGGCGTAGTTCGCGGGAACGTTCCAAAGCGTCGCGACATACCAGGCGGTCCAAGCAACGATCAGCAGGCTTAGCACCCAAACCCAAACAGGGATTGGCGAGGGCGATTCTGCCCGGTGCGGCTCGAACGGTTCTTCGGCTCCAAACGCGTTGACCATGAAGCGCAGCGTACCGTGAACGACGGCCCCATCACCGAGCCCGCTGAGTATGATCCCGGGCCCATTGCGGACCTGGAACCGAAGGCGTCGGACGCCGACTTGGCCAGTGGCGTCCTGGGCTTCGATGCGCAGGCCGTGTTCGCCGTCGGCAAGGCTCTTGGTGTCGAGCGCTATCTGCGCCGGTGGTCGCTGATCGGTAACGGGATCGGTCGCTTCGTCGAGATAGATGCGGATGCGCGGATCGGACACGTGTTGCATTCCTCTAACGGTCGGCATGCAGGACGCAATATTTTGGATGATCGGGATCCCGTTCGCCGGGGGTGACCAGCATCCACACCGCCGCCACGATGCAGCTAAGTGTCACGAGCCCGGCCCCACCCGCCACCAGCGCATTGCCGAGTAGTGGTCCGGCAAGACTAGGACCGCCAGCGCCACCAGCGATCGAAGGCGCAGTGCAGAGGTAGCCAAGCGCCGAGAGAATCCAGGCGGTAATCGTATCGGTCATCGTCGCCTCCTATTTTTCAGCGCGGAGCTTCGTGATCTCGGCAGGCGTCACCAACGGCCCGTGGTTACCCCATGACGTGCGCTCGTGATTGATGATATCGGCGATCTGCTGATCAGACAGTCGGTCAGCGAACGGCGGCATCTCTACTTCGTACTTCTGGCCGTCGATTGCCTTACCGCTAAGGCCGCGCAGCATGGTGGTGATGTGTTCGGCAGGGTCAGCGGCATTAACGACCGGATCGCCTGCAAGCGGCGGAAATGTGCCAGGAACGCCTTTGCCCTCGGCGCCGTGACAGACGCCGCAGTTGTCGGCGAAGAGCTTCGATCCTTCCGCAGCATCGAACGTCGGTGCCGGGGGCGCTACTGGCGAGACCTGCTTCGGCGTAGTTGCCTGCTTCTGCAGTGGTTCGTTGGCGCGGGCCGCGACGACATCAGCCGCACTGATTAAGGCACCCCGATTGCCCCACGAGGATCGCTCGTGATTGATGATGTCAGCGATCTGCTGATCAGACAATTGATCGGCAAACGCCGGCATTTGCGCTTCATAGCTCTGGCCATTGATTACCCGCCCGCCAAGTCCGTGCAGCACAGCGCCAATATGTGCCGTCGGATCGGCGTCGTTAACCACCGGATCTCCGGCGAGCGGCGGAAACGTTCCCGGCACACCCTTGCCTTCCGCGCCATGGCAGGATGCGCAGTTGTCGGCGAACAATGCGGCACTCTTGATGGCGTCAAACCCCGGGGATCCGCTCGAAGGACTCTCAGTCGCGGCGCGGGACTGCGTCGGAACGAGCGGGGGCTGCTTCAGCGACAACAAATAGGCTACGAGCGCCTTGCCGTCGTCGTTGGGGATGACGGTACCGCCTGGCGCGAACTGGGGCGGCAATGGCACCGCTTTCTCTCCTGGAGGTAGTTTGTCCACAATCCTGAACAGCCAGGGGAAGGCCGGCATGATCGATTGCGGTACAACTGCACGCGGTTGATAGAGATGGATGTACTGCCATATGCTACTCGACTGCCGCGTACCGATATTGCTCAAGTCTGGACCAGTGCGCTCCGAACCTAGTAATTCCGTAGTCTGGTAGGCATAATCGCCCGGCGCAGACGGGCGGCCAAACGGCTTATCTCCGGAGAGCGGGCGTACTTGCTGGGTATGGCAATAGAAGCAGCCTTCGGAGACATAGACATCTCGACCCCGCGCCTCAATCGGGGTTAGTGGCTTAAGGCCCGGCGTCGGTGGCACCTTCGACAGCCAGATCCCCGGCAGCACGCCCATAAGAATCGCCAGTCCAGTGTAGATCAGCGTTGAACCGCCAGAAATGGCCAATGTCCTGTTCATGCCGGCACCGTCTTGGCTGCCGCAAGCTCGGTGCAGGACCTACCGTAGGTCATTGTCCAGACGTTGAAAGCGAAGACAAGATGGCCGGCGAACATCAGCGAGCCGCCGACGGAGCGCCACAGCCAGTATGGCGCGGCATCTTCGACCGACTGGATGAAGGTGAGTCCTCGAAACCAATCGAGCCCCTGAACGGTGCCGGCGGCCGATAGCGCCGCAACGTATATGACAACGCCGACGGCGGACAGCCAGAAATGTATACCCATGGCCAGGTTGTAGGGATACTTGCCAGTGGCGCGCGGCAACAGCGCATAGATGCCGCCCCAGATCGCGAAAGTGACGAAGCCATACATCGTCAGGTGCGAGTGCCCTACCGTGTAATTGGTCAGATGCCAAAGCTGCTGCAGCGAGCGAAACGCCTCGAATGTGCCTTGTATCGAACCCAGTAGATAGCCGTAGACGCCGACGAGGATGAAAATCGCGGGCGAGCGATATATCCATTCGTGAGTCCCCCGGAAGGTGAGAAGGAAGTTTGCGGTGCCGCTCAGCACTGGAACCAGCATGGCCACACTGAAGACGATGGCCGTAGTCTGCAGCCACCATGGTAGTGGACTGAATTCAAAATGATGAGCGCCGATGATCGGATAGAAGATGAGATTGGTCCAGAATGCAAATACGCCGAGAGAATATGAATAGATCGGCCGGTTCAGGAGCTTCGGTAGCGCATAGTAGGACACACCGAGCGATAGAGGTGTGAACCATAGTCCGACGGCGTTATGCATGAAGAAGGCCTGTACCGCGACCTGACCCAGTCCGTACTGATACCAGGGCAACATCGACACCACGACCATAACAATCGTCCACAGCGTGCCCCCAGTAGTATACCAGTTAGAAATATAGATATGCTCGCCATCCCGGCGCTCGACAGTGGCGATCATATTCCAGACCGCGGTGATCAAGCCGAGTCCAAGGATTACGCGAATCCACCACAGCCATTCGCGATACTCCTGGCCGTAGGTGAAGCCGAGATCGAGTGTGACCGTGCCCAGCACGGCGGCGACATTGAGGAGCGCAAGACTGATCCATGCGAGGCGCTCGCTGTAGAGCCTTGTGCCAGAACTGCGCGCGGCGACAAACAGCGCAAGCCCAATCAGCGCCTGGCTCGCCCAGGCATAAAATGTTCCGCTGGTGTGTATCGCGCGCAGCCGACCGAACGACAGCGCTGGCGTGGTCGCGAAATCCGGGTAAGCGAATTTGAAGCTGACGAGGAGCCCCACGGCCGTGGCGAATACAAGCCAGATTGTTGCCGACGCCACGTACGCCGCGAGCACTCGCGCCAAAACACGGTCATCCGGAGGGAGCGCGCGAAGTGGAATGGCTGCAGCGCTATCGGACATCATCCGTCTCCTCGACGACGTTGTTCAGCGTTGCCCTGAGGCGCGCCAAAAGCGTGACGTCAGCGGCATTGCACCCGGGCCGGCTTTATCGGGAGAATCCGGCGCGATCACGTTGTCCTTATTTTTGTAGCTGAGCTGGTCGGAAACATGGATCGTTTCGCCAATCCTGTCCGCCGTTACGTACCGGCCGCCATCTTCCCATGGTTCACCGAAATCGGCGGCTTTAGCACTTACTGAGGCCGGGTTTACGCCGTTGCTTTGCATATCGAGCCTCCTGGCTTCTCGATCTGATCGCGTGTTGGTGATGTCATCTGAAAGCTGCGGTACGACGACGCGTTGGAGAATGAGCTTGCAAGGCCGCCAAGGGAAATCACCTTTCGACATAGAGTCGATATACGATCGTTATCGCCAACCAACAGCGTCGTAGTGAGGAATGCCACCCGCCGCATCTCCAGAGATCCAGGTTGCCCTACGCTGATCGCTTAGGTTGCGACACGGGTAAGCGGGCGTCGCTATGGAACGAGCAAAACTCGATTTGTCCAAAGGCGCGAGCGCCAGTGGCTTGGATATGCGTCTGCAGGCATTCCACGTTATGGGCGTCGTCACACCGCGGAGGCGGCAATAACGATCGTCTATCGACTATATGGCGAAAGGTGATTTCACTCGGTCGCAGTTGCAGGGTCATTCTTCAACCATCGTCATTCAAATACTAAATGCCGCCAACGAGACGCGACCAGCGTGAAAAGCAACGAAGGTCGATACGAAAGACAACAGTTTGAGGTCGGTGATGCGATCCAAGTCTCTGGCCAACTCAGCCGGCACGAAAATGGCAAACCTGATAGCGCCTGCTTCTCGATGAATTCGGTCGGCTCGCGGAGGTTTCGATGTGGAACGACAGATGCGGGCGACCGACGCCAATGCCGTCAAGAGTTCAGCGCGCTTCGGAGCAAGCTGGACACCGCCGACCAGGAGAGGCTTTATGTCGCCGCAGTCGCCGCGGCGGGCAACGTGCGCAGGGAGGCGTGCGGCACGCCTCGATGCGCCAGCAACCTGGCCGGTGTGGCGAGACTGGCCTTTCCTGAACAGCTCGTCGAAATCACCTTCAGGGTGACGCTGCCCGGAGCCAGAGGCGAAGCCGCGGTGGTGAATTTCCAAGTTAGGTAATCGCTTTGCGCAGCACTTCTTCTCGCTACGGCGCCGGCGCCCGATTGTTCCATTGGCTGACAGTCATGCTGGTTGTTGTCGCTTATGTGCTGAGCAGTGGCGATGGCTACTCGCTCTATTCCGCCTCCGCGGACGGGCTCCGGAGGATTCACGAGACGCTCGGGGTTTTTGTTTTCAGTGTCGTCGTACTGCGGTTGATATGGAGGCTGATCGACAGCGCGCCAGCGAAGCAGCCGATGCCGCGATGGATGACCCTGATCGCGCTGCTCGTCCACTTCGTGCTTTATGTGTTCCTCATTGCGATTCCAACAACGGCCGTGCTTGGTACCTGGCTTGAGGGGATTCCCGTCACTCTTCCCGGATTCGACATCGCTCCGCAGATCACGAAAGCGCATGGTCTGGGTCATCTGATGATGGAAATACATGCCACGCTAGGTAACGCCATCCTCTGGGTTGCCGGCGTGCATACAGCCGGCGCACTCTTCCACTACTTTTATTTGCGTGATGAAGTGTTTCAGTCGATGATTCCCGGCGCATGAATGATTAGTCCGAGTACCGCGGAGAGCCGTGTTCCCTCTGAAATTGGCGATGTTTGCTTGCAAATTCACTGAATCTCATGCGCTGCCGCTCCAACCGACAGGAGTTCCTTGCGACAGCGTACCGACACAAATACGGTAGATGATGTCAAAGTCCATGCCTCCTGCAGGAAACCGAGGTCGCCCTCATACTGCAGTTGTTAGCTGGTGCAATTTGAATCGCCGAATTGCCGATTACCCAAACAAGTCTAGCGACATTGAGGCGCGTTTGTTCCGACGTCGCGCAAGTAGTTTGCGCAATCGTAGCGCGTGAAGATCTGCGTTGGGGTTGCCGATCCTGCCGCAAACAGCCTCGACGGCGCGGGCAGTTGGCTTGTCGTAGAATGTGCTAGCGAGCGTGGCTAAGATCCGTTCGATGCGGTGCAGGCCCGGTGAACCGAGTGAACGCATTGTACTCGTCTATCGTTAGCTCCTTGAGGACGTGCGTTGCTCACTGCGTCTGAAGCGTCAGTTGGTAGGAGTGGTGAGCGGGCTGTCATTGGTGTCAAGGACGAACAGGGCGAGCAGCTTCGCCGGCTCGGTCTTGCTCGCGTTGCGGCTGATCGAGTGGAGCGAACCCGGAGATTCAGACCAGCTCTCGCCGGCCCGATAGATGCGCGTCTCGCTATCATTTACCTTCGACTCGATCGCGCCTGAGATCACATATGCATAGATAAAAGCAGATTTAGCGTGGGTGTGGGGCGGAGAGGCCGCGCCCGGTGCGTAATCGACTTCCACAGCAATCAGCGACTTGCCAGGGATATTGGGAATAGCCGCCTCGAAGTTCTTCGTGACGGTTTCCGCCCCGCTATCATGGGCGCAAATAGGGCCGGTCATCGAGAAGGCGAGAGCGGCGCTGAGGACGATAATGGTTTCGATCTTCATGGGCTTTGTCCTTTTGAGCAACAAGTCGGAAAGATGATGATCCTCGATGGGAAAATCACGATCGTATCCGTTATGACGGGCGGGAAGAGGTCGTCACGAGACTGGCTATTTCAAATGTTATCTGAAGCTCGTAGTGGAACGTTAGGCTCTCTTGAGCGATGCTAAGCTGACGTCACCTCACGGGAAAATGTCTGACTATTATGGTTTCCATTCCAACGCGTCCATTGTGCTGATGAGGTCCGACGCGAGAGGAGCCCGCGTGCCGCACGCACCTGGAGAATTAGGTGTGCCACGTCAACGCTACACATGACGTCATTGGCGCCATGCAATGTCAGTCCAGGAGTGGATAGGCGGCCGTTTCCCGCAGGCTGGGACGTTGATCGATTGCCGAGGCGGCGGGTTTCTGCAGACGCGGGCACTGGCATCTGGCTCGGGGGCGCACTGCGCGAGTGACTATAACTATCGTTTATTGATTTTATGGCGACAATCAATTTTGCGTTGCCGACGTCCTTTGGTCAATCTCCGAGCTAACGTCGTATAATTCGATCCTGCGACCGACATACAATGTCGGCTTGAGAAGCTAGGCGGCTCGATAATGCGAAGCAACGACCTCGTCGAATTGGCGCGCCTTCCGGAGATGGGATCAGCGAAGAGACCTGGTCACCGGATGCGGGGCCGTTCTTGAGGAAGCCGCGGGCGGTTTGAGCGCCTTGCGGTTCAAACAGTGAGGCCGATTATGATGCTGCAAAACGGCGACATCTTTCCATCTCTTACCTTCGCTCGCGTCGGGGGCGGAAAAATCAGCCTGCCTGCCGATCTTGCAGGTTGGTTCGGCGTGGTTTTATTCCATCGTGGCTCCTGGTGCCCGTACTGCAACGCTCAGCTCGCCGCTTTCGCGCGAGCGGCAGACAAATTCGTCGGTGAAGGCATCAAGGTCGTATCGGTATCGGTAGACGACCGGGAAAAGTCGGAGATGCTCGTCGAAAAGCACAAAATCGGTTTCCCCGTCGCTTACGGTGCTGACGCGCGAGCGGTTTTCGCGGTGACCGGCGCCTTCGTTAATGACAATCCCGTCTGTCTCCAGGCAACCGGCTTCGTCCTGAACCCCGAAGGCCAGGTGGTGACGGCCGTCTATTCGACCCGCGCGATCGGCCGTCTGATGCCCGACGATGTGCTCGGTTTTGTCCGCCACCTCAAATCTTTGGCAAAAAATTGAAAGCAGCAAAGCAGCGGGGGATTAGCTGGGAGGTCGATGGATGGCGCAGGTGTCTGGATGGCGCTTGGCCCGGGACATGGTTCAGGAATGTTTTGCGTGGTTGGTTAGGGTCCGCCACGACGTCTACAGCGGCTCACCCAATCAGATAACCGCAACACTTTCGACGAAGTGCTGGCATTCCGGTTTTGAAAGCTATCTAAGTTGGCGAACGTTGCCTGGTAGCAGCTCCCAACAGGGCGAAGGTCGTTCCGCAACCAAACAAAAAGATCGCGCTATGATCTCCGGCTAGCTAGGCCGAAGATCAACGAAACCAAGGCGGAACCCAGCGACCATCCGAGGTAGCGAGCCGCAGCATTCATCCCACTTGCGGTCCCGCTACGTCTCATCAGCATCGGCAATGTTGGAGCGAACGCGCAGGCGAACGGCGCGAGAACAAAAATAGTTAGACCGGCGGCATAATAGATGCGTTTCAGACTGCACGCCTTAGATTGGTTATAGGGTAGATGTAGCACCGCAAGAGCCGCTGACCTGGGCGATGGAGCGTAAACGGAAGCGGGGCGGGACTTTCCCGGCCAGGTCCCCATCGGCGGTCGCCGCATCGTAGTCATCGCTTGGCAGCGCCGCACTATGAGACGTGTGGTTCTCTTGGAGCTTCGATAAAAAAGCAGAATTAAGGATCCACGAGCCTTGCCAAAAAGGCGTATGCCAGGCAATTTTGCGGTCGAAACTCACGAAGCGAATGCACCGATTCTGATTCCAGACATTCCCGCGATTATCGCTGACGCTACGACGGCGCTTATAGCGATGCAGACATCCCAAAGTCGACCGGCAGTACGTTGATCGACACCGTGTGCGATCAGCACCACCCTTAATCCTGAAGCGAGGTGGCTCAGGACAAAGAAGACGCCGAGCGCGTAGTGAGGGAGCAGACGGATATTCCAAGCGTCATGAATGAGCCCAGTCGGAGCTCCGATCGCGAAGTTCCAATCCGTGGGTATGCCGAGAAAGCTTCGTGCGTAGACGAAGACCGAATTCATGTGGCCGAGAATGAAGACTGAGAGATAGGCGCCCGAAGCGACCTGATAGGTCCTCTGAAAGTCATGCGCCGAGGCGCTCCAGCGCCACGCCAGAAGGAGGCCAGTCCCCGTTTGGAAAAGCATGGTTGCAACCAACAAGGGTTCACCTACGGCAGAGCGATAAACCACGCGTCCGATCTTCATCACTGCGACGTGCGCATCAGGACCTATCAAGCCGAACAGATGGTTTGCGAGATGAAACACCACATAGAGGCTCAGGACCACGGCCGCTACTCCGTGGATAACCCGCCAACCGCCGACCACAGGCTCAGCTGATTCAACCGGACCTCGTGCAGACTGCGACCATTTCGCGATTGCGAGCCAGATCGCGCACCAGATGACCTCATCGGGAATAGGGCTCTTGATTAGGGCTTGCACAACGCCGAGAAAAACATAGAGCGTCGGCGACACAACGCTCGCATAGGCGAGGCGTCTTGAACCGGGATCGGACGTTGGTCGACAAGCTAGAGCGATCCCGAGGAACGGCACCACGAACGCAACGACCAAAACGCAGGTCGCGCAGGCGATTGCGAAGGGTGGCAGGCTTACGGCTTGCGTGCCGACGATAGCATGGAAAGCATTGAGCAGAAATGGATAACAAATCGCCGCCACCGCCGGCGCAAGAGCGACATAGCGATCGCGCTTCTCGAGACGGCTACTGCGATCTTGCCAATGAACAATTGCGCCCATCATCAACCCTGCAGAGTCACGGTTAAGAAACCGGGTACGAGACGACTTCCGAGACAGGGCGGGCCTTCGAGTATTGTCTGCGTCGTGCATCGGTGTTCCGATCAATCGTTCATGGCTGGGCGGAGTGTCTCTTTCGAGCATCACCGTCTTCATTGAGCTTTTGAATGTTCGACCGGTGTCATAGCAAAAGCGGAAGGTAGCGTCAGTCGAAGCTCCCGCCGAAGGCAAGTAATGTCCTGATAGAGCGGCGGATCTTAGCAAGATGCCCAATTCGCCGATGAGCCGCTAGCCGGCTAAAATGTATTTGAGTTATTCATGCGCATCATGAATGGCTCACCTTACCGTTCGTAGTGCGTGTCGCTCGCGCAGATAACTGATGAGCGTCTGTTCGGGCTCGCGACCTAAGTCGCGGCAACGGTGTGCGTGTCGTGACGGCGTTCATTGCGGAGTCGCCGACAACGCGGCTCAGAAGTCTCTGCTGAAACGAAGCGCCGGGCTCGGTGTGCGATCTGGTCGTGCATTCCGACTACAGAATCATGCCAATCGGAAAGCAGCAATAACCGCCGTTTATCAAGTCCATGTCGAATTGTAATTTCACTTCGCCGTGCTGCAGGGTCACTCTCTAAAGCATCTTCGTACCGCAACGTTCAACGCTGAACCGACACGCGGAACACGATCCTATTGGAGAGTCGACATGCTATGCAGCGGCGCAATTGAGGCTGTCGCGTCTCTTGGCGGTGCCGTCAGCCAAGTTATCTACTTCCAAGACATTGCTGCCGTTCGTGCGGTAATTGCCCTTGTATCGATCGAACATGACCGCAAACTTCGCAAAGCCGCAAGATACCTGTCTCAGTCAATGCGGCGTTCTAGCTCGTTTGGGAGAGCCGGAAGTGAGCGCAGCTGACAGAATGGCTGTGGCGATCCGGTTCATCCGACGTCCGTTTCGTCGCTTTCGCCGATGCGTTGGCGCATCGATCTGTATGCTACTTGCGCTTGCGCTCGCGGGCTGCAACGAGAAGGCGCAATCGCAGGTGGCCGCGCCTCCGCCGTCCGTTACGGTGGCGCAACCGGTCAAACGCACCGTCACCGACTGGGACGAGTTCACCGGCCGGTTCGAAGCGATCCAGGAGGTGCAAGTCCGTGCCCGCGTCGGCGGCTTTGTCACCAGTGTCGAGTTCAAAGACGGCGACATGGTGCACGCCGGCGATCTGCTCTACATCATCGACCCGCGCCCGTTCGAGGCGGTGGCGACCCAAGCGGACGGTCAGCTTGCCGATGCGCGCGCCAAGACAGAGCTGGCCAAGCGCGAGCTTGAGCGCGGGCTCACCCTCGTAAGGACCAGTGCTGTCTCCGAGCAAGTCGTCGACCAGCGTCGCGAGGCCTTGGAGGCCGCTCACGCCGCTGAGACTATCGCCGAAGGCGCGCTCAAGGCCGCCCAACTTAATGTCGAATTCACGCATGTGGTGGCACCGATAACCGGGCGCGTCAGCCGCCATCTCGTGAGCGTCGGCAACCTCGTTCAGGGGAGCGACAATGGCGGCTCGACGCTACTTACCACGATCGTGTCAATGGACCCAATCTACATATATTTCGACGTTGACGAGGCGACCTATCTTAAGAACAACAAACTGTGGTTCGAGGGTAAGCGGCCGAGCTCACGCGATACGCCTAATCCAGTGCAGGTGGCGCTGACCGGCGAGACCAAACCATCGCACGATGGCCATATGGATTTCATCGACAACCGGCTCGACGTCTCCACCGGCACGCTGCGCAGCCGCGCGATCATCCCGAACCACGATCTATCCATCCTGCCCGGCCAGTTCGGCCGCGTGCGGCTGATTGGCTCCTCGCCCTATGAGGCGCTTCTTTTGCCAGATGTAGCGATCGCGACCGATCAGTCGCGCAAGATCGTGTTCGTGGTCAAGGATGACAACACTGTGGAAGCGCGTGCGGTTGAACTCGGTTCGTTGGATCAGGGACTTCGCGTTGTTCGCACAGGCCTGAAGCCGGAGGATCGTGTCATCATCGACGGCCTCCAGCGAGCACGCGTTGGCGCTAAGGTGAGCCCGCGCAGCGTCGAGATCAGCGGCAGTAAGTCATGAATCTCGGACGTCTTTCCGTCAATCAGCCCATTCTGGCGATGGTGCTGTCGATCGTGCTCTTGATTGTGGGCGCGATCGCGTACCAGACGCTGCCCGTCTCTGAATATCCGCAGGTAGTGCCGCCTACGGTTACGGTCACCACGCAATACCCCGGCGCCTCGGCACAGACTGTGTCCGATACGGTCGCAGCTCCCATCGAGCAGGAGATCAATGGGGTCGAGGACATGCTGTACTTGTACAGCCAGACGACCTCCAACGGCCAGCTGACGATAACCGTGACTTTCAAGCTTGGCACCGATCTCGACAAGGCCCAAGTGCTGGTGCAGAACCGCGTCGCGATCGCGCAGCCGCGGCTGCCGGAGGAGGTGCAGCGCAACGGAGTAGTCACCCGTAAGAACTCACCCGACATCCTGATGGTCGTGTTCATGCTGTCGCCCGACGATAGCTTCGACCAGCTCTACATATCGAATTATACGCTGTTGCAGGTGCGCGACCAGCTTCTGCGGCTCGATGGCATTGGCGACATCCAGATGTTTGGCGCGCGCGACTATTCGATGCGGCTGTGGCTCGATCCTGACCGGATCGCCAATCTCGGCATGACCTCAAGCGACGTCATTGCCGCGGTCCGGGCCCAAAACCTGCAGATCGCGGGCGGCCAGATCGCAGAGCCACCGATTGCGGATCGCGCATTCCAGCCGAACCTGGTCTTCACTGGGCGCCTCAAGGATATCAGGCAATTCGAGGACATCGTGGTGAAGGCTGGTTCCGACGGCCGTACCGTACGGCTGCGCGACGTTGCGCGGATCGAGCTTGGCGCGCTGGCCTACACTACCAACAGCTTCATACTACGAAAGTCAGCCGTTGCGATGGTGGTGACGCAGCGGCCCGGATCGAACGCGCTCGCCACCTCGAAACATATCTCCGACACGATGGCGCAGCTCAAGACGAGCTTCCCAAAGGGGCTCGACTACAATATCGGCTACAACCCCACCGAGTTCATCGCCCAATCGGTGCACGAGCTGATCAAGACGATTTACGAGGCGATGGCGCTCGTGGTCATCGTGGTGCTGGCGTTCCTTCAAGGTTGGCGGCCTGCGATCATCCCAATTGTCGCGATCCCGGTGTCGCTGGTCGGTACATTTGCAGCGATGGCTGCGCTCGGATTCGGCATTAATAACCTTACGCTGTTCGGCCTCGTACTTGCGGTCGGCATCGTGGTGGACGACGCCATCGTGGTTGTGGAGAATGTCGAGCGACATCTCCAGGCAGGTATGAGCCGGCGCGAGGCGGCTCTCAAGACGATGGAGGAGGTCGGCGGCGCGCTGGTCTCGATCGCCCTCGTGCTCTGCGCGGTGTTCGTGCCGACCGCGTTCCTCGGCGGCATTTCCGGGCGATTCTTCCAGCAATTCGCCGTCACAATCGCGGTCGCGACCGCGATCTCTTGCTTCTGTTCGCTAACGCTGTCGCCAGCACTGGCCTCCCGAATTCTTACTCCGCATGAGCAGAAACGTCCAACGGCGCGCTGGAACATCGTTGCACGTGGTTGGGACGGCTTCACAGCGCTTTTCAATTGCGTCTTCGAGCGCCTAGCGCATGGCTACGCGGCCGCCACCGCCTTCGTGATCCGACACACGGTGGTGATGCTGGCAATCTACCTCGCGCTAATCGGCGGTGCTGGCTGGCTGCTCGCCACCACTTCTCAGGGCTTCATCCCGGCGCAGGATCGTGGTTATCTGATCATCTCGGTGCAATTGCCGGGCGCCGCGTCGCTGGTGCGGACCACCGCGGTGGTGCGGGAAATCGAGCGAATTGCGCTGGATACGCCAGGGATCATCCGTGTCGCGGCGTTTGCTGGCTTCTCCGGCGCGACCCGCACGCAGGCGGGCAACGCCGCGGCACTGTTCCCCGTCTTCGACGACCCCGAGGCGCGAGTTAGGAAGGGCCTGACTGCCAGCGTGATCACTGCGGATCTGCGAAAGCGGCTGTCGGTGATCCAGGGCGCCTTCATCATCGTCATCCCACCGCCTGCGGTGCCAGGCATCGGCACCGGCGGCGGCTTCGCCATCCGCATCCAGGATCGACAGGGGCGCGGTCCCGAGTTGCTCGGAGCTGCCACGGACGAACTCGTGGCCGCCGCGCGGAAGTCGCCAAACCTAACGTCGGTGTTCTCGCCGTTCACGGCGAATACGCCGCAGCTATTCGTCGACATCGATCGCGTGAGGGCGCAGAAGCTCGGTGTTCCCATCGCCAGCATTAACGATACGATCCAAACCTACTTCGGTTCGACCTATGTCAACGATTTCAACCTGTTTGGGCGCACCTATCATGTCACCGCGCAGGCCGATCTGCCATTCCGAAGAGAGGCCTCTGATTTGGCGCGGCTGCGTACCCGCAACGCGGCCGGTGACATGGTTATGCTGGGGAGCGTAGTAGACTTCAAGGATATCTCCGGGCCCGATCGTGTCGCGCGCTACAATCTCTACTCAGCATCCGAGCTGCAGGGCGAGCCGGCGCCAGGCGTGAGCTCGAAGACCGCGCTCAACACCATCAAGCTATTGGCCGACAAAACATTACCGAGCGGTTTTTCTTTCGAATGGACCGATCTGTCCTATCAACAGGTGACGGGTGGCAATGCCGGACTGTATGTGTTTCCGATCTGTGTGCTGTTCGTCTATCTGGTGCTGGCGGCGCAGTACGGCAGTTGGACGCTACCACTCGCGGTGATCCTGATCGTGCCGATGTGCCTCTTCGCGGCCACCATCGGCGTGCGCATCATGGGCGAGGACATTAACATCCTGACCCAGATCGGCTTCGTGGTGCTGGTGGGACTTGCGGCCAAAAACGCGATCCTGATCGTCGAGTTCGCGCGGGACATCGAGCTTGAAGGCAAACCGCGCCTGGAGGCGGTGATCGAGGCCTGCCGGTTGCGACTGCGGCCGATCTTGATGACCTCGTTCGCCTTCATCCTCGGCGTGCTGCCGCTCGTCGTGTCCACCGGTCCGGGATCGGAGATGCGCCAGGCCGTCGGCGTCGCCGTGTTCTTCGGTATGCTCGGAGTTACGTTGTTCGGCCTAATCTTCACGCCGATCTTCTACATGGTCGTGCGCAACCTCGCGGAAGGAAAGGATGAGCGCAAGCCGACCCATGCGATGGCCGCCGCGGCGGAGTGAGTTGCGGTTACGCCGATCGAGATGAAGCCAGAACAGCCGCCGCTGAAGAGGCAAATGACCGAGGAGAGAATTCCCATGAAGGCGATCATTGTGACGGACCGGGCTACGGGAACGGCCGGTATGAAGCTGGTGGAGCGACCCGAGCCGCAGGCAGCGATAAATGACGTCGTCGTTCAGGTTCATGCGTCTGGATTCACGTGGGATGAGCTGACGTGGCCCCCGACCTGGACCGATCGCCTCGATCATGACCGAACACCGTCGATCCCTGGGCACGAGTTGGCCGGAGTGGTCACCGCGCTCGGCTACGGCACGACGGGGCTGTCAGTGGGACAGCGGGTGTTCGGCCTCACGGACTGGTATCGCGACGGCACACTGGCTGAGTATGTCGCGGTCGAGGCGCGCAACCTCGCGGCGCTCCCCGGCGACGTCGATTTCACCGTGGGCGCGAGCCTGCCGATGCCGGGCCTGACCGCGTGGCAGGGACTGTTCGAGCACGGCCGCCTTCAGGCGGGGCAGAGCGTCCTGGCGCACGGCGCGCTGGCGTAGTCGGTTCGATGGTGACCCAGCTCGCACGAGAGGCCGGTGCCTACGTCATCGGCACGGGACGTGCCGCCGACCGTCAGAAAGCGCTCGACTTCGGCGCGCAGGAGTTCGTCGACCTCGAGAACGATGTTTTGGAAGACGTCGGTCCAATCGATCTGGTTTTCGATGTCTTCGGCGGCGACATCGGAAAGCGGTCGGCGCGGCTGGTTCGAGCCGGAGGAACCCTTGTTTCAATCGTCGGGCCAAGCGAGGAACGGCCCGCCAACGGCTTGGCAGTCGATTTCGTCGTCGAGTCCGATCGTGCCCAACTGCGTGAGATCGTCCAGCGAGTACGGGACGGGCGACTGCGGACGAACATTGGCAACATCGCGACCCTCGACGATGCCGTCGCTTCTTTCAACCGGACCGAGCGACGCAAGGGGAAGACTATCATCCGCGTTCGTCCGTAGGGACCCGTGCCCCTTGATGCATGCAGCCGGCCGGCGCGGTCCGGGTCGACCGCCTGCGTCTTATCAGCCCTAGCCACCACGAGGCATCCATGGTTTTCACGTTAAAGATCAACGGCACACCCCATGAGATCGATGTCGACGACGACACCCCGCTGCTGTGGGTGCTCCGCGATGTGCTCGGTATGACCGGGACCAAGTTCGGCTGCGGCCAGGCGCTGTGCGGCGCCTGCACCGTGCATGTCGACGGCCAGCCGGTCCGCTCCTGCCAAACACTGGTCGACAGCGTTGGCGACAGCTCGGTCACCACGATCGAGGCGATCGGCCAGGCGCCGCAGGGTGCAGCCTTGCAGAAGGCATGGCTGGAGCTGGAGGTGGCGCAGTGCGGCTACTGTCAGTCCGGCCAGATCATGTCGGCGGCTGCGCTCCTGAAGGATACGCCGAAGCCGACGGATAATGACATTGACGCCGCCATGTCGGGGAACGTCTGCCGATGCGGCACCTATCAGCGCATCCGCGCTGCGATAAGACACGCTGCGGGAGTTTGACATCATGAAAGGACCTATTACGAGAGAGCAGATCGTCGATGGAACGGCGATGTCGCGGCGCGCTCTTCTACAGGGCGCAGGCTTGCTGCTTGGTTTTGCGCTGACCGGTGCAAGCACGGAATCCGTCTTCGCGGCGCCTGCTTCGCGGGTGGTCGAAAATGAGGTCACGGGTGCGTTCGCGCCGAATGGATTTATACGGATCAATCCAACCGGCGACGTGACCCTGGTCATACCGATGGCCGAGATGGGACAGGGGGTTTACACTGCGCTCTCGATGCTTCTGGCTGAAGAACTGGAAGTGAAGCTTGACCAAATTCAGGTTCAGCATGCACCGGCAAATGATACGCTTTACGCCAACTCGTTCCTGCACATTCAAACTACAGGTGCTTCCTCCTCTGTACGTGCCTTCTGGACGCCGCTACGCCAGGCAGGGGCGGTGGGCCGCAATCTGTTGATTGCGGCTGCCGCAAAGCGCTGGAATGTCGATCCAGCGACTTGCCGAGCCAAGGATGGCGTAGTTTTCGATGCCTCAGGCTCGAAGCATCTGACCTACGGCGCACTTGCGAAGGCTGCGGCGAAATTGCCCGTGCCGCCTGCGGCAAACGTGAAATTAAAGGATCCAAAAGGATTTCGCCTGATCGGCACGCGTGCCAAGCGCGTGGATTCATCTATAAAGGTCGATGGGCGTGCGCTCTACGGCATCGACACGCGATTGCCGGGAATGAAGGTTGCGGCGGTTGCTATTTCGCCCGTACTCGGTGGCAAGGCGAAAACCGTGGACGAGAAGGCAGCACTGGCGGTGAAGGGCGTCCGACAGGTGATCAATATCGATGAAGCGGTTGCTGTAGTGGCGGATCACTTCGGTGCGGCTAAGAAGGGGCTCAAGGCTGCCACCATCACGTGGGACGATGGGCCGAATGGCAAGATCAGCAACGCCGACATCGTCAAACAATTGGAGCAAGCATCCCAAAAGCCGGGCGCGGTCGCCCGCAATGATGGCGATGCAGGGCAGGCTCTTGCGAAGGCGGCGCAACGGCTTGACGCCATTTATCAGGTACCTTTCCTCGCCCACGCGGCGATGGAGCCGATGAATTGCACCGTTCATCTGCAGAAGCATCGTTGCGACATCTGGGTTGGGACGCAGGCGATGGCGCTCACACAGTCTCTGGTCGTCGAACTCACCGGCCTGCCAAAGGATGCGATCAAAATTCACAATCATCTGATTGGCGGTGGCTTCGGCCGACGGCTGGAGGCGGACGGCACGGTGCTGGCCGTCAAGATCGCCAAGCACGTCGATGGCCCAGTGAAGGTGATCTGGAGCCGCGAGGAAGACATCCAGCACGACATGTATCGGCCATACTACTTCGATCGGCTATCGGCTGCGCTTGATGCGGCCGGCAAGCCAATCGCTTGGACGCATCGGATCGCCGGCTCCTCGATTACCGCTCGATATATTCCCTCTTGGTTCAAGGATGGAGTAGACCTCGATGCCGTAGAATGCGCGGTCGGGCCTTATGCGCTGCCCAATATCCACGTGGACTATGTCCGGGTCGAACCCCCGGGTGTTCGGACTGCTTTTTGGCGCGGCGTCGGACCGACTCACAATGTCTTTGTAGTCGAAAGCTTCATGGATGAGCTCTCGCACGCCGCGAAACAGGATCCTGTCGCTTATCGCAAAGAATTGCTTAGTCACAATCCGCGAGCGCTTGCTGTTCTGTCCCTTGCTGCGGAAAAAGCAGGTTGGGGATCGCCACTTCCAGCCCGGAATGGCCGCGGGATTTCGGTACAATTCGCATTCGGAAGTTACTTGTCGGCGGTCGCCAAGGTGGAAGTGGCGGCCGACGGCTCTGTCAAGATCAAGCGGATCGTCTGTGCGGTTGATTGTGGCATGTGCGTCAATCCCGATACGATCGAAGCACAGGTTCAGGGCGGAACGATTTTCGGGCTAACCGCCGCGCTTCATGGCTCGATCACTTTCAAGGATGGGCGCGTCGAGCAGAGCAATTTCGATGACTATCTGCCGATGCGCATCGACGAAGTGCCGGTGGTGGAGACGCACTTGATTAGGAACGCAGAAGCTCCAGGTGGCATCGGTGAAGCTCCGACAGCCATTGTCAGTGCTGCCGTGACTAATGCGATCTTCGCCGCTACCGGCAAGCGTGTGCGCAGCCTGCCGATCGATACGGATTCGCTGAAGTCGTCGTCATAGTCCTTGCCTATCCCGGCGCGCCGCAGCGTGCGCGAGGACGATGGTGCAGAGCCGAGTGGGCCCAAACGAGACGATTCCGTGAAATGCACCATTCAAGGGCTGGGCTCACATGGTGCGGCGCTGCCAGAGCTGACTTGTCAACTCTGCACTCAGATCCCAGACGTAGGGGCTCGTCTGCACCATGTCCAAAAGTTGCTGGATGAACTGTTGTAGGCCAGCCCACTCCGGGCCTGGTGAAGTCTATCAGCTTAACGATAGCAAGCGTTCGAACCTGCTGCCGGTCGTCGCTCAAGCCAATCTCGACGCTGGGCAGCCGTTTGATGTCGCAGCCTACGGCCCCCGCACAGGACGCCGCAATTTGCACCTGCGCCAGGACGCTTATGCGAGCGCGGTCAATTATCGCGGCTCCCAACTCGCTTACAGTAGCCTCGAATTCAACTTCGCTTTGCAGTTCGCCGATGATCTAAGTAACTCGCTCACCATCGGCATCCCGTAAACTTGCTTCCTTGCCTGAAGGGCTTCGGCCCGTGCCGCACTGCGCCCGCCTCTCACGAGTAGTCACCACCGCTCTGCTGAGAGAGGTTGCCGAGATAGTCTCGCTTCCCGATCTTCGCTCCGAGTTGCCGCAGAATCGCGTGCGCAATCGAGATGTGGAAAAAGAAGTCCGGTAGCACGAGGTGCCGGATATAGTCGTCGCCGCCGAACCAGCCGCGAGCAATAGGCGGCGTAAGTTCGTATGTGTGGGACTGCGCACCGGCCATCTCATTCGGCTGAACATTTTGCAGGAAGGCTCGAGTCTCAGTGAGACGTTGCTTCAACGCGGGATACACTATCGGGGTGTTACGGAATGCCGGTCGATCGTGTTGCATCAAGTTCGCCATATGCCTCTCGACCTTGTTACAGCTTACCGAGAATTGCTCTCCGAAAGTGAGCATGTCGGGCGCGAGACGCTTGCCAAGAATCCGTCCCGCCTCAAGCCCCTTGGACAATTCGAGCGCCTTGGCGTGATCGAGATAATCGTCCATTACGTTCAGTCCATGTACCATGACGGGAACTGTGATTTCGTAGACCGAGAATGACACGCTGATTTCCTCGCGCTCATTTGTAGTCCGCACGTCAGTCGGACCCGATAGCTCGATAAGTGAAGTGAGTGGTTACCACTCTGCGCATGCGGCCGCTCAATGAAATCGTAGCCTTTGCTGCTCGCGCGGCGAGGCGCAACGTCTTGGAGCCAGGTCGAGCCTCCGCGCTTGTTCGGCCTGCGTAGCGGATCTCAACATCGGACGGGGCCGGCGTAATTGGAAATACCATTTGGGCATGCATTTCATGATTAAGGGAAATAGTCGCCTAGGAGCCTAACACACGCGCGCGCATCTTGCCCTCATCGATCGGCCATCGAGAAGTGCGCTATACTCGCGGTGTAGGGCGGCGTAGAAGGACATGAAGGGCGCTTCGCGATCACTGGTTTCCCGCGACTCGCAACGTTTCGAAAACGCCACCCGCCTATCGTGATGCGTGTCCCAGGCCATTCAGCTCCTGCGGGAGTGGAGCAGAACGATGCGCCTGTCTTCGACTTTGTGGTAGGCCACTGCGAGGCCACTGTCGCCGAGGGCATTTCAAAGCGGCTCATGGCCGCTTGTCCGGATTTTTCTTTCCACGTACCGTCTCCTTCGCTCATCAGACACGGGATCAGGCAATTCGGATGCCTGCGCAGACGAGGCGGCAGTAAAAAGATGCTTAGACGTTCAACTGGGCCGTCCGCTGCCAAGGTCTCGCCAAACGATCCGCTACTTCAGCGTCGCAAGATAGGCATCGAGGTCAGCCCGGTCCGTCGGGTTCTTGAGCCCGGCGTAGGGCATCTTGTTTCCGGGAACTACCTTCTGGGGCGATTCCAGATACGCATCGAGGATCTTCGTATCCCAGACAATATCGGACTTCCTCATCGCGTCACTGTAGGGGAACCCGGGAGCCGTACCCGCCTTTCTGCCGATGATTCCTCCCAGGCCAGGCCCGACACGATTGGCCTGATCGGTAGCGTGGCACGTTGCGCAAGCTTGGAAGACGGTCTTTCCGTGCGCGGCGTCCTGCGCGTGGCTTGGATTGGCGGCGGCTCCCGCAAACAAGAGAGCCGCGAGAATCGCACGAAGTGTTCCTGCGCTGTTCATTACGAACATCCTTTTTTGATCGGGATCAGGGGTGGCGCGGCTGCGCGAAATCGTTGAGATCGTCTCCGAGTCGAAGCGCCTAGCAGATCAAATAGGCGCGGCTACAGCCGGGCCTACATGGGTACTTTCATCGCGCATCCTTCGCTGCCCGCACGCGTCACGACGAATCGCGCGATAGTTTCAGTCCTTAACGGGAGGGCCGCGTGCGCTCGGCCGCCCGCCACACCGAAAGATCGGATACAGGAGACAAAATGAGAAATTCCTTTTGGACATGCATTCGATAGGCGTGAGATATCGTCCAAGAGGCCTGTGGGCGGCTGCGATCGGGCCCGACAGCGATCAGCCGTCGAAGAATGTGCTGGTACTCTTGATGCCGTGGCGTAGGACGATGTAAAAAGGGCAATTCGCGATCACTCCCCGTCGGGTTGCTTCGAAACGCCATGCGCGAGCACTCCTTCCAGCTCGAGCTTCGGATAATGGATCCGGCTCGGGCGCTTCATGGGGAAACAGGTAGGGACCAAATCGGCCCGGATTGGCTTCGGCGTGACAATGGCGATCGAAACGACGAGATCGCGACAATTGCGCACCTTGAACCGCGGTAATACTCACCCGCGCGCGGCTTTTGAGCTGGAACGTGCCCATCCTGCTCGTCTTATGATTCGTCGCGTACGAGTTGCGAGGGGGCAGTCCGCGGTGACAGCACGACCTGCGGGGCCGACAACCCGTGCCAACGATCGGTCCGTGACGAAGCCAGCTGTGCGATGGCGGTTCGGGGCTTCCTGACGCGCGTCGGCGTGCATTCGCGGGAATTCATAAAGTTTCCAAGTCGTTGAGACGCTCAGCGGGCTCATTCATGTTACGGCTGAATATATCTAATTCGGCTATCGCCACTACTGGGTCAGCCGCAAGTGGCTATTTGTCCTGCGTGTTCAGTCGAAGACAACGAAGACCGAACCAATTAAAATCCCAGATCAGGTTAAGGCGCGGAAGGACCCTTCGCTCGGTCGCGAGATTGGCTGCTTGCGAGATGTGTTCTCTCGCCGCCTCGAGCTGAGCTCATGAACCTGAGCAACATAAAGGCGTTTTGGACGTGGCAGGTGAGCCGTTCTGGCGTATATCGCGACAAGACCTCGACAAGTTGATGGCCACATTGGACGTCACCTTCGTCAAGCTATCGCAATGCGTGCTTGCGACGGGGGCTCACCTGGCCGTCGCCTGCGCGGATGCCACCACCATCCACTACTGTCTTCGAGGCGTCGGGTTCATTCTCTTGGACGGTGAAGCGCCCATCCCCCTGACGCCGCATACACTGGTGATAGCCCCGCCTGGACGAGCAATGACAATTGTCGCCACGGAGCGCCCGACCACACTGCGGAAGGTCGGCAAGGGCGACGACGGCCTCTTCGCGCCCGGCTCGTCGTACCGGCACACCATCGGCGATGGCAAGCCGACACTGGCGCTTGCGTGCGGCACGTTTCGAGCCACCTACGGCCCGGCACTGGACTTGTTTGCATCGCTTGCAACGCCCATTGTCGAGACGTTCAACGTACATGACCAACTCGACCAGATGATAGCCTGCGCAATAACCGAGCTCGCGGCCCAGGACGTCGGTGTGGGACCAATGTCGGCGGCGCTGCTGAAGCTCGTGTTGCTCGCGCTGCTTCGACGTTGCCTAGTCTCGACGAAAACGTGGGTGGAGCGCTTCGCGATCTTAAGCGACCCGCCGATCGCACGAGCTTTCGCCGAGATGGCCTCGCGCCCCTCCTTTCCGCACACCGTACAAAGTCTATCCCACGCCGTCGGTCTCAGCCGCTCAGCTTTCATGGCGCGGTTCTCAACTGCCTTCGGTGAGGCGCCCATGTCACTCCTGCGCCGCCTTAGGATGCGCCTCGCTGCTGACCTGCTCTCAGCCAACGCGCTATCGATCGACCAGGTCGCCCTAAACGTCGGCTACCAGAGCCGGAGCAGCTTTACGCGCAGTTTTCGTCGGTACTACGGCAGCGACCCTTCAGAATACCGCTCCAAAGCGCAGAGCGCACGGTCCTCAAGGGCTGCTCCAACTGAAGATGCGATCGAGCAATCCGATGCCGCGTGAGAATTTCGTCCGCAAGAGCGTTGGCGCCGCCGCCGGCGAGCTCATTGCGGCCTAGTGATGACACCCGAGCTCGATCAACTCAGTGCCCTCTCGGGTCGGGGCGCGAGCTAAGCGTCGACATCTCCCGCGGCGCGCTGCTCGTGGAGGTCGCTCCGGCATCTCGTAGAACGAATTCTACGGAATCTCGACCTTCAACGAGTTGACGCCACGGCTGCATCGCGCATCCAGTCGAGGCTCGGTGCGGATTCAGGCGAGCGTCTTAGCTCGTTTGCACCGCGTAAGCCCTCGGGCCGTGAGATCGATGCGCTGGAAGCCGCTCGCCCTCTGCGTGCTCGCCGGCGCGGGCGCGCTCGCCATCTCCGGGAGCCTTTCGTGCGGCATTTCCTTCTGGGGGACTTCGATCGACCAGTCTCGAAACCGCGCGACTTTGATAAAAGCGTCCAGCGCCGGCGAGTAGCGGCGCCCCTGCACGGCCAGCAGCCGCACCTCCCGCGAAATCGGGTCGCCTTCGAGCGGAATAGTCTTGAGCGTCGGAAGGCATGGCATGTGCTCGGGCGCGAGTACCACGCCGAAGCCAGCGGCGGCCAGGTACTGGAGGTGCAAGTCGTGACCGCTGCGGTGGCCCAGATGCGGCGGTTCCTTGGGGAAATACAACCGTTGAATCTTTGGGAGGACGTCGCATCCGACGCGCTCCAGCAAGACGGTCTCGCGGAGGTCGTCAATTCCGATCAAGGGGCGATTTGCGAGCTGGTGTGTCGGCGCCAGCACCGCGACGTAGCGCTCTTCGAAGAGCAACCAGTCGTCGATGCGGGTGGGTATGTCCTGCACGTCCCCGACGATTGCGGCACTGATCTCCCCCTCAAGCAGCAGGTCGATGAGCTTCTCCGCCGTGCCCTCGCACAGCTCGACATTAAGTCCTGCGACGAACCTTGCAATCTCAGTGATCAGATCGAGAATGAGCGAAGCCGAGATAGAGGGGGCGAGGCCGATCTTGAGTGGCGCGATCTCCTTGCGTTGAAATTCTTTAGCTCTGCGACGTGCTGTTTCTGCCGAGGCCAGTGTGCGCGCCAGCATCGGAAGAACCTCCTTCCCGAGGTCGGTGAGCTGCGTCAGCTGGCGCTCGCGATAAATTAATGGGCCCCCAAGTGCCTGCTCCAGCTTCTGGATCCCCTTGGTCAAAGCGGGCTGTGTTACATTGCACTGCTCGGCCGCGCGGGTGAAGTTAAGCGTGGATGCGACCGCGAGGAAATAGCGAACTTGATGAAGCTCCATGGGTCTCCGATAACTTGCTCCTGTCTATGCACTTGACGCCGTGACGGGGGGCCGCCGAAATGACGGCATATGGATGCCACTTGCATGCACACGTTGGAACGGCTCAGTCTATTGGTTTGGACGCACGGACACGCTTTCTGGAGGCTCTGAGAGCCGGGCTAGTGCGCAGCGAGGTGGGCGGAGCTCCCTGACGAGGAAATCGGCAAACCCCTCACGAAAAGCGCATTCAGTTCTATCGAGCCGAAATCCCATTCAGGCAGCACCCGCACGAGCTGCCCAGTCTCCAGCTCTGCCCGCACGCTGATTTCGCCCGACGCGGCAATCCCTAGCCCGGCGACGGCGCTTGCTGTGGCTCCTTCGCTGGTGGTGATCGCGAGCTGACTCTCAACGCGCTCGGAGGTGATACGGCCGTCTTTTAAGGAGAAGGTCGGCGATGAGTGCGCCGGACTGACGATCACCGAGTGGTGCGCGAGGTCCGAGAGCGTGTTGGGCGCGCCGTGCTCTCGCAGGTAGTCCGGAGGGGCCACAGTACCCTCGGAAGCCGCATGATTGATCATTTTAGCAAGAATGAGGGATTTGCCCGCCGTACTCGCCACGGCGGCCGCCGCTTAAGGGCTAGCTAGAGGCGAAAATCCGCGTCACGAATCTGATCCGAACGTTCCATTGAGCCGATCCTCATCGACGAGTGCGCCCTCTCCCCGCGACAAGGCGCGCCTCAGCCCTCCCAGCGACGGTCGGCTGGCAACTCCAAGACGAAATATAGTTTTTCCTTCAACCGGCCTCATCGAAAATAATGGAACCTAGCGTCGCCCGCTCATCGTGTACGGGCCGAAAATCGGTTTCGCGCGAAGGTGCGAGCCTGATTGCGAAGAAAATCCCGCATGGATTGTGGGCGTCCGCCGGAAGGAAAGCAGTCGCAGGATATCGAAGCGGACGAACTCTACGATTTGTTCGAGTGCATTAAACCTTCGGATCGTCGTCCCGCGCCCTTTTGGGTGTCCGAGCTCAACCGGCGCTCAATTGAGCCGCTCGTGACAATTGCCTTAGGCTTGGCGCAACGGAGATCAAAGAAAGACCTGGATGCGTTATCGCCCGGCCGAAATGCAAGTCCCTCGCAACACCTGCCATTCTGGAAACTGATCATGAGAAGAATCACTGTTCTCGTCGCCTCTGCTCTGATCATTGCGTCTACTAATGGCGGGCCTGCCGCAGAGTCCAACTTAAACAAGGATGTTAACGCCGCTCGCGCGGCCTTGGCTACGGTGCACAGCAAACCCGCCAATGCGGCCGACAAAGACGAGGCTTGCCGCGTCTACGTCGCCTCATTCTATCAGTCCGCGATGCTGCGGCAAGCCGCTGCTGGCGGCGTCGACCGCGCGAGGGTGTTAACTGCGCTCGATTCCCTGATCAATATTTTCAACGATCTGTTGGCGCCGAAATGCGGCGGTTGACCCTCACTGTTCTCTGACAATGACAATGGGCGCGGGGCCGCAGATGATCGTATTCCCGTTGACAACCCCCTGGATATGGTTTGAGGCCGCCATGGCAGTTCACTCAATCTCCAACACTACACTCCACAATTTGGTCGCAGGTCCCACGATCTTTATCTGCGACGAGTGCGTCGAGCTCTGCAGGGACGTTATCCGTGAGAAGCACAAGTCCTCGCTGGTCAAGTCGCGCGACGGCATTCCGCCGCCGAAGGAAATCTGCGAGGTGCTCGATGACTACGTCATCGGCCAGAGCCATGCGAAGAAGGTCCTGTCGGTCGCGGTGCACAACCACTACAAGCGCCTCAACCACCAGACCAAGCACAACGACGTCGAGCTCGCGAAGTCGAACATCCTGCTGATCGGTCTGACCGGTTCGGGCAAGACGCTGCTCGCGCAGACGCTCGCCCGCATCCTGGACGTGCCGTTCACGATGGCCGACGCGACGACGCTGACCGAAGCCGGCTATGTCGGCGAGGACGTCGAGAATATCATCCTGAAGCTGCTTCAGGCCGCCGACTACAATGTCGAGCGCGCCCAGCGCGGCATCGTCTACATCGACGAAATCGACAAGATCAGCCGCAAGTCCGACAACCCCTCGATCACGCGTGATGTGTCGGGTGAGGGCGTGCAGCAGGCGTTGCTCAAGATCATGGAAGGCACGGTGGCTTCGGTGCCGCCGCAGGGCGGCCGCAAGCATCCGCAGCAGGAGTTCCTGCAGGTGGATACCACCAACATCCTGTTCATCTGCGGCGGTGCGTTCGCCGGCCTCGGGAAAGTCATCTCGGCGCGCGGTCGGTCGACCTCGATCGGCTTCGGCGCCCAGGTGCTCGCGCCGGAGGATCGCCGGACCGGCGAGATCTTCCGTCACGTCGAGCCTGAGGACCTCTTGAAGTACGGCCTCATCCCCGAATTCGTCGGCCGTCTGCCGGTCGTGGCGACGCTGGAGGATCTGGACGAGACCTCGCTGAAGAAGATCCTGACCGAGCCGAAGAACGCGCTGGTGAAGCAGTACCAGCGGCTGTTCGAGATGGAGAATATCGAGCTGACCTTCGCCGACGAGGCGCTTGGCGCGGTCGCCCGCAAGGCGATCGAGCGCAAGACCGGCGCGCGGGGCCTGCGCTCGATCCTCGAGGCGATCCTGCTCGAGACCATGTTCGACCTGCCGGGCCTGGAGGGTGTGGAAGAAGTCGTGATTTCCCGCGAAGTCGTGGAAGGCACGGCGCGGCCGCACTACATCTATGCGGATCGCTCGGGGCGCACGGTGGGAAGCAGCGCTATAGCGTACTAACTCGACCGGGCCAAACGACTGACGCCTACAACATCCGATCCGTTACTTGTTCTTCCCCCTCGTTTGCTACTGCTCCGGTGCCCAAATCGACGTCAACGAACCTAAATCGCTAAATAGTACGATAATGTACTGTGATAGGAGTGAAACATGGGTGAGATCATTCGATTTGCACCAAAGTCGGCGCGAGAGCGAGCTCGCCTTGTTCGAGAAGCTCGAGCGATTTATGACAGCGTCTTCCCGCCGTCTGAATGCGCCTGCGACCAGCCGGACAATGCATGCGCAAGCCACATGCGCGTGGACGCAGACATCGATCACGGCGATGGGGACGCATCATGATCGCGATCATCGCCGTACTCTGCAGCTTGTCTTCTCCCGCAAATTGCCACGAGCAGACCGTCACCACCTCGAACTTCGCCGACATCTCGATGCAGTCCTGCCTGATGGGCGCACCGCAGCTTGCCGACTGGATGAATCAGTATCCGACCGAGCGCCTCGCAGCATGGCGCTGCGTGCTCGGTAAAAAGGATGGCAGGGGCGCTTAGGGTCCCCAGGGCCGATTTTGTTCCTCAAATAGTTCCGCGACTCCGCGCTCGATCCGCGAGGAGTCAATTTGCTTGGGTCCAGGCCGGCATGAGGAAACTCGCCAGGACTGGGATGAGATAAGCGCGGCCGAGCTCGACCAAGGCGGTCATGATCAGTTTTCTGGTCGGAGCGAAGTATTCGCCGTAGGCGGCAGCTAAGCTGTCACGTCAGCGACATACAGATGACCACCTGTGCGCCCGCCGTGGCTCTTTGGCCATCTCCAGTGACGATGTGGATGCCCACGACGCCGCGACGATGTCATGCCCCCTGGAATAGAACGATCTTCGAGCTAATGATGCCTATGCCGCCGATCACTATCTCCACAGGTTACTTTTCCTCGACGGTCGCGGGACGGTCATATTGTTTCGATACGCCACCGAGGAGCTGCAGGCTCTTCCTGGCACGTCCAGTAGAAAGTAAAGAAGGAAACTTCGTAAACGCGCCCATGGAAGCTCCCACCGTCGCGGTTGAGGCGTCGCGGGTTCGATGAGCGCGGTAAGCGCCTTGTCATTGGTGTCGAGGCAGTAGACAGCGAGCAGCCTCGCGCCCGAACTCACATCAGCGTGGGGCGGCCATCGATAAGGCTGCGCTACGCCGGGTCGAGATAATGGTTCGGATCTTCGCGGACTTTCTACCTCTGGGTATCGACTGGTCGTTCGGAGCCGGCACTTATGCCCCGATGGGCTTCACACTGTACTTTTGATAGTAGGTGCTCCTGATTTCGTCCTGACTTCGAGGAGGGCGGGAGAAGACATGGGCTGGAGATAGCAACGGGCTGATTGAACTGGTTTCGATTTTGACAACGTGATCGACAGGATACTCTAGGCCATTCGTCGCCCGAACCCAGTCGGCGATCATCAAGGACTCGCCATCTTCTGGCGGCAGTATCAACGCACGGCCCTTGAATCGGTAGCCGCGCCTCTGGAAGATGTCGACTACGTTAATTTCGACAGCGGGATTGCGCTTCAAGTTCAATATCGTCCGAGGCGAGGCGATGTCGGCGAAGTACAGAACGCCATTTCGTACCGTCAAAGACGCCTTCGGGGAAAGATTTGGCGTTCCATCCTCGTTGACTGTCGCCACAAACGACAATATCGCCTGTTTGATGATTGCCTCCATGTCGGCAGTGATTTCAATCATAGATAACATATCCTTGTTCTTCGCGAGCGCTTCTAGCCAGCTGTCACTTGCAGCCCGCGTTGCACCGCCGGCCGCGCGAGGCCACGGGTGAGCCACGCCTGCACATGAAGAAAGCGGTCGAAGCCGACGAGATCGCGTGCTTCGTAGAAGCCGATCAAATTGCGCACCCAGCCCAGCAGCGAAATGTCGGCGATGCTGTAGTCGGCCCCCATCACCCAGTCCCGGCCCGCGAGCCGTTGGTCCAGGACACCGAGCAGCCGCGCTGATTCGGTCGCGTAGCGGTCCCGCGGGCGCTTGTCTTCATAGGCCTTACCGGCGAATTTGTTGAAGAACCCGACCTGGCCGAACATCGGCCCCACTCCGCCCATCTGCCACATCACCCACTGGATCGTTTCATAGCGGGTGTTTGGATCGGCCGAGATGAATTGTCCGGTCTTGTCGGCAAGGTAGAGGAGGATCGCGCCCGATTCGAACAGCGCGAGCGGTGTTCCGCTAGGCCCATCAGGGTCGTAGATTGCGGGAATCTTTCCGTTGGGGTTGAGCGCGAGAAAGGCCGGATCCTGGGTTTCGTTCGCCATGATGTCGATGCGGTGCGGCTCGTAAGGAAGGCTCGTTTCCTCAAGCATGAGGCCGACCTTCACTCCGTTGGGCGTGGAAGTGGAAAAAAGTTGCAGTCGATCGGGATACTGCGCCGGCCAGCGCGCAAAAATTGGATGATCAACGGTCACTTTCTTCCTCCTAGATAAGCGGGCCGCGCCGGGCCGGGGCAAAGGCGAATCCTCCGCCAGGATGCGAGCCGAGCTAGCATGGGTACCCGGGCACGACCCTGGAAATCAGCTGAGAGACGACGGGATGGATGGGCGCTGCCTGCCCCACGCACCGGCCCGCGGGGAAAGCGCCGACAATGCATGTCGGAGCGGAGAACCGCTCGCCTTCGCTGCTTCCTCACGGACGAACTCGGATGATCGTTTTCCCGCTGATCCGCCGCGTCGGATTGAAGGCGGCGACTGCCTCGTCAAGGGTCGCGATCTTGCCGATGTTTGTACGCAGTCGTCCGTCCCGTACCCGCTGGACGATCTCACCCAGTTGCGCGCGATCGGACACCAGAACAAAGTCGATCGCCAAGCCGTCGGCGGGCCGCGCTTCGGTCGGCCCGGCGATGGTTACCAACGTTCCTCCGGCTCGAACCAGGCCGGCGGACCGCTTACCGATCTCGCCCCCGATGACGTCGAAAACCAGATGGACTCTGCCGACGCCTTCGAGATCGTCGTTCTCGAGGTCGACGAACTCCTGCGCGCCGAAGTCGAGCGCTTTCTTACGGTCGGCGGCACGTCCCGTGCCGATGACGTAGGCACCGGCCTCTCGTGCGAGCTGCGTCACCATCGAGCCGACCGCGCCGGCCGCGCCGTGCACGAGAACGCTCTGCCCCGCCTGAAGGCGGCCGTGCACGAACAGTCCCTGCCAAGCAGTCAGGCCCGGCATCGCTACGGCCGCCCCCACCGAGAACTCGACGTCGCCTGGCAGCGGTGCGAGATTGCGTGCCTCCACTGCCACATACTCGGCAAGGGTGCCGCCGCGATACGAGTCCGAGAGACCGAACACCCGTTGTCCTACCGACAGTCCGGTCGTGCCATAGCCGAGAGCGGTGACAATACCTGCCAGCTCCTGGCCGGGAATCGTCGGCGACCGGTCACGGTCGAGGCGATCGGTCCAGGTCGAAGGCCACGTCAGCTCGCCCGTGGTGAATCCAGACGCATGAACCTGAACGAGGACGTCATTTATCGCTGCCTGCGGCTCGGGTCGCTCCACCAGCTTCATCCCGGCCGTTCCCGCAGCCTGGTCCGTCACAACGATCGCTTTCATGGGAATGATCTCCTCTGTCATTCGTCTCATTGCTGGGTATGTTGCGGCGATAATCTGCGCTTCAATCCGGATAAAGCGGCGCCCAGGACAGCGACGATTCTCATGACACTGTTCCCTGTACTGGTGAACCGCTAGCGGTCGAGCCGTCGGACGTGCTCTTCCCGGTCCTGTCGGTGTGCGGATTGCGCGCACCGAGAAGGGTAAATAGGGTGGCCACAGCGGCAAGTCCGCCGTATCCGAGCGTGATCTGCGGAAGCGAGAACAGGTTGGAAAGTTGCCCGGAGATGAGGCTCGGGAAGGCGGCGCCGCTGTAGCAGAGAAGGTAGATCGCGCTGAAGATTGGTGCCCGTTCGGCGAGCGTGCTGCCGTGCAGCAAGCCGCGTGTGGCGGCGCTGATGGCGATGCCCTGGCCGGCACCGGCAACCATGGTCGCGGTGATGAACAATACCAGTGTGCCGGCTAAGATTGCAGTGCTGATGCCGATCATTCCGGCCGCGAAGGTGATCATACCAACGCGTTGGGCTACCGCGGATGTGAACCAGCCACCAATGGGAGCGCCGAGAACGCTGGGGGTCATATAGGCAGCGAACACTAGCCCGAGGATCAACGGGCTGCGGGTGTGGAGTTCATCTTGTACAAGCGCAGGCATGAACGCTTGGTAGAAGCCCCCGCTGGCCCAAGTGGTCAGAAACACCGCCGCCGCGACAGGGAGCAGATGCCTGACCCGCGCCGGTACGCTAACCTGGGGTAACAGCGATCGCCAAGCGCCCGGAGTCGGAGTTGCTGTTTCCGGACTGATTGCGACGAGTGCAACAGACAGTAATAGGAAGCAAACGCAGACGATATAGATGAGTTCGCGCGGCCAGGGGCCGAACTCAACAAGCGCGCCGGATGCTATGGCACCGATAGCGACGCCGAGCATCGGTCCTTGGCTGGTGACAACGGACGCCAACCATTCCGGTCTGCTGGGTGCCGCATCGACGATGTAGGAGGTCAGACTGCTGCCAGCCAACCCGGTGCCGAGGCCCACGAGGAGCCGACCGGCCAGCAGAGTGTCGATGTCGTGCACATTCAGCAACAGCAGACACCCCAGCAGGAGAAGACCGAGGCTAGTGATCGCAGTGACCCGGCGGCCCAGATGATTGGACAGCCGTCCCAGTACCAACAGTGCGGTTATGGTGCCGACGGCGTACGCGACGACGGCCATCGAAATACCGGCGTTAGTGAACCCGTCTTCTGTCCGGTAGGTGTTGTAAAGGGGGATCGGAGCGGCCGCAGCGGCGAATGAGACCACCAAGGAAACTACCGCTGATAAAAATGCCAGCGGGAGCATTCCGCTCAGGTGAGATCGGCTGATCACTGGTGGCAAGTTTTTCATCGAGTAGCGAATCGGTCGTCTTCCAAAGAATTCGGGCGCGCAGGTCCGAGTTCTCCGGTTGGTTTGCTTCACTAGGTGGCAGTGATATTGGTGCCAAGCTGACGAGTGGCTCCATCGCTGAGAGCTGCCACAGCCGTTCTTTGGTTATTGTCGATCAGGTACTGCCATCGTCGATCCGCGCGGCGTACGACGCCGCTAGCTGAGCCCCCAACGTATTTGCGACTTAGACCTTTGCCATCAATTGACCGATCCAGCACGATCAGGGCGAAATCGCCGGCAACGTACACTTGACGCGCGCTGGCCTTGAGCGGCAAAGCGTACTTGAGATCGCACTCGAGTCGGGCTGCGATTTCGGTGGTAGTAGTTCGTCCGTCACTCGTGATGAGAACGGGCTTTGGGTCATACACTGGCATCATCGCGCTGATCTTGTCGGAGTGAAAACGCTCGAGCAGCGACGTGAGAATGTCTTCGGGTTTGGAAGCGAGCGGATTGGATCCGGACATCAGGGGTCTCCTGCTCGTGTTGGCTGAAACGGTTGTCCTGGTCGTTATTCGACTGAGTGGCTGTCAAGGTCGCAGCGCGGCTCGAAAGTTTCCAATAGCCAGTACTTATGGTTTCCATAGCGGGGGGAATTGTGCGGCGACAGTCCTCAATCCCGTTCTTGGATCAAGACAAGTTGCTTAGCCGCGGCTGTTTCATCTACGTTAACCGAAAGCGTTGATCTTCGGCCGGCGTGGAGCGGTGCTTCTGTGTCCTCCGTCCGATCTGCAGCTACCGGTCGCCCCGATTGACCAAGCAGATTTTTTTGCTGACCTCCAAAGATTAAAGGTCAAGGCTGACTTCCCATGGCGGTCGACACGCAAGCATCTCCTCCTTGTTTGGAGCCTCCGACGCGTACTGGCTTCCTCCACTGAGGGTCTTCCTTCGAGTTTCATGATCATCTGCTCCTGTAATGTCCTCAAGCGACCGGGATGTTTGCCAGTGCACGCTCCCTGTACGCCTGGCCGATAATCGTCCTCATGGTGTGCCCGCAGCGGCCGCATTCGGCGATGCAACCGGGATGCCCATAGATCTGCTTGGCATTGCGCAGCGCGGCGCCAGCCGTGTTCACTGCGTTAGCCTGTCAGGCTGGCTGCCCGCATGGTGGGACCAAGAATGAATGAGCCCAAACTCGCGTCGAAAATGGCCTTTAGGTTCCTTGATTTGCTGGACAGGCGCCTCTCGGTTTCATGCCCAGAGAATGCGTGTTTGCTTGTTCTTCGTCGGAATCGTTCTAAACTTGCGAGGGTCAAGAACGGGCCTCAAGTCTTGGAGTTCATCATGCAGGGCGACCCGAAAGTCATCGAGTATCTCAACAAGGCACTGCGTCACGAGCTCACGGCAATTAATCAGTACTGGCTGCACTACCGCTTCCTGAATAATTGGGGTCTCCTAGAGATGGCTAAGGTCTGGCGCAAGGAGTCCATCGAGGAGATGGAACACGCTGACAAGCTCACCGACCGCATCATCTTCTTCGATGGTTTCCCAAACATGCAGGTGCTCGATCCCCTGCGCATCGGCCAGAACGTCAAGGAGATTATCGAGTGCGATCTCGCCGCGGAGATGAGCGCGCGTGCCCTCTATGAGGAAGCGGCGACCTATTGTGCCACAGCGTAAAGGACTACGTCACGCGCGACCTCTTCAAGAAGCTGATGAGCGATGAGGAACATCACATCGACTTCCTCGAAACCCAGCTCGATCTAATCGGCCGAATCGGCCTCGAGCTCTACGCCCAGAAGCATGTCGGCAGGCTCAAGACCGAAGAGCACTGAATTGGCGCGCCGTCCACGGCAATCGAAGAGCGTGGCGACGAGCAGCTGTAGCGATTGGTGCCGCTCACTTCAGTTATGCTCGATCGCAGGCAACCGTGCGCTTTGCGACCACGACGTTCCAGCGCCGCGGATGCCGGTTCATGGAGGGCCGTGGTTTCGCCACCGGAAAATGACGAGTTTTCCATGATTGCCGACCGGGTCCGTGCAACGAATGGCCCGGGGATTCTGTCCATCCTCTCGTCAGAATTGAAACCACTTCAATTTCACGGCTTCTTTCTCCCGCTCATGTCTTTGCTGATTCGCCTTGGTTAGCCAGGAAGAGATCAGGAACACATATCGTGGGAAATACGAGCCGATCTCCAGGCCGTGGTAATCAGAAGCGCGCTCGGCGCAATACGATATGCTGCGTGGCAATTCAGGTTCTCGAGGTCTTATGTCTCAAGTCGACTGGTTGAGTCATCTCCTGCAAATCATCACCGTTACCGGCCAGCTTGAGGTCCGCTGCGCGTACGGCGCGCCATGGCGTGTTATCTGGCCTAGGGCGGCGGCGAACGAGATCCCCTACCATGTCATAGTCAAGGGCCGGGCGATTTTCGAGGACCCTGAATCGAGAACGGTGCAGGAGCTTGGGAGCGGGGATATCGTGCTGCTCCCTCACGGTTCGGCGCATGTGCTGCACGACGGCAGCGGCAAAACGCCAATCAACACGCACGAAAGCAGGCGCTCCGCAGGATGGATGTTGAGCGAGAACAATGGACGGGGTGAGCAACTCGATCTGCTGTGCGGACGATTTTTCGTCGTGCCACCCCATGATCGATTAGTCCGCAACTACCTGCCAGCAAATCTGGTCGTGCGGGCTCTGAAAAACCACGGGGAAGAGGACATCGCGTCGGCATCGAGTCAACTTTCCGGACTGGTCAGCCTGATGCGAATGGAGTCCGCTGGTGACAGAGCGGGAGGACGCGCCATTCTGAACGCGCTTTCTTCGGTCTTGTTCACGCTGGTTCTCCGCGCCGCGAGCGAAGCCGGCAAATCCACCGAAGGCTTATTGGCCCTTGCTGGCAATCCGAGATTGGCAGCGGCCATTGCGGCGATGTTCGCTGATCCGGCGCGACCCTGGAAGCTTCCCGACCTCGCCGATCTATGCGGCATGTCACGCGCAACATTCATGCGCCAATTTCAGGACAAGTTAGGCCGCTCCGCCCTCGACCTGTTGACCGATCTTCGCATGAGCATGGCGGCCAACGAGCTCAAGAAGCCAAGGATCAGCACGGAAGCTGTGGCTGAGATGGTCGGGTATCAATCGGTTTCGGCATTCCGGCGTGTGTTTGCGGAGAGGATGGGGACGACACCGGGGGAATGGCGCCGACTGGCGCACAACGGCGAGTAGGCTACAGGGACCGACACACAATGATCCTTTTGAGCATCAATTTGAGCCAATAGAGGCTCGAAACGATCATGCCCAACGGTAAATTGGGCTCCGTCACTTGACAACGGAGCAACCCAATGAACCAAGCCGCTACAACTGTTGCCGCTGCCGATCCGGAGCCCTGCCGTTCGCCCGGGCAGCCGCTGCCGACAAACGCCGTGATCGAAACTATTCTGAGCCGCAGTGCTGCGAAGTATTACGACTCGACGGCCGTCCTCAGCGACGATCAGATCCGCGACCTCGTGCGGATCGGCACGTCAGCACCGACATCCTTCCATCTGCAGAACTGGCGCTTCATCGCCGTGCGCTCACCCGAAGCGAAAGCGCGGCTGCTTCCGATCGCCTGGAATCAGCCCGCAATCACCGAAGCAGCCGTGACCTTCATCATCATCGGCCAATTGGCTGATGCCAGCACCGTCCCTGCGCGCCTGGCTCCAGTGGTGGAAGCCGGAATCATGTCGGCGCATCTGGTGCCGGAATGGGAGGGGCCTGCGCGCGGCCTGTACGACAATCATCCGCAGCGCCAGCGCGATGAGGCCGTACGCTCTGCAACCTTCGGCGCCGCAGCCATCATCTATGCGGCCCGCTCCATGGGCCTGGGTTCGACACCGATGATCGGCTTCGATGCAGAGGCCGTGCACAAAGAGTTCGGCCTGGCCGAACATGAAGTCCCGGTCATGCTGCTGTCCGTCGGACCGGAGCGGCCCGGCAACTGGCCGCAGAAGCCGCGTCTGCCCGTGGCCGACGTGCTGCACTTCGCATAACCAACCCTGAAATCAATCATTCAAGGAGAAATATCATGGCCAGAGCCACCGCTCTGAAGCCGGAACAGGTGCCGGCTGAATCGAAACCGACCCTCGATATGTTCACCAAGAACATCGGGTTCACGCCAAACATGCTTGCGACATTCGCGCAAAGCCCGATCGCGTTCAACGCATGGGCCGCTCTGCTCGGCTCCTTGAGCAAGGCGCTCGACGTCAAGACCCGCGACAGCATCGGCCTTGCGGTCTCCGAAGTGAACGGCTGCAACTACTGCCTGACGGTGCACAGCTTCACGGCGAAGCACATGGCCAAGCTGCCGGCCGAGGACGTCATCCTCGCCCGAAAGGGTCACGCAACCGACCCGAAGCGGGATGCCGCCGTCCAGTTTGCACGCAAGATCATCGAAAGCCGAGGCCATGTCACAGACGCCGATCTGCAAGCCGTCCGCGATGCTGGCTACACGGATGCGAATATCATGGAGATCGTCGCGCTCGTGGCCATGTACTCGCTGACGAACTTCTTCAACAACGTGTTCAATCCCGACAAGGACTTCCCCGCAGTCGCGCCGGCCGGCTCGATCTGACCCTGCCAGTGGTATCAACCGCCTCCAAGGAGCTATGGAGGCGGTTGATGCAAGAGCTTCCTAGCCATTTGGATCCCTCGCATGAATATCCTCCATATTGATAGCAGTCCTCGCCCGAAATCGCATAGCCGAGAGCTTTCGGCCGCGATCGTCAAAAAGCTTCTTCAGGTTGCGCCGGATGCGAGCATCAGGCGGCGTGATCTTGGAGCTGATCCTCTGCCTCACGCCACGGCTGACTACGCGGATACGCTGTCATCGCCGGCCACACTGGCGGCACCGCTGAAGTGCGCTTTGGATCTTGCCGAAACGCTCATTCGGGAAGTCGAGGCGGCCGATGTGATTGTAATTGGAACGCCACTGCACAACTTTACTATCCCTTCGGTTCTCAAAGCGTGGATCGACCAAGTCCTGCGCGTTGGCCGCACGATGGTGTCGACGCCCGCCGAGAAGGTGGGAATGCTTCCGGATCGTCCGGTTTTTATCGGCGTCGCTTCCGGCGGCGTCTTCACCGGAGAACGAGCAAATCAGCCTGATTTTCTCGGCCAAGCTCCGCTAGCGAGCGAGAAGGTAATTGACGCTATCGATTTGACAGTCGTGCGAGAGCTTCGAGACGTAGCTGCTTGATCAGCCGTGCTCTCAAGGATCGCCAGACCGTATCGCATTGCTCTCCGTGCTCTGGACAAAGTCGCATATCAACACGAGGTCTTCCGATGATTAGTACGCTTCCGCAAATCGGCGACAGGATCACCGACAAATCAGCATCGCCCGATGAAAGCACCGACCAGGAAGTATCGTTCGGCTTCCTCGTTCGTCGCGACCAACGCCTTGCTGTAGGACAACATCGTTTCGACCCACGGCACCGGTCCCGGTGAAGACACGCGTTCCATCTCATCGATCACGCTACGCGCATCTTGCACTCGATCCGAATAAACAGCTGCCTCGACGAAGTCGGCCAGCGCAAAGAACTGCAGACCGGCGTTGAAGGCTGGATCGGCAGGCGCGATCAGGCGCCGCAGATGCTCGAATGCCTCTGAATGCCGGCCGGCGCTGATTGCTGCTATGCCTCGCGCCAGTTGCAGCATCGCGAGCAAGAAGCTCGCGCCACTGGACAAAACGAGGCGCTCCGCCTGAGTCGCATACTCTTCGGACCGCTCAAGGCTGCCTTGCATGCCGGCAACCTTTGCTTTCACGATGGTGGCCGCTGCCGTCCACGCGGTGGATCCTGTCTCTTCCGCAAAAAGGATCGCTTCCTCCGCTTCTCTCATCGCTCCAATCCAGTCGCCTACTTCCATTTCGGCCCACGCCTGAGCGAAAAGCGCGCGCCAAATTGCCGATTTGACCTCGCTTTCGCAGCTCTGCAGTGGATTCAGCCAGAAAGCTCGCACCAAGATCGAATGCGCCGATGACATTCGCAGTGCTTCCCAGGATGCGCGCGATGTGTGGATCGTTGTCCCTCCTTTCGGACAGCGCCTTCAGTTTTGCGTACACCTCGCCACCCTGGCGAAGCGGTTCGGCATAGGCGGTTATCGCGATGCCGCGTGGGTCGAGCTCCAGAAGCTTTAGTCGCCTTGCCGCGGAGAGAACGTTTGAGCACGTATCGCTACTCGCGTTACTCCACCAGCAGCGTTGTGCCGCTCGCCAGAGAAGATTGCTTGCCAGGCCCTTTGCCCCGCTCGCATGTGCTTGGTCAGCAAATTTGACCAACGCGGAGATCTTGCCGAGATCATTGACCATCAAGGGTTGGCTCATTTCGCGACACCACCCGACCCGAGCTGTGCCCAGCTCGTCCGATGGATCAACCTCGGCCCCCCGCAACAGATGCTCAAGCAACCTCGGCCGCCCAAGGTCAGTTACAATTTCGGCGGCCTGTAAAAGTCGCTCTCTCCTGGTCTCCGCCGTCTTGCTTAGTTTTGCTGCATTTTGCAGGACTTCGATGACCACGGTGAGAGCACCTCTACGCTGCGCTCGACGTGCCATGAGGTCCAGTTCGGCGGCCAATTCCTCGTCAGGACCCATTGCCGCCGCCGCCCGATGCCAAAGCTTGCGATCTTGCTCCTCAATGACCCCGGCGAGTGCAGCGTGAACCTTTTGACGCACTGCCAAGTCGGCGGCTTGGTGGATCGCAGATCGCACGAGAGGGTGCCGAAACCGCGCCTCCGCTGTATCGAGATCAATGAGCTTTGCCGAGACGGCGGGCTCGAGGGCCGCAACATCAAGGTTCCGGGCGAGTAGTACTTCGCCGGCTCGTATGATTTCGTAGAGAGAGCTTCCGTCGTTTTCAGCAGCGATATAAAGCAGCATCCGCGTGACTTCGGGAAGGTCGGACAGACGGCTCGAAAATGTGTGTTCAAGCCGCTCCGTCAATGGGAGCCATGCGGCCTCGCGATCATCTTCCGATCGCAAGCTGCGCGGCAGCTCCACCAAGGCCAAGGGATTGCCGGCGGCCTCTCTCAAAATCCGGCTGCGTAGATTCCTGGAAAGGCTGGGTGCCTGGATCTCAAGCAACCGGGTCGCGTCGACCTCGCCGAGTGCCGGAACGACGTGCCGCAAGGTATCGGCATCGCCAAATGGAAGTTCGAAGCCCTCGCGCAAAGCCAGCAGGAGAACTATGGGATCCGAACTCAACCGGCGGGAAACAAAAGACAAGACCTGGCGCGTCGTTTCATCCAACCATTGAGCATCGTCTACCACCAGCAGGATTGGCTTGCGACTTGCGCCTTCAGTCAGAAGTGTAAGCGTTGCAAGGGCAACCAGCCAAATATCTGGCGCTTCGGTAGTTGCGCCGCCCATGCCAAACGCATTGAGCAAGGCAGACCGTTGATGAGCAGGCAAAGACTTTGCCTGCTTCATGAGCGGACGCAATGCCTGTTGAAGCCCGGCGAAAGCCAAATGGGCTTCGGCGAGGACACCCGTCATGCCGAGTACGACGATGCCGCGTTCCCGCGCTCGATTTTTGGCCTCCTCCAGCAGCGCTGATTTTCCAATACCAGCTGCTCCGCTGATAAAGAAAGTAGCGCCACCTTGATCGATGCGGTCAAGAAACTGATCGATCAGAGCGATTTCCGCTTCTCGTCCCAGCAAAAATGGCTCGCTAGATCGCGGGATTTGATCGCGCCGCTTTTGCCGGGGTAACGCAGATTTTTCGACCGTTTCGCCATCTTGGGTTGCGCTCTACTGGAGATTATTCCAGTCCAGTCCCCGGGGCGCACCCTATCATGCGCCAACGAAGAGGGCATACCGCATCCGGCGCCGGTTGCTGCTCGCAAGGGTCGGTAACTCACCGAAACCTACTTTCCGGGAGCCTTGAAACACCCTGGAGCTCAAGCGCGTTGTCGTCCCAGACATGCCGGGCTGACGGGGTCTTGGTTGTGACGCGCGCGGCGCTAACCATCTGACTCCATTTCCTTTTTTTCGCAATCAGGTTTCGATAGATTGGACTATTGGCGCGATCGGAACGCGCGCGATTATCGACATCAATGTCGATCGTTCCGATCGTAGATGTGGGGCACGGCGTGCGCGGCTGTTGAGGCTGGATTTTCGGATGATCGGCAAGGCTCATTGCCCCGCGCGAAACCTGTTCGCCTCATCCTTTCGCGCCATAGGTGAGGAGCGCGTCGATAATGTGGGCCGCAAAAACACCAGCGCTCGCCAAGGCCAGAAATGCAATCAGCGAATTCATGAAGCCCCACCCTCGCGTTCGAGGAGGCCGGCTTCTTGAGATAAAGCGCCAGACGCGGGGAGGGGACGGCATCTGCGCTACTGGAAGAAGACCAGCAAGCAAGAAGCCCGTCACGAACGCCCAAAATGCTCTGTGTCTTGCCATAGGCTGATTTTGCGGTGTCCTTGACATGCCAATGGCCATTCGTGAGTAGTGCGCATCAGGTCGAACTTATTGAAGCCCCGCGCCACACGGTGAGAGACCGACCGTGTGGTTGCCATAGCATCCTTCATCCCGGGAAGCGGCTAGTCGGCTGCCAGCTTTCCCGGTGTTGGCGCGCGGAGCCGATGCAAGGACTTCGACGGTCGCCGTGGCTCCGGCGACGAGTTCGTTGCGCTCGTCGGCACGGTCGAGCGCGACCCGGACCGGGACGCGCTGGGCTAGCCGCACCCAGTTGAAGGTCGGGTTGACGTTGGCAAGCAGGGTCGAGCCGCTGCTGCGATCGCGGTCTTCGATACCAGCTGCAACGCTCTCCACCTTACCCGGCAACGCACGGCTGCTTCCCATCAGCCGCACGTTGACGGCATCGCCGACATGGATGCGTTGCAGCTTGGTCTCCTCGAAGTAGCCCTGGACGTGCAGCGTGTCGGTATCGAGGAGCGCCATCACGCCCTTTCCGGGGGTGAGGTAGGCGCCCGGCCGCAGCTCGTTGTTGGTGACAATGCCGTTGACCGAGGCCCGCACCTCGCTGCGTTCGATGTTGAGCTTCGCGAGGGCAACGTCCGCGACGGCCTGGTCATAGGCCGCCTGGGCCGAGCCCTGGGTCGCGACGACCTGGTCCATCCGCTGCGTGGAAACCACGACGCCGGGGGTCAGCGCACTGTACCGCTTCAGATCGGCATTGGCATTGTCGAGCGTGGCGCGCTTGCCTTCCTGTACCGCCTCTGCCTGCT